>Ga0194111_10000126_pt1 | contig 89733 bp, 71 predicted proteins | sample TA2KigC300mmetaG_FD_146194 | JGI IMG/M metagenome (GOLD analysis project Ga0194111, IMG submission 146194) | Freshwater microbial communities from Lake Tanganyika, Tanzania - TA2015033 Kigoma Deep Cast 300m | ecosystem: Environmental > Aquatic > Freshwater > Lake | place: Tanzania: Lake...
GGCCCACCGCGAACGGGTCCGCCGGGCCAACCCCTGCTTCGCCGCCCTCTCCGACGACTTCGCCGGGGACTTCGCCGGCACCATGCGGCGCCTCTACACCCCCCGCCCGGCCATGGACCTGCTCACCCTGCACCTGCGCAATCAGGTCGGGGCCAGTCTCAGTGCGGGGGAGATCACCATGGGGCGCTTCGAGACCCTCCGCGAGGACTTCCTGTCCTTCCTGGCGGACGCCGGGGTCCCGGTGAGCGAGGAGTTCCGCGCCGACCTCCTCGAGCGCCCTGCGGTCAACCGCAGCCATCGGGACCGCTACCCGGCCTACTACGACGACGACACCCGCGACCTGATCGCCCGGCTGTCGGCCGACACCAGCGCCCGGTACGGGTACTCCTTCGACGACCCGTCGGACGGGGCTGCAGACCCGGCGCCTCCGGCGAGGGAGGCCGTCTCCCTGGGAGCCGCCGCCCTGCGGGAGGAGTCCCCCGCCGCCACGACGCTTCCCTCCCCGGTGGCCGGCACGGAGAGCGCCCCGCCGCCCCTGCTGATCCTGGGCGGCCATCGCTCCGGCACCAGCCTGGTAGCCGGGCTCCTCTGGCACGCCGGCCTGCACCTGGGCACCCTGCTGGGAGCCGGGCCCGACAACCCGCGCGGCTTCTTCGAGTCGGTGGACGTGCTCGCCGCTCACGAAGCCATCCTCTTCGGCCAGGACCGCGACTGGACCTGTCCGCCCCACCGCTTCGACCCTCGCACCGCCGACCTGACCCTGCTGCGTCGGGCGGCCGCCGGCCTGGCCGGCGGCGGCGGCTCCTGGGGGGTGAAGGACCCCCGACTCCTCTTCCTGCTGCCGGCCTGGGTGGAGGCCGTCCCGGCGATGCGCTTCATCGGGGTGGTGCGCCATCCGGCGGCGGTGGCCCGCTCCCTGGAGAAGCGCAACGGCCTCGCCCCTGCCGCCGCCCGGGCCATCGCCGACTTCTACCTCGCCCGCCTGGCCGCCTTGCACCGGGCGCTGTCCTTCCCCCTGCTCGGCTTCGACGGCCCGAGCGAGGAGATCCTGGCGCGCACCCGGGCTCTGGTCGAAGTCCTCGGCCTGTCGTGGGACGAGGCTGCCGCCGCCTCGCTCTTCGACCCGGCTCTCCGTCACCAGAAGGCGGAAGGAGCCGGGGGGGCGGACTACGACGCCCTCATGAACGCCCTTGCCGACGGCGTGGAGGCGCCCCGGGTGATCTCCTCGGCCGAAGTCGCCGCCGCCTTGGCCTCTCTCCCCGACCCGGAGAGCGCCGCGCTGCCGCCGACCCTGGGCCCGTGGTTCCTCGAGCGGCGCGCCCGGCTCTGGGAAGCCTTCACGCCCTCCCTCCCTCCCGTGGGCCGGGTGCTCGACCTGATCCCGGAAGGGGCGGCCCGCGAACCCCTCCTCGCCGGGGTCGACCCGGCGGAGATCGATCTCGCCGAGTTCACCGTCGCCGGCGAGTGGCGGGGAGGCGACCCGGCCGTCCGCTACACCCACGCCCTGCTCACCGGCGTCGCCGAGACCCTGCCCTTCGCCCGGTTGGAGGACCTGTTCTCCCGGCTGGCCGATAGCACCACCTCCGATGCGGCGGCGGTGCTGGACGCCCTGCTGGTCGACGGGCTCCGCTCCCCCCGCCGCAAGCACTGGGGCCGCCTCGCTGCCGGCTCGGCGCGGACGGGCCCCCTGCACCATCACCACCTCGACGAGATCGAGCTGGCCGCCCTCGAGGCCGACTGGCTGGTGGGGGACGTCGAGTTCAACCCGGAGGGCCGCAGCCGATTGCTCCTGGTGAAGCAGGCCCACCGCCGCGCCCCCGGGTGGACGACCTCCAGCGAGCGCCGGCAGCAGCAGCAGGCGGCGGAGCGCGCCAGGTCCCAGTTGGAGCGCGAGCGGGAACACCACCGCACCGCCTACGACGCCCTGCTCGAGGAGAACGCCGCCATCCGGCAGAAGCACTACGCCGCCCTGGAGGAAGTGCGACGCTTGCGGCGTCTGCGCAAGGTGCGCGGCTGGCTCGGCTTCCAAGCGCGTCGCCTGCGGCCCTCGCGCCTGGCCCGGGGCCTCCGCCGGCGGGGCCGACCCCGGAGGGGCTGAGACCGTGCCCCGGCCACCGGTCGACGTCGTCGTCCCCGTCTACAACGGCCACGATGCGACGCGTCGCTGCCTGGAATCCGTGGTGGCCCACACCACCGGGGAAGGAGTGCGCCTGGTGGTGGCCGACGACGCCAGCCCCGACCCGCGTATCCCCGGGCTCCTGGCGGGCTTCGCGGCGCGCGATCCCCGGGTCACGGTGCTACGCCGCCCGCGCAACCTCGGCTTCGTGCGCAACAGCAACGAGGCCATGCGCCAGGCCCCGGGCGATGTGGTCCTGCTCAACAGCGACACCGAGGTCCCTCCCGGCTGGCTGGAGAGGCTGCGCTCCGTCGCCCACTCGTCGCGGCGCGTGGGTTCGGTGACCCCGCTGTCCAACAACGCCACCATCTGCTCGGTGCCGCAGTGGCTCGGCCCCAACCATTTCCCCCCCGGAGTAGGCCTCGCCCTGCTCGACGAGGTGGCCCGGGCCTCCGGCACCGGCGAGCGGATCGAGATCCCCACCTCGGTGGGCTTCTGCGTCTACTACCGGCGGGACGCCCTGGACGCCTGCGGCCTCTTCGACGAGGACCGCTTCGGCGCGGGCTACGGCGAGGAGAACGACCTGGCCTGCCGGATGCGGGACGGCGGCTACCTGAACCTGCTCTGCGACACCCTGTTCGTGTGGCACGAGGGCGGGGTGTCCTTCGCCGAGTCCGGCGGCGGCGACCTGGCCGGGAACCTGGATCGCCTGGCCGGGGCCTGGCCCCGCTACCACGAGGTCGTCCGCGGTTTCATTCGCCAGAATCCCCTCTGGGGGGTGCAGAGCCGCTTCGGCCTCGAGTTGCTGCGGCGCACCAAGTCTCCGCGGCGGCGGATCCTCTACCTGGTCCACAATCGCCTGTGGGCCGGGATCATCGGCGGCACCGAACTCCACGCCGGCGATCTGATCGACTCGCTGGGGGAACGGATCGACCCCGTGGTCCTGAGCTTCGACCCCCAGGCCCGGGGCACCTTGCAGTGGCGCCCCGGCGCCGGCACCCGGCTGGAGTTCCCCTTCGAGCCGGGCAGCGTCTCCGACCCCTACCCCTGGGTGGGCCGCCTCCTCGACACCGGGATCGACCTGCTCCACGTGCAGCACCCCATGCGCACCCCCCTCCCGGTGCTGGGAGCCCTGCTCGAATCCGCCCACCGCCGGAGCATCCCCATCGTCTGGACGCTCCACGACTACTTCGCCCTGTGCCCCGGCGCCCAGTTGCTCGACGCCGCGTCGGGCGCTCCGTGCACCAGCCTCGCCGGGGGACCGCCCTGCCCCGGCTGCGAAGACCGGGCCCGCCGCCTCGCCGGATGCGCCGTGTCCGAGTGGCGCGATGTGTACCGGGGCCTGCTGGGACGCGCCGACGCGCTCATCACTCCCTCGGCGGCCGCCCGGGAGATCCTGGCGGCGGCCATGCCCGAGCTGCGGCCTCGCTTCACGGTACGCCCTCACGGCGTCGCCGAAGCCTGCGTCCTGCTGCCGGCGGCCGGGCGAGGCCGGCACGTCGCCGTGCTCGGCTACGGCGGGCGTCACAAGGGCGACGACTTGCTCGAACGGGTCATAGAGGCCCTCGACGACCAGGGGATCACCTGGCACCTGTTCGGCCGCGAGCGCTTCGGCAAGAAGGCGCGCCGCCGGGTGGTCCTCCACGGCACCTATCGGCGTGAGGAACTGCCCGGGCTGCTGGCGGCGGCCGGGGTGGACCTGGTGCTCCTCCTCTCCCCCTGGGCGGAGACCTACTCCTACACGCTATCGGAGGCCTGGCGCCTGGGCCTCCCCGTGGTCGGCTCCGACCTGGGCGCCATCGGGGAGCGCATCCGCAGCCTGGGCGGGGGAATCACCGTGGACCCCTGGGACCCGGCGGCGGTGGCGGACGCGCTGGCGCGCCTGCTGGCCGACCCCGCTGCCCTCGCCGCCCTCCGCCGGCAGGCAGCGGCCATCGGGCCCACCCTGCCCACGCCGCAGGAGATGGCCGACGAGTACCAGACCGTCTACCGCGCCCTCGCCCCGGAAGCCCGGGCGGCCGCCGGCGACCCCTTCCCCGTGGAGCCCGACCCCGCCGAGATGCAAGGCTGGATGGGCTCGTTTCGCTCCCCGCTGCGCGCCTGAGGGGGCGGCGCCCTCTCGACACCCCGGCCGGCGGCCTCACTCCCCGGCGCCCATCTCCTCCAGGTAGGCCGCGATCGAAGGGAGCCCCACCAGTTTCTCGTGGAAGAAGTTGTTGACCAGATTGATCACCCGCTCCCGGGCCGCCTCGACCGCCGCCGAACGCAGCCCACTCTGCCCCTCCCGGACCAGGGTGTCGCGCAGTTGCAGCACCAGGCGCACGATCTCCTCCTCCTCCGGACCTTCGAGCGCCCGGATCACGTCGAGGATGAGGCCGTCCACCTGGGCCAGCACCGTCTCCAGCGAGATGGCCGACCCCGGCTCGGCAGCCTCCTCCACGGTGCGCAGCACGGCATGCACCTGGTAGAGCACCGCGGTCGGCTCGTCGAAGAGCTCCCTCAGGAAGGCGGCCTCCACGTAGCGCCCGCTGAGGCGAAACACGTTGTACATGCGCTTGGCGGCCTTCCCGTAGTTGCGCGGGTCGCGGGCCACGTACTTGCGGACCTCGGCCTCGAGTTGCGCCACGTACTCCGCCAGGGCGTCGGGCGAGACGTGGCGCACCAGCTTGGAGAAGACGGGCACCGACTCCGCCTCCAGGTACACCTCCTGGAAGTAGGGGTCGAGGTACCCGTCGAGCGGGGTGATGCCGCCGTCGGGGGCCTCCCAGGTGACGTCGAGCATGTTCGAAGCGTTGGCCACCTGGCGCCGCACCGGGTCGGCCACCACCCAGTCGAGCTTGCACCATCCCGGGTCGAGGGCCACCTCGTCCCAGCCGACCTCGACCTCCTCGCCGTCGGGAGTCCGCCCCACCAGCCTCCCGGCGACGATCTCCTCGGGTTTCCAGGCGATGGGGGTTCCCGCCCGGCAGAGCCGGCCGTCCCGTTCCAGGTCGCGGGGGTAGTTGCCGTACTTCACCTCGATGAGCCGGTAGGTCTCCCCGGTGAGAGTGGCCAGGGCCTTCTCCCGCATCAGGGTGGCGAGACGGCGGCAGGCCTCCTCACGGGTGGCCGCCAGGAGGTTCACCCGTTCGAAGTAGTCGCAGTCCCCCGGGTAGGTCTGGATCTTCGATTGGGCGGCGGATCCCGACAGGGCCAGCGCCGTCTCCACACCGGGCGCGTCGTCGAAGCCCACCAGACGGCCCACGGCGCGGAAGTGGGCCAGGTCCTCCGGGCTGAAGTCGAGCATCGAGACCCGGTGGCCGAAGACCCCGGTGGCGTCGTCGACCACCAGTTCCTCGCCCTCGGCGGCGGCCACCGCCGCCAGCCACTGCAGGGCATCGGCCTCGTCCAACTCCACGCCGAGGCGGTGGGCGGAGGCGACGATCCGGTCGAGGTCGGCGCGGGGGGTGGGATCGGGGCTCACTGGGATACCTCCTGGCGAGGGGAACGGCGACGCCGGGGAGGGACCCCGGCCAGCACACGGCGGAAGATCTCGGCCTGGAGGAGAGCATCCTCCAGGGCGTGATGCGGCAGAGTGACCTCGAGGCCGAGACGGCCGGCCACGGCGGCGAACGAGGTCCGCTCCCACGGCTCGCCGGTGACGCCCATGTACAGGGCCTTGATGTCGAGGGCGGCATGCCCGAAGGGGTTGGGTACCCCGAAGCGCGCCAGGTAGTCGGCGACGAACATCCAGTCGAAGGGTGCATTGAAGGCCACGAACACCGGCCGGCGATCGGGGGGTGTCACCTCCGTCACCCAGGCGGTGAAGCGGGCCAGGGCCTCAATGGGGGGCGCGCCGTGGGAGGCGAGGTCCTCGAGAGAGAGGCCGCTCACCGCCAGCGCCGCCGGATCCGCCTCCAGAGTGGTGGGCCTGAGTTCGGCGTAGAAGGTCTGCCGGGGATCGTCCACCAGGCAGGCGCCGATGGCCAGCAAGGCGTAAGAAGCCGGGACCGGCCCGGCCGTCTCCACATCCACCGAGATGTAGGCCTCAGGCACCCCCGGCACGCTAGCCGCGTGGGCGGCCAATCGGGACGGCCGGTCGGGTCCTCCGGGGCGCCGCGCCGGCGGGCGTGCCACCATTGGTGGGATGCACCGGCTTGCCCTCGTGCTCCCCCTGATCCTGGCCGCGGGCTGTGCCTCCGCCCCCGCCTCCTCCGGTCAACTGGAGCGGCCCGTCCGCCTGCTCATCGCCGGCACCGTCGACTTGAGCGGTGACGCCGCCGCCGTGGCCACCGCCGACCCCGAGGGGATCTTCCGGGAAGTGCGCCGCGCCGCCCGCCGCGCCGATCTCGCCGTGGTCGCCGCCGCCGACGCAGAGGCCGGCGCGCTCCTGGCCGCGGCCGGGTTCGACGTTGTCGCCTGTCCCCAGCCGCACTCCCTCGACACCGGAACTCCGGCGACGCCGCGCCTGCGCTGCTCCGGGATCCCCGGGCCGCCCGACGCCTGGTCGCCTGGTCCCACGCTGGGCCTCTCCGTAGCCTCGCCCGGCCTCTTTCGCTCGGCGCCGGAGGTGACGGCTGCCGTCGGAGGAGGCCCTCCGGCCGCGACGACGTCCCATAGTCGGTTCGGCCGGACCAGTCTCACGGTCGCCGGCCTGGGCGCGCTCCTCTCCGGCGACGCCGCCGGCGGCGGCGCCCTGCTGGAGGTGCTCGCCGATGCCGAGGGGGTGCTCGCCTACCGGCTGGGAAGGGTGGCTCACCGCGACTTCCGGGTGCGCTTCTCGGGCTGGGCCCTCCCCGGGGGCGACGCGGTGCTGCTGGACGGGGAGTGGTGGGCGCTGGCCCGCTCCTTTGATCCCGTTCCGGTGCTCCGCCCGCCCGCCGACCTCGCCTTCACTCGGGGCGACCTCGTCGCGGCTGCGGTGGGTGACCTCACCGGCGACGGGGACCCGGACCTGGTGGTGTCGTACCGCCACCCCTTCCGCCCCTCCGCCCTCAGCGAAACCCGCCCCGGCATCGTGGGGGTGGACTCTCGGGGGCGCAGCGCCCACCTCGGGGTCTTCACCCTCGGCGGTCGTGCCCGGTGGGCGGCCGGCTACCTGCCCCGTCCGGTGGGCGAACTGGCCGTCTGCGACGGAGCGGTAGCGCTGGCCTACACCGCCCTCGACGACCCGGAAGTGGTAGCCGCCGGCGCCGCCGTCTGGGACGGCCTCGGGCTGCGCCCCGTCCGGGAGCTTCCCGGCTTCGGGGAGCCGCGTTGTGCCGACGTCGACGGCGACGGGCGCCTCGATCCGGTCATCCTGGGCCGCTCGCCCTGAGGCCGAGTCGCACGCACTGCGCTTCAAGGACGATACTGGGGACGGCACCTCGACCGGGGAGTCCCCATGCGCCGCGCCCGCCGCCTGCTGCCCGTCCTCCTGGCCTGTGTCCTGCTCGCCGCCTGCAGCGGGGACACTGCCTTCTCTACCACCACCGCTGCTCCCTCCACCACCACGGCTCCCTCCACCACCGCGCCCCCCGCTACCGGCGCGACGACCACCACCACCTCTCCCCCCACGACCACCACTACCGGAGCCACCACCACCACGCTGCCGGAGGGAGAGGCCAGTCCCCTGCCCGATGCCCTCCCGGGGAGAGCCGGCTTCGGCTCCTTCATCCCCATCCCCCTGCTCGACGACGGGCCCACGGTGGTCCCCGGCCACCCCACCTCGCTGGGTGAGGTCTACTGGGAGTTCAAAGTCACGGACTGGTCCGGGACGAACCTCCGGAGCCGTCTGGAAAGTGAAGGGTTCGCCCTCGACGGCTCCTGGCCCCAGGACACGCTGCACCCCATCTACACCTACCGGGCCCGCTACGCCGACGGCCCGGTATACGTCACCACCGACGCCGGGTACCACATGTGGCACCTGGTCTTCTCCAAGGCTTTGCGCGACATCGAGGCGCAGGCCCTGCTCCCCCGCCTCGAGGAACTCGTCGGCGGCCTGGCCCAGGCCGCTCGGGAGCAGCGCGCCGCCCTCGCCGGCACCCCGGCGGCGGCCGCCGCCGACGACGTGGCCCAACACCTGGAGGCGGTGGCCACCCTGCTCGGCCTCGACGTGGGAGAGATCGGGGCACGGGCGGCCGAGGAAGTCGCCCTGGCCGAACTGCACGCCGCCTTCGCCGTGTCCCCCACCCTCGGGGTGGAGGTGGACTACACCCTGGCCGCGCCGCGCGGCCACTACACCCGCAGCGAGGACCTGACGCGGTACTTCCGCGCCATGGCGCTGCTCGGATCCACCCCCTTCCCCATCGCCGATCCGCAGGCATTGGCTCGCGGGGTACTGCTCAGCGTGCTCCTCGTCGAGGACGCCGCCCTGCTCGACGCCTGGGAGCGCATCTACGAGTCCACCTCCTTCCTGGTGGGAACGGCCGACGACTACACCCCCCTGGAACTGGTGGCGGCCGGGGCGACCTGGTGCTGCTCCGAAGGCGGGGTCGACCCGAGCCTGCTGGCCGACGACGGGTTCCTCACCGCCGTAGCCGACGCGCTGCGCGCCGCCCGCCCGGTGCTCATCGACGCCGAGGCGGCCTCGATGCGGACCATGGGGGCGCGGTTCACCCTCGACGCCTTCCTGCTCGACCAACTGGTTCACCCCCAGGTGTGGTCGCGCCTCGAGGCCTCGGTGCTCGACGTGGCCGCCGCCATGGGCTCCGACTGGGCCCTGGGGATCCAGCAGGCCGCCGGCGTAGCCGAGGCCTATCCCGAGTACCCGGAGCGGCTGGCTCTCCTGCGCGAACTGGTCGCCGCCAGGCCCGCAGCCGACTGGGGCTCCACGGTGTACGACGCCTGGCTGTACGCCATCCTCCCCATGTGGCTCCCCCACGGCGGTCCGTTCCCGGACTACATGCAGAGCGAGGCGTGGGCGGCCCGGGCCCATCAGGGGGGCTTCGGCTCCTACACCGAGTTGAAGCACGACACCGTGCTCTACACCAAGCAGGCCTTCGCCGAGGGGGACGAACCGCTGCCCCCGGCCCCGCCCCGCCACTGGGTGGAGCCCGACCCCGTCCCCTTCGAGCGCCTCGCCGAGGCCGCCGGCCTCCTCCGCTCCGGCCTGGCCGGCCGCGACCTCCTGCCCGCCGCCACCGCCGAACTGCTCGACCGCCTGATCGCCATGGAAGCCCGTTTCGGGCGCATCGCCCGCGACGAACTGGCGGGGAGGCCCATCTCGGCCGCCGACAACGACTGGCTGGCCGGGATCGGCAGCGAGTTCGAGCTCATCTGGCTGCTCGCCGGAGAGGGACAACCCGACGAGATGGGCATGGGCGGGTTCGCCGGAGATCCCGACAGCAAGGCTCCCGTGGTGGTGGACATCTTCTCGAACCCGTGGGACGCCCTGGAGATCGCCACCGGCGGCTTCGACACCATCTACGTGCTGGTGCCCAACGACGCCGGGCACTTCCAGGTTGCCGTCGGCGGCACTTATGCCTTCTACGAGTTCTGGGTGCCGCGCGGCGAGCGCCTCACCGACGAGGAGTGGCGGGAGATGTTGATGGAAGGCGAGGCCCCCGATCGCCCGGGGTGGCTGGCGACCCTCTACGACTGAGCGGCTGCGGTCTCCGCGGCCTCGGCTTCCGCAGCCTCGGTCTCCGCAGCCTCGGCGCCGGGGGCATCGGGCCCCAGGCCCAGGGCGGCTGCCGCCTGGCAGAAGTTGGTGAGCTGTTCCGGTGAGAGCCCGGCCGGGTCGAGGGCGTCCTCTTCTCCGGCCAGGAGTCGCTCCCACGGCTGCGTCTGCCGCCGCGGCAGACTCCCCAGCCGCAAGGCGTAGCCGTCCGCAAACCTCAGCCTGGCGCTCTCGAGCAGAGGCCCCCGCCGGACCTTGATGGCCTTCAGGTCGGCGGCCGGGTACTCGTGGCGGGTCATCTCCCGCCCAGCCCGGAAGGAGCGCTTGGAGAGGATCACCCGGTCTCCCACCAGGAGGGCCACGAAGGGCCGGGCCCCGCCCCCGAGGCGCGACCACCACGAGGCCTTCACCCCCAGCAGGCCGTAGCGCGGCCTCTCCTCCGCGGGCAGGCCGACCAGGTAGGCCCGGAAGGCCTCCAGATCCTCTGCCAGCAGTTGCTTCCAGATCGGACGGGCCACGGGTGCTCCTTTCCTAGTCGCGCCAGAAGGCGGTGCCGATGGCCGAGGGCGGGTCACCGCTGAGCAGCCTCCGCCAACGGGAGTAGCGGTCGGCAAGGCGGCGCGACCAGTCCTGGGAGACGAGCAGCAGGGCGAAGATCATCAGGGCGAACGGGGTGATGGGCAGTATCTGAGAGAGGTCGGGGAGCTGCGGCTGCAGCTTCAGGGCCAAGACGGAGAGGGCCCCGAAGAGGTAAGCGCCCGCGGCGGCCCGCACCGGATGCCAGCCCCCGAAGATGACGATCGCCAGGGCGATCCAGCCGTAGTTGGTGGTGAGCCCCTCTCGCCACCCGAAGCGCACATCGAGGGAGAACGCGGCGCCGGCGAGGCCCACCAGGGCGCCGCCCAGCACGGTGTAGAAGTAGCGCAGGCGATTTACCGCCAGGCCGCGGGCGTGCGCCGCCTCGGGCCGCTCCCCCACGCCCTGCAGCTCCAGGCCCCGGCGGGTGCGGAAGACGAACCAGTAGCCGAGCAGAATCGCCAGGAAGCTGCCGTAGACCGAGAGGTTGTGGTCGAAGAAGATGGCCCCGAATCTGAAGCTGCCCACCTTTGGAATCCTGAGCGAGAGGTCCTCGAGCCAGGGTATGCCTAGGTGGGGCACCCCGGCCGCCCTCACCCCCACGTAGGACCGGCCCAGGAACGAGGCCAGGTTGGCGCCGAGGAGGGTGAGCACGAAACCAATGGCGATCTGGTTGAGCCGCAGTTCGATGGAAGAGAAGGCGATGACCAGGGCCATGGCCATGGAGACCAGAGCCGCCACCACGAAGCCGAGCAGGACGCTGCCGGTCATGAAGGCGGTGGCGAAGCCGGCCATGGCCGACAGCATGATGCTGCCGTCCAGGGAGAGGTTGATGACCCCCGCCTTCTCGGTGATGGTCTCTCCCACCACGGCGTATACCAGGGGGCTGGCTGCGGCCACTATCGAGGCCAGCGTGGCCACCACGAAATCCAGCGTCTCCTGGTGCACGGCCTCACCCCCCCTCTTCCGCGCGGCGCCGGCTCAGATGGGCGCGGCGCAACTGCCAGCCTCCGACGAGCAAGGCGCAGAGAACCAGGACCCCCTGGAGCACCCCGGCCAGCGATGAGTGCAGTTGCAGACGCAACTGCAGTTGGGTGCTACCCACCGAGATCACCGCGAAGAAGAAGGCGATAGGGGCGATCCACACCGCCCGGAAGCCGGCGAGGAGCACCACCAGGATGCCCAGGAAGCCGTAGCCGCCCGACACCGCCGGGACCAGTTTGTGGTGGAAGCCCGCGGCGTGCAGAGCGCCGCCGAGGCCGCCCAGCGCCCCGCAGAGGGCGAAGGCGGCCAGCAGGTGCCGGTTGGTGGTGATCCCCATGAGGAAGGCGCTGCGGCCGTTGCGGCCCACTGCCCGCAGGCGCAGGCCGAAGCGGGTTCCTCGCATCAGCAGGTACACCCCGACCACCAGGGCGACGGCCAGCCCCAGCGCCACCCACGAGAAGCGCCACCCGCCGGCCCGGGGCAGCCAGGCTTCCCGCCGGAAGAGGTCGGTGCCGCTGGTGGAGGCGCTGCCCGCCCGCTGCCAGGGGCCGATGACCAGGTACACCACCAGGCCGGTGGCCACAAAGAACAGGCCCAGGCCGCCGAAGATCTCGTTCACCCGCCCGTACACCCGCAGCACTCCCACCAGGAGCCCCCACAGCATCCCCCCCACCGCCCCGGCCAGGATGAGGAGCGGGATCACCAGCAACGGGGGCCCGATGACGGTCCGGGCCACCAGGGCTCCGGCCACTGCTCCCACGATGATCTGCCCCTCGATGCCGATGTTCCACAGCCCGGCGGTGAAGGTCACCACCAGGCCCGCCGCGGCGAGCACCAGGGGCACCCAGACCATCAAGGTGGTGGAGAGCCCGGCTTGGCTCCCCAGCGCCCCCTGGAAGATGAGGCGGAACACCTCCAGAGGGGGAGCGCTCACCGAGATGAGGAGGAGAACGCCCACCACCAGAACGAGGGCGAAGGGCAACAGTGCGGTGGCGGCGCTCCGGGACCGGGCCAGCACGCTCACCGGGGATCCTTCCCGCCGATCAGGTACCCGAGATCCTCGCCGCTGATGGTCTCGGCGGGGACCTCGCGCAGTACCTTCCCGGCGAAGAAGACCAGGATGCGGTCGCTGTAGCGGAGCAGTTCCTCGAGGTCGGAGGAGGCGAAGACGATGGCGGTGCCCCGGCGGCTGCGCTCCAGGAGGCGACGCCACACCCAGTCGGCGGACTCGAGGTCGAGGCCCCGGGTGGGGTGCTCCATGAGCAGCACCTGCACCTCGGAGGGCATCAGCGAAAGGAGCAGGCGCTGCTGGTTGCCGCCGCTGAGCTCCTCGGCCGCCGAACGCGGGGAGCCCACAATGAGGTTCTCCGCGATGGTCGCGGCGGCCTCGGCTTCGGCCTGGGCCCAGTCGATCACGAAGCTCCCCCCCGGGGAGGCGAGCAGGAAATGCTCGGTGAGAGTGAGGCCGCTGATGAGGCCCTCCTCCAGGCGCCCGGCGGGCAGGAAGTGCACCCCGGCGCGGCGGAACTCCCGGTAGCGCGCCCGGGTGAGGTCGCGTCCGGCCACGCGGATCCTCCCCTCCGCCGGCCGCTGCAGCCCGGCACAGGTGCGCAGGAAAGGCCGCTGCCCGCTGCCCTCGAGCCCGGCCAGGCCGATCACCTCACCCCGGCCGACGGCGAGCGTGTGCGACTCGGCGACGCCGCGGTCGGCAGGGCGCATCCCCTGCAACTCCAACACCGCGTCGCCGGGCGCGGCCCGCTCCCGCACCACCGGCACCTGCACCCGGCCGAACATCATCTCCACCAGGCGCTCGGTAGGGCAGGGCAGATCCGCCTCGCCCACCACCCTCCCTCGCCGCATCACCGTCACCCGCCGGCAGAGCGCCTCCACCTCCTCGAGCTTGTGGGAGACGAAGGCGACGATCATCCCCTGCTCGGCCAGGGCCCGCAAGGTGGCGAAGAGACGCTCCTGCTGGGTGGCGGAGATGCCGGTGGTGGGCTCGTCCAGGATGAGCACCCGGGCGCCCAGCCACAGCAGCCTCACGATCTCCAGCTGCTGGCGCTCGCCCACGGTGAGAGAGCGGGCCGGCGCCTCCGGGTCGAGGCGGAAGCCGAACTGGTCCGCCATGCGCTGCAGGTCGCGGCGCGCCGCCGCCCGGCGCACCCGTCTTCCGCTGCCGAGGATGAAGTTGTCCAGGACGGTGAAGGGGAGGAAGACCAGGGGATCCTGGTGCAGCATGCCGATGCCGGCCCGGATGGCGGCCCGGGTGGAGCCGAGCCGAACCGGCCGGCCGTCGAGGAGGACCCGACCCGAGTCGGGAGCCACGAAACCGGAGAGCACCTTCATGAGGGTGGACTTGCCCGCTCCGTTCTCCCCCAGCAGCCCGTGGATGGACCCGGCCTCGAGGATCAGGTCGACGCCATCGTTGGCCCGCACCGAGCCGTAGCGCTTGTGGATGCCGCGCAGTTCCAGGCTCATCGTGGCCGGCAGGCTAGAGGGCCGGGCTCCCCACCGCCATACCGGAGAGGGGAAGGCCAGCGGCCTTCCCCTCTCCAGCAGCAGTCGGGCAAGGGCACTAGCTGGGCCGGCTGGCCCCCACCATGCCTTCGAGCAGTTGCTCCATGAACCAGACCTGCACGTCGGTGGCCACTTCGCCGTCGCCCAGGAACGGGGTCCCGTCCTGGTAGTTCAGCGGCCCGGTGAACAGGTTGATCGAGCCGTCGGCCAGGCCGTCGATGAACTGCTCCAGCAGTGCCAGGTTCTCGCCCGTAAGGGCCGTCCCGGGGAGGAACCCGATGCCGGAGGTCTCCATGTTGTTGATGTCGTCCCAGTCGGGACCGAACCACTCCCACTCGGCCCGGAAGGTGCCGTCGAGCACCGACTGGGCGAGACGCAGGTAAGCCGGGTTCCAGTTGAAGTAGGGAACCCCCAAGCACACCTGCGGCGCTTCGTCGCAGGCCCCGTGGTAGTCGTAGGGGATGGCCCACACCGTGGCGCCGGCCGCGCTGCGCTGCCCCGCCACCACCAGGGCTTCGGTGGTGTCGATGCCGGAGATGATGACGTCGATCCCGCTGTCCACGAAGTCGTTCGCGACCTGGGTGGGATCGATGGTCAAGCCGGGGATGTGGAACCAGAAGCCGATCCAGTCGACCCGGAAGGCCAGGGTGGCCGGATCCTCGCCGCGGAACTCCTCCCAGCAGTACCGGGCGCCCAGGTAAGCGGCACTGGCCAGCCGCAGGGTCTCGGCGTTGATCAGCGGGCCCAGGAAACCGATCTTGCCGGCCTCCGAGGAGAGGGCGGCCGCGCAACCGGCCATCATCTTGCCGTACTCCATGCGGCCCATGGTGTTGGCCAGGTTGGCCAGGTCGGGCCGGTAGGCAGCCCCCGCCTCAGGCCAGGCGCTGTCGCCCGACGACCAGACCATGGGGACGTCGGGGTAGAGCTCGGCGGCCAGTTCGATGCCGTCCCGCATATCGTCGGAGGTGGCGAAGACCAGCTGCGCCCCCTCGCCGATCATCTGAGCCGCCACCTGGTCCACGGTGGTCTCCGGCCGGTCGGCGGTGTTCACCTTGTCCAGGTAGATCATCCGGGCCCCGAGCTTCTCCTCCAGGTACTGCCCGGCCTCGTAGTGTGCCTGGCTCCATCCCCGGTCGTTGTAGGGGCCCACCAGGATCATGCCGAACACCAGCTGCTCGGCCGGCCCGGTGGTGGTGGTCTCAGCGCCGGTAGTGGTGGTCTCAGCGCCGGTAGTAGTTGGGGCGGCGGTGGTGGTCGTCGCCGCGTCGTCGCCGCAGGCGGCCACGACGAGGGCGAAGACGGCCAGCACCACTACCCAGGTCCACTTCGTTCTCACAGTCTGCTCCCATCGCTGGGGTTCACGGCCGCATCCTAGAGCCCCGGAGCCGGGCCGCCCACACGCTCTCCGACGAAACGCGAGGCGCACCGCAGAGCCCGGCCGTTAGGCTGCCGGCACCCGGCCCGTGGAGGAGGCGATGGAGGCGTTCGTCGGCGGCCTGCCCAAGGTGGAACTGCACCTGCACATCGAGGGCACCCTCGAGCCCGAGATGATGTTCCGCCTGGCCGAGCGCAACGGAGTGGCCCTGCCCTTCGCCTCGGTGGACGAGGTGCGACGCGCCTACGAGTTCACCGACCTGCAGTCGTTCCTGGACATCTACTACCAGGGGGCGGCGGTGCTGCGCACCGAGGCGGACTTCTACGATCTCATGTGGGCCTACTTGGAGCGGGCGGCCGCCGACAACGTGCGCCACGCCGAGATGTTCTTCGACCCCCAGACCCACACCGAGCGGGGCATCGGCTTCCCGGTGTTCATGGCCGGGTTCGCCCAAGCCCGCGCCGACGCCCGGGAGCGCCTGGGCATCACCACCCACCTGATCATGTGCTTCCTGCGCCACCTCTCCGGTGAGGCGGCCCTGGACACCCTGGAAGAGGCCCGGCCGTTCTTCGGCGAGATCATCGGCGTAGGCCTCGACTCGGGCGAACGGGGCAATCCACCGCAGAAGTTCGTGGAGGCCTTCACCCGGGCCCGGAAGGCCGGCCTGCGGGCAGTGGCCCACGCCGGGGAAGAAGGTCCGCCGGAGTACATCCGGGACTCCCTGGACCTGCTCGGCGCGGAGCGCATCGACCACGGGGTCGCCTGCGAGCAGGAGGAGGCCCTGGTGGAGCGCCTGGCGGCGGAGGGCATCGCCCTGACCGTCTGCCCCCTCTCCAACATGAAACTCCAGGTCTTCCCCGACCTGCGGGACCACAATCTGCGCCGCCTGCTGCAACGCGGGGTGCGCATCACCATCAACTCCGACGATCCCGCCTACTTCGGCGGCTACGTCGGGGATAACTACCTGGCGGCCCAGCGGGCTCTCGGCCTCACCCGAGAGGAACTGGCCACCATCGCCCGCAACGGGATCGAGGCCGCGTTCTTGGACGACGGGCGCCGGGCCGAGTTGCTGGCCGAGTTGGAGGGGTACCTGGCCCGGGGGTAGGCGCGCTGGCCGCAAACCTCTCGCCGCAGCCGCCGTGTTCCCACCGGGCCTGCCTCTCCCACCCCACCACGCTGCCGAGGATCCACGCCTGCCGCTGCCCCCCGCACCGCCCCAGAGAAACCCCGGGTCCACGGGCCCGCAACCCGCCGCCGATCGTGGAGAGGTGCGGCGACACCGGGGAGAAGCCCGACGAGTAGCCGCGCCGAGGAGGCGCTGTGGCGACGGCCCCTACTCCCAGCCCTCCATCGCCCGGCTCGCCGCGGCCAGCGCGCGGCCGATGCGCCGGCGTTGCCGCTCCAGCGTGGAGCCGATGGCGATGAGCAGCACCGCGGCTCCGGCGCCGACGGCCAGCCAGGTCGTGTCCGACAGACCGCCCTGGATCCCGCGAGAGAGCGGGATGATCGCCGCGAGCAGGATGGTCGCCCCCAGCGCCCCCACCCCGAGCAGGGCTCGCCGGCGCACCGCCGTGAGGATGCCCCATGCCATGAGCACCGCTCCCTCGGCCGCCAGCACTCCCAGGTACCAGAGCTGCACCGTGGCGTCGGCCACCGACACGACGAGCGGGGCCAGCATGAGGCCCCATTCCAGGAGGCGCCGCGCCGGCCCTGCGGGCTCCCGACCCTCCAGACGCCGCCGTCGCCGCTCCACCTCCAGCACCAGCAACAGCGCCACCGCCACCGGAACCACGGTCGAGTGGCTGGTGAAGTCCACCTCTCGGCGGAAGGCGATCAGGCCGGCACCCAGCCAGACGACCAGGCCGCCTTCGAGGAAGGCGAGCCGGCGCTTCAGGAGGCCGATCGCGACGAGGCCGGCACCGCCGAACGCCATCGCGGCCGCGGTGTGGGCATAAGGAGCCCCGGCCATCCAGGTGGCGGCGATCGCGGCCCCGGGCGCCACCAGGCCGGCGAAGACGGCCAGCGGCTCCCGCCAGGCGTTGTCGGCGCGGGCCAGCCCATAGCCGATTGCCGCCACCAGGCCCAGGGCCGCGGCACCCTGCACCCACGGCCCCGTGGGCATATCCGTCTGGCCCACCGCAGCCAGGCCCAGGAAGATCGCGATCGCGGCCAAACCCGCCGACAGGTGACGAGGACTCGCCTCTGCGGGCAGCCAGCGGACGTTCACCGCGACGTAGACCGCCTCAAAGGCAACCGCCGCGGCTACCACGCCCAGGGCCCCGGCGGGCGCATAACCGGCAACACCGGCGACGCCCACCGCCACGACCGACGCCTCGGTCAGGCCGTGCAGCGGCAGCCGCCACAGGTCGGCCCGCGAATCCGCTCCCTCCCGGCGGCTGAGCAGGCTGGCGACCGACGCCAGGAGGACGGCGAGCCCCGCCGTCACCCCGACCACCAGATCGGTACTCCAATCCAGCCATCCCGCCAGGCACCCGTAGGCCCCGGCGGTGAAGAGGGCCGACAGGCTCACCAGATAGGGCCACCTCTCGACAGTGCCCACGGCCCCGGACAGAAAGGCCTCGGCGGCGAGCACCGCCGCCACCACCCCCAGGCCCCCGGGAGGCGAGAACTCCTGCAGCGCTACCCCGGCCACCGCCACCGCCGCCACCTGAGCCGCGCCGTGCAAGGGCAGGCGCCAGAGCGCCACTCGAGCGGGCGCCGAGCGCCAGTAGCTCAGCCACGTCCCTGCCCCGGCCAGCACCGCACCCACCGCCCCGGTCACCCCCACCACCGTCGCCGCCTCCCAGCCCAGCGAACCTGCCAGACACCCGTACGCCCCCGCTGCCGTGAGCGCGGACAGGGCGACAAGCCCGCCGTGGCGCCGTGCGGTGCCGATCAGGCCGAAGAGCACCGCCTCGGCCGCCAGCACCGCGAAGAGGGTCCCCAGGGCCTCGGAGGTGGCGAACTCGTGCAAAGCGATCGAAACCACCGCCACCGCGGCCGCCTGCGCCAGGCCGTGCAGAGGCCAATGCCACAGGGCCCGGCGCGGCCCCACGCGACGGGTACTCAGCCAGGCCCCTGCCCCGGCCAGCGCGGCGCCGGATGCCGAAGTGATGATCACCACCAGATCGGCGTCCCAGTGCTGCCAGCCTGCCAGACACCCGTACGCCCCGGCCGCCAGCGCCGCCGATCCGCCGGCCAGAGCGGGCCACAAGCGGAGAGTCCCCACCAGACCCGTCGCCAAGGCGCCGCCGGCCATCACCGCCGCATCCACCCCCAGCGCGCCCGGGCCGAGCCGGGCATGCCCGGCAACGGCCAGGGTCAGCCCCGCCCCTGCCGCCAGGGCGACGGCAGGCAACTGCCAGATGACCAGACCCGGCCGCCAAGACCGCCGCACCCCGAGCGTGGTGGCCCCGACCAGGCTGACCCCCGCCGCCGCCGCCGCCGCTGCCAGCAACGGGACCGTCGCCCACTGGCCCCATTCGGTGAGAGCCCCGAAGGCCACCGCCGCCAGGCCGGCGGCCAACCAGGACAGCAGCCGCCCCGTGTCGCTCTCGGCGCGGCGCACGGCCAGAGCCCCGACGACCAGCGCATCGGCCCCGGCGGTCGCGGCCAGCCACCACCATTCAGGGGCAGCCACCAGGCCGGCGACCAGGGCGGATACCAGCGCGGCCCACAGCCAGCCCTCGGCCCGACGCGTCGCCCAGACGATCGTCAGCACGCCGGACAGGCACAGGAGAGCCGGAGCGGCATCGCCCTGGTGGGCGCCGACGCCGACTCCCATGCCGGCCACCACCAGGCCGGCGACGAGCGTGCCCGGCGACGGGTCCGCCGCCGGCCGCCAGCCGCGTCGGCCGGGAAGCGCCGCGGCGACCAGCATCAGGACCGCCGCCAGCGGCATCCAGCGAACCCCGGCAGAGAACACCGGCCAGGGACTCCCCAGGAGATGGGCATAGGCGACAGCCACGGCGGCCGTCACCGGCAGCGACACCGCCCCAAGGCGCGAGCTCCACCCCGCGAAGGCCATCACCCCCGCGGTCGGCAGGGCGATCACGGCGAGGAGCCGCGTCTCTGCCAGGCCGAGGCCAACCGCCGCTCCGAGCAAGCCCAGGCCGAGCATCAGCGGAGGCCACAGCCAGGGCCCCAGCGTGGGCCTGGGCCGTCCCCGCCGCCAGTTCACCAGGGCGGGCGCGGCGGCCAGCGCCGCCCCGCAGCCGAGCACCCCAAAGCGCAGGTCGAGAGGAGCCACCCCGGCGCGCCACAGCCCCAGCAAAAGGGTGCCGGCAGCCCCCGTCCAAGGCAGGCTCACCGCCCACGGCAGACGGCACCCGATGGCCACGATGGCGGTGCTCAGCGTCGCGGCGCCGGTCGCCAGCAGCAGACCGGTGGCCGAGGGAGCCGCGCAGCCCACGCCGGCCAGGGCTACCGCGGTAGCAGCCGCGGCAGTGACCACTCGTGGCCGCGCTCGCTTCCTCCACAGCAGCGACCCTCCGGCCAGACCCAGAGCGGTGGTTGCCAGCACCAGGCCGGACCGCGCGCTCTCAGCAGCCACGCCGGGGATTCGGCGCCCGGCCAGCACCATGATGAAGGGCAGCGCCATCGCCGCGGCCGCCGCCGGCAGAGCCTCCCAGGCAGCCGAGACGCCCGAACGAGCCGTCAGGCGCGCCACCAGGACGGATCGCCCGTGCTCCACCCCCGCCGCCTCGGCGGCCTGCGCCGCGAACAGGACCGCCAGGCCGACCAATGCCGAACGTTCGTGGGGGAGGCTGCGAGCCGCCGCGGCAACCGCGAGCAGATGGCCCAACCCGGCGTGCCATATCCGGAATCGGCCCGAGCGACGCAGGAGGGCATCCCCCACCAGCGCCAGGCCGAGACCTCCCAGCACCGCAGCGTCGGCCGCCGCTCCCGTCCACTCCCCGGCGTCGAGAGCGGGCCGCAGTTCGACCAGGCCCCCGGCCGCGAGCAGGCCCACGCCGGGCAGGAGACGAACGAGCCACGGTGCGTCGAGCAGGAGCACCACCAGGCCGGCTGCGAGGATCAGGGCCCCTGAGGCGGCGTAGCCCGGCCCCGTCCCGCCTGCCGCGCGGGCCGCGGCCACCCCGAGGCCGGCGGCCACCAGGATGGCCGCCGGAACCCCGGGGAGCCCCCCCATGTCGCCCGGCAAGTGAGGTGCCCGGCGGAGCCCCGCCAGGACTGCCGCCGCCCCTACGAGCACCCACACCGTGCCCTCCGGCCAGGCCAGCCGCGCCGCGCCGGCGCCGAGCGCCACCAGCACGGCCACCTCGAGCAGCGCCCGGGAAGCGGCCGCCGGCACCGCGCCGGCACGGAAGAATCGCCGCGTTCCGGCGGGGAAGGCAGCCAGGGCCACGGCGACCACCCCCCAGGCTGCCAGGGTGGCGCCACCCCCGCCCAGGGACACGGCGAGGCCTGCGGAAGCGGCCGCGGCCGCTACCCACGAGCCGGCGCGGGTGCCGAAACCGGGCAGCCGTTCCAGGGCAGCCAGGACGACCCCGGTGCCGCACAGGGCCGCTCCCACCCAAGGCAGGGGCAGGACCTCCGCCAGGCCCAGCGGCGGTGCCGCCGCCAACGCGGCGCCGCCCAACACCGCGGCGACCGCCGGGATCTCCCGGCGCATACGGGCGGGGAGGCCCTCCCAGGCAAACGCGGCCCAACGGACCGCCAGGAAGACCGCCCCCGCGGCGACGGCCGCCAGAGCGAGGGGGAAACCCATCTGCGCGAGGCCGGGCCCTACCCCGGGAGGCCCCTCCAGCACCGCGTCGGAGTAGGCGAACTGCACGGCGGCAAGCAGTACGAACGGGGCCAGGACGGCGGCCATGCGAACCGTCGGGACCGAGGCCAGCCGGCCCAGCCTGGTGCGGCGGATCACCGAGGCAACGACCACCGAGGCCGCCATGACCGCCAGGATCAGGACCACCTGGTAAGCCGAGATCCCCTCGGGCATATCCGGGACATCTCCCGGCATGTCGATCCACTCGAAGTGCACGTAGAGGCCCAGCGCGCCCACCACCGTCCAGATCGTGGGAGCGATCAGGTAGGCGTAGAACGGCCGCCGCCGGGCGAGCCACCAGAACAGCAGCACGGCCGGCAGCCCCGAGCCGGCATAGACCGCCCACCGTCCGAGCCTCTCGACGTTGGGGGGGAACCAGAAACCGTCCCGGAACAGCGCCGCCACCATGGCCGGCACCAGCACCGCTCCGATCAGTTCCACGGCGACCGCCGCCTGCGGGATCCCGCTGCGGTGGCGCAACACCCAGGCGAGCACGAAGAAGAAGGCCGGGAAGGCCAAGAACATGAACGGGCGGGTCCAGGGGATGCGGAACGTCCGGCCGAAGTAGTCGTCCACGGCGAAGAACACCACGAGTACCACCAGAGCGAGGAACACCCCCAGGTAGGTGATCCCGTGGATGGCGAAGTCGCTGCCCACCGCCCGGCGGAGCCGGCCGAGGTAACCCTGCAGGCGTTCGGACCAGGTGGGGCCGGCGGGTCGGCGCGGCGCAACCGGCGGAGACGGGGGCGGAGGCCCCGGCGGCGTGACCACGACCACCGGACGTGCAGAGGCCGCAGCCGCCGGAGCGACCTCCAGGCTGCGGCCGGCGGCGGCCAGCGCAGCCGCCAGGCGCCCCTCGGACCGGGTGGCCGACTCACCGTCGGCGGCCTGCAGGGCCCGACGAAGCGAGATGACCTCCCGTTCCAGTGCCTGGCGGAGCCCGACCTGCAAGCGCCCGCCGGACCGGTCGAGAAAGGCGGCTGCGGCGTCCAAGGTCGCCTCGGCGGCGGCCACCTGCTGAGGCGCGAGCGAAGGAGCACGCGGCGGGGCGGGAGCCGGCGGAGGTGGAGCAGACGCGGCGCAGGCAAGACCCCACAGCCGCAGCGCCGTGCTGGAGTCGATGGTCCCCGACTGCACCGCCAGCTTGATGAAGCGCTCGATCGACCCGAGGTCGATCTCGTCTCCCCCCGGCATCACATCCCCCTCTCGAAGCGACCCCTCGCCCCGGCGTCGCCGCCGGCTCGAGGTCTCATGGTGCCATTCAACACCCCGCACCGGCCTGCTGCCCATCCGGCAAGGCCCTGAGACAACCCCCGATGCGAACGCGCCGGGCGGCCCCCGTGGGGGCCGCCCGATCGGTGGAGGTGCGGGGAGTCGAACCCCGGTCCTCTGAGTTTCAACGCCGGCGTCTCCGAGCGCAGCCGATAGCTGGTTCTCGGGTGACGGGACGCTACCGGCGCGTCTCCCGCCACCCCAGCCGCAGTCGGCTTGACCCGCCGGTCACGGCACCCCGGCGGGGGCATCCCCCATTGCGACGCCCGGCTCCGGCGAGGGGGGCACCCTCCGGGCGGACGGGCCGACTAGTTAGGCGGCCAGTGCGAGTTCAGGCTCGGCACTTGTTGGTTGTCCCGGCTCTTTAGCGAGGACTCCGGGGACCTCGGCTCGCTGCCGTCGCCTCAACCCTCAGAGTCGAAACCAGTTCACCCCCAAGGGCGCGAAGCGCACTACCCACTGTACAACGGTGAGGCGACCTGGGGAATCGGTCGCCCTCCGCCGGACGGTCCGACCGAGTCTGATACCCTCGCTCACCATGATTGAGCCGGCGCTCTTGCTCCTGGTGGCCGCCTCGGCCTACCTGCTGGGCTCGATCCCGTTCCCCCTCCTCGTCGGCCTGCGGCGGGGAGTAGACATCCGCCGCGTCGGCTCGGGCAACGTCGGCGCCGGCAACCTGACCAGGACGGTGGGCTGGAAGCCCGGCGCCCTGGCCGCTGTCCTCGACGGCGCCAAGGGACTGCTCGCCTTCACCCTCGCGCCCGCCAGCCTCGGCAGCGCGGCGGCGGCCACCGCCGGCTTGGCGGCGGTGGCCGGCCACAACTGGTCGGTGTTCTTGAAGGGACGCGGCGGGCGGGGCCTGGCCACCTCCGCCGGCGTACTGCTCGGCCTCAACCCGGCGCTGGTCGTCTGGCCTGCCGCCTGGGCTATGGCCGGCTGGAAGCTGGGGGGTGGGATAGGCGGCTTCGCCGGCTGGGGCGTGCTGCCCGTCTACGCCTCCCTCGCCCCGTTCTCCGGCACGGAGATCACCGTTGCCACCGGTCTGGCCGTGCTCATGATGGCGCGCCGCGCCCAGGGCGGCGATGAGCGGGAACCCGGCTTCAGGGCGGCCCTCCAGCGGGTGGTCTTCGACTGGAAGCCACCCCGTGCCGAGCCCTCGGACCCACCCGGTCCCGATGCGGACCGGCCCGCCACGGCCTGACATGCGCGGGCGGACCGTCCTCCTCCTGGCCGCAGGAATCATCGTCTTCCTCGGCTACGCCGGACTTCTCGCCTGGATTCTCTCCAGCCGCGGACTCTCCTCTCCCGGCCCTCTCGGCCTCTCACTCCTGGCGGCAGCGGTACCGGCCCAATGGGCCGCCGTTTGGCTGTTCGGGGAGCAGTTCCGCCACGGCCTGGCGCGGGAGGACAGGCACCTTCGCCGCCGCTCTGCCTTCAGGGCAGCGCTCCTGGGAGCAGGCGTGGCCCGACTGCTCCCCGCCGGCGGGGCGGTGACCCCGGTGGCTATGGCCTGGTCGGCGCGCCCCGAGTTGCCGGGCACCGCCGGAGCCGCGGTGCGAGCCACCACGCTCAACTACTCCGGTCTGCTGACCGGCACCGGCGGCGTGCTGGTTTGGATCGGGCTGCGGGAACGTATCCTCCCCGAGGCGGCCGGGGCGGCCACCGGGGTGGGAGCGGCCCTCTTGGGCTTGGGCGGCCTCCTCACCTTCGGGTCTTCCCGGCTGGGAAGTCTGGTAGGCCGCCTCCCTTCACGCCTACGAGACCGACTGGCGCCTGCCTTCTGTGACCAGTCCCTCGACCCCCGCACCGTGGGTCTGCTGGCAACGCGTCTGATCACCGAAGCCGCCGTTCTGGGCCTGGTGCTCTTCGCCTTCGGCGTACGCCTCACCCCTGCCCAGGTGTTTGCCGCCTTCGGCATGTCCCAATTGGCGGGAGGGCTCCCCGGGACTCCGGGAGGCCTGGGATTCGCCGAGGCAGGCCTCATCGGAGCCCTGGTCGTCTTCGCCATTCCCCCCGAAGCCGGCCTCGCCCCCACCCTCGTCTACCGGCTCATCTCCTACTGGATGCCGGTCGCCGCGGGCCTCGTTGCCGGAGGAGCCGCCTTCCTTGAGGCCCGCCGCATCGACTGACCTGCCGCATCGAGCGGCGGCTCAGTCGATGCTCTTGTGCCGCATGGCCCGCTGCATCTCGCGCTCGGCCTGGCGCCGCTTCAGCGTCTCCCGCTTGTCGTATCTGGCCTTGCCCCGGGCCAGGGCCACTTCCACCTTGGCCTTGCCCGCCTTGAAGTAGAGGCGCAGCGGGATCAGGGTGAGACCCTTCTGGTCGAGTTTGCCCCGGATGCGCTCGATCTCCCCCCGGTGCAGGAGCAGCTTGCGGGCGCGCTCGGGCTCGTGGCCCCCCTCGCGCGCGAACTGGTAGGGCGAGATGTGCACCCCGATGAGCCAGGCCTGGCCGCCTTCGATGCTGCCGTAGCCGTCCTTGAGGTCGGCGCGGCCCGCCCGCAGGCTCTTGACCTCCGACCCGAGCAGGGCCAGGCCGGCCTCGAAGGACTCCATGATCTCGTAGTCGTGGCGGGCCCGGCGATTGACGGCGACCACCTTGACCCCGGGGCCCTCCGGGGCGATCCGGCGGGACATCAGTCCCGCAGGGTGCCCCACATGCCCAGGGCGCTGCCCAGCAGGCCGGTGACCGCCCCGAAGGTCAGCACCAGCAGGGATTGCTGCAGCAAGAACTGGACGGGGACCACGATGGCGTCGGGATCGGCGACGGTGCTCAGCATCTGCACGATGGGCTTGTGACCCAGTCCCACGATGAGGGCGGCCAGGGCGGCGCCGGTGACCCCCTCCACCAGGCCCTCCAGCAAGAAGGGCACCCGGATGAACCAGTTGCCCGCCCCCACCAGGCGCATGATGGCGATCTCGTCGCGCCGGGCGTACACCGCCATGCGGACGGTGTTGGCGATCAGCACCAGGGCCGCCGTGCCCAGGACGATGAACACCCCCACGGCGAAAGTGCGCATGCGATTGGAGCGCACCACGAGGGCGTCGATCTCCTCCCCCGCCGCCGTCGCCTGCTGCACCCCGGGGTACACCGCCACCCGGTTCTGGATGTCGGCGTAGTTGCCCACCTCGGTGGGCTTGATGCGCAGCGACTGGGGCAGCACCGAAGGGTCGTCCTGCACCACATCGATGAGGGCCGGTTGGTCGGCGAACAACTCCCGGAACTCCTCGAGCGCCTGTGACTTGCTGAAGTAGACGACCTCGTCCACCTCGGGCCACTCGGCGATCTCCCGCTGCATGGCGAACACCTGGTCCGGCGACACGTCCCCCAGCCAGGCGATCACCCGCACGTTGTCGTCCCAGCGTCCGATGTCCTGGTCGATGGACCAGCGCACCACGATCGACCCGAACACCAGCACCAGGGTGACCAGCACCGCTACCACCGCGCTGGCTACCACCAGCGGGTTGCGCCGAATGCCCTGCACGGTCTGGGTGAGGAGGTACTGGAAGCGCACGGCCTACTCCGCCTCTTCCTCATCGCGCCCCTCTGGGAAGGGCAGCACCGCCTCGTAGACCCCGCGGCTCTGGTCGCGCACCACCGCCCCCCGCTCCAGGGCTACCACCCGGCGCCGCATGGCGTCGACGATGGCGTGGTCGTGGGTAGCCATGACGACGGTGGTGCCGGTGCGGTTGATGCGGTCGAGCAGGCGCATGATCCCCACCGAGGTACCGGGGTCGAGGTTCCCGGTGGGCTCGTCGGCGAAGAGGATGAGGGGGCGGTTCACGAAGGCTCGGGCGATGGAGACCCGCTGCTGCTCGCCGCCGGAGAGCTGCCGGGGCAGGCGGTCGGCCTTGGCGGCCAGTCCCACCAGGCGCAGCACCTGGGGGACCTGCTGGCGGACCACATGACGCGGGCGCCCGATGACCTCGAGGGCGAAAGCCACGTTCTCGTACACCGTCTTGGAGGGGAGGAGCTTGAAGTCCTGAAAGACGGTGCCCACCGCCCGGCGCAGGAGCGGCACCTTCCACGCCGGGAGCCGGTTCACATGCTTGCCGGCCACCCACAGGTCGCCGCCGGTCGGCAGTTCCTCGCGCAGCAACAGGCGGATGAGCGTGGACTTCCCCGAGCCGGACGGCCCCACCAGGAAGACGAACTCCCCCTTCTCGATCTCCAGGTTCACCCCCTGGGCGGCGACCACCCCGCCGTCGTAGACCTTGGTGACATCCTGGAGCCGGATCATGAAGAACCTCTTGCGGTGCCGACGCCCGCGACTCGCCCCTCCCGCTCGTCCCCGGACGCACCGCGCAGGTTAGCCGGGGGCCGGTTTTCTGAGAGGTAGCCGGGCCGCCGGCGGCCCGGCCCCTGAGGGACCCTCAGACGGCTTCGCCCCCCCGGATGGGCCCACGCCCGACCCGCGCGCTACTGGCGCCCGGCCTGTTCCCGGCGCGCCCGGCGCCAATGGAGGTAGCCCTCCACGAAGCGGTCCAGGTCCCCGTCGAGCACCCCTTGGACGTTGCCCACCTCCACGTCGGTGCGGAGGTCTTTGACCATCTGGTAGGGCTGCAGCACGTAGGAGCGGATCTGGCGGCCCCAGGCGGCCTCGCCCTGCTCGCCGCGGATCTCCTCGAGCGCCGCCTGGTGCTCGCGGCGCAGGCGCTCCGCCAGGCGCGCGGTGAGCAGGGCCATGGCCCTGGCCCGGTTCTGCATCTGGGAGCGCTCCACCTGGCAGCCGGCCACGATCCCGGTGGGCAGGTGGGTGATGCGCACTGCGGAGTCGGTGGTGTTGACCGACTGGCCCCCGTGACCTTGGGAACGGAAGGTCTCGATGCGCAGATCGTCGGGGTCGATCTCCACCTCGGCCGCCTCCACCTCGGGGATCACGTCCACTCCGGCGAACGAGGTGTGGCGGCGGGCGTTGGAGTCGAAGGGGCTGATGCGCACCAGGCGATGCACCCCCCGCTCCCCCTCCAGGATGCCGTAGGCGTGCTCGCCCCGGACGGTCAGGGTGGCGGAGCGGATGCCGGCTTCCTCGGCGGGGAGCACCTCGTCGACCTCGACCTCGAAGCCCCTCTCCTCCAGGAAGCGCAGGTACATGCGCAACAGCATGTCGGCCCAGTCGGCGGCGTCCACTCCCCCGGCGCCGGCATGCACGCTGAGGATCGCCGCCCGGTCGTCGTGCTCGCCGAAGTAGAGGCTCTCCCCCTCCAGGTCCGCCAGGTCGTCCTCGACGCCCAACAGGTCGGCGACGACCTCGGCGGCGGCCTGGGGATCCTCTTCTTCCGCGGCCATGTCGAGCAGGACCGCCGCGTCGTCGAGGGCGGCGGCGAGGCGCTCCACCCGGGCGACGATCGACTCGTCGCGCGCCAGGCGGCGGGTGATCTCCCGGGCCCGATCGGGGTCCTGCCAGAGGTCCGGCGCTGCCGCCCGGGCCCTCAGCGCCTCGAGACCGTTCGCTTTGGCCTCGACGTCAAAGGAACCTCCGGGCGTCGTGCAGGCGAGCCCGCAGGGACTTGATGGCGGCGCGAGGATCCTGATCCATAGGAAGCGCAGGTTAGTGGGGCACCGGACGTCGGCGGCGGGTGCTGGTGGCGCGCCCGACGAGCCGGGAGTGGGGCACGCCCCGGCGGGCACCGCCGCACGCTCCGGCAGAGCCGCCCCGGTGGCCTACTGCCGCCTGACCTCGAGCCCCACTCCCAGGTCGACCACGAAGGGGCAATCCCCCGGCCCGGGGCAAGACACCGCGCACGAAGCGGCGGAGGCGCACTCCTCGGTGCCCGGCCGGGCACTCCCCTCCGGGCCCAGGTGCCCCGCCGCTCGCAGGGCGGCCAGCATGGCGCGCACCGTCTCGGGGCTCTCCCTCAGGCGCTTCGCCAGGTCGGCCACCGTCACCGTCCCGGGCGACTCCTCCACGGCGCGGAGCAGGGCCGCCAGCCTCATCCCAACCCCAGCAGACGGCCCACCTGGAAGGTAGCCAGAGCCCCGAGCCAAGCCACCGTGAGTTGGCCGAACACGATGAACCACATCCAGCGGGTCCCGAACTCCTGACGGAAGGCGGCCACCGCCGCTATACAGGGCGTGTAGAGCAGCACGAAGACCAGGAAGGCCATGCCGGCCAAGGCTCCATGGCCGCCGCTGCTTGCTCCGAAGGAGGTGCGGATCGCCGACTGCAGGCTGCTCGGTGAATCGTCATCCAGGTCGATGAGGCCCAGGCCCACCACTCCGGGGAGGGCGCGCAGCGTCTCCCCGGCCGCTCGGGCGAACCCGGATCCGATCTCCCGCAGATCGGCGCCCAGGCTCTGGGACTTCCCCTCCTGGTCGGCGCCGTCCGTCGCATACAGCTGGGCCAGCGTGCTGACCACGACCTCCTTGGCGATGAAGCCCGAGAGAAGCGCCCCCGCCTGCTGCCATTCCCCGAAGCCCGCCGGCCCGAAAGCCACCGCCGCCCCCCTGCTCGCCGCGCCGAAGGCGCTCCGCTCCACATCGGTGTCGGCGAAACCGCCGCCCCCCACCGGGATGGCCAGCAGCAGCCACACCGCCACGCTGGCCGCCAGGATCACCGTGCCCGCCCCCTTGATGAACGCCCAGGTGCGCGAACGCACCAGTGACCACACCGTGCGGGCGTTGGGCAAGCGGAAATCGGGCAGCACCATGACCAGCGGCGTGGGGTCGGTCTCGCGCAGCACCGTCTTGGAGAGCAGCAGCCCAATGAGAACCGCTACCAGCATGCCGAGGAGGTACATGGCGAGCACCACGGTGCTGCGGCGGCCGCCGAAGAAGACGCCGGCGAGCAGCACGTACACCGGCAGGCGCGCCCCACAGGACATGAACGGAGTCAGCAGTCCGGCCAGCAGCCGGTCGCGCGCCGAGTCGAGCGTGCGGGTCGCATAGATGGCCGGCACGGTGCAGCCGAATCCCACCATCATGGGGAGGAAGGCCTTCCCGGGTATGCCCACTGCCCGCATGGCCCGATCCATGACCACTGCGGTGCGGGCCATGTACCCGGAGTCCTCCAGCAGGGCCAGCATCAAGTAGAGGCCGAACAGCACGGGGACAAAGGCCAGCACCCCACCCACCCCGGCCAGGATGCCGTCGACGACCAGGCTCTCCACCCAGCCGCCGTCCAGGGACGCCGCCCCCAGCAGCGAGGCCGCCCAGCGGCTCACCGGCCCCGAGATGGTGGCGTCGACCCAGTCGACGAAGGGGGCGGTGACGTCGGCGGTCACCCGGAGCACCACCCACATGACTGCCAGGAAGACCGGCAAGCCGAGCCACCGATGGGTGAGTACCCGGTCGAAACGATCCGACCAGTTAGTGCCGGCCGGAGCCCCGATGGCGACCCGCGCCAGCAAGCCGGCCACCCACTCGAAGCGACGCTCGGCCAGGACCACCTCGACGGCGCTCCCGGTCTCGGCGGTGATGGCGGCCGCCTCCCCCTGGGCGGCCCGGAGCATCGCTTCGCCCCCGGCTACGGCGCCGACGCGGCGACGCGTCTCCGCGTCCCCGGCCAGCAACTGGAGCATGACCCAGCGGGGAGGTCCCAGGCGGAGCACTTCCGGGATGTCCACCGCCGCCTCGACCAGGGCCCCCAGGTGCCGCTCCACTACCGGCCCATAGTCGATGACCATGGGGGTGGGCGGGCCGGCGGTGCGGGCCACCTCGGCCACCGCGGCGCGCAGATCCACCATGCCCTCCCCGCGCCGCGCCACGGTGGGCACCACCCGGGCACCCAGCGCCTCCTGCAGCGCTCCCAGGTCTACCGTCAGGCCGCGCCGGTCGGCCACATCCCACATGTTGAGGGCCACCACCTGGCGGATCCCGGCCTCGGATACCTGGGCCACCAGGTGCAAGCCGGTGTTCAGCTTGGTGACATCGACGACGGTGATCGCCGCCGCCGGCCGCTCTCCGGCCAGGAAGCCGGTGGCGATGGACTCCTCGGCCGACACCGCGACCAGCCCGTAGATCCCCGGCAGATCCACCACCCGGAACTCCTCCCCGTCGATGGAGAGAGTCCCTTCGTGCCGCTCAACCGTCTGCCCCGGCCAGTTGCCCACGGAGTGGCGGGCGCCTGCCAGGTGATTGAAGAGGGTGGTCTTGCCCGCGTTCGGGCACCCGGCAATCGCCACCACCGGCGGCGTCATACGCCCGCCTCCTCGACCTCGATGAGCCGCGCGGCGCGCCGGCCCACGGCGATGCGGGTCCCGTGCAGCGCCAGCACGGCCGGGCCGTGGGCCCGGGTCACGGTGACCACTGCCCCCGGCACCATCCCCAGCGCCGCCAGGCGGTGCACCAACCGGGGACCGCCGCCCACCCACACCAGCCGCACCCGGCCGCCCCGCCTCACCCGATCCAGGGTGAGCCCGGCCGGAGCAGGGGCAACGGACCCGCCGCGCCGGTGAGCCCGGGCCCGCTCCCGGCGGCGCTCCCTACCCCCCCACACGGGTGCCTCCCCCCACCACCTCGATGGCTGCACCCAACCCCGGGGCCAGATGCACGCTCCGGCCTCCGGCTTCCACCAGCAGCCCCGAAGGACCGGCTGCCAGCACGGTCACCCGGCACCCGGGGCGCAGGGAGTGCGCCATCAGGAACCTCTCGGGCTCGCCGGTCACGCCGAGAGCGACCACCTCCACCTCGGTGCCCGCCGGGATCTCCGCCAGCGGCAGGGTGGCCGGGGCGGCCTCCCCGATGGGCGGGGGAATCGCCAGGCCCTGCGGGCCGGTGCGCGGGCCCCCAAGGAAGACGGCGAGACGCTCGGCAGCATCGGGAGGCGTGGCGTGCTCCAGCCGGCAGGCGAGAGCATCCGCCTCTGCCGGGCTGTAGCCCAAACGACTTGCCAGAAAGGTCGCCCACAGGCGCCGGGTCCGCAGCACCCGCCGGGCCACGTCGGCGCCCTGGCTGGTCAGCTCGACCCCCTTGTAGGGCGAGTACTCCACCAGGCCTCGCCCGGCCAGCCGGTGCACCTTCTCGTTGGCCGAAACCACCGATACCCCGAGAGAACCGGCGACGAAGGCCACCGGGATCGGGCCGGAGGCACCCTCCTCCGCGGCGCGCGCCACCGTGATCAGGTACATCTCCTCGCTCTCGGTGGTCTCCGGAAGTTCGGGCAGACCCTTACCGGCGGGGTCGCATTCTTCAGGCATACCTTAAGAATGGTCGCCCCGGCCGTGCCCGTAACAGGGGACAAAGTCCCGAAGGGACCGGATGAGCCGCCGGCCGCCCTAGGTGCTCGCCGGTACCGCCCCGTGACAGCGCTTGAACTTCTGCCCGCTGCCGCAGGGGCAGGGGTCGTTGCGCCCGATCTTCCCCTTGGCCGACGCCTGCTTCTTGAGGGCGGCGCCACCCGTGCCCTGCAGCCGCACCACCGGGTCTACCCGGGGCGACTGCTCCACCAACTGGGCGTGGAACACCGTACGCACCGCGTCGCGGCGCAGGCCGTCGACCATGTCGGAGAACATGTCGTAGGCCTCGCGCTGGTACTCCACCAGAGGGTCGCGCTGGCCCATGGCTCGCAGGTTGATGCCGGCCCGCAGGTAATCCATCTCGGCCAGGTGCTCGCGCCACTTGGCATCGACGATGGCCAGCACCACCGCCTGGCCGAGGCGCTTCATGAACTCCGGACCGATCTCGGCGGTGCGCGCCGTGAACGCTTCCTGCGCCTCGGCGCAGAAGCGGGCGGCGACGTCGGCCGCCCCGGCCCCCGGGGCGAAGGCCTCCTCGCGGCTCAGCCGCGTCGGGTAGATCGGGGTGAGGCGACGCTGCAGGCCCTCCCAGTCCCAGTCCTCCCGGTGGACCTCGTCGCTGATGGACTCCTCTACCTCACCGGTGACCACCTGTTCGATCCAGCCCCGGAGCAAGGGCTCGGGGTCGTCGCCCCGCAGCACGCCCGACCGCCAGCTGTAGACCACCTCGCGCTGGCGGTTCATCACCTCGTCGTACTTGAGGACGTTCTTGCGGATCTCGAAGTTCTGCGACTCCACCTGGCGCTGGGCCCGCTCGATGGACTTGGTCACCATGTTGTGCTCGATGGGCACCTCCTCGGGCACCCGCAGGCGGCGCATGAGGCTCTGCACCCGCTCCCCCTGGAACCGCCGCATCAGGTCGTCCTCCAGCGACAAGTAGAAGCGCGACTCCCCGGGGTCGCCCTGACGCCCCGACCGCCCGCGCAACTGGTTGTCGATGCGGCGGGCCTCGTGGCGCTCGGTGCCCAGCACGTACACCCCCCCGGCGGCGATCACCCGCTGCTGCTCGGCGTCGGTGACCTCCCGGATGGCGCGGTACGCCTCGGGATAGGCCGCCTCCCACTCGGTGTTGTCGGGCTCCAGCCCCCGCTTGCGCAGTTCCATCTTGGCCAGTTCCTCGGGGTTACCCCCGAGCCGGATGTCCACCCCCCGCCCCGCCATGTTGGTGGCCACCGTCACCGCCCCCACCCGGCCCGCCTGGGCGATGATGGCCGCCTCCCGCTCGTGGTGCTTGGCGTTGAGGACCTCGTGGGGGATGCCCCGCTTGCGCAGCAGGTCGCTGAGGCGTTCCGACTTCTCGATGGAGATGGTCCCCACCAGCACCGGCTGGCCCTGCTCGTAGCGAGCCGCGAGGTCCTCCACCACCGCGGCGAACTTGCCCCGCTCGGTCATGTAGACGAGGTCGGGCTGGTCGAGGCGGGCCACCGCCTCGTTGGGAGGGATCTCGAGCACCCGGAGCTTGTAGATCTGCCCGAACTCCGCCGCCTCAGTGAGGGCAGTCCCGGTCATTCCGGCCAGCTTCTCGTACATGCGGAAGTAGTTCTGCAGGGTGATCGTGGCCAGGGTCTGGTTCTCTTCCTTGATCCGTACCCCCTCCTTGGCCTCGATGGCCTGATGCAGCCCCTCGGAATAGCGCCGGCCTTCCAGGATCCGCCCGGTGAACTCGTCGACGATCTTGACCTCGCCGTCGGTCACCACGTAGTCGACGTCGCGGTGATACATCTCCTTGGCGCGCAGCGCCACGTCGAGGTGGTGCACCAGGTCGATGTTGGTGTGGTCGTACATGTTGGGGACGCCCAGGATCTCCTCGACCCGGGCCACGCCCGCTTCGGTAGCGATCACCTCACGCTTGGCTTCGTCGACCTCGTAGTGCAGGTCGCGCCGCAGTCGCTCCACGATGCGGGCGAAGTCGCGATACCACTTGGCGACGTCGGTCACCCGGCCGCTGATGATGAGAGGGGTGCGCGCCTCGTCGACCAGGATCGAGTCCACCTCGTCGACGATGGCGTAGTGGTGGCCCCGCTGCACCATGAACTCGGGGCTCATCGCCATGTTGTCCCGCAGATAGTCGAAGCCGAACTCGTTGTTGGTGCCGTAAGTGAGATCGGCGGCGTAGGCCGGGCGCCGCTCGTCGGGCAGCATCGACGCCTGGATGAGGCCCACCGACAGCCCCAGGAAGCGGTGGATGCCCCCCATCCACTCGGCGTCACGCTTGGCCAGGTAGTCGTTCACCGTGACCACGTGCACCCCCCGGCCCTCGAGGGCGTTGAGGTACACCGGCATGGTGGAGACCAGCGTCTTGCCCTCGCCGGTCTTCATCTCGGAGATCATGCCGCGGTGCAGCGCCCCCGCCCCGATGACCTGCACGTCGAAATGGCGCTGGCCCAGCACCCGCCGCGCCGCCTCGCGCACCACCGCGTAGGCCTCGGCCTCGATGCCTTCCAGGGAGGCCCCCGCCGCCAGGCGCCCCTTGAAATCGTCGGTCCTGGCGCGCAGGTCGGCGTCGGTCAGAGGCTGCACCTCGGGCTCCAGCGCGTTGACCCGGCCGACCAGGGTCTGGAGTTCCTTCATGGCGCGGCCTTCGCCGGCGCGCAGCAGCTTGGCGAGGACGGGCATGGCACCGGCCATCATATCGACGGCCCGCCGCTGCGGACAGAGCGGTGGCGAGGCTCAGCGACCGCCGCCGGAGGCGGCCAGCGCTGCCTCGAGCAGGGAGGCCGGCGGCACTCCAACGTCGTCGGAGAGCAGTTCACCGGCCACCCGGCACCCGGCGAGGTCCAGCGGTTCGGGGACTTCGAGCAGCGCCCCCGACGCGTCGCTCACCACGAGGGCACGAGGCGACCCGCCGGTCCCCGCGGTCACCACGACGACCTCGCCGCTCTCCAGCCGCAGCAGCGACCCGGGCGGGTACAGGCCCATCATCCGGATGAAGGCCTCCACCACGTCGGGATCGAACGCCTCCCCCTTGCCGCGCGACAGGATCTCCAGCGCCTCGTGCGGAGTCCGGGCCGGACGGTGGGTACGGTGGCTGGTCACGGCGTCGTAGACGTCGGCGACGGCCACCAGGCGGCTGAGGTAGTGGGGGCGGCGGCCACCCAGGTCGGGGTAGCCCCCGCCGTCGAAGCGGACGTGGTGCTCCAGAGCGATCTGCGCGGCGACCTCCTCCCCCGGGCGGGTGGCCGCCAGGATGGCCAGCGCCCCCTCCTGCGGGTGCAGGCGCACCAGCGCCCAGTCCTCGTTGGAGAGGCGGCCCGGGGCACGCAGCGCCGGGTCGTCGAGCACCACCCGCCCGATGTCGATGAGCAACGCTCCCATGCCTAGGGGGCGCAGTTCATCGTCGCTCAGGCCCGCCGCCCGGCCCAACGCCAGGCTGAGCAGGCAGACGTTGACCGAGTGGTAGAAGGTGGTCTCGTCGTGGTTGTGCAGGGTGGCGAGCATCAGCGAGGGGCCGCCTTCGGCGGCCCCTCCCCGCAAGAAGCCTTCCACCGCCCCGGACACCTTGCCCAACTCCAGGCGGCGGCCCGAGGAAACCGACCGCAGGGCGTCGAGCGAGGCGGCGTAGGTGCGGCGCAGCCCCGAAAGGGGGCGGGCCTCGAGTTGCGCCGGCGTCAGCGGCCGCTCGTTCAGGCGCACGGTGCCCCCGGCGGGGAGATCGGTGCCGTGCCCCGCCGCCACCGAAGCCAGGTCGGCCAGGTCACGCCGCGAGGCGCCCCGCAGCACGGTTATGGAGTCGACTCCGCGCTGCTGCAGGTCGCTCCGCATGCCGTGGAACTCGATGGAGGCGTGGGGCAGCAGGCGGGAGCCGAGGAAGAGGGCTTCGTCGCCTACGGTGATGACCACTTCCTTCTCCGCGGCGGTGAGCGCCTCGGCGGCTTGGTGCAGCGCGGTGACGGCGCCCTCCACCGCCTGGTGAGTCGGCGGGTGGCGCAGCATGCTCTCCGCGGCGTGGTGCAAGGCGCGCAGGAAGCCCCGGGCCACGAGTTCGCTCACCGCCGGGCTCCTTCCAGGGCGAGCCGGGCCGCCTCGCGCACCGCCCGGGCGGCGCCGCGCCCGCGCCGCCGGCCGGCAAGGCGCTCCAGGGCCGCCGGCGCCGCGGGATCGGCCCGTTCGGCGATGATCTCCACCAGCCGACGGGCCTCCAGCGCCGCCGGAGGGTGCCGCTCCAGCAACTCCACCAGGGCTCCTACCACCTCGCGGCTGGGCGAGGCGCGCAGCAGCGAGAGAGCGGCGTGGCGTACCCTGGGCTCGGCGTCGGAGAGGGCCGACACCAGGGGGGCCACCGCCTCGCCCCGGCTCAGGGCGAAGACACCGCGGAGCGCCTCGACCCGGACCCGATGATCGGGATGGTCGAGCAGGGACTCCAGCGGCGCCACCGCCTGGGCCCGGCCGGTGCGCCCCAGGGCGATGGCCACGTTCCGCACCACAAACCAGCGGGGGTCGGCGGTGTAGGCAGCCACCAACCGGACGTCCTCCCGGCCCACCCAGGACAGGAACTCCACCAGGAAGCGCCGGTTGACCGGCGGCTCGTCGACGGTCATGCCGGTCACGAGGTGGCGCGCCAGGCGCTGCCCCCAGACGGCCACCAGCCCGGCTCCGGTCACCGGCGGATCGGCGGCGGCCAACCGGACCACCAACTCGTCGAGCATCTCGGGGGAGGAGACCTCGTCGAGGGCCTCGGCCACCAGGTCGGCGAACTCCGCCGGGTAGGTAGGGGAGACGACAAGAGCGCGCATCCAGGACTCGGCCCGGGCGAGGTCGCCGGCGCGCACCGCCGAGGTCACCTTGCCCGCCCAGACGCGCAGCAATCGATGGACCCGGGGCCGGCGGCTCTCGATGCGCAGCAGGTCGCGCAGCACGGTAGCGCCGGCATCGGCGGCGCCACCTTGGGCGAACTGGCCCGCCAGCCTCTGCACCAGGTCCTCATCGAGCGACGGCGCCTCGGGAACCTCGCCGCCGGCAGCGTCCCCGGCCGGCGGGAGATCGTCGGAGAGGGCGGCGGGGTGGGCGGCGAAGTCCATGCTCACAACTCGATGAGGCTCTCGCGCACCGCGTACAGCACCGCCTCGCTGCGCGAGTGGAGGCCCAGTTTGTCGAGGACGTTGCGGATGTGGTTCTTGACCGTGTTCTCGGAGATGAAGAGCACCCGGCCGATCTCCCGCGAGGTCTCCCCGGCGGCCACGTGGCGCAGGATCTCGATCTCCCGCCCGGTGAGGCGGGGCTCGCGGCTGCCCACGATCTCCTGGTGGCGCAGATGCCCGCGCAGGATGTCGAAGAGCTTGCCCCCCATGCGGGCCGACACCGCCGCCCCGCCCCGCACCACATCGCGGATGCCGGCCGCCAGGCTGTCGAAGGCGGTGTCCTTGACCAGGTAGCCGCGTGCCCCGGCGCGAATGCCCTCGAGGAGGTCCTCTACCGACTCGCTGGCGGTGAGGAGGATCACTCGCGAGGACGGCGACACGGCGAGGATCTTCTCAACGACCTCCAGGCCGGAGAGCCCCGGCATGAGGATGTCGAGCACCACCACGTCGGGGAGGAGCGACTCGGCTGCGGTCACCGCCCCCTCGGCGTCACCGGCCTCACCGCAGATGTCGAAGCCGGCGGCGCGCAGCGCGGCGCTGAGCCCGGTCCGAAAGAGGTCCACGTCGTCGACGACGAGGACCCGCACCGCGGTCACTGGGGCTCGATCAGCCCCAGGGAACCACCGCGCCGCCGGTACAGCACGCTGTACCGCCCGGATTCCGCGTTCAGGAACAGATAGAAGCTGTGCCCGAGCAGTTCCATTTGGAGGGCTGCCTCCTGTGGCGTCATCGGCTTGACGTCGAACCGCTTCACTCTCTCGATCGGCAGGTCCGCCGCGCCGCCGGTTTCTTCGACGCTTGCGGAGGCGCTATTGAGTTGTTTGTCCCCTCCTCGCCGGTGCCGCTCGACCAGGCGCTCCTTGAGCCGCCCCAACTGGCGATCCAGCCTGTCCACGGCCAGATCGAGCGCGGAGCGATGATCTACGCCGGCCGCCTCCACGCGCACCAGGTGCGTCGCCACCCGGGCGGTGATCTCGACCCGGCAGCGCTCTCCCGCCTGGCGGGGATTCGGCTCGTCGGTGAACTCGACATCGATGGGGCCGGCGTCCTCGAACATCCGCCCGGACCGGGCTACCTTCTGCTCGGCGAGCCGCCGCAGGTCCTCGCTCGGGCTCATGCCCTTACCGCGCACGCGAACGTCCACCTCTACCTCCTTTGCGTCCTTCGGGCGCGACCCGAGGACGGCGAGCGGACTGGAATGCAAGGGGGATCCGGTAGTGGTGCGCTCCGGGCGGCACGCACTCTCCCGTCGTCGGCATCCCCGGAGGGGGCTTGCCTCTCACTATACCCCCGGGTGGGCCAGGGCGCCGGGGCGGCGACGCCCGTGGAGGCGGTGGCCGTGACCGCCCGCCGCGGCCCGCCCAGAACCGCTCCGGCGGCGCGCAGCGTGGCTCCCGTGGTTACCACATCGTCGACCAGGACGGCACCGGGTGGCACCCCACGAACGGCCCTGAAGCGGGGCAAGCCGCGCCTCGCCCCGCCGGGCCCGGCCCGCCGACGGTGCCACCACTCGGGGGCCAGGGCGACCACCACCGGGAGATCGAGGGCCCTCCCCAGGGCACGAGCCAACTCCAGGGCGGGATCGACACCGTACTTCCAGCGCCGCAGGCGCGCCCTGGGAACCGGTACCAGGGCGGCGGCTCCCGCCGGCACCCCTGCGGCCATGGCACTCGCCAGCAAGGCGGCGGCGGCGGGATGGGCCCCGTACTTGAGCCGATGCACCAGGAGGCGGGCGGCCCCGGCGTGGGTGTAGGCGCTGCGCACCAGAACGCCGCCGTCGAGGCGCCGTTCGGTGCCGGGAGTGAAGCCCGCCCGACAGCCGACGCAGAGCCCATCGCCGGCGACGGGAGCCGTGGCGCAGGCCAGACAGGGCATGCGGCAAACCTATGCCTCCGGAGCGACATTTCCGGACCCCGTCGGGGGTGCCGACCTCAAGGACGGCTCGCGGGAGGCGCGCCGGACTCCGCCGAGCCGGGCGCTTGGGTGCGGCCACCGCCCCGGTACCCTCGTCGAAGTGCGCGTTGCCGTGTTCAGCACCCGGCCCTACGATCGCCGCTTCCTCGAAGCGGCCAATGCCGAGCACGGTCACGAACTCGTCTTCTTCGAAGAGCGCCTCCACTGCCGCACCGCCCCCCTGGCGCACGGCGCTGAGGTCGTGTGCGCCTTCGTCAGCGATTCCCTCGACGCCGAGGCCATCGACTGCTTGGCCGACGAAGGCGTGCGCCTCATCGCCCTGCGAGCCTCGGGGATCAACAACGTCGATCTCGAGGCCGCTGCCCGGCGCGGCTTGACCGTGGCCCGCGTCCCCGCCTACTCCCCTCACGCCATCGCCGAGCACACCGTCGGCCTGATGCTCGCCCTGGAGCGGAAGATCCACCGGGCGCACGCCCGAGTTCGTGAAGGCAACTTCTCGCTCGAGGGCCTCCTCGGCCGGGAACTGCATGGGCGCAGCGTCGGCATCGTCGGCACCGGCGCCATCGGCCGGGCGGTGTCCCGCATCCTCCACGGCTTCGGCTGCCGCTTGCTGGCCCACGACATCACCCCCGATGCGGGCCTGCAGGCCCTTGGTGTTGCCTACTCGGACCTGCCGACGTTGCTCGAGCGCAGCGAGGTCGTGAGCCTCCACTGCCCGCTGACCCCCGCCACCCGCCACCTCATAGACGGGGCCGCGCTGGAGAGGATGCGCGATGGGGCCATGCTGGTCAACACGAGCCGCGGCGGCTTGATCGACACGGCGGCCGTCGTCGAGGGCCTCAAGACCGGCAGAGTGGGCAGCCTGGGGCTGGATGTCTACGAGGAAGAGGAGTCGCTGTTCTTCGCCGACCTCTCCGACCAGATCATCCAGGACGACGTGTTCAGCCGCCTGCTGACCTTCCCCAACGTGATCGTGACCGGCCATCAAGCCTTCTTCACCGTCGAGGCCATGCAGCAGATCGCGGCCACCACGCTGGGCAACATCTCCGCCTTCGCCGCCGGGCACCGCAGCGGCAACGAAGTCACCGCCGCTGACTAGTGCTGTGACCACCAACCTCGTGGAGGGAGTCCGCTCCGGTGCCCTGCCGTGATCGGTTGCAATGACGCGGGGGACGGAGCAGGAGGGGCGCCGCTCACCCGCGCGAACGTCCGTGGTCAGAGCACTAGTCCCCCGCTGTCGGCAGAATGAACACCCAGCGCTGCCGATATGGCCGCCGTCTACCACTCTCCGTGGTTACAGTGTCGAAGACACCTTGTGGGAACGGAGTCGCGGAGGGCACCACATGCCGCTGGACGTGCAAGTGACCCGGGAACGGCAGAGGCGGCGGCGCCTGCGCCGCATCGCCATCGTCCTGTCACCCCTGGTCGTGTGGCTGTGGGTACGGCTCATCGCGGGCAACCCCGTCTCCCCCGGCTGGCCCGATCTGCCTCCAGAAGCGGTCTACTGGATCCCCGGCATCGCCATCGTCCTCCTGCTGGGGGTCGTCCTGGTGGTCCCCATGCTCAGCAACGGCCGCTCCCCCGAGGTGATCTTCCTGCCCGAGCAGATTGAGGTGACCTTCGACGACGTGATCGGCCTGGGCCCGGTGCTCACCGAGGTTCGCCACTCCCTCGAGGTGTTCCTCAACCACCAGCACTTCCGGGACCACATGGGAGGCCAGCCGCGCCGCGGCCTCCTCTTCGAAGGGCCGCCCGGCACCGGCAAGACCCACACTGCCAAGGCCATGGCTAAGGAGGCCGGCGTCCCCTTCCTCTTCGTCTCCTCTACGGCCTTCCAAAGCATGTGGTACGGGGCCACCGCCCGCAAGATCCGTTCCTACTTCCGCCGCCTGCGCAAGGTGGCCCGCGAAGAAGGCGGCGCCATCGGGTTCATCGAGGAGTTCGATGCCATCGGCGGCCGGCGCGGCGGCATGAACCACATGGTCGCCGACGGGGCGAGGACCGAGCGATCGATGGTCTCCGAAGGGACCGGCGGGGTGGTCAACGAACTGCTGGTGCAGATGCAGTCCTTCGACGAGCCGCCGCGCTCCATGAAGCGGGCCAACGCCCTGCGCCGCTTCGCCAACAAGTTCCTGCCTCCCCACCGCCAGTTCAAGGCCCGGCGAGCGCCCTTCGCCAACATCCTGTTGATCGGCGCCACCAACCGGGCCGACAACCTCGACCCCGCTCTCCTCCGCCCCGGCCGCTTCGACCGCGTGTTGCACTTCGGCCTGCCCGCCCGAGCGCAGCGCCGGGATCTCATCGACTACTTCCTCACCCGCAAGGCTCACGACGAGACGCTCGACGACCAGGCCCGGGACGACCTGGCCGCCACCACCATGGGCTACTCCCCGGCCAGCCTGGAGCGCCTGTTCGACGAGGCCCTTCTCTTCGCCCTGCGCGGAGGACGCGACCGGCTCAGCCGGGACGACCTGCGGCGGGCCCGCCTCGACATGGAGATCGGCCTCGCCGAGCCCACCGAGTACACCCCGGAGGAGCGGGCCACCATCGCCGTCCACGAGTCGGGGCACGCCGCCATGGCCTACCTCGTGGGCAAGGGCCGCAAGCTCGACCTGCTCTCCATCGTCAAGCGCAAGGACGCCCTCGGCCTGCTGGCCCACAGCGAGGTGGAGGAGCGCTACACCAAGCGGCACAGCGAGGCACTGGCGCTGATTCAGATCGCCCTGGGCGGCATGGCGGCCGAGGAGATGATGTTCGGGGAGTCGGGCACCGGCCCGGCCGGCGACCTGGCTGCCGCCACCGCCGTCGCGGTGGAGATCGTCGGATCCATGGGCCTGGGGGGGTCACTGATCTCCTTCCGCGCCCTGGATGACGGGCCCCTGGGCGGCAATCTGGTGGCCAAGGTGCTCGCCGACGACCAGGCCCGACGGGCCGTCGACGACCTGCTACGGAAGCAGAAGGAGCAGGTGGCCGCCCTCTTGACCACTCACCGCCACCTCGTCGAGGCCCTGCGCGACGCCTTGCTCGCCCGGGACGAACTCGTGGGACGCGAGATCGTCGAGGTGATCGAGCAGGCCCAGCGCGAGCGCGACCTGGTAGTGGACCTGCGGACGCCGGTAGGCTGAGCCGCGGCCCGGTCCGGCCCGGCCGCGCCCGGCAGCAGACGCCCGCCGGAGTGCCAAGATGGTGGGGTCGGCGGCAGGAGGTTCCCACATGGCCCAGGTGGAGCAGACTCCTCTCCCCGGGGTCGGGGTGCGCTACGACTTCGCCATCGGCGAGGGGCGCCGTCTGGGGGTGGTTCACCACCAGGACGGCCGCAAGGAGTTCTACCTCGGTCTCGCCGGAGACCCCGCCGAGGCGACGCCCGTCTTCACCCTGGGGGAGGACGAGGTGCCCACCCTGGTGGAGGTCCTCGGGGGTTCCAGGGTGACCGAGAAGCTGGCTCGCCTCGAGGAGTTCGTCGAAGGCCTCTCCCTCGACTGGCTGCAGGTGGTGCCCGGTTCACCCGTCGCCGGCGCCACCCTCGCTTCCGCGGGAATCCGCGCCCGCTCCGGGGTGTCGGTGGTCGCCGTGCTCCGCGACGACCGGACCTACCCCGCACCGGGTCCGGAATTCGGCATCGCGGCGGGGGACACCCTGGTGGTCGTAGGCACCCCGGAGGGCTTGGCCGCCGCCGCCGGCATCCTGCGCGCCGGGTGACGGCCCGCCGCCGGCCGGTGGGTGGCATCATGGGCGCCTCAGCCTGGAAGGACGACTCCGTGACCACGGCCATCCAGCAGACCCCGCTCCCCGGAGTGGGCATGCGCTACGACTTCACTACCGAAGAGGGCCTCCGCGTGGGAGTGGTGCACCATCGCTCGGGACGGCGCGAGTTGTTCCTGTGCGCCGCCGAAGATCCCGACTCGGCGCGGGTCACTCTCGACCTCACCGAGGACGAGACCCGTGCCCTGATCGATGTCCTCGGAGGCTCTCAGATCGTCGAGAACCTGACCGCCCTCCGCCAGGAGATAGAGGGCCTGGCCATCGACTGGCTCACCCTGGATGCGGACTCTCCCTACACGGGCAGGACTATCGGCGACGGCCACATCCGCACCCGAACCGGGGTTTCCGTCGTCGCGGTGGTGCGCGAGATGCAGGCCCACCCCGCTCCCGGTCCCGACTTCCGGATGGAGGCCGGGGATACCCTGGTCGTGGTGGGCACGGCCGAGGGCATCGAGGCGGTCGACGGCATGCTGCGTGCGGGGTGAGGTGAGTCACACTGCTCGACTGCTGCTGGAACTCGGCGGGCTGATCCTGCTGCTGGCGGTACTGGGTCGGGTCGCCCTGAAGCTCGGACTGTCGCCCATACCCTTCTACCTGCTCGGGGGCCTGGCCTTCGGCGACGGAGGGCTGCTCCCGCTGGTTACCTCGCAGGAGTTCGTCGAGATCGGCGCCAGCCTCGGGGTGATCCTCCTGCTGCTGATGCTCGGTCTGGAGTACACAGCGCAGGAGCTGGTGAGCGGGCTGCGCACCTCGGCGGCGGCCGGCCTGGTCAACCTCGTGTTGAACTACACGCCCGGAGTCGCCGCCGGCCTCCTGCTCGGGATGGGCATCCTGCCCTCAGTATTCCTGGGAGGGGTGACCTACATAACCTCGACCGGCGTCATGGCGAAGATCATGGCCGACCTCGGCTGGGTGGCCAACCGGGAGACCCCGGTGGTCCTCTCCATCTCGGTGACCGAGGATCTGGCCATGGCGGTGGCTCTGCCGGTGCTGCTCACTGTCGCCGTGGGAGGCCCTGCCCTGGGTACCTTCGCTTCGGTGGCCGCAGCCCTGGCTCTGCTCGCCGCTCTCCTCGCTCTCGGCTCGCGCTACGGCGAGCGCATCGGCGCCTTTCTGTTCTCCGCGTCGGATGAGGTCGGCGTGCTCGCCGTGGTGGGCATCACCCTGCTGGTGGGAAGCGCGGCCGAGAGCCTCCGGGTCTCCGCCGCAGTCGTCGCCTTCCTCATCGGCATTGGGCTCTCCGGCGCCGCCGTCGGCCGCGCCCGCCGTCTGCTGACTCCGCTGCGGGATCTCTTCGCCGCCGTCTTCTTCGTGTTCTTCGGCCTGTCCACAGACCCGGGGGAGATCCCACGAATCCTGCTTCCCGCCTTCGCCCTCGCCGCGGTCACTGCAGGCGGGAAGCTCGCCACGGGCCACTGGGCGGCAGGGCGAGCGGGCCTCGGGGCGCGCGCTCGCTGGCGGGCCGGGGTGGCCCTCCTGGCCAGGGGCGAGTTCTCGATCGTCATCGCCGGCCTGGCGGTGGCCGCCGGTGCCCCGGGACGGCTGGGCGCTCTGGCGGCGGCCTACGTGCTGATCATGGCCACGCTGGCCCCGGTCGCCGCCCGGCTGATCGATCGGGTGCCCGCCGGCGCCCGCTTCGCGAGGTTGGGCCGCCGCCGGGCGAGTCCGCGCCCCTCCTGACCCCGCGACTTCAGGTCCCCAGCTCCCAGCTGCGCAGGTAGCGCTCCTGCTCGGGGGTCAGGGTGTCCAGGCCGCCGCCGAGGCTCTCCAGCTTGAGGCGGGCCACCTCGGCATCGAGGTAGTCCGGAAGCCGGTACACCCGCGGCTCCAGCTTGCCGGCGTTGGCGACGAGCCACTCGGCGGCCAGGGCCTGGTCGGCGAAGGACATGTCCATGACGTCGGCCGGGTGCCCCTCGGCGGCCGCCAGGTTCACCAGGCGCCCCTGGGCGGCGAGGTAGAGCCGCCGCCCGTCGCCCAACTGCCACTCCTCCAGGTTGGGCCGGATCCGGCGCCGGCCCCGGGCGGCTGCCTCGAGCGCCGCCAGGTCGATCTCCACGTCGAAGTGCCCGGCGTTGGCCAGCAAGGCGCCGTCCTTCATGACGGCAAAGTGCTCGGCGCGCAGCACGTGGATGTTGCCGGTCACCGTGACGAAGACGTCGCCCAGGCGAGCCGCCTCGATCCCCGGAAGCACGCGATAGCCCTCCATGGCGGCGGCCAGCGCCCGCACCGGGTCGACCTCGACCACCACCACCGCCGCACCCAGGCCGCGAGCCCGGGCGGCCACGCCCACCCCGCAGTCCCCAAAGCCGATCACCACCACCGTGCGCCCGGCGTAGAGCAGGTTGGCCGCCCGCATGATGCCGTCGAGGGCCGACTGCCCGGTGCCGTGGCGGTTGTCGAAGAGGTGCTTGGTGGCCGAGTCGTTCACCGCCACCACGGGGAAGCGCAGCACCCCGGCATCTGCCATGGCCCGCAGGCGCAGGACCCCGGTGGTGGTCTCCTCGGTGGAGCCCAGGGGGTCGCCCCCCGTCCGCTCCTTGAGCAGGGTGGTCACCAGGTCGGCGCCGTCGTCCATGGTCACCTGGGGCTCCAGGTCGAGGACGGCCCGAATGTGCCGGTAGTAGCGCTCGGCGTTCTCGCCGCGCACCGCGTGCACCGGTATCCCCTCTTCGACCAGGGCGGCGGCCACGTCGTCCTGGGTGGAAAGCGGGTTGCTGGCGCACAGCGTCACCTCGGCGCCCCCGGCGCGCAGGGCGCGCATCAGGTTGGCCGTCTCGGCGGTGACGTGGAGGCACGCCCCCACCCGAATCCCCTCGAGGGGCCGGTCGGCGGAGAAGCGGCGCCGGATCGCCTCCAGGACGGGCATGCGGCGCGCCGCCCACTCGATGCGGAGGGCCCCATCCTCGGCCAGCGAAGCATCGGCGATGTCGAACCTCATAGTGCCTCCTCGGCGAGGCGCTCCTTCAGAGTGGCGATGAGGTCCACCGCCACCGGGTCCACTCCGGCCCGCTCCGCCAGGGAGACGGCCACCAGGTCGCCCACCACCGTGAGGCTGAACAGGCGGGCGAGCGGCCCCGCGCCCTGAGCGTGGACCTCCCCGGCCAGACCTACCCGTCCCTCCACCAGCCGGCGGCTCACCTCGGCCCGCCGCTTGAGGCGCGGGTCGTCGGCCGGGTCGTGCAGCCACACCACCCCTACCCGGTCGCGCGCCAGGTCGGGGTAGGCCGCCCAGGCCTCGATCTCGTTGTGGTCGAGTTCGGGGAAAGACGACGAGTAGGCGATGGCCTTCCCGTTCTCGTTGATCTGGGTCTTCCAGCGGTAGGCGGCCACCGCCGGCACCCCTTCGGCCCCGTAGACCACCACCAGCCGGTGGTACAGGGCCGACGCCAGGTCGTCGGCCAGCGCCACCGCCGCCCCGTGCCCCCCGTCCAGCAGCCGCTCCACCACCTCGGCCGCCTCGTTCAGGCCGGCGGATTGCGGCGGCACCACCCCGGCGGCCTCGAGCAGGCGCAACACCGCCCCGGTCAGGTAGCCCACCGCGGCCCGCGGCTGAGGAACGCCGGGGGTGACCACCAGGGGGATGCCCTCTGCGGCGGCGACGGCCGCCAGGTGGCCCCCGGTGGTCACCGCCGCCCGGCTCAGGCCCAGCTGCCCCGCCGCCTCGATGGCCGACAGGGACTCCTCGGTGTCGCCGCTGTGGGAGACGACCACCACCAGCGGCCCGGCGCTCCCCGCCCATCCGGGAAGGCCGTAGGAGCGATGCACCCCAACGCGGCGCCCGGCCGCGGCGGCCACCACGCCGGCGATGCCCCCCGCGATCCCCGAACCGCCCATCCCCGCTACCAGGGCCTCAGATGAGGCCGGCACCTCCGGAGGCTGCAACCCTGCCGCCCAGCGCAGCTGCTCGGGCAGAGTCCCGATGAGGTGGCGCATGGAGGTCATCGCCCACCGTCCTCCTCCGGCCGATAGGCCTCCTCGACGAGCATGATCGGGATCCCGTCGCGCACCGGGTAGTGCAGGCCGCAGGAGGTGCAGACGAGGGCCTCCTCGCGGTCCTCGAGCGCCCCGTGGCAGGCCGGGCAGGCCATTATGGCCAGCAGGTCCTCAGGCACCGGCACGAGCTATCTCCTCCACTGCGGCCCGCACCCGGGCCACCAGATCCGCGACGCCGGCCGGGTCGGGCGCTTCCACGTTGAGCCGCAGGACGGGCTCGGTGTTGGACGGCCGCAGGTTGAACCAGCGGTCGCTCCACGAGACGGTGAGCCCGTCCAGCCGGTCCTGCTCCCCGTCGGGAAAGGACGCTCCCACCGCGGCGGCAGCCCCGGCCGGATCATTCACCTGCAGGTTGATCTCCCCCGACTGGGCGTACGGCTCGAAGTCCCTCCGCAACACCGACAGGGGCCGGCCGTCCTCGGCGAGGACCTGCATGAGCACCAGCAGGGTCAGGATGCCCGAGTCGGCCCGGTAGTTGTCCCGGTAGTAGTAGTGCCCGGAGTGCTCCCCGCCGAAGATGGCCCCCGTCTCCTTCATGACCCCCTTGATGTAGGAGTGGCCGACCCGCGACCGCACCGGCACCCCCCCGGAGCGGCGGATCGTCTCGTCGACCGCCCGGCTGCAGATGAGGTTGTGGACCACGGTCGAACCCGGCTCCCGTCGCAGGAACCACTCCGCCACAATGGCAGTCACGGTGCTCCCGGGAAGCGGGAGGAGGGCGTCGTCCACGAAGAAGGCACGATCGGCGTCGCCGTCGAACGCCACCCCCAGGTCGGGCTGCTCCCGGCGCATCAGCGCCTCCAGGTCACGCAGGTTCTCCGGGCGAAGCGGGTCGGGATGGTGATGCGGGAAGCGGCCGTCGGGCTCCAGGTACAGCCCGATGAGAGTGGCCGGCAGCCGCTCGAACACGGCGGGCACCGCCACCCCGGCCACGCCGTTGCCCCCGTCGGCGGCCACCCGCAGCCCGTCGAGGCGAGCCGCCTCGACGATTCCCAGCAGGTGGTCCACGTAGCCCCCCAGCACGTCCACCCGCCGTACCTCCCCCGAGGCCGCAGCCGACGGGGGCGGGTCCTCCGCCAGGCGGCGCACCTCCTGCAGGCCGCTGTCGACGCCTACCGGGGCGGCCCCGGCCAGGCAGAGCTTGATTCCGTTCCACCCCGGCGGGTTGTGGGAGGCGGTGACCATCGCCCCGGGCTGGTGGCGCGAGCCGGCCGCGTAGTACACCATGTCGGTGGTGATCATCCCCAGGTCGTCTACCGCGGTCCCCCGGCCGGCGATGCCGGCGATGAGGGCCGCGGCCAGCGACGGCGAAGACAGCCGGCAATCCCGCCCCACCGCGATGCGGCTCGCGCCGCTGAAGGCGGCGAAGGCGGCCCCGATGCGCTCCACGACGGCCTCATCGAGTTGGGCGGGGACCAGGCCGCGGATGTCGTAGGCCTTGAAGATCGCATCCAACTGCATCGCCCCGCCATTGTACGGGGAGGGGGCGCCGCCGCTTCGGACCGCCGACCGGTTCGGTAGGCTGCCCGGGTGCCGTCGCCGGCCCGGACCTCGATCTTGATGCCCTGCTACCAGTTGGCCGGGTCGATCGCCGCCAACATCGACCGGGTGGTGGCAGCCACCTCCGCCGAACCCGGGGTGGAGATCGTCGTCGCCGACGACGGATCCACCGACGGCACGCGGCCGGCCGCCGAAGAGGCCGCCGCCCGCCACCGCAACGTGCTGGTGGTGGCGAACCCCCAGAACGAGGGGAAGGGAAGGGCCCTGCAGCGGGCCTTCGCCGCCTCGAGCGGCGAGGTGGTGGTCTTCCTCGACGCCGACCTCGACCTGCCGCCCGAACAGGTGCCGGCGATGGTGGCCGAGTTGCGCCGGGGCGCCGCCGACGCCCTGCTCGGCGCCAAGCGGGCCGCCATGGTCTCCGGCGGATACCCCGCCGCCCGCCGGGTCCTCTCCCGCCTGTTCTCGGCGGCAACCCGGCTGGCTTTCCGCCTGCCGGTGACGGAGACGCAGACGGGCCTGAAGGCCTTCCGCCGGGAGCCGCTCACTGCGGCGCTGCCCCGGGTGCGCATCAGCCGCTACACCTTCGACCTGGAGTTGGTGGTGCTGCTGCACCGTGCCGGCTACCGCCTGGCGGAGTTCCCGGTGGACCTGAAGATCCGCGCCTCAACCAGCCGAGTCACCGTGGGAACGCTCTGGGAGATGGGGCGGGACACCACCTGCCTCTGGTTCCGCACCGCCTTCCGGCGCCGCCGCCGGCCGCCGGCTCTCCAATGAGCGGCGGAAGACCAGGTCGCGGTACGACGCCAGCTTCGGCAGCAGGATGAGGATTCCGGCCGCCAGGTTGGCCAGGTTCTCTCCCAGCCGGGAGAGAGGGCCGAAGAGGGCATCGGCCCCGAGGACGATGGCCAGCGTCACTCCCCAGGCCAGCCCGTTCACGACGAAGAAGACCGCCGTCTCGCGCCACGGCCCGATACCGCCCTTGAGCCGGAAGGTCCAGCGGCGGTTGAGCAGGTAGGACACCTCGGTCGCCACGGCGAACGAGATCGTCACTCGCCAGAAGAGCGGCACCGACAGGCTGATGAGGATGTTCAGCATGGCGAAGTAGACACCGGTGTTGACCACCCCGATGAGAGCCAGCTTGATCATCTGCTCCACGCCGGCGCGGTTGAAGAAAGACCTCAGGTAGGAGATCACGAGGGGCGCTCATCTCCCCGCCGACGCCTTCCCAGGAGGAAGAGCGCCACGGCGCCGGCCACGCCCACCCCCGAGAGGGCCATCCCGGCGTACTCGGGGAGAGTGTTGCGGAACTCGATGACCACCTCTTCGGAGGTCGGGACCACCACCATCAATGAAGGCGCCGCCCGGTACGGGCCGTCGGCGCCCACCGCCGTCCAGTTGGGGAAGTAGGACACCTTCACCAGGTGGGGGACCCCCACCGCGGTGGTGCGGAACGAGATGCGGTGCGGCTCGAGCACCACATCGCCTACCTCGCCGCTCGCGGCGATCCGCGCCCTCCTGTCCCCCGGCCCGATCTCGGCGAGACGCGGCCACTCGGGCGGTCCTGCCGCCACCACCCACCGATCGAGGCGGGCCATATCGTCGAACCAGCGCAGGGCGGCCTCGAAGAAAGAGCCCTCCCCGGCCCAGACCGCCGGCTGGTAGGTGGCGACATCCACCAGCGAGGTCTCGGGCAGGGCGAACACCTTGAAGGGCGGCGTCTCCGCCAGTTGATCCAACCCGTATCCCTCCGCCGCAGCGGCGCCCTCCGGAGTGAAGGAGATGTAGTAGGTGATGCCGTAGAGAGCCAGGTGAGGCACCGCCCGCTCCATGTCGAGGCCGCGGTAGCGCAGGCCGCTGACCGGGCTGGAAGGGCCGTAGCTGGTTTCCGACTGCATGAGGAAGTGGAAGGGGGTGGTCAGCGAGGACTCGAACAGCAGGCCCTCCATGGACGGATGCCCCTCACTGAAGTAGGGCAGCAGCATCAGCGCCATCGGCGTGCCGTAGTCGTTCTGCTGCCTGCTGTACTCCCACATGATCCTCCCGGGAGGGAGGCGGTCGACCACTTCGAGGAGCGCCCGGTACTCCGGGTACTTCGCCTTCCCCTCGTAGCCCGTGTAGTTCCAGCGAGCCCACGCCGGCGTCTTGCTGACCCCCACCCCGGCGATCACCAGGAACACCGCCGCGGCGGCGGCGACGCGCCCCCAGGTCCCCGAGGGGGTGGGGCGGCGGCGGCGCGCCACCTCGACCAGGGCCAGGCCCACGAACAGGCCGGCGAACAGGTAGACGGAGTAGTAGTAGAAGGGCAGCAGCCGCCCGTTGTACAGGGCGGTGTAGTCGATCCAGGCGATCAGCCAGTAGCCGGCGGTGCCCACCACCATGAACACCGCCGCCGGGCCCACCAGGGCGCGCCGGGCCACCGCCCAGACGAGGCCGGCCGCCCCCAGGACCAGCACCGGCCACAGGTCACGGGGGAAGATGTCACTCCAGTCCTCCCGGGCAGTCCAGCCCATGTCGGTCATGTAGAACAGGCCCCGGGCCAGGAAGGGCACCGCCCAGAAAGCGGCGATGGCGAAGCCCAGTACCCAGGACCCCACCACCGTCCGGGCGCCCCGGCGCCGGAAGAGGAGCGGCAGGGAGGCCACCACCACCACCGCGGTGGTGATGACGTGGGACAGGGCGGCCAGGGCCAGGACCACCGCCGGGCCCGCGGTGAAGCGGCGCCCCTCCCGCACGTTGCGCATCACCATCCCCAGGTAGACCAGGCTGAGAGCCAGGGACCACGAGAACGAGTACTCGCCCGCCAGGGTGCTCAGGGTGTTGCCGCCGAGGATGGAGTAGGTCTCGATGAACATGAAGGTGGCTCCCGCCATGCCCCCCACCAGGGCGACGGGCCGGGCGAACCCCATGTTCCGCGCGAAGTAGTACGAAGCCCCGGGCAGCGCCACCAGACCGGCCACCGTCACCAGCTTGAAAGCCACGCCGTAGGGCAGGAGCAGGTCGAGGAGAACCACGGCGAAAGCCGGCAGGGGGAAGTAGAAGTACAGCATGGGGAACCCGGCGTACCAGTCGTGACTCCAGCCCAGGATGCGCCCGGAGGGCAGGAGGACGTCGCGCAGGTAGGCCGGGATGACCACGTGGGCCCCCATGTCGCCGCCCGTGGGGGTGTTGGCCAGGAAGATGTCCCCCGGCCGCATGAGCCCGAAGGCCATGAGGGAGGCGGCGGCCACCACTGCTCCCACGACGAAACGGGCCCGCCGGTCGGCGGCATCGTCGACGAGGATGGGGGTGGGGCGCGTCACGGCGCCCGCAGGCTACCGCCCGCGGCGGGGAAAGGGCGCAGCGGCGGCGTGACGGCCCCTCGCCGAGTCCCGGCGGGAGGCCTCCCTCAGCGGCGCCGGACCAGATCGAGGACGGTGGTGAGGTCGATCACCTCGCCCTCGGCATCCCACCAGCGGTGCTCGCAACGGTGGCAGCTGTGGAAGTCGACCTCGGTGTCTTCGCCGAGCCGCAGACGGATGCCGATGGCATCGGCCGCACCGCAGTTGCCGCAGACGACCGTGCTCTCGACCCAACGCCGGGACCTGGGCAGGCGCATCAAGCCTTCCTCCTCGCGCACTGGCCTCTAGATCGGCACGGAGCGGCTTCACCTTGAGCGCCCATCTGCCGACGCGGGCGCGGCCGCGGCCGCCTCAGCCGTCGCCTTCATCGGCGGCCGGGCGCTCCGCCGCCCGGTCGTGGTCTTCGAGCTTGCCCACGTAGCGGGAGCGGCGCCGACCGCCCTCGGTCCAATAGGCGTACCAGTAGGGCCCGTGGGGGCACCGGGTGCAGCCCGGCTTGCCGCAGCGCACCCACTGCGCCCGCAGGGACACCCGGGGAGCGGCGGTGTCGAAGGCGGCTCCCTTGGCCTCGAGACGAGCCTTGGCCAGGATGAGCAGCCGGCGCAGATCGTGCTCGTCCATCTCGCGAACCGCCTCGAGCACCTCGCGGTCGAGGGGCACGGCGCCTCAGCCGCCCGGGAGCGCCATCACGCCACCTCGAGAGAGGCGAAGAGAGGGCGAGCGGGCCCCCGACGGTCGAGCAGCGTCCAGCCCACGGGCGGAGTCAGCCGATCGGCGTGGCTCTGGCAGAAGGCGTACCCGGCGCCGGGGATGACCGGGCCGGCGAGGTCTTCGAGCCAGATGAGGCGGGCCTCGTAGGCGAAGGCCATGACGTTGCCCGCCGGGGCGCCGCAGCGCACGCAGTGTTGGATCATCGCCGCCACTCTAACGCGCCGAACCACACCGGTGTGATTCCACGCGTGAGGTTCTTACCCGCGTCCCCGGCGCGTAAGGCGGTTTTGTCATTCTCCGTCGACGGCCACCGGCGACGCTGCCGAGAAGGCCAGGCCGGAGGGACCGCGAATCGTCCAGGCCACGGTCACCGGCCCCGACGCCTCCACCAGGATGCCGGCGGCATCGGCGCTGGTGACGTCCACCTGCACCGGCACCCCCGGCGGCACGACCACCGTCTGCCCGCTGCTGCCATCACGGCCGAGGACCCCCACCGTCGCCGAGACTGCCTCCTCCGAAGCGGCGTTCAGCAGCCAGAGGCTGGCGGCATGCAGCGGGACGCGCCGCAGGCCGGGGAGCAGCCAGGTGGACGACGCCGCCGGGACGCCGGGCATCACCGCCACCCCGCCCTCTCCCTTGGCCACCACCGCCGCCGCCACCGGGCCCCCGGTGGAGACCAGGCGCGCCGCCAGCGGATCGCCCGGGTAGGCGGAGAGGTCGAAGCGCACCGGCGCCGAGGGGGCCACCGAGGCGTTGAAGGCTTCCATGACGGGCCCCCCGGGAGTCATGAGATCGACCACGACCTCCACCGGGCCCAGACCCGGGTTGTGCACCACCAGATAGGCGTCGGTGCCCTGCACTCGGGCCACGGGGAACTCCCACTCCGACGCCTCCCCCACCCCGGGCCACCAGTCCTCGTCGGACTCGGTGCCGAACACCATGGCCGGCACCACCACGCCCGCGGCGGCGGAGACGGTGATCACCAGGTTCTGCCGCTGCCGCAAGAGGGTGGTGAAGTCCACATCGCGCCAGGAGCGAGCCGCCACCGCCAGGTTGTCCAGTTCCGGCAGGGCCTCCACCCCGATGTCCGACACCCCGGTCACCGTGACCTTGGCCGGGTCGGGGAACGGGTTGAAGAGACGAAGGGTGAGGTGCTCCCCGGGCATGGTCGAACCCCCCGGGAAGTGCCAGGTCCTGGGACCCGAGGCCACACAGGAGTCGGCGGCCAGCACCGCGTCGCCCATCACGGTGGCGGCGATGGCTCCCGGCCCGGCGCTCAACTCGACGAACCCCGGTGAGTCCCCGCGCTGGGCCACCAGGCTCAAGGCGAGGTTCGCCGCCCCCGGCCCGGGCACCTCGATCGTGGCCGCGTCGTCCGGTTCGTCGGGAATGGTCACCGGGAAGGTGAAGGCCGCCTGGGCCTCCTCGAGCGAAACCACCCCGAACACGGTGTCGCGCAGAGCCGTCGACTGCGCCCAGGGGCAGTACCAGATGCCGGCGTCCTCGGGGGAAGCCAGGCCCGGGGGTTCGATGATGAGCCCGGTCAGCGGCTCCCGGGGGTCCGGCGGGGCCGGCAGCAGAAAGGCCACCCCCAGTACCGCCCCGACCAGCGCGAGGACGAGCAGGCGCCTCATCGCTCGCGCCTCCTGCCCCACCAGCCCACGCCGAGGAGGGCCGCCAACACCGTGAGCCAGGCGGCCGACCCCACGGCCAGGAGGCGTCTCCCGGAGTGGCCGGCGAAGCGCACCGCGGTCCCGGCGGTGTCCACCTGGTTGGCCCAGTCGACCTGGCTCCAACGGCCCGGTCCCCACCGGTAGTCGGCATTCGCCGCAACGTACACGGGGCCCGACGGAGCGCCCTCCGGGCGTCGATAGCCCGTTCCTTCCCGGCTCCACGGAGTGCCGCCGGGCCCGTACGCTTCGGGGGCCGGCTCCTCGTTGCGAAACGCCGGCACGGCCAGCCCGCGCAGGGGCACCATGTCCAACTGCGCCCCGAAGATCGCCTCCAGCGGGCTCGGCTCGGTGAAGGCCACCCAGCCGATGCCGAAGGCGGCCAGGCGCTCCCCGGCGCGGCGGACCTTCCCGCCGAGCAGTTCGTGGAGGAGGCGATCGAGCGCTTCATCCCCCAGGCGGGGAGCGGGCAGGTGGGCCTCCCAGGTCTCGGGATAGGGCGGCGACAGCACCCGGTACCCCAGTCCTTCGAAGTCGCGGCTGGACCCCGGGAGATCCTCGTGCGGGCCGAACAGCAGCACTCGCGATCCCGAGTCCCCGGCAGCGGTGGCGAAGGCCAGCAGGCCGGAGTAGCGGTCCTGGGGCAGCCCCGCCCGGCCCGGCACCGCCAGGGAGGCGGTGGCGCCGACCAGGATCACCGCGGCCGCGGCGCTCAGCCAACCGGCCGTTCCCTTCAGCCCGCCGATGCGGCGGCGCCGGGCCCCGGCCTCGAGAGCCGCCCCCACCACCACCGCCATTCCGAGGGCGACGGCCATCAGCCCGACCTGCTGCGCCTCCTCGCCCAAGCCCCATTCCCCGCTGCGCGCCAGCAGCGTCCCCCCGGCCGCCAGCAGCCCGCCCCATCCTGCCACCGCCGACACCGCCGGGTCGCCGGCGGCTACGGCCAGCACCAGGGCGGCGCCCGCCACGGCGAGCAGCCACCCCGGGCTCCAGTAGGCCGCCCCTCCCCCGGAGTACAACGCCCCCAGGTCGGCGTAGAGCACCCACGGCATGAGCAGGAGCGCGGCGCCCGCCGCCGCCGCCGGGGCGAGCAGCGCCGCTCCCCAGCGGCGGCCCCGGCCGACCAGCGCCCAGAGGAACACCGCTACCGCGGGGAGGGGCAGGGCCGCCGGGGCGTAAGCGCCGACCACCCCCGCGGCCAGGACCATCCCGGCTGCCCGGCCCAGGCGACGCGGCCAGCGCGCCGGCCAGGGAGCCAGCGCTCCGAGAGCGGCCCAGGGCACGGCGCCCAGCGCCACCATCGGCGTCCACGCTCCGCCCCCCGCCAGGGCGGAGGCCGCCGGGCCGGCCATCAGCACGGTGCCCGCCAGGTATCCCGCCACCGGGCCGATCCCCCATATCCGCAGCAGGCGGCCCGTCCCGATGGCCCCTCCCAGGAAGGAGGCCACGATGAGCAGGGCCACCGCGGCCCCGCGGCTCCCGAAGGAGACGGCCTGCAGCAAGGCGGTGGCGGCCACCTCGGGCCGCAGGACCTCGGGCGATCCAAAGCCTGCCGGGTTCCACCCGCCGGCATAGGCCCCCAGGGCGTCCGACGCCGAAACGGGCGGGGGCAGCGAGAACCCGCTCACGGGAAGGCCCGCGGTCCAGATGTCGCGGGTGGCCAGCACGGCGAAGGCAACGACCGCCAGGCCCACCACCACGGCGGGACGGCGCAGCCTCTGTTGCCCGGCCTCGAGGGCGTCGCCGAAGCCGGAGAGCACCCCTTCGGGGAACCGGGCCCGGAGACGCTCCAGGCCCTGGTCGTAGAGGACGCGGAGACGCGCCGAGCCTCCCGTCTGGTACCGGAACAACTCCTCGTCGCCCACTACCCGGCCCCGGCGGGCCGACCAGCGCTGCACCGCGGTGGAGGGCAGGAACAGCAGGTTCCACAGCCAGCCCCCCAGGAAGCCGAACAGCGGGAATCGCCCGAGGAAGGGCCCGGCGAGACTCTCGGCCAGGCCCGAGAGGAAGGCCAACGGCACCGCCCAGGCCAGGGTCACCGGGCTGTACACCTTCTGCATAGCCCGGATCTCCCCCGCCCGCTCGCGCCACCCGGCCGACACCTCTCGACCCGCGTAGAGGATCTCCGACGACGGCACCACCACCACCCGGGCGCCGCGTAGCCGCGCCCGCTGGCAGAAGTCCACCGCCGCCGCCATGGGAGCCATCGAAGGGTCGAGGCCCCGCAGGCCGCGCAGCAGGTCGAGGCGCACCAGCATCGACGCCCCGGACACCGCGGCGACATCGCGGATGACGTCGTACTGCTGCTGGTCGATCTCCCCGGGCTGCAGGCCGGTGTAGGGGGCGTCGAAGACGTCGGTGGCGTAGCCCACCGAGACCAGGACGGAGGGGTCGGCGGCATCCAGCACCTTGGACCCGACGATTGAGGCCTCGGCCCGCGCTCCGTCGCGCACCAGGGCCAGAAGGGCGTCGGGCCGCGGCAGGGACCGGTCGTGCAGCATCCAGACGAACACCGTCTCCGGGGCCAGGGAAGTCACCACGGCCCGCAGGTGAGGCCGCCACAGCACCTCGTGCCGGGCGGCCGCCGCCCGCACCCGCGCCCCGCCCCCGATCACGAACACCTGGGCGGGCCCGTACACTTGCCGCCCGACGGCCGACAGGCACGCCCCCAGCCTCTCCGCGGACTCGGCCACCACCACGGCGGCGACGGCTTCGAGCGTCTCGGGGCCCTGGGGGACGGTCTGGGCGGTCATCGGCCCCGCCATTGTGGAGCTTCGGTGGAACAACGGCAATCTTCGAGCCCGGTAGTCCTGCTCTCGGGCGGGGTGGGCGGCGCCCGTCTGGCCCGAGGACTGGTCGCCGCAATGCCTCCCGACGACCTGACGGTGGTGGTCAACGTCGGGGATGACGAGGTGGTCTACGGCCTCGAAGTCTCCCCCGACCTCGACACGGTGGCCTACACCCTGGCCGGGCGCGAGGGGCCGCAGGGATGGGGTCTCGCCGGCGACACCTTCGCCGTCATGGGCCACCTCGCCGCACTGGGGGTCGACGCCTCGTTCCGCGTGGGCGACGCCGACCTGGCCACGAACCTGGCCCGTACCGCGGCCCGGCGGTCCGGCGAGGCCCTGAGCGCCGTCACGGCTCGCCTGGCCGCCTCCTACGGAGTCGCCTGCCGATTGCTCCCCGCCACCGACGACCTGCTGCGCACTCGCCTGTGCACCCCCGCCGGGGAGTGGCTGTCATTCCAGGAGTACTTCGTGCGGCGCGGGCATCGCGACGAGGTGGCCGCTCTGGCCTACGAGGGCGCCGCCTCCTCCCGGCCGGCTCCGGGGGTGTTGGAGGCGATCGCAGCCACTTCCCTGGTGATCGTCGCCCCCTCCAACCCGCCGCTGTCGATCGGACCCATCCTGGCCGTGCCGGGCATCCGGGAGGCCGTCGAGGACGCCCGCCGGGTCGTCGCCGTCAGCCCCCTGTTCGGCGGCAGGGCCCTGAAGGGCCCCGCCGACCGGGTGATGGCTTCGCTCGGCCTCCCGCCGGGGAATGCCGGGGTGCTCGCCGCCTACGACGGCCTGCTCACCGACCTGGTGGTGGACGAAGGCGACGCCGCCGACCGCGAGAGCCTGGATGCCGGAGGGGTGCGCTTGCACGCCGCCGACACCCGCATCGCCCAACCCGAGGCCGCCGCCCGCTTCGCCCGATGGCTGCTGGGGCTGCCGTGACCCTGTCGATCCATCCCGTGCCCGGCCTGCCCGAGATCCAACCCGGGAACGACCTCGGCGCCCTCCTGGCCGACGCCCTGACCCGCGCCGGCCTCGGCCCCGAACCGGGGGACATCCTGGTGGTGACCCACAAGGTGGTCTCCAAAGCCGAGGGCGCCGTCGCCCGCCTGGAGGGCGACGAGGAGGCGGCCTACCGGCGCCTCGCCCGGGAGCAGGCGGTGGAGATCCTGCGCCGCCGCGGCGATCTCATCATCGCTCGCACCCGCCACGGCTTCATCTGCGCCAACGCCGGGGTGGACCGCTCCAACGCGGCTCCCGGCACGGCGGTGCTCCTGCCTCTGGACCCCGACCGCTCGGCCCACAGCCTGCGCCTCGCCCTGCGGCACCTCACCGGTGTCGATGTCCCGGTGGTGATCACCGACACCTTCGGGCGGGCCTGGCGGCGGGGCCTGGTCGACGTGGCCATCGGGGTGTCGGGGCTGGAGGCGATCCTCGATCTCCGGGGCACGAAGGACGCCCAGGGGCGCGAACTGAAGGTGACCGAGGTGGCGGTGGCCGACGAGATCGCCGCCGCCGCCGACCTCGTCATGGGGAAAGCGGCCGGCATCCCGGCGGCACTGATACGCGGCCTGGAAACCCGCCGGGGAGAGGGCCGGGCCGCCGACCTGGTCCGCCCGCCCGGTGAGGACATGTTCCTCTAGGTGCCCGGACCCATGCCGGGGTACATACCTAGGTAGATGCCCGAACTCCCCGACGTCGTCGTCTACTGCGAGCGAATCGGGGCGCTGGCCGGGGGGACTCCCCTGCAGCGCCTCCGCTTGGCGAGCCCCTGGGTGCTACGGTCGGTGGAGCCCCCGGTCGACGCAGTGGAAGGCCGGGCACTCGCCGGGGTGCGCCGCCTGGGCAAGCGCATCGTCCTGGAACTCGAGGGCGGGCTCTTCGTGGTGATCCACCTGATGGTCGCCGGCCGCCTCCGCCGCCGCGATCCGGGGGCCGCCATCCCCAAGAAGCGCGGGTTGGCGGCGCTCGACTTCCCCGCCCACACGTTCCTGCTCACCGAGGAAGGGACCCGCAAGCGGGCCTCGATCCATCTGGTGCGGGGCGAGGCCGCCCTGACCGCTCATGACCCCGGCGGGGTGGAGCCTCTCGAGGCCGACGCGGCGGCCTTCGCCGCCGCCCTCACCCGGGAGCGCCACACCCTGAAGCGGGCCCTGACCGATCCCGCGCTGATCTCGGGGATCGGCGGCGCCTACGCCGACGAGATCATGCATCGCTCCCGCCTCAGTCCCCTGGCCCGCACCGACCGCCTCGCTCCCGAGGACTTGGCCCGCCTCCATGCCGCCGCCCGGGAGGTGCTGACCGAGTGGGTGGACCGCCTCCGAGCCGACGTGGGCGACGGCTTCCCGGAGAAGGTGACCGCGTTCCACCCGGGGATGGCGGTCCACGGCAGGTACGGCCAGCCCTGCCCGGTCTGCGGCGCGCCGGTCCAGCGCATCGTCCACGCCGACGACGAGGACGACTACTGCCCCCGCTGCCAGACCGGCGGCCGCATCCTGGCCGATCGGGCCCGGAGCCGACTGCTCAAGGACGACCGCCCCAAGACCCTCAAAGACCTCGAAGGCTGAACCCCGGGTCCGGCGGCCTCGCGTCGGCTCCGCCGGCAGCCGACCCGGCCGGTTCACTGCCTGAGGGGGTGGGGCTGGTTGTCGTGTGCCTGGCGGTGGTGTTGTCGGCATAGGAGTTGGAGGTTGGCCAGGGTGGTTTCCCCGCCGTCGGCCCAGTGTTGGATGTGGTGGGCGTCGCAGAAGCGGGCGGGGATGCGGCAGCCGGGATGGGCGCAGCCCCGGTCCCGTAGTTCCAGGGTGCGGCGGAGGGCAGGGGGGATGACCCGGGTGGCCCGTCCCATGTCTACCGGCACCGACTGCGGGTCGAGGAGGACCCGGCTGATGGTGGCGTCACAGGCCAAGCGGCGGGCAGTTGCGGCGCCGATGGGCCCGGGTTCGGTGTCGACGAGGCCTTCGCCTTGCTGGAGGGTGTTCCAGGGGATGGTGACCAGCACCCGAGAAGGACGCCTCCCACCGTTGCTGCCACCGTCGAGGTGACTGCGGCAGATGTCCACCAGAGCGTCGGCCCGGACCTGAGCCGGGGTGCGGGAATCCGCGGGGTTCAGGTTGGTGGGGTCGGTCAACGCTTCCAGGGCGTGGCGGACGATCAAACCACTTTCGGGGTCCAGGTCCCCGGAGAGGTGCAGCATCCCCAACAAGCCTTCGGACAGATGCAAAGCCCGCAGCTGATACAGGCGTTCGGCTTCGGCTTCTGCCCCCTCGGGGTTGGTCTGGCGTTTCCAGGCGGCGACCAGCCGGGGTGCCTGCTGCGCCGAAGCCGTCTTCACCTGGCCCACCAGGATCTTCTCGTCGGCGGCGAACTGTTCCGGGGCCAGCGCCTGCGCCTGCGCCAGCACCCGCACCTTGGATTCGGACACCTCACCGGCACAGAACGCCGCCTTGGTCTCCGGCATGTTCTCCAGAGCCGAAGCCACCGCCACCTGACGGCGGCACACCGACCCCGGCTCCCCCGACATCGCGGTCAGCCAGGCGGTAGTAGACCCGAACCCTCGCCGGCGGGGCAGACCACGGCGTTCGGCTTCGGTGACCAGGACGGCCCGCTGTGCCTCGACCTGGGCGGCGAGGCGGCCCAGCCGGCCCAGCTCAGCCACCAGCCCATCATCCGACAGGCTCTTGGGGGCCGGCATGTCCGGCGTTCCCATCGCAGCAGCGTGTCCGACGCTCATGACAACTATCTATCACCCGACAGTGACACAAACCACACCGGCCAGCAGCAACACCAGATGAGGGCACCGGCGCCCAGGGTGACCCGCTCATATCATCAGAGTCGTCAGGAGAACGGGGGCCTCCGGTGAAACCTACAAGGAGCTCTCAAGCGCTGGCCGTGCTCCTAACTGCCGTAGTCCTGGCCGCGTGTTCTGGGCAGGGCGCCAGCTCCACGAGTGGCACCTCCTCCGCCGTTTCGACCACAACGGTACGGACCACGACGGGCGGACCCACGTCTGGCGGAATGCAGGGAACCTGGCTGCTCGAGAGCATCACGGTGTATGGACGACCAGTCGTCATCCCTCTCGAGTCCCCTCGGTGGTCCGGCCCTCCGATCTTCAGGTTCTGGAGCGACGGCCGGGTTACCGGCCACCTCCCCTGCAACGCTGTCAGCGGCTCCTACGAGTTCGACGGCCACATCCTCACGTGGGACATGAGAAGCGAAGCCATCGCATGCCTAGAGCCGGAGGGTGTCATGCAGGCTGAGGAACAGCTCCACAGCCTGCTCTGGAGCGACACCGTGAGTGTCGAGTTCGATGAACAGGACTCCGCGCTAGCGACTCTGTTCGCTGGTGACTACGTTGTCGCCACGTTCAGGCGAGCGCCAGCAGGTTGACGACCGCCGGGAACCCGCCTTACCCCTGCCCCTGGAAATGGTGTACTTAGCAAGCAGCACCCCAGGGGACGGCGGTCACCCTTGGGGGTGCTTCGGGGTCGGCGGCGCCGTCCCCCGGCACTCGGCAGCACCGACAGGTACGCTTCTGGCATCGGCTCCCGGGGGGTGTGGAGCGACCCCCTCGGGATGGGGCGGGTCGCCGGGCACCACACCCCGGGAGGGAACCATGAGCACCGGACCAACCACCGGTCGCCACACGCTGCCGGCCAGGTGGTTGGCACAAGCCCTGGCAGTGGCGATGCTGCTGCTGGTCGCAGGCTGCGGCGGCGACTCGGTCGGTGACACCACCACCCTCACGGCAGACAACGCCACGGCGGCGGTCACCCCGACCTCGGCGGCGGTCACCACCACCACGGCAGCTGTCGCGGTCGCCGGTCTGGTGTGGTCCAGGGTGCAGCATGACGAGGCGATCTTCGCCGACCCCCGCGGCCAGCAGGGAATGCTGTCGGTGACGGCGGGGGGTCCGGGTCTGGTCGCCGTCGGCTGGGACGAGTCCGGCGGTGATGGGGATGCGGCGGTGTGGACCTCTCGCGATGGCCTGTCGTGGTCCCGGCTGCCGCATGATGAGTCGATCTTCGGCGGCCCCGGCCGGCAGGTGGTGTACTCGGTGGTGGTGGGGGGTCCGGGTCTGGTCGCCGTCGGCAGCGACTGCTCCGGCGGCGATTGGGGTGATTGCGATGCGGCGGTGTGGACCTCTCGCGATGGGTTGATCTGGTCGCGGGTGCCGCACGATGGGGCGGTGTTGGGCGGCCCCGGCTGGCAGTTGATGTTCTCGGTGACGGTCGGGGGCCCGGGTCTGGTCGCCGTCGGCCGGGCGGTGTGGACCTCGGCGGATGGGTTGATCTGGTCGCGGGTGCCGCATGACGAGGGGGTCCCCGGTGGCGGGACGATGCTCGAGGTGACGGCGGGGGGTCCGGGACTGGTCGCCGTCGGGTGGGAGGGGGAGACCTACGAAGGCGATACCGATGCAGCGGTGTGGGTGAGCCCACCCCCCGGATAGAACACAGCAGTGGACGACTCCTCTCCGGCCCATTCCCGCACGCTCGCCCAGGGGACGGTTCCCTCCCCGGTGGCCGGGAGAGAAGCGGACCGTTCCCCCTCCCGGCCCAGCGGGAGGGGGGCGGGGGGGAAGGGGCGCCAAGGGCGCGACTGGGCCTTGGTCGCGCCCTTCGCTTCCCCCTCCGGCCCTGACGGGCCACCTCCCCCGTCCCCACGGGGGAGGAGAAGATGGCTTCCCCCTCCCGGCCCAGCGGGAGAGGGCCGGGGGGAGGGCTGCGGAGGGCGCGGCGGAGGCTTACGTGTGCAGCAACCCCCTCCGGCTCCTCGAGGACTCGGAGCCACCTCCCCCGTTGCCACGGGGGAGGCAAGACCCGGCGCCCCTCCGGCGGCCCGCAAAGCCTCGCCACCCACTCCCCCGTTCCCACGAAGGAGACGAAGGAGAGGCTCACCAGACGGCACCGCGCGCCGGCCCCACCCCCAACCGGCCGAAGCGCTCCTACCCCGCCAGCATGGTCAGGAGCAGCCGCGACGGTTCCAGGGCGACGACCGAGTGCGGCTCGTGAGCGTCGAGGCGCAGCCAGGCTTCCGGGCCCATCTCGAAAGTGTCGCCGCCCGCGCCTACCCGGAACCGGCCGGACAGCACCTGCAGGATCGCCGGCACGCTCGCGGTGTGCTCGGTGAGTTCCTGGCCGGTGTCGAAGGCGAAGAGCACCAGGCGCACCCGGTCGTCGGCGTGCAAGACGCGGCTGAGGGTGCCACGCTCGGGAACCTCCACCCGGTCGGTCAGATCTGAGATCAGCGTGTAGGACATGGCCCCATCTTGGCCGATCGGCTCGGGGCCCGCCCCCCCGGCAGCCACCGTTGGGTACCCCGCTCCTTCCGGTAGCCTCCCCGCTCGCCGCCCCGACCGGGAGAAGCTATGAGCGGTGCCGTAGAGGCCACCGGGCTGGTGAAGCGATACAAGGAGGTGACCGCCCTCGACGGGCTGGACCTCCACGTCCCCGAAGGCACCGTCCTGGCCCTGTTGGGCCCCAACGGCGCCGGCAAGACAACGGCCGTGTCGATCCTGGCCACCCTGCTGCAGCCCGACGCCGGTTCGGCCACAGTGGCCGGGGCCGACTTGCTCGCCTCCCCGGCCGAGGTGCGGCGGCGCATCGGCCTCTCCGGGCAGTTCGCCGCCGTCGACGAGCACCTCACCGGGTTCGAGAACCTGGACATGATCGGCCGCCTCTACCACCTGGGGCGCGCCGCAGCGCGAGCGCGGGCGCGGGCGCTGCTCGAGCGCTTCAACCTCACCGCCGCGGCCGATCGACCGGTCAAGACCTACTCGGGGGGCATGCGGCGCCGCCTCGACCTGGCCGGGGCCATCGTCGCCGAGCCCCCCGTGCTGTTCCTCGACGAGCCCACCACCGGCCTCGACCCGCGCGGCCGCACCGAGATGTGGGGGGTGATCCGCGCCCTGGTCGGCCGGGGAACCACCCTGCTGCTCACCACGCAGTACCTGGAAGAGGCCGACCAGCTGGCCGACGACATCGTGGTCATCGACCACGGCCGGGAGATCGCCCACGGCACCGCCGATGAGCTCAAGGCGCGCGTCGGAGGCGAACGCATCGAGATCACCGTCACTTCGCCCGACGCCGTCGAGCCGGCCCGCCTGATCCTGGATCGCTTCTCGGACGGCAGGGCCCAGGTGGCGCGCTCCCGCACCGTCACCGCCCCCATCTCGGGAGGCCCGGGGGCATTCCGGGAGGTGCTGGCGGCCATCGAGGAGGCCGCCATCGCCGTCTACGACGTGGGGCTCCGCCGGCCGACGCTCGACGACGTGTTCCTCGCTCTCACCGGGCACGCGGCGCAGCCGTCCGAAGAAGCGGAACCCAACGGGGAGGCATCGTGAAGGGCCTGCTCCGGCTGGCCGTCGACAGCCACGTCATCGCCAAACGGAACGTCATCAAGATCAAGCGCGTCCCCGAGGTCCTGGTCTTCGTCCTGATCTCCCCGATCATGTTCGTGCTGTTGTTCGCCTACGTCTTCGGGGACTCCATCGCCATCCCCGGAGGCTCCTACCGGGAGTTCCTCATCGGGGGGATCTTCGCCCAGACGGTGGTGTTCGGCGCCACCTTCACCGGCGCCGGCCTGGCCGACGACATGCAGAAGGGCATCATGAGCCGCTTTCGCGCCCTGCCCATGTCGCGGGCGGCGGTGCTGGTGGGACGTACGGCGAGCGACGTCATCTACAACGTGCTGTCGCTGGCCATCATGGCGATCACCGGCTTGATCGTCGGCTGGCGGCTCCACACCGGCCCGCTCGAAGCCGCCGCCGGGTTCGCCCTACTGCTCGCCTTCGCCTACGCCTTCTCCTGGGTGATGGCCTACGTCGGCCTGCTGGTGCCCAGCGTCGAGGTGATCAACAACGCCTCGTTCATGGTCATCTTCCCGCTGACCTTCATCGCCAACACCTTCGTGCCCTCCGAGAACCTGCCGGGGGTGCTGCGGGCCTTCGCCGAATGGAACCCGGTGTCGGCAGTGACCCAGGCCGCCCGGGAGTTGTTCGGCAACATCCCCCCCGGCACGCCCGAACCGAGCGTCTGGCCGCTGCAGAACGCGGTGGCCTACACCCTCATCTGGGTGGTGGCGATCATCGCCGTGTTCGCCCCACTGGCGGTCAACCGGTACCGCCGCCGGCCGTAGCGCCGCCCCGGTACCACTCCACGGTGCGGCGCAGGCCCTCTTCCAGCGGGGTCCAGGCCTCCCAGCCCAGCACCTTCGCGGCCCGGCCGGGGTCGATCACCGAGCGAGCGATGTCCCCCGGCTTGGGGTCGGTGAACTCGGGGCGCATGGGGAAGCCGGTGATCTGGGCCAGCATCTCGTACAAGGCCAGGACCGAGGTCTCCCGGCCGCTGCCGATGTTCAGCAGCACCCCCCTGCCCCGGTCGGCCGCCCGGGCGAAGGCATCGGCCGCATCCCCCACGTAGACGTAGTCGCGGGTCTGGCTGCCGTCGCCGAAGATGACCGGCCGCCGCCCCTCCAGCATGGCCTTGGCGAAGATGGCGGTGACCCCCCCTTCCAGTCCCGGGTCCTGCCGCGGGCCGTAGATGTTGGCCATGGCGAGGAGCACGTACTCCAGGCCGTAGGCCTCCCGGAACCAGCGGAAGTAGTCCTCCACGATCTTCTTGGTGATGCCGTAGGGCGACTCGGGGTGCCGGGCGGTGCGCTCGGTGGCCGGAAGCCGGGCCCCGCCCCCGTAGATGGCCCCGCCGGAGGAGGCGAAGACCACCCGACGCGCCTCGGAGCGCACTGCGGCCAGCAGCACATTCACCGTGCCCAGCACGTTGATCGAGGCGTCCTTGAGCGGGTCATCCACCGAGGGCCGGACCTTCGACTGGGCCGCCAGGTGGAAGATCACCTCCGGGGCGAAGCGGGCGGCGGCGTCGCCGAGTTCCGGGGCGCGGATGTCCATGACCAGCACCGCCACCTTGCCCCGGCGCCGAGCCGCGGCCAGGTGCTCCATGCGCCCGGAGGAGAGGTCGTCGACGACCTGGACCTCCCAACCGCCGTCGACCAGCAGGTCGACCAGATGGCTGCCGACGAAGCCGGCGCCTCCGGTCACCATCGCCTTCCGGCTCATCCCCGCACCTCCTTGGACATCAGCGTCCGAGGCCCCGGTACTCAAGGCCCGCCGCCTCCACCGCGTCACGATCGAGCAGGTTGCGGGCGTCGACCACCGCCCGGCCCCGCATCACCGCCGCCAGCGCCGCCGGTTCGAGAGCGGCGAACTCCTCCCACTCGGTAGCCACCAGCAGCACGTCGGCCCCCGCGGCCGCGGCCACTGCGTCGGGCACGAGCACCACCCCCGGCAGGTCCACCCGGGCGGCCGGGTCGTAGGCCTGCACCGATGCCCCGGCCGCCGTCAGGCGTTCCGCCAGCGCCACCGCCGGGGAGCTGCGCGTATCTGCGGTACCGCCCTTGAAAGCCAGGCCGAGCAGCCCGACCACCTTCCCTTGGAGCCCCCCGGCGGCGGTGCGCACCTTGGCCGCCACCCGGTCCAGCTGGTCGTCGTTCGTTTCGACCACGGCCCGCAGCAGCTTGAGGTCGTGGCCGTGGTCGCCGGCGGCGGCCACCAAGGCGCGCACGTCCTTCGGGAAGCAAGATCCCCCGTATCCCGGCCCCGGCCGAAGGTAGTGGGGGCCCACTCGCGGGTCGAGGGACAGGGCCACCAGCACGTCGCCGGCATCGGCCCCTACCGCCTCGGCCAGGTGGGCGATGGCGTTGACGAAGGTGAGCCGGGTGGCCAGGTAGGCGTTGGCGGCGTACTTGGCCAGTTCGGCGGAGGCCGCGCCGCCGATCACGACCGGCGCGCCGAAGGGCTCATGCAGACCGGCCACCAGTGCGGCGGCGTCGCGATCGTCGGAGCCCACCACCACCCGGTAGGGGTGCAGCACGTCCTGCACCGCCCGCCCCTCCTGCAGGAACTCCGGATTGACCACCACCGGGGCCGCGCACCCCAGTTCCCGCAGGAACGCGGTCAGGCGGGCCGCCGTGCCGGGGGGCACCGACGACTTGATCACCAGCGGGGTCGAGGGGCCGACCACGGCGGCCACCGCGGCCAGCGCCGCCATGACGAAGGAGAGATCGACCCTGCCTCCGGCGCCCTCGGGGGTGGGCACCGCCACGAACACCGCCTCGGCATCTGCTGCCGCCGCGGCGTTGTCGGCGCAGAACTCCAGACGGCCCGCAGCGACGCCGGCCGCCACCAGGGCCGCCAGCCCAGGCTCGGTGATGGGCGATTCGCCGGCCTGCAGGGCTGCCAGTCGGCGGGCATCGGCCTCTCCCACCCGCACCCGGTGGCCGGCGTGGGCGAAGCCGGCGGCGGTGGTCAGCCCCACATAGCCCGCACCGAGGACGGCGAGACGCCGGGGGGCCGCGGGCGCGGCGTGATCAGGAGCCGGGGCCATCGGCCCCGACGATAACCACCAGGTCGGTATCCCGCGGCATCGATCCCTGCTCCACCCGGCCGTAACCCAGGAACGCCTGCAGCGCCTCGGCCTGAGTGAGGTAGCGCCCCTGGGCGACCACCAGAGTCGTGGCGTAGTCTGCCCTTCCGCTGTCGCCGACGGAGACCACCTCCCAACCGGCCTCGCGCAACCGGTCGGCCACCGCCCCCGCCGAGCCCGCCACCCCGTTGCCGTTCAGCACCGCTACCCGGCCCTTCTCCCGGAGCGCCCCGATGAGCGGCTCGCCCGCCCGGAAGGCGGCGAAGGCCTCCCCGGCCTGGGGCTGACGCGCCACCACGTAGGAGACCCCGTTCTCCTCCAGGCCGTCCACCGGCAGGGTGAGCGCCTCCACGCTCTCGGGAGTCAACGAGCGCATCGACCAGGCCACCTGGATGATCTCGTCCTCACCCAGCGCGTTGTCGGCGGTGACGAACTTCTTCAGGCTGCGCAGCAGATCGGTGAACCCTCCCACCGACGAGGGCCGCTCCACCTGGGTGAACAGGGCCATCAGCAGCTCCTGCTGACGCCGGGTGCGGCCGAGGTCGCTGGCTTCCAGATAGACCCACGCACCGTTGCGCAACTCCTGGTAGCTGCGGGAACGGGCCAGAGCCAGGGCGGTGCGCCCGTCGAGGGTCTGCGGGCCGGCGGGCACGTTGAGCTTGGCCTTGCGATCTCGCGCCGGGTAGGGGAAGGTCATACGCAACCCCCCCACGGCATCCACCACCCCGGCGAAGCCGGCGAAGTCCACCTGCAGGTAGTGGTGGATGGGCAACCCGGTGAACTCCGACACGGCCGCCACCAGCCGGGAGGCGCCATCATTGAAGAAAGCATTGATGCGGTCGGTGCGACCGTTGATGGTGACCTTGGTGTCGCGAGGGATGCTGAGCATCTGCACCCCGCCCTGCTGGGGCAGCACCTGGACCAGGATGATGACGTCCGCTCGCTGCCCGCCGTAGGAGCCGTAGCCCTCCCAATCCTCGGGCAGGTCGGCCCGGCTGTCACTGCCCACGAGAAGGAAGGTGCGGGGGTCGCTGAGGCTCGGCGGGACGCGGGTCAGGCCGAGCTCACCGGCATCGAGGGTCGCCACCGCCCCGGTCACCTGGCGCGCCGCCCACCACACCGCCCCCAGGCCCCCGAAGATCCCCAGGTTGGCGGCGATCAGGAAGCCGATCAGGGCCCGCTTGGGCCAGCGGCGCTTGACGGCCGCGTCGGCCCCGGGTTTCGGAGCCGGGCCCGGCTTCGGGGCGAGCGGAGGCGTGGGAGGCACGTAGCTCATGGCGAGGGTGGTCGCCACCGTTATACCAGGGGGGCGGAATTGTGCCTTCACCTCACCGACCCAGTCTGAGGGAGCCTCAGGCGGAGCGCACCGTGTGCACCTCTCCGGCGTACAGCACCCGGCGCCCCGAGGCGGTGACGACCTCCAGGCCGCCGTCCACCCTCACCGCCACCGCCCGGCCCTGCCCCCCCGGTTCCCAGGTGACCTCCCGGCCCAGGGTGGCGCAGCAGGCGGCGTACTCGGCGCGGCCCCAGGCGTCGGGGCCCGCCGCCGCCCGGCTCAGGAGGTCCCGCGCCCAGCCTTCGGCCAGCCGCGTCGCCACCTCCGGACCGGGGTCGTGCTCGTACAGGGCACCGGCCCCCTCCACCGCAGGCGCCGGCCAGTGGAGGTTCACCCCCAGCCCTGCCGCCACCACGCCCCCCCGGGCCTCGGTCAGCACACCCCCCACCTTGCGACCGCCGGCGACCAGGTCGTTGGGCCACTCCAGGCGCACGGCACCCCCCAGGACCCGCCGCGCCGCCAGGCCGGCCGCCAGGGTGAGCCGGGGCCACGCCGCCTCCGGCCAGGTGGGACGGAACGCCAGGCTGGCGGCCACCGCCCGCGGGGCCGCCTCCCAGGCCCTCCCCCGGCGCCCCCGGCCGGCCGTCTGCCGGTCGGCCACGACCAGCACCGGCCCGGCGTCGGCGAGCAGAAAGGCGTCATCCTGAGTGGAGGCGGTCACCTCCACCCGGCGGAACGCATAAGGTGTATCCCTCATCACGGTCCACGAAGTCCAAGAAGCACCGCCGGGCGAGGATAACGGGAGAGGCGTGGGCACCGAGGAGCGCATCGAGCAACTGCGCCGACTGCGCCGCGAGGCGGAGGCCGAGCGGCGCGCCCCGGCACCCGGGAAGGGCTCCGCCCGGGAGCGCCTGGCCGCCCTGCTCGACCCGGGCACCTTCACCGAGATCGACAGCCTGGCGCGGCACCGGGCCCACGGCTTCGGGATCGAGGCCCGCCGCCCCGCCGGCGATGCCGTGGTGACCGGGTGGGGCACCATCGACGGCCGCACCACCTTCGTGTTCTCCGAGGACTTCACCGTCTTCGGCGGAAGCCTCGGGGAGGCGGTGGGCGAGAAGATCTGCAAGGTGATGGACCTGGCCCTGGACAACGGGGCGCCGATCATCGGCCTGAAAGATTCCGGTGGGGCCCGCATCCAGGAGGGGGTCATCTCCCTGGACGCCTACGGCGAGATCTTCCGGCGCAACGTGCAGGCCTCCGGGGTGATCCCCCAGATCTCCGTGATCCTCGGGCCCTGCGCCGGCGGAGCGGTCTACTCGCCGGCCATCACCGACTTCGTGTTCCAGGTCAACGGGGCCAGCCACCTGTTCATCACCGGCCCCGACGTGATCAAGGCCGTCACCGGGCAGGAGGTGGACTTCGCCACCCTGGGCGGGGCCCACAGCCACGCCTCCATCTCCGGGGTGACCCATTTCGTCGCCGCCGATGAAGCCCAGGCGGCCGAGGAGGTGCGCTACCTGCTCTCGTTCCTCCCTCAGAACAACCTGGAGGCTCCCCCCTCGTTCGCCCCTGAGGATCGTCCCGACCGCATGGACCCGGGCCTGGCCACCCTCCTCCCCGACTCCCCCAACCAACCGTACGACATGGCCGCCCTGGTCGAGAAGGTCGTCGACGACGGCGACTTCTATCAGGTGCACCGCCACTGGGCGCGGAACATCGTGGTGGGCTTCGCCCGCCTCGACGGCCGCACCGTCGGGATCGTGGGCAACAACCCGACGGTGCTGGCCGGCACCCTCGACATCGACGCCTCGACGAAGGCCGCCCGCTTCGTGCGCTTCTGCGACGCCTTCAACATCCCCCTGGTCACCTTCGTCGACGTCCCCGGCTTCCTGCCCGGCCTGAGCCAGGAGCACGGCGGGATCATCCGCCACGGGGCCAAGCTGCTCTACGCCTACTGCGAGGCCACCGTCCCCCGGCTGACGGTGATCACCCGCAAAGCCTACGGGGGGGCCTACGTGGTCATGAACTCCCGTTCGGTGGGAGCCGACCTCGCCTTCGCCTGGCCCACCGCCGAGATCGCCGTCATGGGGGCCCAGGGAGCGGTGAACGTGATCTACCGCAAGGAACTGGAGCAGGCTTCCGACCCCGAGGCACGGCGGGCGGAGCTGGCCGCCGACTACGAGGGGCGCTTCTCCAACCCCTACGCAGCAGCGGAGCGCGGCCTCGTCGACGAGGTCATCGACCCCCAGGAGACCCGCCCGCGCCTCATCCGGGCGCTGGCCATGCTGCGCCACAAGCGGGGCAACCCGCCCGGCAAGAAACACGGCAACATCCCGCTATAGGAGGCCGGCGCGTGGAATCGGTGCTCATCGCCAACCGCGGAGAGATCGCCGTCAGGGTGATCCGGGCGGTGCGCGAGATGGGGATGCGCTCCATCGCGGTCTACTCCGACCTCGACCGGGATGCCCTCCACACCCGCCTCGCCGACGAGGCCTGGAACGTCGGTCCCGCCCCCGCCGCCGAGTCCTACCTCAACATCGCCGCCATCCTGGAGGCGGCGGCCGCCAGCGGGGCCGAGGCCATCCACCCGGGCTACGGGTTCCTGGCGGAGAACGCCGGCTTCGCCGGCCGGGTCATCGAAGCGGGCCTCGTGTGGGTGGGGCCCCCGCCGGAGGCCATCGCCACCATGGGCGACAAGATCGCCTCGCGGCGCGCCGCCGAAGCGGCCGGCGTCCCCGGCGTGCCCGGCACCCTGGAGCCGGTGCGCCGCGCCGCCGACCTGCGGGCCGTCGCCGACGCCTACGGCTTGCCCATCGTGGTGAAGGCGGCCCACGGCGGGGGAGGCCGGGGCCTGCGGGTGGTGCGCCGCAGCGAGGACCTGGACCGCTCCTTCGAAGCGGCCCGCCGCGAGGCCGACGCCTACTTCGCCAACCCCGAGGTCTACGTGGAGCGTTACCTGGAGGGCCCGCGCCACGTCGAAGCCCAGGTGCTGTGCGACCGCCACGGCAGCGCCGCCTTCTTGGGGGAGCGGGACTGCTCGCTGCAGCGCCGCCACCAGAAGCTGGTCGAAGAGGCCCCTTCACCCGCGTTGACGGCGCGCCAGCGTCGCGAACTGGGCAAGGCCGCCGTGGCCCTGGCCCGGGCCACCCGGTACGAGGGCGCCGGCACGGTGGAGTTCCTCCTCGATCGCGCCGGGGACTTCTACTTCCTCGAAATGAACACCCGGCTCCAGGTGGAGCACACCGTCACCGAGGCGGTCACCGGACTGGACCTGGTCAAGGAGCAACTGCGCCTCGCCGCCGGTGAGCGCCTCGGCTTCGACGAGGTGACGCCGCGCGGCCACGCCGTCGAATTCCGCATCAACGCCGAGGACCCCGGCCGGGGCTTCCAACCCCAGCCGGGGGTGATCACCGCCTACCGCGAGCCCGGCGGCCCCGGGGTCCGGGTGGACTCCGGCTACGAGGCGGGGGCGGCCGTCAGCCAGTACTACGACAACCTCATCGCCAAGCTGGTGGTCTGGGGGGCCGACCGGGGCGAGGCGCTGGCCCGGGCGCGGCGCGCCCTGGGCGAGTTCCACATCGGCGGCTTGCCCACCACCCTGCCCTTCCACCGTCTCATCCTGGACCTGCCCGCCTTCCGCGACGGCACCCACGACACCCGCACCGTGGAGGCGGAGACCGACCTCTCCGCCTTGATCCAGCCCGAGCCCGAGCCTCCCCCCGAGCCCGCCGCGGCGGCCCGGGCGGTCACCGTCGAGGTCGGGGGCCGCCGCTTCGAGGTGCGCCTGTGGGCTCCCGAGCCGCCCGCCGGCAACGGGGCCAGGCGGCCGCCCTCCCGGCGGCGCTCGACCACGCCCGCCAACCTGGAGATGGCCGAGCCCGCCGGCCTGATCACCGCCCCGATGCAGGGCACCATCGTCAAGGTGCACCATCGCGCCGGCGAGGCGGTGGAGGCCGGCGAGCCCCTCTTCGTCCTCGAAGCCATGAAGATGGAGAACGAACTGCGTGCCCCGGCGGCCGGGCAGATCATCGACCTGCGGGTGCGGGAGGGGGACCTGGTCTCGACCGGGCAGGTGCTGGCCATCGTCCGCTGAGGCAACGTCGGCCCGCCTGCGTTCAAGAAAACGCCCCGGCAGAAGGCGCGACAGGGTCCGCGCCGCGCTAGCGTCCCGGCGACGTCGATGGGAGCCTGAGACACATGGATGCCCTCATTGCGGCTCGATGGCAGTTCGGGATCACGACGATCTACCACTTCCTCTTCGTGCCCCTCACCATCGGCCTGGCCCTGGTGGTGGCGATCCTGGAGACGATGTGGGTGCGGCGCCGGGATCCGAAGTACCTGCGGGCGACCAAGTTCTGGGCGAAGCTATTCCTGATCAACTTCGCCATCGGGGTGGTCACCGGCATCGTCCAGGAGTTCCAGTTCGGCATGAACTGGTCGTCTTACTCCCGGTTCGTGGGCGACATCTTCGGCGCCCCCCTGGCGGTGGAGGGCCTGCTGGCCTTCTTCCTCGAGTCCACCTTCCTGGGCTTGTGGATCTTCGGCTGGGACCGCCTCTCCCCCCGGGTCCACGCCGCCTGTGCCTGGCTGGTGTCGCTGGGCACGATCCTCTCGGCGTTCTGGATCTTGGCGGCCAATGCCTGGATGCAGAACCCGGTGGGTTATCGCCTGAATCCGGCAAAGGGGCGGGCGGAACTGGAGAGCTTCTTCGACCTGGTGCGCAACCCCATGGCCTGGCACCATCTCGGGCACACCATCCTGGCCTCCATCCTCACCGCCGGGGTGCTGATGCTGGCCATCAGCGGCTGGCACTTGCTGCGCCATCCCGACAGCCCGGTGTTCCGCCTCTCCTCGGCGCTGGCGGTGGCCCTGGTCCTGATCGCCAGCGTGGGCTCGGCCACCACCGGCCACTTCCAAGGGCAGGAGGTGGCCAAGATCCAGCCGATGAAGCACGCCGCCGTCGAAGCCCATTGGGAGACTGAGGGGCCGGCCGCCTTTTCGGTCGTGGCCATCCCCAACATGGCCGAGGGGCGGAACCTCTTCGACATCCGCATCCCTCGCCTGCTCAGCATCCTCACCTACCACTCCTGGACAAAGGAGGTGGTCGGCATCAACGACCTGCAGGCCGAGTACGAGGAGCGCTTCGGGCCCGGCGACTACCGCCCGCCGGTGGGCGTCGTCTACTGGTCGTTCCGCGCCATGGTGGGAGTCGGCTTCTTCCTGATCGGCTTCGGGGCCCTGGGCGCCTGGTTCCTGTACCGCAAGCGCCTCTACGAGACGAAGTGGTACCACCGGGTGGCCCTGCTCTCCCTGGGCCTGCCCTTCATCGCCAACATCACCGGATGGGTGGTCACCGAGATAGGCCGCCAGCCCTGGTCGGTGTACAACGTCCTGCTGGTGCGCGACTCGGTGTCGCCTTCGGTGAGCGCCGCCACGGTGCTCACCTCGCTCATCGGCTTCACCATCCTGTACGGGGCGCTGGCGGTGGTCGACGTGTACCTGATGGCGAAGTACGCCCGGGCGGGCGTCGGCGAAGAAACCACCCCGGCCGAGGTCGGCGCCGGCCTGGCCTACTAGGAGGACGCGATGATCGAGATCGACCTCAACTCGCTCTGGTTCTTGCTGATCGCGGTCCTCTGGATGGGCTACTTCTTCCTGGAGGGCTTCGACTTCGGTGTGGGCATCCTGCTGCCCTTCGTCGGCCGCGACGACCTCGACCGTCGCGTCGCCATCCGCACCATCGGCCCGGTCTGGGATGCCAATGAGGTGTGGCTGCTGGTGGCGGGCGGCGCCACCTTCGCCGCCTTCCCCGAGTGGTACGCCACCCTGTTCAGCGGCTTCTACCTGCCGCTCTTCCTGATCCTGGTGGCCCTCATCCTGCGGGGAGTGGCCTTCGAGTACCGAGCCAAGGACCGCCGTCCCCAATGGCGGGCCTGGTGGGACCGGGCCATCGTCTTCGGGAGCGCCCTGCCGGCGCTGCTCTGGGGGGTGGCCTTCGGCAACATCGTGCGCGGCGTGCCCATCGACGCGGCGCGCGAGTACGCCGGCGGCTTCTGGAACCTGCTCAACCCGTACGCCCTGCTGGGCGGCTTGACCACGCTGCTCCTCTTCACCCTGCACGGGGCCACCTTCCTGGGGCTCAAGGCGGCGGGGCCGGTGGCCGAGCGCGCCCACCGCTGCGCCACCATCCTGGCCCCCGTCACGGTGGCGGTGGCCGGGGGATTCCTCGCCTGGACCCTGGTGGATGCCGCCGGGGGCAACCGCGGCAGCTTCCCCATGGGTGCCCTGATCCCCGTCGCCGGCGTGGCCGCCGCCGCCGTCCTGGCGTCGATCCCCCTGCTGCGGGCCAAGCGCGACGGCTGGGCCTTCGTCGCCACCGGGGTCACCATCCTGACCGCCACCCTGATGCTGTTCATGACTCTGTACCCCCGGGTGATGCCGTCGAGCAGCGAAGCCGCCTACAGCCTCACCATCTACAACGCTTCCTCGACGCCCACCACGCTGCGCACCATCTCCATCGTCGCCCTCATCTTCCTGCCCGTGGTGCTCGCTTACCAGGCCTGGTCGTATTGGGTGTTCCGCAAGCGGGTGACCCGGGAGCAACTGTCGCCGACCGGCTGACGCCGAACACCGGCGCGCCCGGCCCCGTAGACCGGCGCTTGTTCCGGCTGGGTCGGGGTGCCCGCTGGTTCCTGGCGGGGGCGGTAGCCCTGGGCCTGGCCGGAGCCGCCCTCGCCGTCGCCCGGGCGGTCCTCCTGGCCCGGGTCATCGCCGGCGGCTTCTTCGGGGAGAGCCCGGCCGCTCTCGGGCCCGCCCTGGCGGCCCTCGCGGTGGTCGCCGGGATGTCGGCGGCGGTGACCTGGGGGACTGAGGTGGCCGCCCATCACAGCGCCGCCGGGGTGAAGTCGGCCCTGCGGCGCGCCCTGCTGGAGGGCGTGGCCGCCCGCGAGGGCGCCGGAGAGAGCGCCGGGGCGCTGGCGGCGGCGGCCGGGCGAGGCATCGAAGCCCTGGACGCCTACTTCTCCCGCTATCTCCCCCAGATGGCCCTGGCGCTGGCCGTCCCGGCCGTCGTCCTGGGATGGATGTTCCCCCTCGACCCCCTGGCCGGGGGGATCGTGCTGGTGACCCTGCCCCTGATCCCGGTGTTCGGCGCCCTGGTGGGCAAGGCCACTCGCGCCCACGTCGCTCGCCGCTGGCAGGCCTTCTCGGACCTCGGCGCCGGGTTCCTCGACTCCCTGCGCGCCCTGCCCACGCTGAAGGTCTTCGGCCGCAGCGGTGACGCCGTGACGCGCTTCGCCGCCCTGGCCGACCGGCATCGCCGCCAAACCATGGGCACCCTGCGCATCGCCTTCCTCTCCGCGTTGGTACTGGAACTGGCCTCCACCATCTCGGTGGCGGTGGTGGCGGTGGCGGTGGGCCTGCGCGTGCTCGACGGAGGCTTGGGACTGCAGGCCGGGCTCTCCGTCCTCATCCTCGCTCCCGAGGCCTACCTGCCCCCCCGCCGCCTGGCCGCCGAGTTCCACGCCGCCGCCGAGGGAGTCGAGGCCGCCGGCACCATCCTCGACTCCCTCCCGGAGGGGCAGTCCGCCCCGCGTCATAGGGGTGCCGATCCCGCTCCAGCCCGGCCCACCCCCGTCGTGATCCGCGGACTGACCGTGACCTTCCCCGGCCGGACCGCGCCCGCCCTGGACGGGGTGTCGCTGCACCTGGACGAAGGCGACTACCTGGCTCTGATCGGCGCCTCCGGATCGGGGAAGAGCACCCTGGTCCGGGTGCTCCTGGGCCTGGCCCCCGCCGCCCCCGGGACGGTGGAGGTCGGAGGACGCGATCTGGCCACCGTGGACCTCGCCGCCTGGCGCCGTCTCGTCGCCTGGCTGCCCCAACAGCCCCGCCTCTTCCACGGCACGGTGGCCGACAACGTTCGCTTCGGCGCCCCGCACGCCGACGACGCCGCCGTCACCCGGGCCCTGGAGGAGGCCGCCGCCGGCTTCGTGGCCGACCTGCCCCGGGGCATCCACACCCCGGTCGGCGAGGGCGGGGTTCGCCTCTCGGCGGGCGAGCGGGCGCGGGTGGCCCTGGCCCGGGCCCTGGTGCGGCGTGCTCCCCTGCTCCTCCTCGACGAGCCCACCGCCCACCTCGACCCGCTCACCGAGATGGCCGTCCTCGACTCCCTCGACCGGCTCAGAGGTTCCTGCACCATCCTCGCGGTAGCCCACCGCGCCGCGGTGGCGGCGCGCGCCGACCGGGTGCTGCGCCTGGAGGGCGGGCGCCTCCCGGCAACGGGGGGGAGCGCGCCGTGAGGCGCCTCCTCGCCCTCCTCATCGGGGTACGCGGCCGGCTCGCCGCCGCCATCCTGGCCGCCACGGGGACGGTGGCCGCCGGGGTGGGACTGCTCGCCACCGGGGCCTATCTCATCGTCCGGGCCGGGCAGCAACCCGGCATCCTGGAACTCACCGTCGCCATCGTCGGGGTGCGCTTCTTCGGGATCTCCCGAGCCGCGCTGCGCTACCTGGAGCGCCTCTCCGGGCACGACGCCGCCCTCCACCTGGTGGCCCGGCTGCGCACCCGCGCCTTCGCCGCCGTGGAGCGGCTCACCCCCGGAGGTCTCGAGGACGAGCGCGCCGGGGATCTGCTCTCCCGCCTCGCCGACGACCTCGAGGAGATCGAGCAGGCCTTGCTGCGGGCGCTCCTGCCCGCCGCGGTCACCCTCCTCACCGTCCTCAGCGCCGGGGCCGCCGCCTGGGCCCTGCTCCCCGCAGCGGGCTACCTGGTCGCCGCCGGACTGGCCGTCACCGCCGCGGCCGTCGGCGGGGCGGCGCTGGTGGCGGGCAGGCTGCGGTCCGGGCGCCTGGCCGCCGCCCGGGCCGACCTGGCGGCCGTCGTGGTGGACCTGGTGGAGGGCGCCGACGAGGCCGCCGTCCACGGCCGGGCACCGGACCTGCTCGCCGCCGCCGCGGCCGCCGATGCCCGCCTCACCCGCCTCTCCCGGGGAGCGGCGTGGGCGAACGGCGCCGGCTCCGGCCTGGTGGCCCTGGGAAGCGGGCTGTGCCTGTGGCTCGTGGCCCGCGCCGGCCTCCAGGCCGTCGCCGCCGGGACCATGGATCCCGTCCTGCTGGGCGCCCTGGCCCTCCTGGCCCTGGCCGCCTTCGAGCCGGTCGCCGCCCTCCCCCACGGCCTCCTGCGCCTCGACGACGGCCTGGCCGCCGCCGCCCGCCTGGAGGCCCTCGAGCGACGGCCCGACCCCTGCCCCGACCCGCCGGTGGCGACGCGGCAGATGCCGAGCCCTCGCCTGGAACTGCGGCGTGCCTGCCTGCGCCACCGCCCCGACGGGCCCTGGGCGCTCCGGGAAGTCGATCTCACCCTGGAGCCGGGGAAGCGGGTAGCCCTCGTCGGGGAGAGCGGCGCCGGGAAGTCCAGCGTGGCCCAGGCGCTGCTCCGCTTCCGGGACCTCGACGCGGGCGACTACCTAGTCGGGGGGGTAGATGCCCGTCGGCTGCCGGGAGCCGACGTGCGCCGCCTGGTGGGACTGGCCGCAGAGGAGGCCTTCCTGGTGGAGGGCACCCTGGAGGACAACCTGCTGCTGGGAGCGCCCGGCGCCGGGCCCGACCGGGTCCGGCGGGCTCTGGAGGCGGCCCGCCTCGATGCCTGGGTGGCCGGCCTGCCCGCAGGCCTCGCCACCCCGGTGGGCCGGGGCGGAGCCGAGGTTTCGGGCGGGGAACGGCGCCGCCTCTCGTTGGCCCGGGCCCTGCTGGCCGGGTTCCCCATCCTCATCGCCGACGAGCCCACCGCCGGCCTGGATCCGGAGGCCGCCGGCGCGGTGGTGGCGGCGCTGACGGCCGCCGGGCTACGGCACGGCCTGCTCCTCATCACCCACGGTGCCGAGGGCCTGCAGGAGATGGACGAGATCGTGCTCCTCGATCGGGGCCGGGTGGCGGAACGGGGCACCCACCAGGCCCTCCTCGCCTCCGGCGGCCCCTACGCCCGTCTTCAGGAGGCCCGCGGCGCCCCGTCGCGCTGAGGGCCCGCCGCCGCCTCCGCCAGGGTCTCGGCGAGCGACGGATAGGCCAGCAGCGTCCCCGCCAGGTCATCTCGCCGCAAGCCGGCGCGGACCGCCAGCGCCAGGATCCCGATCAACTCGGCGGCCTGGGCGCCGACCACCACCCCCCCGAGGATGGTCTCGTCGCCGGAGTCACTGATCACCTTGGCGAAGCCCCGCGGGCGGGCGGTCATCAGGGCGCGCGGGTTGGCGGCGAAGCGGGCCCGGGTCACCCGGACCCGCCGCCCCGAGGCGGCGGCCGGGTCCTCCTGCAGGCCGACCCAGGCAACCTCCGGATCGGTGTACACCGCCTGGGCGGCGGCGGTGTGTTCCACCGGCGCGGCGGGGAGTCCCAGCGCCCGGCGGCCCGCCACCGTCCCCTCGGCGGCAGCAACCGAAGACAGCATGGGCCCGCCGGTGACATCGCCCGCCGCGAAGATGTGCGGCGTCGTGGTCCGCTGCGAGGCGTCCACCGCCACGGCCTCACCGGCCAGGCTCACTCCCGCGGCGTCGAGGCCCAGGCCGGCCGTCGCCGGCAGCAGTCCCACGGCGAGCAGGGCGTGGGAGCCGCCGGCGGTGCGCCCGTCCTCGGCGACGACCTCCACCCTGCCGTCGGCGTCCCGGATCTCCCGGGCCCGGGCCCCCCGCAGCACCACCACTCCCCGGTCGGCGAACTCCTCCTCGAGGGCGGCGGCCGCCTCCGGGTCGGACTGGGGCAGCACCCGCCCCCGGCTCGCCAGGAGGACCACTCGCGACCCGAGACTCGAGAGCAGGTGGGCGAATTCGACCCCGGTGGCCCCCGCCCCCACCACCACCACCTCCTCGGGCGCCTGGGTCAGCCGGTAGACCTGCCGCGAGGTGAGGATCCGCTCCCCGTCGGGCGCGACCCAGGGGGGCACCCGCGGCACCGACCCGGTGGCGATTAGGGCACAGTCGAATTCGAGGGTGTCCTCGCCGCCCGCCGAGGCCACCGCGGCGGTGCGGGCCCCGGTGAACCTTGCCCGGCCCGCCCGGATGTCCACCCCCAGGGCTTCCAGGCGCCCCCGCTCGGTCTCCGACAGGAGAGCCGCGATCGAGAGACGGCGCTCCGCCAGGCGTGCCGGGTCGGGACGGAGGGGACCGGGGTCGGCGGAACCCAGGTGGCCCCGCGCCCTGATGCCGGCCAGGCCGCTGATGCTGGCCGCCAGCGCCTTGGAGGGGATGCACTCCCGCAACTGCGAGGCGCCCCCGAGGACCTCGGCCTCGACCAGGGTCACCGCCGCCCCGCCGGCGGCCGCCACCGACGCGGCCGCGACGCCGGCCGGTCCGCCGCCGATCACCAGGAACCGAGGGACGCTCACGCCACGGGACGGTAGCGGCCGAACACGTCTAGCAGGGCCGACGAGACCTCTCCCACCGTGGCCCCGCAGCGAACGGCCGACTCGATGGGATAGAGCAGGTTCCCGGATCCCGCTGCCGTCCGCCTCACCTCCTCGATGGCTGCGGCCACCGCGCCGGCGTCCCGGCGCCTCCGCCACTCCACCAGACGAGCCACCTGCTCCCCCTCCACCGCCGCGCCGGGACGGGAGACCGGCACCTTCGTCTCCGGGCCGGGCTCGGTGAAGCGGTTCACCCCCACCACCACCGCTTCTCCCGATTCCACCCGGCGCGCCTGCCGGTAGGCCGCCTCCTCCACCGCCTGCCGCACCAGCCCGGACTCGGCGGCGGCCACCGCACCCCCGACGGCGTCGACCTCGGCGAGCAGCCGCCGGGCTTCCTCCTCTACCCGGTCGGTGAGCCACTCCACGAAGTAGGAACCGGCCAGGGGATCCACGGTGTCCGCCACTCCCGACTCGTGGGCCAGGACCTGCTGGGTGCGCAGCGCCAGGGTGGCCGCCGCCTCGGTGGGCAAGCCGAGAGCCTCGTCGTAGGCATTGGTGTGCAGCGACTGGGCGCCTCCCAGCACGGCCGCCAGCGCCTGCAGCGCGGTGCGCACCACGTTCACCTCGGGTTGGGCGGCAGTGAGGGTGCTGCCCGCCGTCTGGGCGTGGAAGCGCATGCGGAGGGCGTCCGGGTCGTCGGTGCCGGTGCGCTCCCGCAGCAGGCGGGCCCAGAGCCGCCGGGCGGCGCGGAACTTGGCCGCCTCCTCGAAGAAGTGGCTGTGGGCGTTCCAGAAGAAGGAGAGGCGCGGGGCGAAGTCCTCCAGGGGCAGGCCCGCCGTCCGGGCCGCTTCCACGTAGGCCAGGGCGTTGGCCAGGGTGAAGGCGACCTCCTGGACGGCGGTCGCCCCCGCCTCGCGCAGGTGGTAGCCGCTGACCGAGATCGGGTTCCAGGCGGGCATCTCGGCGGCGCAGTAGGCGATGAGGTCCGTCACCAGCCGCATGGAAGGCCGCGGCGGGTAGAGGTAGGTTCCCCGGGCGGAGTACTCCTTGAGGATGTCGTTCTGCACCGTGCCCCGCAGCCGACGCGGGTCGGCCCCCTGCTCCTCGGCCACCAGCCGGTACATGACCAGGAGGATCGCCGCGGTGGCGTTGATCGTCATGGAAGTGGAGACCTCGCCCAGGGGAATGCCGGCAAACAGGAACCGCAGATCGTCGACCGTGTCGACGGCCACGCCGACCCGCCCGACTTCGCCGGCGGCGCGGGGATCGTCCGAGTCGAGGCCGAGCTGGGTGGGGAGGTCGAAGGCCACCGAGAGGCCGGTCTGGCCCGCTGCGAGGAGAGCCCGAAAGCGAGCGTTGGTATCGCCGGCGGTGCCGAAGCCGGCGTACTGGCGCATGGTCCACAGCCGCCCCCGATACATGTCGGGGTAGGGACCGCGAGTGAAAGGATAGGCACCCGGCGCCCCGAGGGACTCGGCGGGATCCCATCCCTCCAGGTGGCCGGGGCCGCACACCGGGTCGATCTCGATGCTGCTCGGCGTCCGGCGGGGCTGGGGAGAAGGCGGGGGCATCGTTACAATCCTCCGAGAGGCCGGATGCTACCCGGGAACCGCCGGGCCTCTCCGGGACGTCCGACGGGGTAGCCGATGGAGATCTCCTTTCATCAGGCCGAGCGCATCGACCGGCGTGGCCGGCGACTCATCGCCGCGGCCGTGCTCGCGGCGATAGCCGTGATCGCCTCCAGCTGGGTAGGGCTTCTCGCCTTCCTCAGCGGGAACGCCGTCGCCGGGACCCTCGTCGACCTCCGCCGGGCCTGGATCCCCAACGTCTCCTCTCTCTCGCTGGCCCTCCCCGACCTGGGCCGGCTCTCCGAGGTCTATACCGCCGACGGGGTGCGGCTCGGCCTCCTCACCGAGCGCAACAGCCAGCCTCTCCCCATGGCGCAGATCCCCGACCTGGTGGTGGCGGCGGTCCTCTCGGCCGAGGACGCCGGGTTCTGGACGCATCCCGGCATCGATCACCGCGCCATCGCCCGGGCTCTTCTGGGGAATGTCGGTGGCGGCACCGCCAGCCAGGGCGGGTCGACCATCACCCAGCAGGTGGTGAAGCAGAACTTCATCGGCACCGAGCCCACCCTGCGCCGCAAGGTCTCCGAGGCGGCCATTGCCATGGAACTGGAGCGGCGCTACACCAAGGAGCAGATCCTCGAGTTCTACCTGAACTCGGTGTACTTCGGCGCCAATGCCTACGGGGTGCAGGCCGCCGCCCAGGAGTACTTCGGCAAGGCGCTCGAGGAGCTGACCATCGCCGAGGCCGCCGCCCTGGCCGTGCCCATCCGCAACCCCACCCTCTACAACCTGCGCAACCGCGCCGACGACCCGACCGACGCCCGGGACCGGGTGATCGGCCAGATGCAGAAGCAGGGGTACATCACGGAGGAGGAAGCCGAGGAAGCCCTCCGCCAGCGCCTGGTGACCGTGCCGCACCAGGAATTCCAGACGCTGGCCCCCCAGGTGCTGATCGCCGCCAAGGAGGCGGTGCTCAACGATCCCCGCTTCGGCCTGGGTGACTCCTACCTGCAGCGCAAGCGGGCTCTGTTCGGCTGCCCCGCCGACGACACCACCTGTGAAGGGGGCGGCGGCCTCAAGGTCTACGTGACCGTCGACTACGGCCTCCAGGAGCAGGCCCAGGAACTCCTCCAGCGGTGGTTCCCTCCCGGGTTCACGGGGCCCACGGGCGCCATCGCCATGGTCGACAACCGCACCGGGGCCACCATAGTCATGGCCTCCGGCCTGGAGTTCGGCGAGGACGTCGCCGCCGGTCAGCGCACCTACGACATCGCCACGAAGGGCCGGCGCAACCCGGGCTCGGCCTTCAAGCCCTTCGGGGTGGTGGCGGCCATGGAGAACGGCTACCCCCTGAAGTCCTACTGGGCTGAGAGCTCACCCCAGATCCTCGAATACGGGGCGGCGCGCCCCTGGGTCTGCTACGGAGGCCCCAGGGACGGGACCATCCGCACACTGGAGCAGGCGACCATCGCCTCGACCAACTCGGTCTTCTGCGGGCTGGCGGTCAAGGTCGGGGCGGCCAAGATCGCGGAGGTGGCCCACCGCATGGGGATCCGCTCTCCTCTTGGCGACGTGCCGGCGATCGTGCTGGGGGCCTCGGCGGTGAGCCCTCTCGAGATGGCCGCCGGCTACTCCACCCTGGCCAACTACGGCCTGCGGGTGGAGAGCTACCTCATCGAGCGCATCGAAGACGCCGCCGGCAACATCGTCTACCGCCACCAGCCGCAGCGCACCCGGGTGCTCGACGCCGCCCTCGCCGCCGCGGTGGTCAACACCCTGGAGCAGGCGGTCTCTCGCGGCACGGGAGGAAACGCCTGGATCGGGCGCCCCCAGGCAGGGAAGACGGGGACCCACGAGGGCCACACCGACGTCTGGTTCGTCGGCTTCATCCCGCAGTACACCACCTCCGTCTGGGTGGGGTTCCCCGACAGCCAGGTCGAGATGCGCAACATCGTCATCAACGGCACCTACTACGACCGGGTCTGGGGATCCAGCGTGGCCGCCCCGATCTGGGCCGACTTCATGGAGATGGTCACCGCCGACCTTCCGGTGCTCGACTTCGCTCCCGACCCGCCGGGGATCGAGGCCTACTACGAGACCCCCCGGGAGGAGGTCCCCGACGTCATCGGCATGGAACTCGAGGAGGCTCTAGAGGAGCTTTACGCCGCCGGCTTCGAGGTGGAGTGGGAGTACGTCAACTCGGATGAGCCCAAGGACGACGTGGTGGCGCAGAACCCCGAACACCCCACGCGGCACAAGCAAGGCCTGGTGGTCGAGATCGAGGTCTCCAGCGGCCGCAGCCCCGAGGTGGCGATGCCGAACCTCCTGGACATGGACCTGGGACAGGCCCTGAGCCTGCTCGAGGCGCTGCGGCGCGACTCCGAGATCGATTTCACCTGGGAGCTGGTCTCGCTGGCCACCGGCAAGCCGGAGATGCACAACGTCGTGGTCGGCACCCGGCCGAATGCCGGAGGCAAGATCACCAAGGACACCGTGGTGGTGATCCGCTACCGCGTCTACGAGGGCGGCGGCTAGGCCTTTTCTTCGCGCTCTGGGTCGCACCTAGTTGTATCCAACTGCTGTTAGTTGTATCTAACAGCCATGACCGCCGCAGCCCCCGGGACCATCCAGCGAGACGCCCGTCCTCCCGTCTCCCTGGACGCCGCGCCGGCCCCGGGGGCGGCGGAGGTCGCCCTCCTGCGCCCCACCGCCATCCCCCGGCCCTTCATCCGGCCTCGTCTCGCCCCGGCCACCGGCGGGGCCGGGCACGCCCCCGACGACCCCATGGTGCGCCGCTACTGGTCCGCCCTGGTCGGCCCGGGAGCAGTCGCCGACCTCCTGCGCCTCACGGTGGCCGCCCGCCGGGGGCGACGCCTCCGCCGACCGCTGCACCTCCCGAGCCTGCTGCGCGAGGGCCTGGTGCACCGACAAGGTGCCGCCATCCTCGTCCCCGAGGTGGTCCCCCTCCTCGATGAGGGTCAGCAGCGGCGCCTGCATCCCAGCCTGCGGGCCGAGTATCGGAGACGCCTGGGGGGCTGACGCCCGCCCGCCGCCCGGCCGCGGGTACGGTCGGACAAGACGGGCAACACCAGGGCGCCCTACCATCGCTCCCGTGGAAGGCATCGCCGCCGCCGCGGGACTGCTGCGACCCTGTCGGAGAATCCTCGTCTTCACCGGTGCCGGCATCTCCACCGAGTCGGGCATCCCCGACTTCCGCGGGCCCGAGGGCCTGTGGACCAGGATGGATCCCGCCGACTTCACCCTCGAGCGCTACCTCCGTTCCCGGACGACCCGCCGTCGCTCCTGGCGGATGCGAATGAACGCCGGGGCCCTGGATGCTTCCCCCAACGCGGCTCACCGGGCCCTGGTCGGCCTGTGGGCCTCGGGGCGCATGATCGGGTGCGTCACCCAGAACATCGACGGACTGCACCAGAAGGCGGGCCTCCCCGAGGAAGCCGTGGTGGAGTTGCACGGCAACGCCCACACCACCGTCTGCCTGGGCTGCGGCGACCGACGCCCCACGGCGGAAGCCCTCCGCCGGGTGGAGGACGGGGAGGACGACCCCTCCTGCCTGCTCTGCGGGGGCATCCTGAAGACGGCGGTGATCTACTTCGGCGAGATGCTCCCTCCGGCGGCCACCGCGGCGGCCTTCGACATGGCCGAGGAGGCGGATGCGGTGCTCAGCGTGGGCTCCACTCTCTCGGTGTTCCCCGCGGCCTACGTGCCCCACCGGGTCGCGCAGCGGGGCCGGCCTTTCGTGATCGTCAACCAGGGCCCTACCGACTTCGACCACCTGGCCTCGGTACGCCTCGACGCCCCGGCAGGGACTGCGGTCCCCGCTCTCGTCTCCGCTCTCACCTGACTGGACGCCACTTTCCGTAGTTGACTACTACTCATAGTACTCAAGCCGGCCTGGGCTCTCTCCGATGCTCAGAGTATGCCAGCCGACTACCGAGCGCAGCCCCGCCGACGACCGGCTCGACCGGTGGCGGGGGGAGTCGCCCTCCTGCTCAGCCTGGCGCTGGTGCTTCCCATCGCTCCGGAGGCCGAAGCGGAGACCACCTACACCTTCCTGGGCGGCGGGTGGGGACACTCGGTGGGAATGAGCCAGTACGGCGCCTACGGCATGGCCCGGGAGGGCTACACCTGGCAGGAGATCCTCAGCCACTACTTCACCGGCGCCTACCCGGCCGCCGCCGATCCCGCCCTGCTGGCCGCCCCCCTGTGGATCGGACTCACTCAGGAGCGCACCCGCGTTGAACTCCGCCTGGTGGCCACCGGCAGCGCTACCCCGGCACCGGTCACCTTCACCCAGGGCAGCAAAACGGTCCGTGCCGCCGGGGGCCAGACGGTGGTCGTCGAGCAGTTGAGCGGCGGCGACTGCCGGGTCACCGGTCCGGCGGGCTCCATGCGGGGCCCCTGCAGCATCGACGCCGCCTGGGATGGCGGCGCCGCCCAGCCCACGGCCGCCCTGGAACTCGTCGGCTGCGTCCTCCCCGACTGGAATGCCCCCGGCGGCACCGTCTGGCGACCTTGCCGCTACGCCCGGGGCAGCCTGCACATCCGCCCCGACGACGGCACCGGCTTCAACCTGGCGCTCGAGATCGGGATCGAGGACTACGTCCTGGGAATCTCGGAAAGCCCCTACGCCTGGGGCACCACGGGGGGGCAGGCAGCTCTGGAGGCCCAAGCGGTGGCCGCCCGCTCCTACGCCCTGAGCCGGGCCCTCCAGCGCGGTAACCCCGCCTCCCGGCCCTGGTGCTGGTGCCACCTGTACGACACCACCGTCGACCAGTTCTATGTGGGCTGGGGGCACGGCACCCAGCCGTGGATCGACGCCGTCGCCACCACTGCCGGGCAGGTGATGCTGCATCCGGCCGCCACCCGCAACGGGGCCCTGGTCCCCATCGAGACCTTCTACTCCTCCAGCACCTTCGGCCGTACCGAGGACTCCGAGAACGGCTTCACTGCCTACGTGCCCTACCTGCGGTCGGTGGACGACCACTGGAGCACTCTCCCCTCCACCGGCAACCCGAACGCCCGCTGGACCCGCAGCCTGAGCGCCACCGACCTGGCCGCCCGCCTGCCCGGAATGGGCACCGTCACCGGAGCCGCCATCACCAAGTGTTCCGCCACCGGGGCCGCTCTGGAGATCACCTTCACCGGCCAAGGCGGCCCGCGCTCCTACGCCACCCGGGATCTGCGCAACCACCTCGGACTGCGCTCCATGCAGGTGTACAACGTCGGGGCGCCGCCTCCTGCCACCCCGCCTTGCTCCACCCCGCCGGAGCCCGGCGGCCCGGTCACCCTGGCCTCGATGACCGTGGACGACGACTCCGCCGGGGACAGCCGGGGCAACGGGAACGGGGTCGCAGAGTGCGGCGAGGTGGTTGAGGTCTTCACCACCATCACCAACCAGGGCCTGCCCCTCTCCGGGGTCAACGGCACCCTCACCACCGCCGACCCCTACGTGCGGGTGCGCTGGAACACATCATCGGGCTTCCCCGACCTCGGTGCCGGCCAATCCGCCGCCAACCGCGACGACTGGGACCTGGCCATCGCCGCCGAGGCCCCGCCGGCCCACACGGCGCGCCTCGGACTTCGGGTGACCTCGGCCAACGGCGGCCCCTGGGACCTCGAGGTGGCCCTCCCCATCACTTGCGCCGGACCTCTGGAAGGAACGCTCGCCGCCGTCGGCGACCTCGACGGCGACCGGAGAGGCGACGCCGCGGTGGCCTACGCGCGGCGCGGGCAGGCCCCCGTCCTCGGGCTGTATTCGGCGAGTTCGGGAGGGGTGCTGGCCGGCATCCGCCTGGCCCCGCCCGGCTACCTCCCGGTCGACGCCGCCGCCATCCCCGCCTCCCCCGGGTCGCCCGCCGCAGTGGCGGTGCTGCTGGCCGGGCCCGACGGAACCTCCCGGATAGTGGTGGCCGACACCGCCCCTGCCCGCCGCCGGTACTCCTTCGACCTGCCTCGCGGCTCGCAGTACCGCCAGGTCGAGGTGCTCCCCGCCTCTGCCGGCGGCTCCCCCACCCTCTTGATCCTGGCGGTGAGCGACGCCGGCGGGGTGCGGGTGGTGCGCCGCAACGCCGCTACCGGCGGCCGCCTGGCTCCCGTGCGCTTCGGCGCCACTCTCGACCCGGTCGCCCTCGTAGCGGTGCCGCCCGGCCCTCGCGGCCCACACCTGGTGCTGGTAGGCCATGATGGTGCTGGGGTCCTGCGTTCCGTGGCGCGTAACACCGACGGCCGCCTCGCCCGGAATCTGGGCCTCTCCACCGTCCTGGCGGCCCGGGAAGCCGCCGTGGTGGCCGGTCCCGATGGGCAATCCCTGCTCGTGGTCACCGCCACGCGCCCGGCCACGGGCCGGGTCAGCCTCATCGTGGTGGACCCGATCTCGGGAACGGGACGGACCACTTACCCCGTTGCCAACCTGGCCGAGGCACGCGCCCTGGCCGCCCTGCCCCAGGCCCCGGGCGCCGCCTCGGGGACTGTGGCCGTCCTCGGGAGCGCTCACGACGGAGCCCTGGTGGCCACCGTGGTCGATCCGCTCACCGGCAACCTGCTGTCGGCCCCCGAGTTCCCTGCCGGCTACCTGACGGACCACCTGGTCGCCCTCGGCCCCGGCGGGGCGCTGGCGGCCCTGGGACGAGCCACGGGCGACGGTTCGGTCCTTACCCTGCGCCACGCCGTGACCGGAGCCCGCCTGGCCTCCATCCCCGTGCCGTGACCGGGCAGCCCGGCGACGCCGCTCAGCGGGCGCCGAAGCCCGACAGCACCGTCCAGACGCTGCGGCCCAGGATCTCGAGGTCCAGCCACGGCGACAGGTGCTTCACGTAGTAGAGGTCGTAGGAGAGCTTCTCGACGGTGTCGGCCTCGGAATCCGCATAGCCGAAGTTGACCTGCGCCCACCCCGTCAGGCCGGGCCGCACCAGGTGGCGATGGGTGTAGAAGGGGATGGTCTCCGAGAACCGGTCGACGAACGGGCCCTGCTCGGGCCGGGGGCCGACCAGTGCCAGGTCGCCCTTCAGCACGTTCCACAACTGGGGCAGTTCGTCGAGGCGGATGCGCCGCAGCAGCCGCCCCACCCGGGTGAGCCGGTCGTCGTCGCGCCGGGCGAAGCGGGGCTCGGTGTCACCGGGTCGCATGGTGCGGAACTTGTAGAGGGTGAAGGGGCGGCCCTCGAGCCCGATGCGGAACTGCCTGAAGATCACCGGACCGGACGAGTCCAGCCTGATCGCCAGGGCGAACAGGCCGCCGAGCAGCAGGGCCAACGGCGCCATCAGCAGCACCAGGAAGGTGTCGATCACCCGCTTGAGCCGGACATAGGGGATGTGCCCCGAGAGGGGCACGGTGAGCTCCCAGCCCTCGTAGAGGTGGACGATCGCCAGGCGCCCGGTGTGCTTCTCGTAGGCATTGATCAGCGACTCCATGGGGTACCCGGCCAGGTTGCAGGAGGAGACGAAGCGGGCCATCTGGTCGCTGAGGACGGCACGCAGGTCCACCGCCAGCGTGGTCCCGGGCGGTAGGGGCCGCTCCGGCATGGTGCCCGACGGGTCGAGCACTTCCAGCACGTTGGCGTGGGGAGAGCCTTTCAGGTGGTCGATGAGCACCTTCTGGGTGGTGACCAGCACCATGCTCTCCGCCCAGGGCCGCCGGCGCTGCACCCAGCGGTGCGCCAGGGAGAGGCCCAGCCAGGTGGCGGCGGCCACGGCTATGTAGTTCCGGGACCAGTAGGGGCGGCCGAACAGGATCACCACAGCGGTGAGGCCGAGGGCCACGGCCACCGAGGACACCGCCCGGCCGTAGGAGGGACGGAACACGCCGTTGGCCGCCGAGCGGCGGGAGACGTAGACGCCCACCAGGCCCCCGATGGTGAGAGCGGCCACCATGGTCATGGAGTCGCGGCGGAAGGACCAGGGCAGCGGGGTGCGGAAGGTAGCCCAGGAGGCGACGACCTGGGCGACGAGCAGGGCCGCCAGGTCCAGCGTCACCGTGGCGGTGGTGATCCGTCGAGCCATGTGCTGCGGAGGCTAGTCGCCGCCGCCGGGCCTGCCACGGGGCTCCCGGACCCAGCCCTGAGGACCGCTCAGCAACCTCAGGTCAGCGACTCGGCCAGGGCGACCAGGGTGCGCACGCCGAAGCCGGTGCCTCCCTTGGCCAGGTAGTGCGCCGCCTCGGTGGCCCGGGCCGGCCCGGCGATGTCGAGGTGGGCCCAGGGGACATCGCCCACGAACTCCTTCAGCAGCAGAGCGGCGTTGATGGCTCCGCCGTAACGCGGCCCGGTGTTCTTCATGTCGGCGACATCTGAATCGATCTTCTTGCGGTAGTCGGCGGGCAGGGGCAGCTCCCACACTCGCTCCCCGGCGGCGGCAGCGGCGAGGCGCACCTTCTCGGGAGCCCCCCCGGTGCCGAAGAGGCCGGCGATCTCCTCCCCCAGGGCGATCATGCAGGCCCCGGTGAGGGTCGCCAGGTCGACGATCAGGTCGGGCCCAGCCTCCGCGGCCAGCGAGAGGCCGTCGGCCAGTACCAGGCGGCCCTCGGCGTCGGTGTTGAGCACCTCGATGGTCTTGCCGTTGCGCGCCTTGAGCACGTCGCCGGGGCGCAGCGCCGACCCGCTCGGCATGTTCTCGGTGAGAGGCGTCAGGGCGAGGACCTTCACCGGGACCTCCAGGGTGGCGATGGCCTCCATCGCCGCCAGCACGGCGGCAGCCCCCGACATGTCGGTCTTCATGGTCTCCATGTTGTCCGCCGGTTTCAGCGAGAGGCCGCCGGAGTCGAACACGATGCCCTTGCCCACCATCGCCAGGAAGGCTCGCGCCCCCGGCGGTTCGTACCACATCTCCACCAGGCGGGCCGGTTCCACCGAC
>Ga0194111_10000129_pt1 | contig 88202 bp, 84 predicted proteins | sample TA2KigC300mmetaG_FD_146194 | JGI IMG/M metagenome (GOLD analysis project Ga0194111, IMG submission 146194) | Freshwater microbial communities from Lake Tanganyika, Tanzania - TA2015033 Kigoma Deep Cast 300m | ecosystem: Environmental > Aquatic > Freshwater > Lake | place: Tanzania: Lake...
TGTCTATGGGATTTGGCAGAGCGTCCCACTAATCAACAAAAGAAGGGCAAAACTAATCAGGCTTCGGTAACACAATTTATGACGCAACCATGCCCAGTTTGGTAACAGTTTATTTTGACGCAACACGGCTTCCCGTGCTTCCTAGCCGGTGTTATCCAAAGGAACGTGGTGGTATAATCTATGTGATTGACCCTACTCCTGCAGGCGTAAGGCGAATCTACTCCCTTCGATGCACCACTTTATGATTTCGACGCAAGAGAGGAATAGGGTACAGAAACAATACTAGAGCCCGCTCATAGTAACATCATTGGCTTCACTTAGAATGTGATTTCAATTAAAATATAGTTAATTAACCTGTCAGGAGGGGAATTGTGAGCAAAACTAGTGAAAACTTGCAAGCCGCTTTTGGCGGTGAGAGCCAGGCCAGCCGCAAGTACCTGTATTTCGCCGAGAAAGCCGAAGAGGAGGGACACAAACAGATAGCCAGGCTGTTCCGCGCCGCATCAGATGCCGAGACAGTCCATGCCCGTAACCACCTGAAGGTGATGCAGGGTATAAAGTCGACCAAGGACAACCTGAAAGATGCGATTGGCGGTGAGCATTACGAGTTTACCGAGATGTATCCTGCCTTCATGAAACAGGCCGAGGCCGAAGGTGAGGAGAAGGCGAAGGATAGCTTCGACCTGGCAAACAAAGTTGAGCAGATTCATCACCGCCTATATCAGACTGCACTCAGCATGCTGGAAAAGAGCCAGGCTATGGCCGAGAAGCCCATCTACGTCTGCCAGTATTGCGGCAATACCGTCGAGGGCGAAGCTCCTGAGAAGTGCCCTATATGCGGAGCCCCCAAAAAGATGTTCATGCGAATCGACTAGACGCGAGGATTTTTCTATATCCCGATTGAGAGAGGTTTACCGAGTTATAACGGCTCAACAGCAACTTTTAAATAATAGTTGCGACCCTTTAGGGTCGCCTTGCTGTAGCGAGGCTAAAGCCTCGCAACTACTTTAACAAACAACCTTCATCACGCCATCTTGACTCACCTATTCCTCTGATATATAATGCAGGCAAAAAGATTGTGCACAAATTATATGAGCACAAAACATTAAAGGAGGAAAGGTAAACATGACACAGGAGACCTATAAGAAACTGGCTGATGCGCTCAATGCCCGCAGCGTAACATATCCCTCAATACCCTGTGACGAGTTCTATTCCTTCGCTAAAGAGCTTTGCACTCCAGAGCAGGCAGAGATTGCCTCCAACATGCCCCTCAATCCGGTAACGGCTGAGGAACTGGCGGGCAAGATGAAGGGAGCTGATGCCGGCCACCTGAAAAAGCAACTCGAGGAAATGGCGGACAAAGGCCTGGTGCGGGCTAAAGAAAGCGACGGCAAAAAATATTATGAGTTCATGCCCCTCGTACCGGGCATCCTCGAATTACAGTTCATGCATGGCCGAGTAGACGAGCGTACCAAGCGTTTAGCGCAGCTCCTGAAAAACTATGCCAAGGCTCTGAAAAATATAATGATGACATCACCACCCTCGGTTGTCAGCGTTGACACGTCTGCGGCTAGAAAAGTCTCTGTGGAGAAGGAGGCCTTCAACCTCGCCACGATTCTACCTTATGACGAGGTAATGAAACTTATAGATACAACGGAGTATATCGCCGCGGGAACTTGCGTCTGCCGGCATCAGGGCGACCTGCTGGACAGGCCCTGTGACAAACCTAAGAGTAACCTGTGCATGATTTTCGGACCATCGGCAGAATTCGCCAACAGCCATGGATTTGTTCGTCTCCTTTCCAAGGAGGAAGCCAGGCAGAGCATAGAAAAAGCAGAGGAAGCCGGCCTCGTACACACCTATGCCAACAGTGACGACAGATATATCGACCTCCTCTGTAACTGCTGTGGCTGTCACTGCTTCATATTAAGGGGCGTCAGTCGCTCTCCTTCACCCAGTCACGCCGTTATCGCTAACTGGATTGTCACGATAGAGGATGAAGCCTGCGTTGGTTGCGCTGCCTGCATCGACAGGTGCTGGATGAAAGCTTTGAAAATGGAAGGTGACCTACCGGTGCGTGACGCCAACCGCTGCATCGGCTGTGGCATTTGTATGTACGTATGCCCCACCGACGCCATGAAACTGGCCCGCCGAGAAACCGCCGCAGTTAAAACTTAAGACAGCCCAGACCTCGGATAGTCCCGACGGCTGCCTAATCCCTAGCTGACTTTGAGCTAATAGATATCTAATGGTGGGCCAGTCTGGACAGTTCCCGAACTCGTATTTGAGAAGAAACATCTTATTCCGGCCTTGCAGCAGCTCCTCGTTTCATTTTAAACATTCCAGGCTTCTGTTCAATCGAGCAGCAAAATAAGCTTTTATATACCACAAGCGTTATATCTGTTTTTTACTTCGTTCTTTTCTAATCGTTTCGACCTTCTTGTCAGATCTTGTGTCTCTTCCATTTGGGTTTCTTACCGTTCCCGGCGGGAGCCCCAGGTCTTTTTCCAGTTTTCCGACCCTTTTATCACCCCTCACTTTTCTAGACACCTTTTTGTCCTCCCTATTTGGTTATTGCATCACGTAACTCGTGTTCTAATGTGCATTGTATCAAACAGCTTATTATCAGTCTACAGAATCTGGAGCAACAATGCGGACTAATGTTGTCTCTGGATTGAACAAACCGCCTTGTTGCTTAACTCCGTCTGTTTAGTACTTTGAAGCTCCTATCTCTTCCATCTTACCTGTTACGATAAAAACTACCCGCTCGCATATATTGGTCACCCTATCAGCACTACGCTCAAGGTTGTGAGCTACCCAGATGAGCCGAGTAGCCCGGGTGATAGTCTTAGGATCCTCAAGCATAAAAGTGAGCAGTTCTCGAAAAACCTGATTGTAGAGATTATCCACTTCATCATCCTCGACGATGATTTCTTTGGCTGCGCCTGCATCTCGATTAACGAGTGCCTCCAAGCTCCGCCGTAACATGTCATTTGTCTTGTCTGCCATGCGAGGTATGTCAACTAGTGGTTTCAGGGGTGGTTCATCTCCTATCATCACTGCAATTTTAGCTATCCCTTCAGCATGGTCAGCGATTCGCTCGAGTTCAGATGTGATACTGTGCACACTCATGATAATGCGTAGGTCAGTGGCCATGGGCTGCTGGGTAGCTATGAGTTGGATGCACTTTTCCTCTATCTTAAATCTCTTCTCGTTTATCTTCTGGTCATCAGCAATTATCTGATGTGCAAGAGCCAAGTCTCGGTTCTTGAGAGCCTCGATGGAGCGACTAATAGCCTTCTCTACCATGCTGCCCATAGCCAGAATATCGTCCTGAATCTCTCGTAGTCGCTTATGGAAAATTGTCCTTATTTCCATGTAAAAACCTCCTTGCGACCATTAGCCAAATCGACCGGTAATGTAGTCCTCGGTCCGCTTGTCTTTAGGGTTAGTGAAGAGCTGAGAGGTTGGTCCGTATTCAACCACTACCCCAGCTCTGTCTTCTTCCATCATCATAAATGCAGCCATATCTGATACCCGTGCCGCTTGCTGCATATTGTGGGTGACGATTACAATAGTGTAATCTTCAGCCAGATTTCTCATCAAATCCTCGATTTTCAGAGTGGCTACTGGGTCGAGCGCACTACACGGCTCATCCATCAAGATAACCTCTGGCTCTACCGCTAATACCCGGGCAATGCATAACCTCTGCTGTTGTCCGCCAGAGAGAGCCAGAGCGGATTGCTCCAGCTTGTCATTAACCTCCTCCCACAGCGCGGCATGACGAAGGCTTTTTTCGACTATTTCTGCGAGCTCAAATCGGCTCTTAATGCCGTGTCGCCTTGGCCCGAAAGCTACATTCTCAAATACCGACATAGGGAACGGATTGGGCTTCTGGAATACCATTCCTACCCTTCTCCTAATCTCTACGACGTCGATTTTGGGGTTGTAGATGGGGATGCCATCGAGTTCGACGTTCCCGCTCACTCTAGCCTGGGGAATAAGGTCATTCATGCGATTAAAGAGACGAAGTAGAGATGACTTACCGCAACCTGACGGACCGATTATAGCAGTAATAGCACAACTGGGCATATCTAACGTGACATTTCGTAATGCTTGGAAAGCTCCGTAATAGAGACTCGCTCCCTCCGTTTTAAGCTTTGCAAATTTATCCTGAGCCACTTCCTTGTTGTTTGACAGTACAATGTTGATGTTATTCATCAGTCTACTTCCTTTGTCTGGCCTTAATCCGGATAACAGCGGCTAGAACATCAAAGGATAACACAACGGCCAGCAAAACTAGGGCAATGCCCCACATCGTACTCCTGGGCATACCAGGCACGTGAGCAGATACCGTGTAAAGATGATACGGCAATGCCATAAACTGGTCGAAAGGAGATTGCGGTAGTCCAGGAAGAAAAAAGGCGGCTCCAACTATTAATATTGGAGCCGTTTCCCCAGCAGCGCGGCTTATTGCTAAGACTACCCCAGTAATTATTCCGGGGAGAGCTTGGGGCAAAACTATATGCCCTACCGTCTGCCATTTTGTAGCTCCGATGGCGAGGCTACCCTCTCGATATTCCTTGGGTACGGCTAATATTGCCTCTCTCGATGTGGTAACTACCATCGCCAGCGCTTGAGAGGCTAATGTAAGGCTGGCAGCAAGTAGAGACAAGCCAAAATGAAAAGTCAACACAAATACACCGAGCCCAAAAAGTCCGAAGACAATGCTGGGTACCCCAGCCAAGTTCATGATAGCCGTATTGATAAGCCTGGTCAGCCAGTTATCTTTGGCATATTCCGTTAGGTAAATAGCGGCAAGCACTCCAATCGGCAGTGCAAATATTAGAGTACCCAGCATAAGGTAAAAGGTACCCACGATAGCTGGGAAAATACCTCCAGCCTTACCTGCCTGCGAGGGGAAATGGGTTAGAAACTCCCAGTTTAAGGCGCTAGCGCCGTTAATAATAGTGTAAATGATGATAAATAAGACCGGAGTTAACGTGATAACGGTAGCCAGGGCAAGAAAAGCAAAGGCGGTGCGTTGTGATACTTCACGCGAAAGTCTGGCTTCAGTCCCCATGTGTAAGCTACCCCGCAAACTTTCTTTTCTGTCGCTCGAGCACTCTCTCTGCAACCAAGTTAACTGCTAGAGTCATGATGAATAGAATCAAGCCAATAGCAAATAATGCCTGGTATTGCAGCCCGCCGCGAACGGCATTGCCAATTCCCGAGGCAATAGCAGCAGTCATTGGTGTCATAGGCTCAACAGGCGAAACTGGTACTGCCAGAGCTCCTCCAGCCACCATCAGTACGGTCATAGTTTCACCAATAGCACGTCCTAACCCCAGCATTATAGCGGCGGTGATACCAGAAAGGGCCGCCGGGATACAGACATGCCTTATCGTCTCCCATTGAGTTGCACCAAGAGCATAGGCGGCCTCCTTGAACTCGTTAGGGACAGCATGTAAGGCATCCTCAGAGACGCTTACAATTATGGGTAGACTCATCAGTGAGAGCATTATAGAAGCCGTAAGCCCGCAGAAACCTGTATTCAGGTGAAAGATACTTTGAACCAGCGGGGAGAGGAGCATTAACCCGATAAATCCCATCATCACAGACGGGATCCCCGCTAGTAGCTCAATGATAGGCTTTACAGTTTCCCTGACTTTTGAAGGTGCTACTTCTGCCAGGTAAGCAGCACAGCCAACACCAATAGGTACGGCTACAGCCGTCGCCAAGAGGGTAATCATTAGCGTAGATACAAAGAAGGGCAATATGCCAAAAGTGGGAGGCTCAGAAACAGGATACCACTTGGTGCCAAATAGAAACTCCCAGGGGGGGGTATAGCCAAATGCCGGGAGCCCTTCTTTGAGCAGGATGGCAACAATTCCCAGTAGTACGACTATAGCAAGCAGGCCTGCCAGGAAAATCCAGCCTTCAATGAATCTTTCGCCCAGTCGCAACCGCCGCTTCAGGCTCTCTTCAGTGTCTGAGGCGGCGACCACGTTTGAAGTCTCTTGCTTCAATATTTTTTTTCTCTCGACCTCTTGCTTCCTTTGGAAACGGTCGTCTATTCGACTGCTATTTTGCTAACGGCACGTAACCTACCTCGGTCACCTTGTTCTGTCCCTCTGGCGACAAGCAGTAGTCAATGAACGCCTTGATTATGCCGGTGGGCACTCCGTTGGTGTAGAAGAGAAGTGGGCGAGCGATGAGGTATGTGCCGTCAAGGACTGTCTTCTCGCTGGACAGTATGCTCGGGTCACTGGCTGTCTTCTTTATCTTCACGAGCTTTACCTGGCTGGTGACATAGCCCAGGCCCGGATAGAAAATAGCGTTGGAGTTTCGGGCAACCTCTGATACACCTTGTTCGGTCGAGGGCAGGAAAAGGACATTAGAACCATATTCCAGCTTTGTATTCTGGGTTGGTAGTCCAGCCATTTGCACTACGTGCTCTTTGAAGAAGACATGAGTTCCAGAGTTCGTATCTCGCGACAGTACCACTATGGGAGCATCGTTTCCACCTACTTCTTTCCAGTTGGTTATCTGGTTGGTGTAGATTGCCGAGAGTTGGGCTATCGTCAGCTCAGACACCGGGTTAGATGGATGCAAGACCACGGAAAGGCCGTCACTAGCGACCTGGATTTCGTAGGGATTGACGCCCTTGGCTTTCGCTTGGTCAATTTCACTCTGTTTTATTGTTCTCGAAGACTGGCAGATATCAGTCATGCCATCAATGAGTGCGGCGATACCAGCTCCAGAGCCGGGACCACTGACGGCTATGCTTACTTTTGGGTTAGCTTTCATGAAGTCTTCAGCCCACACCGAGCTGAGAGGAGTTACCGTATTTGAGCCGATAATTTTGATAGAGTCGGATAGACCCCCGCTTCCTGTTTCAGCGCTACAACCAGCAAGAACAAGAGCAGTCACAAGCATGACTACAACGGGTAACATGAACCATTTCTTGATAGATATGTGCAAGTTGTTTTCCTCCTAATATATTTGATTTCGATGGCTTCGAAGCGCTTCTGTCCATCTATTAATAGAATACAGGGCGGACTTTAAAGGCTATTTAAGGTTATGTTAAAATAATGTAAAACTTTCGAATCATCGAAGCGTTCTAACCAACTCATCAACTTTAGCCTCAATCTCGCCTCTTATCTGTCTCACCTTTTCTATCGGTTTATCTTCAGGGTCTTCAAGCTCCCAGTCTTCAGTTGGAACAAAACTAGCAGGACATGCTCCCTCAACACCGCAACCCATGGTTATGACTCGGTCGACACCTTCTAGCATCTCCAGGGTCAGCAGCTTTGGCTTTTGGTGGCTAATGTCTATGCCCGCCTCACGCATTACCTCCACCACCACGGGGTTTACCCTTGACGCAGGCGCAGTTCCAGCGGAAAGAGCTAGAGCTTTACCCTCAGCCAGCCGATTAAAGAAGGCTTCAGCCATCTGCCTACGACCGGCATTGTGCACACAGACAAACAACACCTTTTTCATTTCACCATCAGTGAATACTCCCCCCAGCAAGCTGGGGGGCATCTAGTGCTAAACCAGAAGAGAGTGCGAGAACATTTGCCACCCAACCCTGCGATTCATCCCCGCAGCAAGCTGCGGGGTATTCTCGCTAATTTTTATAAAACGAAAAGCCTTAAACCTATTGCTTTATCCATCCACGAATAAGTGTAGCCGATGAAGGTTAAAGGCGGTTTAAGGCTTCGTTAAGGTTTTGTTAAATTTCCCACTTACTCCCATTAAGGGGCCCCCTAAAGAGGAAGGCTGAAACTAAAGGTAGACCCTTTACTCTCTTCGCTCTGGGCCCAGATATTACCTCCGTGAGCCTGTACTGTGTGCTTGGCAATGGCCAGGCCGATCCCTGTTCCACTGTTGGACCGGGATTTATCTGCCTTGAAGAAACGCTCAAAAATATGGGGCAAATCCTCTTTTGAGATTCCAATTCCGGTATCGGACACCTTAGCGATTACCGATTCTCGGCTCTGTTCGGTAGAGATCACTACCTTTCCACCCGAAGGCGTGAACTTGATGGCGTTGTGGATGATGTTTAGCATTACTTGCTGAATTCTTTCTTTGTCAGCTTGGACGAAAGGTAAGTCAGAAGATAGCTCCGTCAAGAGAGCCACTTTATGTCTTTCTGCCTGGGGAGATAAACGAGTGATGGCTTCCTTTACGAGCAGATTGAGATTCACCGGCTCTAGCTCTAGCTTAATTCTGCCAGTCTCAATACGTGATAGCTCTGTCAATTCTGCTACCATCTGGGTCATCCCATCTACTTCAACGTCAACTTTGTTTATAAAGTCCCTAGCGGCTTGCTTGTCATCAATGGCGCCATCCTGTAGTGTATCAACTATTGCTTTGATTGCAGCTAGGGGAGTTCTTAACTCGTGGGAGATATTGCCCACGAATTCCCGCCGCATTGTTTGTAGGTTACGCATTTCAGTGAGGTCTTGAAACAGGAGCAGCACTCCACTCAATTTACCCGCCAACAAGGGAACGGCAATAACCCTAAGGAAACGACCAGTTGAAGAGTCAAGCTGAGCGGTCTGCTCACGTGACGTCCTAAGACATTTTTTTAGCACCTCGTCTATTTCATAGTCGTGCACAACCTTTATCAAGGGTTGGCCTTTCGCTTTTGCCTCATTGAAATTGAATAGGCGCTCTGCTGCCGGATTGGCTAACACAATGCTTCCTTCGGGATCAGTCATTACTATGCCATCGGTGAGGCTTGAGAGCACAGTCGACAGCTTACTTCTTTCATCGTCAATCGTTGTCATCATTTTCTTTAGGCTCAAGGACATTTCATTAAAGGTATGGCCAAGCCGCCCTATCTCATCGTTGGTCTTTATTTTAATTTGTTGGGCTAGCTTACCTGAGGCGATTCCTTCTGCAGCTTTCGTGATTTGCCTAACAGGTCGGGTTATCATTCTGGCAATGACTGCAGTGAGGATGATTACAAGCAGGGTGGCTATCACCATCGCCCAAGCAATTGTCGTAGTAGCGCTATTCACTGCACTTTCCACTGTTGCCAACGAGAGCGCTACCCGAGCTATTCCTAAAACTCTCCCCTGACTTGCTACAGGCACGGCAACGTATATCATCGTCCGGCCCACAGTAGTACTGTAACGAGTGCTCTCCCCAACGCCAGAAGCCAGCGCATCTATTACTTCAGGGCGTGTAGAATGATTTTCCATAGTCAGAGGGTTCTCTTCAGTATCCCCCAGAACTGTGCCGTCCTGGGCGATTATGGTTACTCTGGCATCAATCTCCCTTCCCAAGGTCTTAGCTACGGCATCCAGACTATCGTGCCTACTAGCGTCCAAGAAACTAGGCAGGCTGGCATCAGCAACAAGCTTCGCCTCCTTCACAAGATGAGAACGCAAGTGGTCAACTTGGATATTTCTCACAGAATCAATCATATAGAACCCCAGGATGCCCATGCTGAGCAGAACAAGCAGTGTAAAAGGGATTGTGATTTTCCAATAGATGCTACGCGACAACTTTTTACCCCTCAAGTTTGTAGCCGACACCTCTGACTGTCAACAGGTACTTGGGCTTCCCTGGATTATCCTCTATCTTCTCCCTGAGCCATCGCATATGGACGTCTACCGTACGAGTACCTCCAGCGTAATCGTAGCCCCATATCTTTTCCAATAGATGATCCCGACTAAAGACAAGCCCTTTGTTCTTAGTCAAAAATGCGAGCAGGTCAAACTCCTTTGGTGTGAGATCTAGTGTACAGCCTCTCTTAGTTGCTGTGTGACGTCCGATGTCAACTTCAATGTCACCCACCTTAAATAACGTTGTCCCAGCGGGCTTTGGTGCCTGCATTTCCACTCTCCGCAGCATGGCACGTACTCGTGCAAGCAATTCTCTCATGCTAAAGGGCTTAGTCATGTAATCGTCAGCTCCCAAATCAAGCCCGACCACCTTGTCGATTTCATCCTCCCTCGCGGTGAGCATCAATATTGGTACGGTCATCTCCTTGCGTAGGATGCGGCATACTTCAAAGCCGTTCATTTTAGGCAGCATTATATCTAGGATAATTAAGTCTGGTTTGTCTCTTCGTGCAGCTTCTAATGCCTTGACACCATCAGCAGCAGTGACCACATTGTAGCCCTCTTTATCAAGGTTGTATTCGAGAACACTAAGTAGGGTTTGGTCATCCTCAACTATGAGCACTCTAATGTCTGGCATTCCTTTCCTTCTCACAAGTATATAGGTAACAATCTAGACTATCAACTGCCAGAAGCAGCGCTGGTGGCTACGTTTTCAGAGGTTACTATTAAGGGGAAAGGATCCTTTCAAAAGGGCTAAACTGCACGGAACGCTAAATAGTTCAATGAGTTAAAAAATCGCTAAGAATGTTAGATCGTGTTTCTGCGAATTGAGCCAGAAAGATTCGAACGTGACATCCAGGGTAATATTATTACCAGTAATTGAACGTGGATTAAGGCAAATAAAGGTAACTAGTACTCACTTTCGGAAATGCCTGTTACTATTAGGTCGAGGCTAAAAATGCTATTGAATCTGAAAACTGAATCTAATGAACAGGCGATCATAATGCAATCTTTCTCTGCAATCGAGTACTAGTTGAAGAATCTGAAGCTAAAGAAAGGTAATGATATTACCTAACTGGTGGGCGATAGTGGATTTGAACCACTGACCTACTGTGTAAGGTAAACGTTCTTACTGCCAGCTGCCTGTTTTCAAATCGATAGTGATGTTATTATCCGGTGGCTCCAGGTCACCCCACAGCCCGATAACCAGATCCTTGCGGAAATTGATCACGGTCTCGGCACGTGTGCTCAGCCCCTTGGTCTGAATAGCCTCCTGACCCGATGGAAGATTCTCATCGCCAGCATAATGGGCTACGAAAGCCTGAGCAACCTGCTGTGCCAGGCGTTCTGCTTCAGCGCGGTCAACCTCAAAGCCCATTATAGTGCGGGTGGCGATGCCCCCTATGCCCTCCAGCACATACGCCCTCGCATACTCCTGAAAATCGGCAGGATGCGAACGTATTGATTCCACGCGCTTCGTTCGCACTGCGGCTTTTTGCGAGGCGTCTATGCTCACTATGCGGTAAGGGCTGGGATAGGTGACCAAAGAGCCGGTTTCAATATCGAAGACGAATTTATTTGTTTCTGGCCAGCTTGCCAAGGTTATATCCTGCGCATGGTAGTGACCGGTGAAAACGAGGCGCGCATTGTACACCCCCAGCAATTTCGAGACCGCAGGGAAATCATCTATTATGTATTTGCCGTAGTTCTTTTCCTGCCCAATGTAATGCTCGACGATGCCGTGATGCAACATCACAATAACCGCCTTCTTTTCTCTGGCGGCTTTCTCCAACATCTGTTCAACCCATTGTAAGGTAGCAGCGCTGAATTTGCCGTCGGTGATAGGCTCTTCATCTTCTATATTTTCTGCGTAGCGGCAAGAATCCAGAGCGAGTAGCCACAGTCCAGCTTGCGGCGCGGCTACGTAACTAAGCGAAGCAGAGTCACGATAGAGCGCTTCTTTGTAACCGAACTCGCCGTATATTTGAGCGAACTCTTCTGGCGCTATGTTAGGTACGCGTTCGGTATTATCGCCGACATATTTGAATGAGTGGCCGTTTTTCACATCGTGATTGCCCGGCACCACGTATACTTTTTTCCCCCCTGGCCTCTAGCTGCCCAAGATAACTTACAACCAGCTCATGCGACACGCGCTCTCCATCTTTCGTCAGGTCGCCTGGCACCAAAACGAAGCTCGCCTTTTCACTTTTTATTGCTGCGATAGCTGCCTCCAGAATTTCAGTGCTCTCCCTCAGAAGCTTCCGATCATCCGCCAGGTAGTCTTCGAATGCCTTCCCTTCGGTTCCCAATGTCGGGTCGTATATGTGTGGATCGCTAAAAACGATGAAACTTGTTTTTGGGTAGGCTGGCGCTTCTTCTAATTTGACTTCCTGACGGGGCGTACATGCAATCACGCCGATAATCAGGATTGCACAGAGTGCTATTTGAAATATTTTTAGCAGTGCTTTCATCTGATACCCTCCTGTATTTAACTGCTTTTAAAAAAAATTTATACCATATCTGGCCTCTGTTGAACACCTACACAAGCCATAACGGCAATTCATGGTGGGTCATTGTGGACAGTTCCCGAACTTATCTTCGGAAAGAAGCAGCTTATTCCAAATTTGCAGCAATTGCTTGTCGCCTACTTAAAATTAGTAGGGCGACTTTCCTCTATTTTTGTAGGTGAGCACGGCCTTGGACTTTAGTGAAATATTCGGCATCTGGGCCAAACTGCCTTGCTTCCGCAAAATATTGCAAGGTAAATAGACTTCCTAAAATAGCTTGCTAAGTGTGAAAACCTATACTATAATGAGAAATAGAGCTACTAATAATATGAATATGAGGGTTAGATATATGCGCGGAAAGACAAAAAAAGCGACATTTAACTTGCATACTGATGTTCTTGCTGCCTTAGACGAGGTTATGGCTCGAGGAATAGCGCCCAGCAAGAATGCCCTGGTGGAGCAAGCATTGCTCAAAGAGTTGCATGAGTTGCGGAGGCAGACACGGCAAGCACTATGGCAAGAAGGGGCCAGGGATCCTTTATTACTTAAAGATATAGAGGAGGTTGAAGCTATTTTCCAAACTGCTGATGCTGAAACTGCTGCGAGGATAGGCTAATGTCGGGTTTTCAGTGGGCTGTTATGGAGGCTAACCTTGATCCTGTGGCGGGAGCCGAACAAAAAGGTACACGGCCGGTACTCATAGTAAGCAACGAAGAATTCAACCAAGCCATGCCTAATGTTACAATCCTGCCCATTACTTCAACTCAGCGACGTTTGTATCCCTCTGAGGTTCTTTTAGCCGAAGGAAAGGCAGGTCAGTCCTTAGAATCGATTATCATGGCTCACCAGATAAGGACAATCTCCAAACAACGACTGGGAAGATTGTTTGGATATCTGGATGACCCTCAGCTTCAACACGAAGTGCGTGGAGCTATCAAGGAGCACTTAGATCTTGATTAACCCAATGGTGTGTATGAATGAATAAGTAGATGAAATATGTAGGGTAGGGTAAATAACATCACCACTTTTACGAAGAAAAACCAAAGTAGCACCAAGAATTTGGACAGATTGGAATAGATTTAAAATTTGTGGTAATACTATTACCTAACTGGTGGGCGATAGTGGACTTGAACCACTGACCCCCTGCGTGTAAAGCAGGTGCTCTAACCGCTGAGCTAATCGCCCATAATGGTACGCCTGGTGAGATTTGAACCCACGACCTCAGCCTCCGCAGGGCTGCGCTCTATCCGCTGAGCTACAGGCGCATGGTGCCGAAGGTGGGATTTGAACCCACATGTCCGTACGGACACTACGCCCTGAACGTAGCGCGTCTGCCATTCCGCCACTTCGGCATGGGCAGTACTGGATTTGAACCAGTGACCTCTTGCGTGTGAAGCAAGCGCTCTAACCGCTGAGCTAACCGCCCAAAATCATATCTATTTTAGCCCTAAAAACCAGCTTTGTAAACATGCCCCTCTTGCTTCGTCAGCCTAATTTCGTATCTAATTCTGCAGACCCCAGCTTTGAGACAAGGGCTCTTACGTGTGAAGCAAGCGCTCTAACCGCCCAACCACATCGGCTCTAAGCTCTTGATTATATAGTGCCTGAAATGGCGTCAACTGGAATGCAGGTTATCCCATCCACAAGCAGAAACAGGCGCCCTTCAGACCTGTGCTAAGAATCACTGTAGCTGCGGGGCTTTAGCCACGCACAAGGCGACCCTAAAGGGTCGCAACTACATCAGTTGGCTCGCTTTCGAAGCATGAAATGAAGCGGACAGACCTGAATGTCTGCCCCTACCTTTTTAAGGCCCGGCGGCTACTTGAAATTGCGCCATACGATGATTAGCCCGAAGGCTACACACCAGGCATTTATGAAGGCATTCATGACCAGGTCAATAGCTGAGGCGAGGTAAATACCGTTCTGAAGATTGAAACTGAAGTCGAGTAGCCCGAGGAAGACAAGCGCCCCAGCGGCAATCAGGGACAGTGTCCTTCCCAGCGGATTCTGTCTGAGCAGGAGGACACCTGCGGCTAGTAGGAGGAAGGCAAGACATATATCGGGCAAGGGGAAGGCATGTTCGTAGGCGAAATAGCACTCTGGAGGGTTTTCCGGGGCTAGGCCGACGGTAAAGAACCCAATCCAGAAGAGGATGAGTCCCGCCGCGGTGACTATTTCTAATATCGGTATTATCCTGTCCTTCTTATCGCTGCTCATTTTTCACCCCTCTTTGCCTGCACCTTCTTTACAGTGCTGTCCATCACGAATTCGACCAGCCCGGGTAACAGGCGCTTTAACAGAAATATCAACTTGCCATCAAAACTGGGGATAATGTGCCTTTCCTCTTTCCGCATACCAGAAAGCAGGGCACGAGCCACCTCATCAGGCTGCATCAATTTGGCACTGCCAGAGATCGCTTTAGTCTCCTCCGGCTTCGTCTTGTTCTCCTCGTGGAAGCCCGGGGTATCCGTATCTGGCGGACAGAGTACAGATACTGTTATGCCGTACCGCTTTAGCTCGCTCCTCAAAGCCTCGGAAAAACCTATTATGGCAAACTTAGAGGCACTGTAATCGGTATAGCCGAACAGGCCGATGAAACCAGCTATAGAAGATACATTAACGATGTATCCACCGCGCTCCTTCATATAAGGCACAAGCACAGAAGTGGTATGCCAAATTCCATGGAAGTTTATCTTCATGGTCTCATCGAATTGTTCGTAGTTGATTTCCTCGAAAACACGGGGGTAGGCTCGCCCGGCGCAGTTTATGAGCACATCCGGCACACCGAATTGAGCTACAGCCCGGGACATAACCTCTTGGACCTCATCCCAATTGGAAACATCCATTGTCATGCAGGAAAATCGCTGCGAGCTGGAGCTAGAAATCCGTTTGCTCTTGATTTCCTCCAGTGCATGTTCAAGGCGGTCCTTTTTCCGGGCAAAGATAATGACGTGGGCGCCTTCTGTTGATAGCGCTTTCGCTGTGGCAAGGCCAATGCCGCTGGAGCCACCGGTGATGTAGGCTACTTTATCATTAAAGTCTTTCATGGCAGCACCATACTCCTAATTATTCACTTGTCATTCAAGCCCTTCGCTTTGTGTCATTCTGAGTCCTCCACTCTTTGTCATTCTGAGGGAGCGCAGCGACCGAAGAATCTCGTTCAGGGCAGGCTCCGCGAAGAATCTCTCACTCAGCCTCACTCTACCCTCTCCTTCGGTAGAAAGGGAAACTCAAGGATTGCTTCAGGACTAATGCCCCGCACGATGACAGACCAACCCCCATCCCACCGAGATTGCCACGTCACTTCGTTCCTCGCAATGACAGAATAAAAAGGCGCTCCGATATTGACAAATAAGCGTTCTCACATTTTTACACTTTACTTTTGCTTCAGTGTCTCGAGGTCGAGCGTCTTCAGCCATTCCATCGTTCGCCTGAATCCTTCGCTATAAGGTATCTTCGGCTTCCAGCCCAACTCGCGCTCCGCTTTAGCTATAGTAAACTTGAGCCTTGACCCGAGGTTCTTCACAGTGTAGGTGGTGAGAAGCGGCCGCTTTTCCTTCCGTAGCAGCTTCCAGGCAAATTCCATAGCTGCTGCCGCCACATAGGCTGCAGAATACGGGATATATGTGGTGATAGGCGGGACACCCAGCGACCTGGCGATACCAGCACAAAACTCCTCCAGCGTGGTAGATTCGCCATCATGCACGAGGTAGCCATTGCCCACAGCACGCTTATGCTCAGCGATTAGCATCAAAAGGTCAACCAGATTCTCTATGTAAGTGGGCCAGACTATGACGTCCTTCCGCCAGAAAATGAGTTCCCGCTTCAATATGGCATCGGCAAGTAGAGGCACAAAGGTCTTATCTCCCTCGCCATAAACCCAGCAGGGATAGACCATTGTCACCGGTAGTCCATGCTCTTTGTGGTATCGCCAGCAGACTTTCTCGGCTTCAATTTTGGAATCAGAATACGGCTCATGCCATGGGGACATGGGGAAGGTCTCGTCCATCACTTGTGACTCGTCCAGCCCAAAGACGTCGTTGGTACTCATATCCACCAGCCGGGAAACTCCAGCCTCTAGCCCCACCTTACAGATGTTATCCGTACCGCCAACCGTAACTTCTTTGAAAAGCTTCTTAGGTGCCCAGTCCGTAACTACCGCGGCGCAGTGGAAAATTACATCCACGCCGGACGCCGCCCTTTTCACCGCCTCATAATCACGGATATCCCCGGTTACTATCTCCACACCTTTGGATTTGAGCCAGGAACCCTCTGGGTCGTCCGGAAGCACCAAGGCACGGACTTGATACCCCTCGGAAAGATTTGCCCTGACCAGATGGCTGCCGATGAATCCCGTAGCCCCGGTGATCAACACACTCTTCACCATAATGCTCCTCCCAAAAAAGAGCGTTACTCGCTATTCTTTCTTATCTGGCAATCGGCGCACGCTGTTCGACTTGCATCTGGGGCAGACCCTCTCGTGAAGCCCCTTCTTGGCATCCGTAGCCATTTTATATTCAAAGCCGCAGTGGAGACACTTGAGTTGCTCTTCCATCTCGTTCACACCTTCGCCACATCGCTTAGCTCATCTTCGGCGGTCGGCTCCTCCTTTGCTGTCAGCCTCTGCGCGGACAGCACTTTTCGAGTATAAGCTATCTCCTCCGGTGTAACCTTCTGGCGCATCTCTTCAAGCTGGCGCATTATTTGAGCAAACCGGGGGCCTTCAGCGGCGCTTATCCATTCCAGTTGTAACCTTTCGGGACGGATGCCCAGTTTTTCCAGCTTATCCCACAGCTTATCAGCCCGGCGCAGAGTCCAGTGATTAGCGCTGATATAGTGGCAGTCACCTAAATGACACCCGGAGAGCAGCACCAGGGGTGCACCCTTTTCAAAGGCGTGGAGGATAAAGCTCTCATCTACCCTTCCGCTGCACATAGTGCGGATGAAGCGGTTATTTGGTGGGAACTGTAATCTCGATACTCCAGCTAGGTCACTGGCGGCATAGCTACACCAGTTGCACAGAAAAGTAATAATCTTCTGCTCAGAGTTTGTCTCCAGAGCAGCGTCTATTTGAGCCAGGACTTGGTCATCGGAGAAGTGCTGCATGGTTATAGCATCGAAGCGGCACTCCGCGGCACAGGCGCCACAGCCGGCACAGGCTGCAGCTACTAAGTGCACTCCAGACTTAGCCTTAACATCTACCTTCATCGCCCCATAGGGGCAGACGCGGGCACAGACACCACACGAGGTGCACTTATTAAGGTCTACCATCGCTTTGATAGCCTCACCTTTGAGGGTACCGGCATTAAGGAGAATGGAACTACGGGCGGCGGCGGCTCCGGCCTGGGTGACACTGTCCTTTATATCCTTAGGCGCTTCGACACAGCCGGCGAAGAAGATACCTGGCGTCGGTGCATCTACCGGCCTGAGCTTGGGATGAGCTTCCATCAGAAAGCCGTCACTGGTCTGGGAAAGGTTCAGGACACCGATGAGCCGCTTGAGGTCAGCCTTAGGCTCAAGCCCTACCGAGAGTATCACCATATCCAGCTCATATTCCTCCACCCGCGCTGTTGTGGTATTCTCCACCTTGACGAGGAGATTCTTGGTGGTTGGGTCTTCTCTGATTTCGCCAGGGATGCCCCGAATATAGCGGACGCCAGCCTCTCTAGAACGTCGGACTAAGTCCTCAAATCCCTTACCGAAGGCGCGAATATCCATGTAGAAGACGAATATCTCGGCGTCCGGGTCATGCTCCTTGATGAGCAAGCTGTCCTTCACTGTGTTCATACAGCACACGTTTGAGCAGTAAGGGTAACCGCGGTTTTCTGTCCGCGAGCCTACGCATTGTATAAAGCCAATGCGCTTGGGGGCTTTATGGTCAGAGGGACGTACCAGGTGGCCTTCAGTCGGCCCACCACCACATATCAACCTTTCAAATTCCATGGTGTTGATGACATTTTCAAAACGGGTATATCCGTACTCGTCAAGCTGAGTCGGGTTATAAACATCCATACCGGTGGCCACGATTATAGTGCCCACTTCAAGCTCTATTATCTTGTCCTGCATGTGCAAATCTATACATTTCTTCTCGCAAGCATCCACGCATTTAACGCAGGCGACGGGGTTGTTCCCCAGGCAATTCCCCATATCAATAAGGAAAGCTGAGGGCACCGCTTGGGGGAAGGGGATATAGGCTGCTTTGCGAGAAGAGAAGCCCTGCTGGAATTCGTCGGGCAATACCACAGGGCAGACCTCAACACACTTGCCACAGGTGTTGCACAAGGTCTCATCCACGTAACGGGCCTTCTTGCGGATGCGGACTTTAAAATTCCCCACGTAGCCTGATACCTCTCCCACGGTGCTGTAGGCGAGGAGGCTGATTCCGGGATGACGTCCCACATCCATCATTTTTGGCCCCAGCACACAGATAGAACAGTCCATCGTGGGGAAGGTCTTGTCAAGCTGGGCCATGATGCCACCGATTGATGGCTTCTCCTCCACTAAGTATACCTGGTGCCCAGCGTCAGCAAGGTCCAGCGCTGCCTGAATCCCAGCTACGCCACCTCCGATAACCAAGGCAGCATCGGTCACCGGAATTTCCACCTCCTGCTGCGGCTGAAGAAGACGAGCCCGGGCTACCGCCATCCTAACAATATCCTTTGCCTTCTTGGTAGCCGACTCTCGGTCATAAAGATGTACCCAGCTGCAGTGCTCCCTGATGTTGGCCACTTCCAGTAAATAAGGGTTAAGCCCGACCTCAGCGATACATTTACGGAAGGTAGGCTCATGAAGCCTTGGGGTGCAGGAAGCTACGACTACACGATTTAGCTTGTACTCGCTTATGTGTCTCTTAATTTCCGCCTGGCCGGGGTCAGCGCAGGTATAGCGGTTTCTCACCGAAACCACCACGCCGGGAAGCTCTTCAGCCGACCGTCGTACCTCTTCAGTATCTACCGACCCGGCAATGTTGAGACCACAATCACAAATAAATACGCCTATTCTGAGTTCCTCTTCAGCCAATTAGCCTACCTCCTAGTCTCCAAGGACCGGGCTGCCAAACCAGCCAAGTCCTGTATGTCAATCCTGAGCATTTTCCCATTCCGGTTCCGCTGGGCACATTTCAGATGAATCTGGCACTTGGGACAGGAAGTCACCAGTACACCGGCTCCAGTAGCTTCTGCCTGAGCAAGGCGTTCATCCTGTATCTGCCGGTTTGCTGCCCCACAGTACACCCAGGAACTTGCCCCACAGCACAGCGCTTTCTCCCGGCTCTGCTCCATTTCCACCAATTCCAGACCGTCCACCGCACACAATATCTGGCGAGGTGAATCAAAAATCCTTAAACCTCTTCCCAAAGTGCAGGGGTCGTGATAGATAGCCTTTTCTTTAAGTCTGCCGAGATGGAGTTTTCCGCTCCCAAGCAACGGGGCTATAACCTCTGTCCAATATACTACTTCAGCGACTGCACTGCCCAGCATCTTAGGATAATCAACCTTTAAGGAATAATAGCATTCCGGACAGGCGGTGACGATTTTCTTGACGCCGAGGCGGTTGAATTCATCCATGTTAGCCTGTGCCAGAGCCATAAAGCCCTCTTTATCCCCCTGGAGGAGCAGGTCACGCCCGCAACAACGCTCATTAACCAAAAGGTTAAAGGGTATATTTGCGCGGTTCAGCAACCTCATTGCACCCTTCGCACCTTCCAGAGTATTCACTTCCAAGTCTCCAAACATGATATCGTAGTACGGTGCGCAGCCTATGAAAAATATGGTGTCATGTTGCTTGGATAGCTTGATATCTGGCGATAGCCAGCCCAGCCGTTCCTGACGCAAGTTTTCCCCGGTCATCAGGTGCATCAGCGCCTGCAACGAGCCCCCGTGAGTGCATTGCATCTGAGTTCCTTTACTAAGCGCCTCGGTTCTCAAAATGCGAATAAACTCGGGAAATTCTACGCGGTAATTGCAGCGCTCCAGGCACATATAGCAATTAAGACACGACCAGATTGCCTCATCTTGAAAGTTCCGATCCTTCTGCTCTATGTTTCTCTGGACTATAAGGCGCGGGTTAAACTCCGAGTTGTACCGGGCAACCGGGCAAACCACTGTGCATTTGCCGCAGTCAAAGCAAAGATGTATTCGGGTATCCTTTATTTCCTGCTTGCCATTAAACATTACGCATCTCTACCCTGTTATCGGCCTGTTCCATCTCGGCGATAAAATTCGTCACCTGTTTCACAAAGCTGTCCCCGTCACCTCGAGGCAAGCGAGCAAGCCTGAGCCTGTCTGTCCCCAAACCCAACAGCCCCAATACTCCACGCGTCTTCTCATATTCTTTAACATTAAATCTGCCTTCTTTCTCGTAATAGCAACTGTCTGACTCGCATCCCAAGAGCATCACTCCACCAGCACCCAACTCAAAAGCTTTGAGAATCAGACCTGAATGCACCCGAGAAAGGCAACTCACCCTGACCACCTTAACCGATGGCGGATAATTGAGACGACTTTGTGCCGCTGCCTCAATACAGCTCAGGCCGTCCCAGTTGCAAGCAAAAACCACGATGCCAGCAACAGTTCGGCTCATGCAGTCACACCAACCTTGCTGGCTTTCTCCAACATGGTTTCCAGCGTAGCAATTATGCTTGAATCGCTGTGAACAGACTGGGTTATGGCACCAGTAGGACACGACGTAAGGCAGGCTCCACAGCCCAGACACAGCATCGGGTCAACAGCAGCATAAGCAGCACCCGAGTCATTAACTTTCATCTCTATATAAGGACACACTGCAGCGCAATCTCTACAACCACGGCAAAGCCGCCTATCGATACTAACCACAGTAACCCGTGGCCTCAGCGTGCTCTGGCTCAAGTAGCTTGAGACCCTAGCCGCCATCGCCTGTCCTTTAATCACCTGTTTTTCGGGCATCTCCCCTGCATTTGAGGATATGATAAATATGCCGGCGGTGTCTCTGATAGCTAATTCTCGCAGGGCAGAATCTAAAATCGCTCGATTGTCCAGGTGGTTGCTCCAGCTCAGAATCCGGCCAAAGAGACTGGCCTTGAAAGTGGCATCTGCTTGGTCGAGCATTTTACCCACAGCTCCAGAATCCACTATGACTGCACCGGCTCTAATGTTAGCCACCCCCGAGGAGGACTCAAGGACAGCCTCATAGTTTCCTGGTGCGCCATCAAGCTTCAATACCCTGGGCCAAGCCATTACAGATGCGCCCAGTTTCCCAAGTTCCTTTAACAGACCCGCCTCTTTTTCGAGGTATTCAACGGACTGCTGTCCCTTTTTCTGCTTTAATCCTGACCTGTAGACAAGAGCCACCGGATAAGCCTGGGACGCCAGGCCTACCGCCGCTGCCAGACCGGAAAGCCCGGTGCTTATCACCAACGCGCCTTCGGTAATCGGGCGCTCCTTCCGTATTAACGGCAAAGTGCCTTGAGCCCGAACGACCCCTGAACTGACTATCTCTATAGCCTTACGAGTAGCTTCCTCCGGATTGTCGCTATGTACCCAGGCGCATTGCTCGCGAATATTAACAAATTCCACAACTGTACTGTGGTCTGAACCCAAGTACTGGCTCAAATATTCTTGACACCTTACTCGCTGCTCTGTACAACTAAAGCAGACCTGCTCCAGATTGCAACACCGACAAGCGGCTATGACCAAACTGCCCAGTTTTTCCTCTGCAGCCATAGCTTTAATCCGCTGCGCTCCATATTCAGTGCAAACCTGAGATACATCCTGGACCCAAGAAACGCCAGGAAGGCGCTGTATTTCTCTGGCTACCTCGGAAAGGTCAATTATAGAACTGATGCTGCCGCCACAGCAGCACAGGACTACACCAGTCCGACCATCTTCAGCGCTGACTGGCATCGTGGTCTCCCAGCCATGATTCAAACGGACATCGCAACTGTTCTTAGCATCTGCACCGGCTGCTGTACCTTTATCTCGCAGCTTTAGCTCCCGAGCTATTCCCAGAGCAATTGCCGAAGCTCGGTCGAGTTCGCTCTCCAAATCGGCTTCGTCCCCTGCTTCCACAATGAAAACACCCGGCTCAGAAAGCTGAAGAGGTCCACCTTGACCAGTATCGGGCCGGGACAGGCCAGCCGTACCAATGTTAGAAACAAAATTAACTACAGCCCCGGCTCCTATTTTTACCAATTCGATAGTATCCTTATGAGAAACAGCACCTGTCTGACATATCCGTTCACATTCCAGGCAGCCACTGCATAAGGCACAACTGATACAGCGTTCAGCTTCAGGCTTCGCCACTTCTACAGGCAGCCCTCTGTTAGTTTCCTCAAAACTACCCATCCTGTCAGCATGGGGAAGCGTGGGCATCTTAGTACGCTTTTGTGGTGAGACATGCCTCTCCTTAATATCGACTTCAACCGGTTCAGGTCTCTCTAGGCTGCGGTCTTTCCTCAGGTCGCGTCCGCTGAGATACCTGTCTATTGACTCCGCGGCTCGGAGACCGGCAGCCATAGCTTCAACAACAGTGTTAGGACCAGTGACACAATCGCCACCGGCGAAGATGTCAGGTATGTTGGTCTGAAGTGTTAGTGGGTCCACATTTATAGTGGCATCGTCATTGGTCTTGATGTCCTTTATTCTGAGTAGCGTTGTACTTGGTCGCTGGCCTATAGCCACCACCACGTGGTCAGCATCTATGGTAAACTCCGAGCCTTCAACAGGCACGGGCTGTCGTCTGCCAGTAGCATCAGCTTCGCCCAGTTTCATCCGCTGGCAGCGTATTCCGGTGACTTTAGTCCCATCGCCGATGATTTCAACAGGGGCGGTAAGGTACTCAATCAGCACACCTTCTTCAATGGCCTCCTCCACATGCTCTTTTATGGCAGCCATTTCTTCTGCCGTACGCCGGTAAAGTACTCGCACAGTGCCTTTACTTCGTCTCTTCACTGCCCTCGCTGAATCCACGGCACTGTTGCCGCCACCGATGACTACCACATTGGAACCGACTGTAGTGCCTACCTTCAAATTGAGCGCAAAAAGCATTAAGATTACGTCGACAACACCTTCGAGGTCTTCACCAGGGATATTCAGTTTATTATTCAACCCAGCACCGATAGCCAGGTAAAAAGCCCGGTAACCTTGCTCCTTGAGATCGGAAAGCGTTATGTCCCGACCTACGATTACACCTGTTTTTATATCCACGCCCATAGCCCTAATCGCCTCCACCTCCCTCTCTCGTACCTCGCGGGGCAGACGGAATCGTGGAATACCTGTAGCCAGCATGCCGCCGACCACCGCATGGGACTCAAATATAGTGAGACTATATCCCCGTCTGGCCAGTTCCCAGGCTGCCGCCAGCCCAGATGGCCCGCTGCCAACAATGGTTATTTTTTCTTCTCTGGATTTGGCTTGGCTTCTGCGGTTGTAATTAATGCTGCCAGAGACATTATCCGCAGCATAGCGATGCAGAGCCTGAATAAACACAGGGCTATCAACTTTAGACCGCTGACAATTATCTTCGCAGGGATGAGTGCATACCCGGCCGAGTATCCCAGCTAACGGTGCAGCTTCGTTGATGAGACTTAGAGCTTCGTCCGCCTTATCTTTTGCCAGAAGACAGATGAAACCGGGCACATTAATACCGAGGGGGCAGGCTGCCCGGCAAGGGGCAGTGCCACCTTTGTCTATGGAATAGGCTGCCGGTACCGACCGAATACCTACCAGTGGTGCATGGATAGCGCCGTGTGCAAGGGTTGAACCACCGCGGTAAAATGGTATTCTGACTGGGCATACTTCCTGGCATTGACCACAACTAGTGCACAACTTCTCATCCACATAACGGGGTAGTTTTTTAACCTTTACATCAAACTGTCCTCGCTTCTTGGTTACAACTTCGACGCAAGAGTTGGTGTAAAGCTTAACCCCAGGATGAGTTGCTGCCCTGAGTAACAATGGCCATACGTGGAATTGGTCATTAGCAGAAGCATCCGAGGAACGGCTAGTTCCATTACCATTTAAACTTAATGCGCCGGTGGGGATGATCAAGCTAATCTCAGCGCCCATTCGGGCTAGAGTCAGGGCACACTGAGCTGCACCAACGCTATCACCAATTACTGCAACACTTCTTGCCATATATACTATGCTATACTTCGCTTTGCGTACTTCAGTCCGTATTCATATCCTAGTGTGAAGGCCTTGATATTGAACTCCCCTGTACCTTCGGGCACTGTGGCCAGAATTGATTTTTTTAGTGCCTCAGAAGAAACCACATTACTGACTGCTGCCAGAAATCCCAGCATGATAATATTGGCAACCACCACCCGACCCATCTCGCGAGCAAGATTAGTAGCCGGTATAGAGAGTATCTTCAGGTTCTGAGATGCATTAGGTTTTACTAGGTCAGTGTCCACAATTACAAGTGTTTCTGGCCCGAGATTTGTGGCGTACTTGTTATAGGCCTCTTGTGACATAATAACCAGCACCTGTGGACTTATCACATAGGGATAACCCACAGACCCATCCGAAATAACAACTTCAGCGCAACAGGAGCCACCCCGTGCCTCTGGACCATAGCTTTGAGTGAAAGTAGCAAATTTCCCTTTTTCATATAAAGAAACCGCCTGACCCAGAATCTGACCGGCAAGCACTATTCCCTGTCCGCCAGTACCGCTTAATCTTACTTCCGTTCTGCTCAAGTTCCTTTCTCCAAACAGCTACTTTACTTAAACAGCCGCCTCGTGCCCCCTATCGCTTTTTCGGCTTGCTTGCTCTGGTAAGCATCCGCTGGTAGCAGTCCCACAGGGTAGGCCGCTCTATATCGACAAATTTGCCCACCACAATGGGGCCATTTAGAGATAGCTCAACGTCTTTCGGGTCAGCTCCATCCCGGATGATGCTTCTTTCCTGATAGCTGTGCATTTCATCCAGGCCTCGCGGCAATTTATTTTGACGCCCGTAGACAGTAGGACAGGGGCTGAGCACCTCTATAAAGCTGAAGCCCGGCTTGGTCAAAGCTTCGGCGATGGACCTTTCCAGTTCTCGCAAATGCAATACCGTCCATCTGGCAACATAGGTGGCGCCACTGGCAGCCACTAAGTAAGGCAAGTTAAAAGGATACTCGAAGTTGCCATAGGGAGAGGTAGTGCTTCGGGCCTCTAGTGGTGTCGTCGGCCCCATCTGTCCACCGGTCATACCGTAATTGAAATTGTTTATACAAATCACAGTCATATCGATATTGCGGCGGGCAGAATGAATAAGATGGTTACCCCCGATGGCCACGATGTCGCCGTCTCCTGAAAAGACCACTAAATTCAATTCCAGGTTTGCCAGTTTGAGGCCGGTAGCGAAGGGGAGCGCCCGGCCGTGTGTGGTATGAAAAGAGTCCAGCTTAATATAGCCGGCCACTCGACCCGAACAGCCGATTCCAGAAACCACAGCTACCTTGTCTGGGTTCAGCCCGGCTCGGTCAATAGCTCTGACAAAACATCCAGTCGCTGGCCCGATGCCGCAGCCAGCACACCAGATATGCGGTATCCTGTCCACCCTAAGGTAGCAGTCTATGGGATTTGTATCTACCGTCAGCATCTTCGTCATCTGGCTTCCTCTCTTATGGCCTTCAGAATTGTCTCGGGTAGGTGCACGCTTCCACCCATGTGAGGTACTAGCCTGGCCCTAGCTTTGCCTGCGGCACATCGCTCTACCTCCCTCACTATCTGTCCGTAGTTTATCTCTGGGACTACGAAGGCTTTCACTTTTGGTGCTAGCTTTCTGATGCGGTCTTCAGCAAAAGGCCATACCGTTATCAGCCGCAACAGGCCAGCCTTTATCCCCTCGTCTCTTGCCTCCTGCACTGCATAGCGGGCAACACGAGCGGATATACCATAGCTAACCACGATGACCTCAGCATCCTCAACATTCACCTCTTCATACCTTATTATGTCTTTGGTGTTCAGCCGTATCTTGTCCACGAGCCGTCGCACCAACTTGTCCTGAGCCTCAGCAGTCATTACCGGGTAGCCTCTATCATCATGGGTGAGACCAGTAACATGGAAGCGATAACCTCCACCGGCTATAGCCATCGGAGGCACCAGCCCCTCCCTGGAATCATAGGGCAGGTACTCCTTCGGAGCTACCTTCGGGCGTGGTCGGTCAACCAGGTCCTTCGAGTTTATCTGCGGTATGACCACTTTCTCACTCATGTGGCCCACTGCTTCATCAGCCATGAGCAGCACCGGCACCCGGTACTGCTCCGACAAATTAAAGGCCAAGATAGCGAGGTCGAACATCTCCTGTGGCGAATCAGGAACGAGAGCGATGATTTCATAGTGCCCGTGCGCGCCCCATCTTGCCTGCATCATATCTCCCTGAGCAACGAGTGTAGGCAATCCCGTGGATGGGCCAGCTCTCTGAACATTGACCACAACGCAAGGCGTTTCCAGCATCACACCCAGGCCCAAATTCTCCATCATCAAACTGAATCCGGGACCTGAGGTAGCGGTCATCGCCTTTACTCCCGCCCATGAAGCCCCGAGCACTGCATTCATAGAAGCCATCTCGTCTTCCATCTGGATAAAGACACCGCCTACCTGAGGGAGCCGCTCACTCATCCTCTCGGCTACCTCGGTCGCCGGGGTAATTGGATAGCCGGCAAAGAACCGGCAACCGGCACTTATAGCACCTTCGGCGCAGGCTATGTCGCCATTAATAAAGAATTCACCGTTGAGTGCACCATCTTTAGACATGCATTGCTACTCTTCTTTTTCTTCGGTAGTCAGGTAAATTCCGAATTCAGGACATATTGCTTCACAGAGACCGCAGCCGAGGCACTTGGTCTCGTCCACTACCTTGACCATGTCATAGCCCTTGGGACTGAGCTCATCGGTCATCTTCAATACCCCGCGAGGGCAAAATTCCGCACAATAGCCACAGCCCTTGCACCTGTCTACGTCAATGTGCACCTTGACTGGCTTGGGGGCCTTTTCGGCCATATCAAAAGGCTGTCTCCACAACTTCATATCAGCACCATCGATGACTGTTATCTGGATTAGTCTGGGCCCTACTATAAAATAAGAAATAACAGCCAGCACCGCTGGCTATGCCCACATTAAGAAAAAAGTATAGCAAATCCGTATCTACTTAACAAATAGTTGAGGTTCAGCGGTATTAAGGCTAAAATTCAGACGATGCATAAGCTTTTTCTGTTAGCCTTGGTGTTACTTTCGCTTATGACGGGATGCGCTCGAGAGCCAGAACCCGCCATTGTACCGCCTCCGACAGCAGACTTTGCTGCCAGACCAGACGAAGGGATAACTCCTTTAAAGGTCACCTTCACTGATTTGTCCACAGGTGATGTTACCCGCTGGCACTGGGACTTCGGTGATGGGCAGTTCAGCAATGAGTCAGAGCCTGGACATATATATACTTCAGCTGGAAACTATACCGTTTCGCTGGCAGTAATGGGTCCGAGCGGAAGTGACGTAGAGACAAAAGTCGAATACATAAAAGTAGGCAGCAGGGTTATAAGCTGGGAGGAAGCAGGCAGTTATATAGGTCAGCACAAAGTGGTCGAGGGAACAATTGTTGGAACGCATTATGCGTCTGACACGAAAAGCCAGCCTACCTTCCTCGATTTCCATAAGCCTTATCAGGACTATTTCAAGTGTATAATCTGGGGTCGCGACAGGGAAAAGTTCATAAAGGAGTTTCCACCCAATCCCGAAAGCTACTTCCTAAATAAACATGTTCAAGTCACTGGCCTACTCGAGGAATATCTCAAAGGGTCAGGCATCCCGGAGATAATACTCAGAGACCCATCTCAGATTAAGGTCATCGGAGAATAACTGGCTCCACGAGCAGGCCACTTGGAAGACAGGAACTCTACCACTGAGTTACTCCCGCCAAAATGACGTCCAGTTGTGCCGTGAGACTGTAGTTAGCCTACAGCAAGATGCAATCTTAAGGACTAAAGTCCTAGCTATAAATTACCTAACTGATTTGTTGATTTAAATAGCACTCTAACGTATACTTTTTTATGAACAACGTGGGAAATGAAGGTGGTTTTACTAACACAGGTAACAACCTAATATGAAAAACGAAGCTATTAGATACTTAATCTCATTTACAGTATCGCTCTTCTTAACACTTAACCTGGTTGTGGCTTGCACTCAGCCAGCACCAAGTCCACCATCTCCCGTACCACCGCGGGCACAACCACCAACCGCTACTGAAAATCAGACACCAGAGGAAGCACCTCCGGTCAATGAAGCTATAAATGAATTGGAAGATAATGCTCCTGCAGCAACCTCTTCACCCGTCCTAATAACTTACATTCGCTACAAAGGTACAGTGTATCCATCAGATCCGGAAGAAGGCGTGTGCTACAAAAGGGTCGAACCCGATGAATATGTGGTCATTAAGAATCTGAGCGAAACCTATGTAAAAATGGACGGCTGGGTACTGAAAAACATAACCAAAGGGTATCCCTCGTTCACTTTTCCACTAAATTTCATTTTGGGCCCAGGCCAAATCATCCGAGTTTATACAGACGAAATCTACCCTGAGTGCGAAACATGGCGGGAATTCGGTACGAAAGCCCCATATTGCGAAAACCCCGGAAAACTATGGTTCAGCTTTAATTGGGCCGCAGGTGATATTTGGAATAATGAAAAGCCTGACGTCGCTGTGCTGTACGACGCCCAAGGCAATGAGATCTCCAGAAAAAGCTATGCAGTCCCGACCAAAAATGAATGAGGCTAGCAAGTGAATAGCGAAATACATCGGGACAAGGTGATGTTCAAGAAGGCCTTTCTCATAGGCTTAGCCCTCCTGTTGGCTTGCTCAATCATGGCTGCTTGTGGGCAGCCTGTAAAAAGTCCGCTAACACCCACAACCCCACAACCACCCACCAATATTGAAAATCAAACGCCAACGGAGGCGTCCCCACCTGAACAGACTACAAATGAAGCGGAATGGAGCACCGTTCAAACCTTTACCGGCAAAGAGGGTAAGGCTACACCCACATTTCACATTTCTGGCACAAAATGGCGCATTACTTGGACGGTAAACGCTCAATACCCCGAATACGCTGTTTTCGACATCCTTGTCTATCCACAGGATAAGCCAGGCATGCTCACGAAGAGGATTTCATACGCAAAAGGTGCTTCTAGCGGCACTGCTTACATCTATGAAGGCGGCCGTGACTACTACTTAAAAGTCATTGCCGCCAATTTGAGCGATTGGACTGTAACAGCGGAAGATTGTGCCAGTCAGACGTTTATCTACTACCCCATCCGGATAACTTATATCAACTACAAAGGCCGGGATTATATCGATAGCCTCGAAACAGCGTATGACATAATTGAATCCAATGAATATGTAGAAATCAAAAACCTGAGCGATTCTAAGCAGAACATATCCGGCTGGGTGCTGAAGAATCTGACAAAAGGAGGTCCTGCATTTGTTTTCCCAACCTCCAGGCCGTGCTCCTGTGAGTGGTACGGCAACTGGGAAGATTGTATCAAAAACTGCTATCCCCCACGGCCGTGTGCAATAGACCCGCATAAGAGCCTTCGAGTTTATACAGGCGAAGTCCATTATGAATCGGGAGGTTTCTGCTTTTACTACTTCCCAGGTGATATCTGGAACAACAAGATACCTGATATAGCCGTTCTGTATAATCGTAAAGGGCAGGAAGTATCTAGAAAAAGCTATGTAATACCGACTAAGAACAGTGTTACATCAGGTGAGTAGCTTGGCCAGCTCGGATAAGGCGGCAAACAACCAACTTGAAGACCAAGGCTGTTCACCGTATAATTTTAGAAAATTGACGGCTTGACTATTGCTTTCTCAGAACCATCAGATGTATAATCAGAATAATATATGTGGCAATGAAAACAGATAAGCGGCTCAAGTTCGGAGCAGGAATAGGAGAGAGGTAGAGAACTGAAGTATGCAACAAAGATGTCCTAATTGTGGTTCGCCAACTGCACCGGGCCAGCGGTTTTGTGGTGGCTGTGGTGCCCAGTTAAGTCTCGCTTGCCCTCAGTGTAGGATCACAGTTAGCCCTGGAACTAGATTTTGTCCGAACTGCGGTGCTGCGTTAGGCGGAGGCATGCCCCAACAGCCAGGATGGGGACAGCAGCCAGGTGGGATGCCGCCACAACAACCAGGATGGGGACAGCAGCCGGGTGGGATGCCGCCACAGCAGCCAGGATGGGGTCCGCAGCCAGGATGGGCACCACCAGCACCAAGGAGCCAATCGTCATCATCAAGACCGTTTCTGGTGATGCTGCTAATTGTCCTCTTGATCGGCCTTGGATTTCTTACTGTTAAGTACACACCGCTTGACGAAACACTGCTAGCCTTCTTCAAATCTGCCACAGGTGGCACCGGTTCTGCCGTAGATACCACAAAGCCACAAATCTCAAATGTTACGCCAACTGCAGGTACAACGAGCGCCCGCATTGATTGGACAACCAATGAGCCGGCTAGCAGCCAGGTTGAATATGGTACGACTAAGGAACAAACTTCGCTTTCCGAACTACTACACGACCCAACCGGGGGCGCTTCTGCGGGAGTCGTTACCCACTCCGTAACTCTGACTGGCCTTACCCCAAGCAGCCCCACAGGCAACATCCAGTACTGGTACAGGGTTAAATCGAAGGACGCAGCCGGGAACGAGGCAGTGTCAGAGTGGAAAACCTTCAACACGGCACTTTCCGATACATAATCACAGCCGCCTCTTGACATGAGCTTCAGGCAGACAATAGCCAGTTTTTCAGCTTTTGTTCCGTTTTATCGCCACAAGTTGTATAATCAATCAGGCGGGCTGTGTAGCCCTGAAAGTAAACAGGGAGGTGACGATGAGATATATATGTCAGCTAGCCATCATTGCTATTTTACTTTTATCCGGGGCTTGTGCTCAGATAAATAATGCGCCTCGTCACACAGCCGACGAGGTACTAATGATAGCTAAGAGCTTCAGTCCTCAGTGCAGAGTGCAGATAGCCCAGCAAAGAACCTCTGGCTGATGTCCCGCCACTCCTCAGTATGAGGAGGCTGTCCCAATTCTCACTGCTGAGTATTCAGGGGACGGAATATGGAGTATAAGCAAAACCTGCCCGGGCAACTCAGAATATAACCGTGCCTGGTATTTCTACGATGATACCAATGAATTAGTATGGAAGTGAGACTAATGCCGAACGATTTAGAAAGAACTGAGGCTAAAAGTGAGTGACATTCTGGATGAAGCCCAGGCGTTGGTTCAATGCAAGGCTTGCCCCTGGTATAAGAGCTGCGTCTTGCCCATGCGTCTAACGGAGGACGACTTAAGAAGACAGCTGGAGTCTTCCATGCCCGGAGCTACCACTCCGGGAGCAGCGCAATACGGCATGCAACAACTATTATCCGGCCTGGCAGCCGCTGCCGAAAACTCCATCCTCGAAGGTTGTCCCGTATTCATCAACAGGCTCCGAGCCAGCCCTAAGCTCGCCGAGCAAATAAAGAAACTGATGCAGGAATGGACAAGAGAAAGCGAAGGGCAAACTTCGTAGAGCTTAGACATATCCAGCATTTGTTTATTCGTGCTCCACTTTAAGAACCCAAAATATACGCAAGGAGGTATCATCGTGGCCAAAACTTCAAGCACCTACCCAATGAGTCTATCCATCGACTACCCAGACAGAAAGCTAAACAGGCTAACTACTTTTTTCCGACCGTTTATGGCAATTCCAATCGCCATCATCTTAGGCTTAATTATCGGTGCTGTTTTTAGCTGGAAAGAGGGCGGATAGAGCTACCAATATACCACGGCCGGACTCTTAGTCTTACCAACTGTGCTAATGCTCCTTTTCCGGCAGAAGTACCCCAGGTGGTGGTTCGACTGGAACCTAGCCTTAACCCGGTTTTGCACCCGCGTTTCTGCCTACTTTGCTTTATTAAGAGATGAATACCCTTCAACCGACGAAGAGCAAGCAGTCCATATTGACATCCCGTACCCGAACGCTAAAAGGGAGCTTAACCGCTGGCTGCCATTGGTAAAATGGATTATGGCTATCCCACACTACATTGTTCTCCTTCTTCTCTACATCGCTGCCTCTGTAGTTGTAATAATTGCCTGGTTTGCTATTTTGTTTACTGGTAATTATCCAAAGTCCCTGTTCGACTTCGTCGTCGGCGTATTTCAGTGGTCATTGAGAGTATCTGTCTACGCTTTCCTGTTGACAACCGACCGCTATCCGCCCTTCAGATTTAGCGGCTAACCAGCCAGTCTTCCAGCAGCAGTGGCGAGGCTAAAGCCTCGCCACTAACATGAGAAACCCTAAATTCCAAATGCCAAACAATATCAAAATTTAAATTCTCCAAATTGGAGTGTTCATTATCATTGCGAGGAGCAAGATTCCTCGCTTACACTTGGAACAGGCTCCGCAATCTCGATGGGGCTATCCCCATACTGTCATCGAGAGGTGCGGAGTGCCGTGGCGATCTCGGTGGGGAATGGGCAGGGAGATTGCCACGCTTCGCTCGCAATGACATAGAGGCGAATGTTTTGGTCATTGATATTTTGAGCTTTGAATCTGTTTGGTGCTTGGGATTTCGAATTTGTGATTTTTATAATAAAGCTGCGCGGCTTTAGCCTCGCGTAAAGCGACCCTAAAGGGTCGCAACTACAATTTGGAAATAACATATACTAAGAGGCTGTCCGAAAACTCTAACTGGCAATCTGTCTCTCCCACTTTGTGGGAAAAATTATAGCTCATTGGTGATACACATTAAACATGTAGCCCCGAGGCTTTAGCCTCGGGAGCCCAACCCTAAAGGGTCGGGACTACAATTTGGAAATAGCATATACTAAAGTAAATACCAGGCACAGAAAAAGAAAAGCAGACAAACAAACAGGAAACTACCAATTATGGCGATTAGCTCTTTGTTCATGGTCATTCGCTACACCTCTTTCTGGTTTCTAAACATATAACGAACCAGAGCAGGCATTGGTTTAGGCCTCAGCGCTTAATCAGAGAAACATAATTAGCTTAAGTGAAAAGTAAAGCTGATAGAGGAAAACAACCTGTCCGAAAAGTTGTGGCTGCGGAGAAAGAGTCAACCAAAGTAGCCATGCTCAAAGGTTTCAGGGACAACTGGCTGGGTGTATAATCAGAATGGGTGAATTATAGGCTATGAAAATGCGACTTAGATGGTATGCCATTATAGCTGTAGCACTGGTTCTTCTGTCAGTTGCAGCTTGCAGTCAGCGAGAGCGTCAGCCGGAGCAACAATTCCTTGACCCCTGTGACAAGATGAAGAAATACATTGAGCAAGCACAGGCTATCGCTTCAGACCTCGAGGATTTCAATTGGAATGAATTCTCCAATATCGGGATATTATGCCCGCCAAAGGGAATATGCCCGGTAGGAAGCCTGCCCATAGTTGAGAAAAGCTCAGTTACTGAAGAAACTCTGGAACGGTGGGTTCCTTTAGCTGAACGATTGCCATCCCCACAAACAGCCAAGACCTACTCGGTACAATGTAACAACTGTTTGAAGCTTGCCAGCGAGGTCTGTTCACGCCGTCCTTATAATGAATCACAAACACGTACGCTGGAGGCTGAAAAGCTTACGGTAACTCAGTGGCAAGAGCTGTGTAGCCAGCTGCAGTCAGCCTTACAAGGAGCTGAGTATCTAGCCTTTAGAGATAAGACCATTGCCGCGGAGTACACATTCCCTCAACTCTTTGCATATTTCACCGATTCAGATGAAAAGGTAAAACAGAAATATTTTACTAAATTTATAGCTAAATCTGATAAGTATATTCAATTACATGGTGAACTGATACGCAATATCCAGCAGGCCGAACAACTAACATCCGAGCTAGCCAACTGGCAATTCAGCTCGCAACGTCTCGAAGAGCAGTAAGGCATGGAAAGCGGGGAGACATTCTATTTTCAATTCGTTGGGTGTATAATCAAACACATTATAGTCTACAAGCGGCGCGTATGAAAACTAAGCCCAACTGGTATATCGTTTTACTCAGTGGCCTGGCTCTCCTATCAGTTTGCTCATTCATTTCCTGCCGGCCGGAACCGCCAGCTATTATTCTTTTCAGTGCCACTCCATCAGAAATCAATCTCGGCCAATCAACAAACTTAAAATGGACCATTAAAGATGCTACCAGTGTGACTATAGACCAGGGCATAGGGGAAATTGCTGCTACCGGGTCAATAGAGCTGTCACCAGCTAAAACCATTGCTTACACTTTAACTGCCACAAATGCCGGCGGTACTGTCAGCAAGTCCGTGGTTATTTATGTCAGCGTTCCACCACCACCGCCTGCCGACACCACGCCGCCGGTAATCAAAAACATCTCGACCTCATCCGAAACTGAGACAAGCGCTGTCATCACCTGGACGACAAACGAGCCAGGCAGCAGCCAGGTTGAGTACGGCAAGACCACAGAATACGGTTTAACTGCCACTTCGGATGAGCTGACCACTGCCCACAGCATCACCTTAAGCGGTCTCGAGCCCAATACCGCCTACCACTATCGGGTAAAGTCGAAAGACAAGGCTGGCAATGAAGCCTCGTCAACGGACAATATTTTCATCACAGCCCAAGGAAAATCGCCGTATTCAATGGAACTGCAATCCCTCGAATGGGGGAGGAGGTCAGAAGGCATAGATTATGGCTTTGGTGTGAAACCAGCAGAGGGGAAAAAGTATCTATTTATAAAAGGCTCATTACGAAATAACAGCCATGCAACCTTGAGGGCGGTGATCTGTACCATGAACTGTTGGAACGGCAACACTCTTGTGAAATACGAAGTATATGTGTATCGTGGTCCTGCCTTGCCAGGGCAAGTCTTTGATTTTAATATTGAAACTGCCGATGACCCAACGGTTAACAATGTGACCATAGACTTTGCAGATTCTCTAGGGAAGGAAATCGAGGTTACTAAAAAATAGCAGGTAGAAGTCGGGAGCAGGAAACCAAGACGAATCAAAGTGGAGAATAAGCATGAGTGATACAACTACTCTAGTCTTACTGGCGGTTTTGCTGTTATTGGCGATGTTTGTGTTGCCTCAGTTACGCCTGAGGATGGCTATCCCGTCAGTAATACGTCTTTTCCGGCAAAGCAATGCAGTTGGGATTAAGAATGCCAAGACAGTTGAGGAGCTGGGACTTAAACCTAAGAGCATAGCTCAGGCTATATTCAGTGGGCGTAACTATAAAATTACTGCTTTACAAGTCTTGAAGAATGCTAACGTCATCCAAGGCACTGAAGACGGCAAGCTCTATCTTTCCGAGGAGAACCTCTCAAACAGTAAATGGAAGGGGCGCTGATTCCAGCTAGTACGCTGAAATGTGGGAGGTGAAATACGTTGACCGGGAAGGCACTTCGCTCACTTAGTCTTTTTCTCCTGCTTGTTTTTATGGCGCTTCTGGCAACCTTCATGCTTGTGCATGCCCGCCATCTCGATGTCAGCCGGGGAAAAGCGCTGGGAGCCTTCGTGCAGGTGACCATGGCAAGCAATGGCTGCTACCTGGTTCTCGCCCTTGCCCTAGCAAAGCTCAGTGGCATCATCTAGAGCTGCCCTTTCCCCGGAAACTATACTGCTCACACGTAAGAAGTGGTACAATGATTTGGGGCAGGTCAGGAGGAGGCTAATGCAATGAGTGTACGGCATCAAAGTCAAAAGATACTACAGAGTAGGTTTGATATTGTTTGGCAACGCTTAGATGATGCCGGCGAACAGCAGCTAGTAACACCAAATGGTCACAAGTTTACCGCACTAGCTTCCCAGCGTAAAAGGACTCTAGAAGACCAGGACCCGAGATTTATTGCAGTTAAACAACGTGGACAGGAGTTTGCTCGTATTTACCCATGCTGTTGGGGACACACGACTAATTGCTATGGCACACGAATAGGTGGCTATAGCGATGGGCTGGATGCATGGGCTAAAGGCTTGATGATAAGCAAGGATAGTCTGACTTTAAAACCTAATGATGAGGTTGTTCACATGCTCGGCAAGTTGCTCAACTCAGAGGAGTTAGACTATGACCAAGCTTGCATACATCTTCCAAAAGAACCGGGAGTCTATCTAATCTACGATAGAAAGCAAAAGAAATACATCTATGTCGGTAAAACTCTGGATATACAGAAAAGAATCCGGCAACATGCCCATCATCAAAATAAGCCAGCTCGATTTAGTAGTCAACCAATTCAGAAAGGACTAATTGATAAAAAGCGTTGTGCCGACTCAAGTGAAGCTCAAAAATACTTATCCGCCAACTGCACTGTAAGGCACCTGGTCGTACTCGATGAAAGACAAAGAAAGCAGCCCTGGAAGAAGCGCTCGCTTTTAGAACATTACGCTATTTGCGTTATTGAACCTGAATACAATTTTTCTGGCGAATTCGAGCATTAGCCAGGCCAATACTGCGATAATCATAGTATAAGTTAATGAAATTCCCACCCTTGCCCTGGCAAAGCTCGGCGGCATTATCTAGAGACGCCCTTTCCCGGAGACTATACTGCTATGACATATGACATAAGAAGTGGTACAATGTTTTGGGGCAGGTCGGGAATATACACTCGGTTAACAAGGTAAGGGCCGTTGTGCACTAGCTGGTATATCATTGTCAGCAGTGGCATAATAGATACAGGGGCTATGGCGAAACACAAGACGAATAAAAGCAAGCAATCTGGTATACCTTTGATTGCGGAACCTCCTAACTTCTGTGAGTATGCTGGAGCAGCTTGCGATCAGACATTTGGTAATCCTACCATGTCCGATGGATTATTTGCCTATCCCAGCGAACCAGAAATTATTGCCAGCACAATAGAAGAATCTATTCCAAAACTTAGATCTCAAACTGAAGGAAGGCTCTGGGTTTCTTGGAAGGATCTGGACACTTCCGGTCAAATCATTTTCTGTAAGATCTGCACGGCATTTCGATTTACAAAGCTCGTAATCGCCGACGTTACCACCCTTAACTTCAACCTCCTCTTCGAGATTGGCTATGCCCTTGGTCTTGGTCAGCCCGTCCTTCCCATTAGAGACACAAGTTACATTCAGGATCACAAAATATTTGATGAGTTGGGGCTACTTGATACGCTGGGATATATTGACTTCCAGAATTCAACGTCTTTGGCAGAAGGTGTGACCAAGCGCATCGATGACACGCCACCATTCCATCAATATCCTTCTCTCAATACAGAGCTACCTCTCTTCATTGTGAAAAGCCACATTCAAAGTGAGGGAATGATCAAACTGATGTCTGTGCTTAAAAAATCAGGGCTCCGCTTTCGAACATTTGACCCACGAGAAGTATCCCGTCTCTCTTTGCATGAAGCCTTCAAGCAGGTATGCTCATCATATGGTGTTATTGCTCATTTAGTTGCCCCTGGAAGGGTAGGGGCTCTCGCTCACAATTCCAGGTGCGCATTTCTCGCTGGAATGTCAATGGCCGCAGGAAGATTCACGTTAATGCTACAAGAGACTGAAGTCCCCCAACCAATCGATTATAGAGACGTTGTCAAATCCTACAGTAGAGCCTCCAATATTCCTGACCTACTAGTCCCTCTCATCAAATCGGTAGTTGAAATGCTCCAGGAGAGACGATTCATTGCAACTGCACTACCTCTTCGACAACTGGAAAAGATCGACTTGGGCGACTTGGCAGCAGAAAACGAAATTGGAGCACTCCGCACATATTTTGTTCCAACAGGCCAATATAATGAAGCCAAAAGAGGACATGCGAGGCTCGTAGTTGGCCGAAAGGGCGCAGGAAAGACAGCTATTTTCTATAGCGTCAGGAATGCATATAAGCCAAGCAAGGACCACATGGTCCTGGACTTAAAACCGGAAGGCCACCAGTTTACGAAGTTACGCGAAACCATTTTACAAGAATTATCCCCAGGCTTACGCCAGCATGTCATGACTGCTTTTTGGAATTACTTGTTATTAATGGAGATTGCACACAAGATAGTGAAGGAGGAGGAACGTTATGCGTACCGCGATTACGACGTTAAAGACGCATACGAAAGAGTTGTCACCGCCTACGGTGGAAATGGACAGCTTGAAGAGGCCGACTTCTCCGAGCGGCTACTGCGATTAGTTGACGATATACTTGCTCGAAGGAAAGATATAGCGAAAATTGCCAGTACGGCTGATGTTACTCAACTCGTCTATAAGCAAGACATTAGCCCACTCAGCGCTACGATAAGTGACTACCTAAAAGTAAGCAGGAAAGAGGACGTGTGGCTGCTCTTCGATAATCTCGATAAGGGTTGGCCGGTTACCTGCGCCACTCCCGAGGACATCATGATACTGAGATGCTTATTAGAGGCGACTAGAAAGATCCAGAGACAATTTGAGTCGAGAAATGTAGACTTCCATGCTATTGTTTTCATCCGCAATGACATATATCAACATCTAGTAGTCGATCCTGCCGACAGAGGAAAAGAGACGGCGGTTTTACTCGATTGGAATGACCCTGAAGTTTTCAAGGAGATTATAAGGAGGAGAATAATATATAGTACTCAATTGGAGCAACCGTTCGATATTCTCTGGCCACACTTTTTTGAAACCCACATCAATGGCGAGGAATCGTTTTCCTACATCTTAAACCGGACACTCATGAGACCACGAGAAATTCTACACTTCACACGTGAAAGCATCGATACCGCAGTTAATCGAGGTCACGAAATAGTAACTCAAGCGGATATTCTGAAAGCGGAACAAACATATTCATGTGATTTATTGGTCGACCTAACCTATGACTTGAAGGATGTTAGTCCGGACTACGCTGATATTCCTTATGCATTTATTGGTAGTAAGGTGGTCCTATCAAAGGACGAAGTTAAGAAACGGCTTGCTGATGTAAAAATTCCCTCTAACAGATTTGAAAATGCCATTGAACTCCTTTTATGGTTTGGTTTCTTTGGTATTTACGTTAGTGAGGACGAAGAGAGGTACTCATACAAATTTCAGCATGATATCAAGACAATGCAAAGTACACTAAAATATTTCGCATACTGCATTCATCCAGGCTTCCGAAAAGCTCTTAGTTGCCAGGAATCAAGCTAAGGAGATAAGTTTCAAAGACATCATAGATGATCTGTAACCAGTCATTCTGCCACTCCCTCTTTTAGAGTTGATGTACATTATTTGCGGGAAAATACCTCTTCTGCGTCTCCATCGTATCTAGCAGCCCCCAGCCTGGCCACACCCATTTGTCATCATCAGCCTAGTATGCCCACCAGCTACTGACTCTATCATATCGGTAACTCAATGGGAGAACAGTTGTCTGATACACAATTGGTTGAGGGTTTGAGCCCCTTCGCCAGGCTGTGACTAAGGGTGAGAAGTAATCGCAAAAATTGTGATTATACCTTTAGAATGACCATAATACCAAAAGACACTATAGGCTGCGGGTGTTCTCTGCTCTGCATATGCCTCAAAAACCTTCTCCCCATTTGGGCCTTTCAAACTCATATATTCATGGGTCTGGAGGCTATTATGCCGAGGATTTATTGCCAGGAACTTGATGGTCTTTTTGACAGCTTCGTAACGTTTCCTTTGGGAGGCAGTACTTTTAAGCAGATTGTAGGCCCTACTTGCCTCCGCTGTCCATTGTAATTCAAACAAAAACGCTTGACCTTATAGGGCGTCAAGGTCAACTTTTGACACCCTGCCCTGTGCAGCATCGGAAAGTCCCCGCCTAACTGATGCCAGAGCCTTTGGGTTATTGAATAGCCATATTTCTGAAGCAGGGATGGTTACCTGCGGGTCTAGTAAAATTTGCCCGATGCTGTTGCTGTATATATGATAGCTGACGCCTTCCTGTATTTGAACCCTTTGCAGAACTACTCGCCTTTTAGCATCCGGTTTTACGCTATCAGCTATCTTTTTGAAGTCTGTATCCCTTATTATTGCAGCCATCGCAGCGATAGTGTACCATGAGTGGGATTATATGTCAAGTGGGATATTCCCACTATTGTGCCTATCCCCCAATAATGCTATCCAAACACCCCACCGCCTGGCAATACCTGTTTGTCATCATCAGCGCCGTATGCATGCCAGCTACTGACTCTCTATACCGGCGGCTCTAATTACGGATGGTCTGGCGGAATTTCTCCTGCTCCGGGGTGGTTATATATTGCATTCGCTTCTCCTTTCTGGGATGTTTTATTCTATTGACCTCCCCGGTTCCAGTCAATAGTAACTTAGCTCTAGAATGTGTGAAACTCCATCCATAGCAATTAAAAAAACAAAGGGTAAGGGAATAGACCCTTGCCCTTTGTTTATCAGTAACTGGAGTCTATTTACTATTTCCCAAGGAACAGATTCTTCGGGTTATCGACCATCATGGTTTTAATCTGGTCGTCGGTCACACCCTGTGCTTTCAGTGCCGGGATAATATCCCTGGATACATGGTCGATCGTCCACTTGCTCAGGAGTTGCACTATCGGCTGAGGTGCGTCGGCAGGGAGCGGGCGGCCCAGCCAGAAATTGACAGTATCATGAGAGAGCATGATTTTATTAGCGTATCCCTCTTTGCACAGCGTGACGATATTCTGGACGCTGACATCGTCAGGAACACCGTACAAAGGGGCCAGCCCGAGGCGGTCAAAGCCAACGCTGACGCCTTTTAGAAGTATGGACCTCTGGTAATTAATGTCCTTGGAATTAGTGACATGCCCGATCATGACTTTCTTGGGGTCGGCACCCTGGCTGAGCAGAAACTCGGCCTGCTCCGGGCCGCCGGTGGGGCCTTCGGTGTGGGTGATGATGGGCACACCGGTGGCCTTCTGGGCAATAACTGCTGCTTTATGAACAGCTTTTTCATATTCCGTCATTGTAGGACTTGAGCCAACCTTTATAGCGCCAGCCTTGACGCCGGTTGTGCCGATGCCTTCCGTGATCTCCTTGATAAAAAGCTCGGATATCATCTTGGAGAGGTCCGTGCCGAATACCATCCTGGTCTCCCAGTAGGCCGGAGAGCCTTCCTTTTCAGTGTAAAGACCGGTTGTGCATATTATGTTTATCCCGGTCCTCTTGGAAAGTTCCTTATACAGCAAGGGATCGCGCCCGCCTGTGTCGTTGGGAGTGGGATCAATGATGGTCTGGATGCCGACTGCCTTGGCAGCCTCACATACCTTGAGGTTGGCCTGCAGCGCAGCTTCGCGGTCATAGGGGGCGATGGTGGCATCTGCAAACCAGCCGGGGTAAGCGAAGCAGAAATGCTCGTGTACCAGTGTCCAGCCAAGCTTGTCAGGTGAGAGCGGCCCCAGGGCGGAGTTTATCATCCCGGGTGGTGTGGGTTCGAGCTTGGGTGTAGATTCGGGTGGCGCCGCGGGTGTGCAGGAAACGGCAATAAAAGTGAGGGCTAACAGCAGGGAAAGAAGAGTTGTGAGAAAAACCTTGGAAAAACCGCGCATAAACGACCTCCTCCAACAAAAACTTCAGCTATCGTAGCGTTTTATGATTATAACATATCAGTCAATAGGTAAAAACATAGTCGAGGAAGTGTTTAAAAACATCATGCAGAGGCTTCGTGCATGCCAGATAATCAAGGTGGTTGGACTAGAGGTAATGATAGGGATTCTGCAACATCAAGCAAACGTATGTCTTGGTTGACTGAGGAAGCTAAATAGCTCTGAGGATTTGGTTGAATCCCTTGGTCTGTAAAGGTAAACGGAGCCTCTTTAATTCTCCGAGATTGCTGCGCTTCGCTCGCAATGACAAAAGTGGAACTGGTGGCAGCGACTGGATTTGAACCAGTGACCAAGGGCTTATGAGTCCCCTGCTCTGCCACTGAGCTACGCTGCCCCGCCTAAAAGTTAACATACTCAGCTTGTAAGTGTCAATTCATTCCACTCGTTCATGTTATTAGTGACAACCTGGTTTTCGTGTCATTGAGAGGAGCAATAGCAACAAAGCAATCTCTGAGTAAGATTCCCTCCCTGCAATTGTAGCAAACTCTGCATCCCTGCTGAGATTGCCACGCCTTCGGCTCGCAATGACACTGGGGGTGCTCCAGATAAAGTCTTGTTTGTTTTTCCTTCGAGGATTTGGGGCAGATGGCAAGTCTTGACAGGTACTACGGCAAATTATAAAATTCGCCAGGAGGCCTAGCCATGAAACTGGAAATTGTCACCAAAGAGCCCAAAGGCAAAGCATACCCAACGCCAATCCTCTTTGTCCACGGGGCCTGGCACGGTGCCTGGTGCTGGTCAGAACACTTTCTGCCCTATTTCGCAAAACACGGTTACGTATCCCACGCTTTAAGCCTGCGTGCTCACGGTGCCAGCGAAGGCCGCAAACGGCTCCGATGGACTCGCCTGCGTGACTATCTAGCTGATGTAGTCCAGGTGGTGAGTCAACTAAAGAAACCGCCGGTACTTGTGGGACATTCCATGGGCGGCTTGATAGTCCAGAAATACCTGGAGTCAAATCAAGCCCCGGCGGCTGTGCTGCTGGCGCCGGCGCCACCAACAGGTGTGATTCCCACCACCTTGCGTATCGCTCGCCGCCATCCGCTGGCTTTCCTGAAAGCCAACCTGACACTAAGCCTGTATCCCATCATCGGCGCACCCAGCCTCATGCAAGAAGCCTTCTTCTCTGCGGACATGCCTCAGGAGAAGTTGGCAAGCTACTTTACTCGCATGCAAGACGAGTCTTATTGCGCTTTTCTAGATATGCTGGGGCTCGATTTACCCCGGCCCAAACAACTCAAAATGCCCATGCTTGTACTGGGAGCGGACAAGGACACCATGTTCTACCCCAGAGCGATCGAGGCGACAGCGCAGGCCTACGGCGCTCAGGTAGAGATTTTCCCGGATATGGCACATGACATGATGCTGGAAGCCGGCTGGCAGGCTGTGGCCGACCGCATATTGAGCTGGCTAAAAGAAAAAGGCTTGTAACTACGAGTGGCGGTCTATCTAATGTGCGTGTTACCTAGCCCCAGTCCCCACCTTGAAGCGCTGGCATAGAGCTGCCTGGGCACGGTAAGCTTCAACCTGCCGCTGCTGCTCAGTTTTGCTCCACCCCAGGAGACGCCCCATCTCCTGGGCCACCGTGTCCACAGCATCCAACCCCTGGCATGGGCCTAAACCTACAGCGCCGCGGCGGAGCAGGAAGTCGCTCACCATGAGTGCGCCTTCCTGTTTCACGCCGTGCTCTACCTGCGCCAGTATATCAGGAAAATGAGAACAGATAGGCTGCCCACCTTTTTTATTACCACGCACCAATTCCAAAACTTGCGATAGGCGTGAGCCATAGAGGTCGGCAAGATGCGTTACCGTCTCCACAGATAGACCGCTTTCTTTAGCCGCCTTCGCCACCGCTTTCTGTGACACGGCCGGTGCCCCGGGCAGAGGAACTTCCGCCGTGGTACATTTTACCTCCATGCCCAGCTTGCGACAGACCATGTCCACAGCGTCCTTGGCCACGGCGCGGTAGGCGGTTATCTTGCCTCCCAGCACCGAGATTAAGCCCTCTATGCCGTCCCTCTGTTTATGGTCAAGCACCTTGTGCTCACGTGTAATGTCCGATGGCTTTTCACCGCCAATATGAACCAGGGAACGCAACCCAGCGATAGTGTAAAATATGTCTTCTTTACGCAACTTAGGGAAGACCTGGCGGAGTCCACCCAGCATATAGACCACGTCAGCTTCGTCAGCACAAACAGCATCGAGGTCTCCGCAATAATCGGTATCGGTGGTGCCTATGAGAGTGTAGTCCAGCCAGGGCATGACGAAGAAAAGACGACCATCTACGGGAGAAAAGAGAACCAGAGCCTTTTGTGAAAGCTTTAGGGTGAGCAGGTGTATGCCCTTGGTCCGGCGTACCGTGCTGGCCGGGCCGCCGTGGAGCAAATCCCTGACACAGTCAACCCAGTGCCCGGCGGCATTGACCACCAGCCGCGCCTTCACTCTATAGGCCTCTCCTGATAGGCAATCCAGCACTTCTATGCCGCACACGTCGTTACCATCTCTGAGGAACCTGGTAAGCTGAGCATGGTTTATGATGGTGGCCCCGTGCTCCGCGGCGCAGAGCACATTCTCTATGCCCAGCCGCTCCGTAAACGGCGCCTGGCAATCGTAGTAGAGTATGGCACCTGTCAGGCCTTTCAGTTCCTCAAGTTCCGGCTCCATCTCCAGAGCCTCGCGTCGTGAGAGATGCTGGTGGGAGGGCATAGACTTGCTCGAAGCCATCACATCATACAGTCGCACGCCTATACTCAGAGCTATTTGGTAATAAAGGCTGGCTATGGGTATGATGAAGGGGTAGGGATGTACCAGGTGAGGTGCAATTTTCAATAGAACTTCTCTCTCACGCAAGTCCTGCCGCACAAGGTGAAACTCCAGCATTCGCAGGTAGCGCAGTCCTCCGTGAATCAAGCGCGAGGAACGAGAAGTGGTACCATAGCCAAAGTCTTCCTTCTCAATGAGCAAAGTCTTTATACCGCGGAGAGACGCATCCCGGGCAATGCCGGTGCCTATAATGCCGCCGCCTATTACAATCAGGTCGAATTTCTCCCTGGCAATGGCGTCAAAATCTCTTTTCATATTTAGTTTCTCCTGATTCGAGAATCCTTAACAATAGTATATCCTCAATGTAGTCGGGCTCCCGAGGCTAAAGCCTCGGGGCTACATGTTTAATGTGTATCACCAATGAGCTATAATTTTTCCCACAAAGTGGGAGAGGCAGATTGCCAGTTAGAGTTTTCGGACAGCCTCTTAACAATAATATATCCTCAATGTAGCTGCGACCCTTCAGGGTCGCATTGGGTGAGGCTAAAGCCTCGCAGCTACATAAATGAACAATCTCCTGACACTCAGCTTTCGACCCAACCGCGGGCGCGCTCCACAGCGCGCTTCCAGCCGGCATAAAGGGTCTCGCGCTGGTCGACTGACATCTTTGGTTCGTAGGTCTCAGCAGCACGCCACATTCGGGCAAGTTCAGTGGTATCTTTCCACAGACCCACCGCCAGGCCCGCCAGGTAAGCAGCTCCTAGAGACGTGGTCTCAGCCACCAGCGCCGGCTGAATTGTCACCCCCAGTATATCCGCCTGAAACTGCATCAGGAGAGCATTGGCAGTGCCACCACCATCCACCCTAAGCAAGGCCACTTGGAGGCAGGCTTCGGCGCTCATCACCTCTACTACATCCCGAGTCTGGTAGGCAATAGCCTCCAGGGTAGCCCTTGCCAGGTGTCCTCCGGTGGTACCCCGAGTTAGACCGATGATGGTGCCCCGAGCATACATGTCCCAGTAAGGAGCACCCAGACCCACAAAAGCAGGAACAAAGTAAACCCCGCCGTTATCAGGAACGGAGCGGGCGAGTGGCTCGCTCTCAGCAGCGCTTTTTATCAGGCCCAAGCCATCCCGTAACCACTGGACGGCAGCGCCGGTGATGAAGATGCTTCCCTCCATGGCATAAGCGACCTTGCCCGCCAGTCCCCAGGCTATGGTTGTCACCAAGCCTTTCTCAGAGGGAATCGGCTTGTCACCGGTGTTGAGCAGGATGAAGGAGCCCGTCCCGTAGGTGTTCTTGGCCATGCAGGCATCGTAACATGCCTGGCCAAACAGGGCTGCCTGCTGGTCGCCAGCTATGCCACCCAGAGGCACCCGAGCATCCCCCAGCAGGCAAGCAGCAGTCTCACCGTAAACCTGACTGGAAGGCATCACTTTGGGAAGAACAGCCTCTGGTATGTCCAGGACAGCAAGAAGCTCTCTGTCCCACTCAAGAGTGTGGATGTTAAATAACATAGTGCGGGAGGCGTTGCTGTAGTCGGTAATATGGACGGCGCCACCAGTCAGATTCCAGACGAGCCAGCTATCTATCGTTCCGAACAATAAGTCGCCCTGCTGGGCGCGGCACTGCCCTTCAGGTATATGGTCCAAAATCCAGCGCAGCTTGGTGGCAGAGAAGTAGGCGTCTATAGGCAGTCCCGTTTTCTCCCTGATGGTCTGGGCTAGCCCCTTTGCTTTCAGCTCTTCGCATAGCGGGGCGGTGCGGCGGCACTGCCAGACTATCGCATTGTTCACCGGCTCGCCGGTGCGGCGGTCCCATACCACAGTAGTCTCCCGCTGGTTGGTGATGCCCATGCCTTTCACCTGAGAGGCGGACACCCCCGCCTTTTGCAGCGCCTCTTGAGCCACAACTAGAGAGGTGCGGAAAATCTCTTTGGGGTCGTGTTCTACCCAGCCGGGTTGAGGATAGATCTGGCTTATTTCACTGTCGGCGCTGGAAACTATCTGGCCTTCCTCATCGAAGAGGAGAGCAGCGCTGCCCGTGGTTCCCTGGTCTATGACTAAGATATAGCCTTTGGCAGGCATAAATAGCTCTCAACAAAGGGTCAAATATCGTGCGCAGTATATCATATAGGAGGGCAAGCCGACAACCGTTCTCCTAGAGGACATTTAGGGTTGGATGCAATGCTAACGGTGCGGCCCTAGTTCTCTTCCAAAGCCTCGATGGCTATACAGCTGTGTGCCAGAGCACCACCGGCGCGCAATGATGCGGCGACAAATATCGCTTCAGCCAGTTCCTCAGCCGAGGCGCCTGCTTTCTTCGCTCTCTTCGTATGTGCATCAATACAGTATGGGCACTGAGTAATGTGGGCAGCAGCCACAGCAATCAGCTCCTTGACCCGAGTGCTCAAAGCTCCGTCAGCGAAGACCTTGCCATCGAAATCCATAAAAGCCTGCAAAAGCGCAGGTTTCAGCTCGTATAACTTGCCTAATTTCGCAATGCTCTCTTTGTGATAATGACAATCAGCCATCTCTCTCCTTTTCTCACAACATGGAGATGTTTACTAACGTAGTGCGAGGCTTTAGCCTCGCTCAGCGACCCTGAAGGGTCGCAACTACACAGAAAACTAGATATGAGCGGCCAGCCAGACTTCTACGTCGGCCATGACCTGCTTATGTTCCGGCTCGTTGAAGATCTCGTGGTAGAAACCTTCGTAAAGCTTCAGTGTTTTGTCTTTTGAACCTGCCCGTCCATACAACAGCTTGCTGCCTGCCGGGTCAGATAGCTGGTCAGCGGAACCATGCATAATCAGGACAGGCAACTTTATCTCCGGCATCCGCTCGGGTAGTTGCTTCCACATCTTTGCCAGTTCAGCACCCATTCGGGCAGGAACCTTGCCCCGATAGACAAGCGGGTCGTTCACATAGGCATCCACAACGGCCTTATCCCGGCTAATAGTAGAAGCATCAAGGACAGTGACACCTATTTTTGGCAGCACCGCTGCGACTATGCCGGCTATGGCAAGTAGCGCTGGCGATACGCTAGCAGTTGCTACCAGACTCGACCCGGATAAGATGAGCCCGGCCAGCTCCTTCTGGTGCTCAGGGGCATAAGCAGTGGCAATCGTTCCGCCCATGCTGTGACCAACGAGGAAAATCTTGGCATCGGGATGCTCCTTGCGCACCTTATCGAAAAAGGTTTTGAAGTCAATCAGATACTCATCAAACCGGTCAATATAGGAGCGTGTGCCCTCTGACTTGCCATGCCCTCGATGGTCAAGCGCATACACGGCATAGCCTTTGGGGACGAAGTAATTGACCAGGTTCTTATAGCGGCCGCTGTGCTCAGCCAGGCCGTGGGCGACCAGCAGTACCGCCTTGGGACTGCCATCCGGCAGCCAGTACTGGTAATACAGGTCAAAGTTATTGAGCCCTTTGAATTTGCCTTCTTTGTGTTTCATGCGCCTACCTCCTTTTTCCCACAATTTGCCAAATCACGATGACTATTGCTGTCATCAAAATACGCAGTTTTTTTGAAGGTTGGAACTCCTATCTCTCAACTCTTTCGAGTTCTCAAAGCAGCCAAAATATACATGAATGGCAAGAGGAAGACCCAGAGAACCCACAGTGCGTAAAATACAATCCAGTCGAACTTTCGTACCTTCATGAGGTATTACACCAATACTTCTGCAGAGGGCGTGTCAAGCTTATGACGCCTAACAGTGCTTGACACCATCTGCACATCACCAGCTTTAACAGCCTCTCTGTTCGCTGCGTCGCTCAGCCCATTATAGTGACTAACAGTGTCAAGCGTCAATGTGCGGCCTGGCGCAGGAGACCAATAACTACGGCTGCCATCCCACCGCTGCGGATACAGGCAAATAGATGGGCTTCTTTCATCTTCATAATTGGTAAAGGATAGAATACATGTAAAGATAGAACTGGACAGCCTCGGAGATGACATTGTAGAGATTGGATATACGCGCCTTTAACAGGTCCTCGATGCTGACATGGTAGAACTGGCGGAAGACCTTGAAGTAAATCTTATTTCCATCCTTGATGGCACCGGCGAGCTTGCAGGATTCTACCCAGGGTATGACATCATCCGTAAAGGTATGGATAATAGCTATTTTTGTTCGGAGTTGAGCAATCTTCAGGTGGGGTGACAGGTTATTAAGAGTCTGCTGTACTTCAGGGTCGAGCTGTGCCCAGAGGTCTTTTACTCGCTCAGGGTCACGATTAGTAAGTAGCTCATACATGGCCTGTCCTGAGGGGGAGAGGTTGCTCTTAGCAGAATCCGTGGAATTCCCTCTCAGCATTTCCTCAATGCAAACTCTGTCCGAAGCATTAGGCAACAGTTCAATCAGCCATTTCGGAGTTTCTTCTATCAAAACGGTACGCGGCCGCCACGGTTTAGCCGTACCCTCATCAATATAGCGCTCAGAAATAACAGCCTGCAGCCAGTCGTTAATGTTGTAAAAGCCACCCCAAGAACTGATAACGGCTACATCCCGGTTAATACTTGGCTCGGTGGCAGCCAGCAGCGCCAGCGGGGCACTGAGGCAGATGCCCAGTATGCCTATCTTTCCATTGCTGAACTCTTGTCTTGCGAGATACCGAAAGCTGACGACCAAGGCGTCTATATCATCTTGGTGAAGCCGAAAATTCCTCAGGTTATCCAACTGCGGCACCAGAGCCACGTACCCGGCGCGGGCCAGGCTTCCGCCTGCTAGTCTTAATGCAGGGTCATCTTTGCCTCCTTCGACAGCACCATGGGCCAGGATCAGACCGGAATGTCGGCGCTGGTCATTGGGACGGTATAAATTGGCGACGATATCCTTGTCACCACAGCGATAGGTAACCTCGGAGATAAGAATGTTTTTCGGTATAGCCTTGGCATTCCACTTATAGCTGACACCCAGATCTAATATAAAAGCGGTGGTTCTAAGTCCCACCTGGATAGGCTTGGCTAGGAGAGCTATTACCAACACAGTAAGGACTATTACGCTTAGCAATATCCAGTGCCAGTTCATGGTCACAAACTCGAGCATTTGTTGCGATGCAGCCATAGGGTACAGAAGTGTGGATGCCGCCAATAACACTGCCACAACCGAGTAATTTACACTTTAGTCAGCCAAACCTGCTTTATTGACTACCCCCTCATTGTGCTGGCACGGGCTCGTGAGCCTTTCTGCCGTACACCTTCTCATACGCTTTGCAGTATGGACACATGCCGCCTTCGATCTTCTTGACAAACCAATAGGCCAGCCCTTTTTGCGTTTTTCGGGCGTGAGCGCACACGGGACATTCCACACAACGTTGGGCCATCGCCTTATCTTTGTCGGTAATAATTTCCTGCTTCACGAAGTTAACTCCTTTATTATGTTTCGTCCTCACTACTAGAGTTCAACCAAACGCCAAAACGCGCCCTTAGCAGCGACTTACCAGGCGATTGGCTCCCCTAAAAGCCAGCACACCAGTAGTAAGTGTGTTTACCTCAAAATCATCAAATATGGCAAAACACTCTTTTACATGAGAACGAGCCATCCACTGAGTCATTTTCTCTACTTCGGCATAACTATTGGCAACGCCGAGCTTTTTCGCCTTTTCCACCCACAGGGGGTTATATTGAAGAAGCGCCACCCTGGTAACCCCGCTCTTCTTTAAAAACAGAGCGATGTCTTTCAAATTTTTCTGGGTATCTGTGATATCCGGGATAAGAGCAATCCGAGGCAACACCTCAATGCCACCCTCATGATACAGCCGATACAGTTTTTCAAAATTGCTAAGTATGCGGCTGTTGTCCACCCCGCAATATTTCCCGTGCTCCCGAGGATCGAACAATTTAATATCGTAAAATATTGCGTCTAAATAAGGGTACATCAATTCCATAAAAGGACCGTAATTAAACTGACCACACGTTTCGATAATGCTGTGGATGCCGAGCGCCCTTAATTTTCTAAGTAAATCTGAGGCGAACTCAATAAATAATGTCGGTTCACCACCGGAGAGGGTTACACCACCGCCGGAGTTATCAAAAAACGGGATGTCCTTTTTAACCACCTCGACGATCTCATCGATTTCCATAGCGCGACCCACCTTTGTCATCGCCACAGCAGGGCACACCTCAACACACTTAAAACATAAATTACACTTTTTTCGGTCAACAAAACTTGGGGTTCCCCGTGAAATGGCACCGAGTTCACAGACATTTACACAGCTATTACAGCCGATGCATTCCTTGCTATCCCAGGACAGCTCAAATTCGGCATACTTGGCTTCAGGATTATGGCACCACACACAGGAAAGCGGGCATCCCTTGAAAAAGATGACGGTGCGGATCCCCGAGCCGTCGTCGAGAGAATTACCTTTTACGTCGAGTATGAGGGGCTTTTTATATTCCATATTCCGCCCGCTCGATGAGCTCTACCTGCATATCTTTGTTCAGCGTAACGAAATAGGCATTGTAGCCGGATATGCGCACCAGCAGGTTCCTGTAATTCTCCGGGTGCATCATGGCATCTCGCAGCATCGCCGAGGTGACTACATTCATCTGTATCTGCATACCGCCCAGGTCGCAATATGTTTTCACATAAGAATACATGTTATTAACAATCTGTTCGTGGGTATCCTGTGCACCTGGAACGACCTTGATATTGAAGGCGATGTTGTTGTTCATATTCCTCGGATTCAAGCGCGCCACATCACGTATATTGTCCAGAAGATTCTTAGAGGCATTCGGTTCCGGCGTGAGCCCCGGCGTAAATGCTTTATAGGCAAGCCTGCCTGAAGGCAGTGCGCCGCTGAGGGTACCGAAGGCAACGTGATTGGACATGGACCAGAAGCCAGCAGTGTAATGCCCACCCCTGTAATTCAAATGATTCCAGTAATTATCGTGGGCAAATTCAGCCACCCTGTTGGCGATTTCCACAGCTTCATCGCTGCCTGAACCGAAGAAAGGCACCTTTTTGGTCACCATGGCATGTAATGCTGGATGATTCACAAAGTTCGTATCTACCGCCTCTTTTAACTCCTTAAAGGCAACCTTCTTTTCATCGAATACCAGCTTCTTTATCACCATCAAAGAATCGGTCACATCAGCCAGACCGATGCAGGCAGCGCCGGAGGAATTGTGCCTGGCGCCGCCATAGGTAACATCCCTACCCTTCTTTATCGTGCCGTCAATCAGCGCCGATAGTAAAGGTGTCGGCCTTAAGACCTGGTGCGCCTCGCCGAGCATGTTGTTATATTCTACCGATTTATCAATCAGGAACTTGAACTGGGTCTTAAATACATTGAAGAAATCCTCAAAGGTCTTGAAATCACCATTTTCGATGCTTCCTGTTTTTGGCCCAACTTCCCAGTTCATCAGTGGATGCTTGCCGTTATTGAGCGCCATCTCCAGTGCCGCAACCATATTCATCATCATGCAATTGGTATGTCCCATGTGCTTCCCGCAAAGCGTCGGCTCTACACAGCCGGTAGCAGACCAGTCCCTTAAATCCTCAATGGGATAATTAAAACTTTCCAGAGACGCCATCACTACCTCATCGTTGTGCATCGAAGGAGTTGCTGCTGTAATCAGGTTCACCTCACAGAGACGCTTGAGGTAGGTGCTGCTATTTTTGCTTTTATTGAATCGCACATTCACGTTGGGGTCTCTAATGCCGAGCATTTCGGTTACTTTAAGGAAAATATAGGTCATATCGCAGACGGCATCTTCACCTTCGGAGGTGACGCCACCCAGGGTAATCACCTGGTTGGAAGAGCTGCCGCCGAATAAATAGTTACCGATGTCCGGCACAAGAGGAAGATGGTCAGTGCAGCGCATATAGAAACAGCTCACCAGCTCAATAGCCTTTTTAATATATTCCTCTCTCTCTTCATCGGTGGTAAGCTTCTTCATATCAGCGAGAAAATATGGCTGAAGACACTGGTCGAGCCTGCCCAGCGACAGGCCGGCATTGGTATTTTCCATATGAAGTCCCACCCAGCATATCCACATGGCATTAATCGCCTCATCAAGGGTCTCTGCAGGATTCTCCGGAACCTTAGCGCATACTTCGGCAAGCCATCTCAGTTCAGCTTTCCTCCTGAGGTCTGGTTCCATCCGTGCCTCTGTGGCTGCCTGAGCAGAGAGATTTTTAGCATAAGCAGTCAGCCCTTCTAAACACAGAATCATCGCCTCAAGGGTATTCTTTTTCTGCATATCTGCTGAGGAATCTTTCTGTAATTCCTCTCTGATCTCCCGGATAATATCTTTTGTGCCTCTTGCCAAGAGTTTCGGAAAATCCGGGATTGTGTGTGAGATCGCGACCGTCTTCCACAAAAAATAAACCGCAAACCGCTCATCGAGCTGCTGAGACAGCGGGTTATGGTATTTCTCCCTCACCCATCCCCGGAAATTTCTCTTTACCCAGTAGGGGAAGACATGATGATGCAGTACCTCTACTGTCTCCTTAGATATGTTATAGGGATTGAGAATTCTATTTGGTGTTGATAACAGTTCACCCCATATCATGTTTCCAACACCATCGGGGTAGATGACAACCCCGATCTCCTTTGTGGTAGTTGTTCCGGCAATAAGGTCATCCTTGCGAATAATGGGCCTCCTGTTTTCCATCAAGTATTTAAACATGTATCCCTGACGCAGTTCTGGAACCCAGGATTTTCCTTCCTTATCCACTTCAAAACCGTTTTCCAGACACCAGTCGGTAATAAGCTTCGGGCGTTCATGGCATATCTCGGGCCTGGTATTGAAGTGTATATCGAGGAATTTCTTTAATCGCGGGAAATCATCCAGGTCATATTTTGACAAATACGGGTCGGAAAGATATTTCACTCCCGGGTCCGTTTTCTCACCCACGAGGCGATATTTTCTTCGTCGGCTCATCTCCTGGCTGAGCACTGGGTCAGCCACCGGTGATTCCTTAGCACGTCGCTGCGCATCTTCAGCTTTTTCCTTCTCCATCATCTTCTGATGTTTCTTCCCTAAAAGCAGCGACATTAAGAAGTTAAAGAGTTGCATATAGTTTAAGTTTCCCTCAATCCGCAATTTATTCTTTAAAAGCATGTTAAGCATTTCATTGGGAGTTACCCGTAACATCTCCTTGACAACTTCATCTCTGGCAAAAATGAGCGTCGTATCGACATCTCCAGGGATGTTCTTTAGAACTTTTGCCTTGCCGTCTTTAAAAATAATAGCCCGCTCTACCGTATTGTTCTCCGTTCTAACCCCGACTGAAAAATCAAGCCAACCGTGTTCGGTTTTGAGGTATTTCCTAAGCGATGGCTTTAGATTGTAGTTCGCCGCCATTAGCAGGAGTAGAATGTGTGCCAAAAAATCCGTGGATGTCCTCTTTGCCATGTCAAACCCACCTCCCTAGTTTTTATGTATTAAAGACGTTACCGAATTTCAGGCTATTCTTATCATAGCAAAAATCTCAACGAATATGTAGAGGGTGTTCTGCAAACTCGCATGGCATTCTTCGTGGAACCCTTCGCCCTGTCATTCTGAACGTAGCGAAGAATCTCAGAGACCCTTCGCTGCCGCTCAGGGTGACAAATAAACTTCCTAGCTTTAGTGTTTGTTAGTTTTACCCTGCTTGTGCTATAGTTTCTCTATAGGTACACCACTTGAACTGCTGGTTTGCTGCATCGAGGCAGTCTAACTTTTAAAGGGAGGGTGATATCATGACCACAGCGACGCCTGAAAAACCAAAATTTGCCATTAAGGAGCCGAAGAGCCTGTCACCACGAATTAAATGGCTCCGTGATTATTACTTCCAGGGCCTTAAACGGAAGTGGAACAACGAATTTACCGGCTGGACCACAGGAACACCCTGGGATTTCCAGTTTCAGGAAGGGCAATACTACATTGTCCCCGAGACCTATACCTTCTTTTCGACCTTCACCGGCGCCTTCAAACAGACGGCGAAAAAGGTTAAGCTACACCCCGATTTCTGGAAATGGAGCCTGCCGGAGCGCCACGCCTGGTTTGTCAAAGAAGTGATGGTGCATTACCTGACGCACGAAATTTTGCCCGGCGACCTGATTGCCGGGGCACGCTTCGCTTTACAGGCGTCCACCTGCCTCACCAAAAAAGAGGCGAAGCAGTACAGTAAGATGGTCTACGGCAAGAATGGTATCCGCGCCGCTATCCTATGGTTTCACAGCCATGGCTACGGGAACGTCGGCGCCACCAGCGGTCATCTTATCCCTGATTATGCAACGGTCATCGAAAAAGGCTGGAAGAGCATTTACGCCGATATCGATTACCATTATAAAGCGCCCCCTGAAGCTGAAAAGAAGGGTAGAAAGGGCGCACAGCTCAGGGCTATGCTGACCGCGGCAACCATGGCTCACGACCTGGCAGCGCAATACAGTCGGGTATGCGCCGACCTTGCCGCTAAACAGCCTGACGAGACCAGAAAAGGCGAACTGCTCCAGATGGCAGCACTGCTCAAAAGGGTGCCTTGGGAGCCGGCTCAGACATTCTGGGAGGGAGTGCAGTCTCTCTGGCTCACCCATATGCTCGTCATAAGCGATGAAAGCTATCCCGGTCCCGGCCTCTCCTTCGGCAGGATAGACCAGTATCTATACCCTCTATGGCAGAAATCCATCAATGAAGGCATGGATAGGGAATTCGGCAAGGAAATATTGAAATGCTTCTGGATTCATTCAAATACAGTCTACGATGCCATGATCCGTACCGGCGGAAATCAAGGTATCACCTCCGGCTTCGGTCAGGTAGTTACCCTCTCGGGCGTGGGACCTGGCGGGAAAGACATGACCAATGACCTTACCTACGCCATCCTTGAGGTCATTGACGAAATGACTCCCATCCTGGAGCCCAAGCCAAATGTCCGGCTGCATAGAAACACTCCCGACCGCCTCTATGACAAAGTCATCGATATGGTCGCTTCAAGCCAGGGAGCGCCTTTCCTCTTGAATTTCGATGAGCGTTCCATAGCCGGAATGATGCTGGAGGCCAAGAAAGCTGGCGTCGAGCATCTTATCAACAAAGACAACGTCTATGATTATGCCCCTGTCGGCTGCCTTGAAAACACGATGTGCGGCAACGACCGCTCCGGTACCGTTGATATTAACCTTAACCTCCTGAAAGCGGCCGAACTGGCGCTTACCGGTGGCTACGACCTGATTCCCCACACCGACCCGATGACAGGCAAAACTGAGCCTGGCAAGCGATTTGGCCATGATACAGGCAATGCCGAGAACTTCAAGACCTGGGAGGAATTCTGGAATGCCTATGTTACCCAGACGAAGTACATCGTCAAAAAGATTGCCAAGCTTTATGAAAGCACCGATGAGATACGGGCGAAATTCCTGCCAACACCCTATCTATCGTGCCTAGTTAAAGGCTGTGCTGAAAAAGGGAAGGACATCAATGAGGGCGGTGCCGAACTCAGCTTCACAACCCTCGAGGCAGTAACTTATGCCACCACAGTTGATTCCCTGCTGGCAGTGAAATACCTCGTGTTCGATAATAAGATTTGCACCATGAAAGAATTAATTGACGCTTTGAAAGCCAACTGGGCAGGCTATGAGGTGCTGCAAGCCCAGGCCCTCAATAAAGCGCCTAAATACGGCAGGGATGATGACACCGCCGATGAGGTGGGCAAAAAGGTGATGGAATTATGGACGGAAGAAACCTGGAAGTATAAGTCCAAACCTACAGGTAAGCAGTTCCGCCCTGGTATGTTAAGCTGGAATTACTGGATTTCCGACGGGTATGTTTTGCCGGCGAGCCCTGATGGAAGACCCAAGGGCAAATTCCTGTCGAATGCCATTTGCCCCTCAAACGGCGCTGACATTAACGGACCAACCGCCAACGTCAACTCGGTGGGGAAAGTTATCGGCGGCAAAGACCCCAAAGGCAACGGTGACTGGCTGGAATACTACAACCTGCTGCCCAATGGTGCCAGTCACACCATGACTTTTAACCCATCGCTCATCCGCGACCCGGAACATAAGAACAAGTTCAAGGCATTCTTGCATGGCTACGTGGAAAACGGCGGGAGTTGCCTGCAGATCAACATGGTTAATGCCGATATGCTTCGGGATGCCCAGAAACATCCTGAGAACTATCGGAATCTACTGGTTCGTGTTACCGGTTATAATGCTTACTTCACCGCTATCGGTAGAGAACTGCAGAATGAGATTATAGCCCGCGAAAGCCACCAGATTTGATGAGATGAGAATGTGTATTTGTCACTGCGAGGAACATTCCTTTTTCTGTCATTGCGAGGAACAAAGTGACGTGGTAATCTGTGGGGGAGGACATAGCATTGAGATTGCTTCGCTTCGCTCGCAATGACATAGAGGAGGCGGCTTAAAAACATGGGAAATAGAAAGACCGCCGTATCTAATGAACGGGTGATAACCAAAGAGACGGCCCTAGAGCATGTAGATAAAGACCTGAAGGGGCTGATACTACATTTGCAGAGGTTTTCCACCGAGGACGGACCTGGCATACGCACCACCATATTCTTTAAGGGGTGCCCGCTGCACTGCCTGTGGTGCCACAATCCCGAGAGCATATCAATGGAGCCCCAAATACAGTGGCTGGAAAATCGGTGCATTGGCTGCGGTACCTGTATCAAAACATGCCCCCTAGGGTGCCTCACCAAGACAGAACAGGGAGTTGTCATCGACCGTGAGCTATGCACCGGCTGCGGCGATTGCGCTGAAGCCTGCCCGGCAAATGCCATGGAGCTTCTGGGCAGACAGGTCAGCCTAGATGAGCTTGTCGAGGAATTGATTAAAGACCAGATATACTTTGAGAAATCGGGCGGCGGCGTTACCCTTTCTGGCGGAGAACCCCTTATGCAGCCCGACTTCGCCGCCGCCTTGCTCCATCACCTGAAAAAAAGGGACGTCAACACCGCCATTGATACCTGCGGTGTATGCTCAACCAGCTCCCTTGATAAGCTGCTGCTCTATACCGACATCGTCCTATTTGATCTAAAGGAAGCCGAGCCCGAAAAGCATTACGATTTCACCGGACTGCATAACCAGAGGATCTTCGACAATCTTATATATATTCGTGACTATATAGTCAAGCGAGCTCCTGAGAAAATACTGTGGATTAGAACTCCACTCATTCCCGAAGCAACGGCCACGCGTGATAACATCACTAGCCTTGGAGCCTTCATCACCAAGAACCTGGCAGGCGTCATCCAGCGATGGGACCTATGCGCCTTCAACAACCTCTGCCGGGATAAGTACCGAAGGCTGGGAATTGCCTGGCAATATGCCAGCACACCGCTTATGACCAAAGACGCCGTGCGTGAACTGGAGCAATGCGCTAAGCTGTCCGGCGTTGACCCTGAAATTGTAATTGCCACAGGCGCCACAAGAGTGGAAGATTAATAGGGGGAGACAGAAATGAGCAATCAAAGGACTATCTACAAATCTTTCTCCGAATCAGATATAAAGAGCTTCGAACCGGAGATGAAGGTGGGGATTCTAGCCACCATAAACGAAGATGGCCTGCCTCACCTCACCTTGCTTTCCACGCTGCGTGCCAGCTCACCTACAGAGCTGGTCTTCGGGCAATTTTCCGAGGGCTTAAGCAAAGTCAACATCAGAAAAAACCCGAAAACCGGCTTTCTCATCCTGACGCTCGACAGGAACACCTGGCAGGGTAAAGCTAATTTCACCCATACCGAAAGAAGCGGCAAGGAATTCGATATGTTCAACAATATGCCCATGTTCCGCTACAACGCCTATTTCGGCATCCACACGGTTTATTACCTTGACCTCGTCGAGCAATACGGCAAGGAGCTCCTGCCCATGGGCAACATAGTGCAGGCAGCTTTGAAAACCATGGTGGCAAAGATGCTGTCTCCCAAGAAGGGAAGAGACGAAGTGCTCAACCTGTGGACTCGCCAGCTCATAGATAAAATCTCCAACCTCAAATTCCTGGCTTATATTGCCGAAGACGGCTATCCCATGATTGTCCCTGTCATTCAAGCCCAGACCTCTGGGACAGAACAGGTCGTATTCGCAGCTTCGGCATTTACTGAAGATATTAAGTCAATACCGGCAGGCACCACAGTTGCCTTCTTCTGCATGTCCTTCAATATGGAGGATGTCCTGCTCCGGGGCACCTATCAGGGGGTACAACGCATAGGCGGTATCCAGTGCGGCAGCATCTCAGTCAACTGGGTTTACAGCCCCATGCCACCCAAACCAGAGCAAATCTACCCAGAGACCAAACTCGAAGCAGTAACCACCTTTTAGAGGTAGCTTTGGCTTGATGTTTTAATTGAATTTCCTGCAATCCTTGAATGCCTCGACTATTCTCTCCCTGGCAAAGGGGACTATTTTGCCGTTAAGATGTACCTCGTCGGCGACATATTCCTTCTTTATAAAACCGTTTTCGCCAGCTGAAACAGACTGCACATCTATGTAAGGAATGCCATTTTGCTGGCAAAATTCACCCAATTTCTTGCTAAACATACTGGATATCTCACTCCTTTGTTCCGGAGTTCCAAGGAAGGGCAAGTTAGACACGAAGTTTTTTCTTGCCGCCGGTGGAATACCGTGAACACATACGGCAAACCCGTCATCCCTTAACCTTCTTATCGTCTCTCCATATTTTTCTACGGTAGCATCTATTATTTTCTCAATGCTTATCTTTCCGTCGTTTTTTCTGTACTGTAAGTAAATATGCACCCTGGCATCTATTTCGCCGAAAATCAGAAGTAAAACGTCCCTTTCTCTATTTATTCGGGGCAAGAATGAGCTCAAGTATTTCTTTGATTGAGAAAAGCTGTTGTCCTTAGTAAGATTATATGCCGTTGCCTGTGATATGTGGTGCACTAAGAAAGGGCTTTTAAACACAAAGGGCCTTACGTGGCTGTCACCTATAATATGAATTATGGCGCCATTGAATAGTTTCGCCTTCAACACGAGGCCCGTGTTATAAAAACATAGCCAGGGATATTTGAAAGCAACGTCAGTATAGCTAAAATAAATCGAACCCCTTTTTTGTAATGCTTTTCTTAACGCTGTCTCTATCCTCTCGAAAGTGGTTTTCATAACGGTCTAATAATTATATCGGAAATTTCCCAATGGCGTTGCAGTATGGGATTCTAACACAAGAGAATACACTTACGATTCGGTAGGAACGTATACAGGCTTTGAGTGACTGGAGGTTGTTCTATTTATGTATCTGCAACCCTTTAAGGTTGTCTTGTCATTCTGAGCGAAACGAAGAATCTCCGTAGAACTCTGGGAAGTCTGCCTTTGCACTGGTAAGATTCTTCGGTCGCGGAGTTTACCCTGAGCTATAAGAGATTCTTCGTCGTTTCGCTCCTCAGAATGACAAAAGCGAAGGGCTCCCTCAGAATGACCTTCCCCTCTCCATTAACCTCTCCGCAAATTAAAAATCCCGAGTAACCTCACTCGTCCCCGGCGTTTCCTCAGCCTCCACCGAGCCTCCCTTCTGCCGGGTCTAAGCTTAACTACTCGGGACTTTATTTAGGTTGTTGCAATCCCTTACGTTCCTCTTTCTCTTTCATTCCCGTGTAACCTCACAACGGTTTAGGTGCTTACTTGACAGGGTGTAACCTCAAGAGTATACTAAATACTTAGGAGTGGCCGCCTGTGAAGCTCACCACTCCTAAATGACCGTGGTGGCCCGCTCGTCTATCGGTCAGGACGGAGGTCTTTAAAACCTCATAGTAGGGTTCAATTCCCTAGCGGGCTACTAATATAGGCCGGGGAGTTGCGAGAGTGGTTTATACGAGTCGCCTTACAAACGATTGGCCTGCTTACCCAGGCCCAGGAGTTCGAATCTCCTACTCCCCACACTATATTAATAATAGCATACAACCAAATAACACTGTCAAGTGGTTTAACAGTTACTTGACAGAGAGCAAAAATGCAAGCTAGTAATATTGTAAAAGGAGGTTAAAAATAATGATTACTAGTAATGGTTCATGGGAGGAGCAGACCCGGCGCTTTCTATCTAATGTGTTGTCCAAATTGAATAACGTTGAATCCCAAATTCAAGCCCTAGAAGGTGAAAGAGAAAATCTGAAAGCAGAGGCTAAAGCTTGGGAAATGGCGCTCGACAGCTATTTGAAGCATACGGGCAGGAAGGCCGCAGGAGAACCCGAGTGGATTAAATCCCTAGCCAATCTAACTCATAAACAGAGACTCGTGACAATTGCCCAAAATAGTGGCGGGAAAATAAAAGCTAGCGAAGCAACCGACATTCTATATACCAAAGGCTTTACAAAAGCCAAGAAACGTACAACCGCCTATTCCATGGTTCAACGTTTCCTCATAGAAATGGCAACGGACGGAAAGCTCGAAAAGATAGCGCCAGGGGAATATAGGCTTATTGGTGCTCAACAGGCATTATTGAGATAGAAAGGAGGTGATATTCATGTCAAACTTGACACCGCAACAAAGAGAAGAAATAATTCGGCGTCGTGGATGTCGGTCTGATAAAGATGATGAGGTACACCGTATTAGCAACCTAGAGATACACCATAAAGACCGAAACCGAAATAACAATGACCCAAGCAACCTTCGTGTTCTAACAAAGAAAGAACACGATGAGCTACATATAAGAGCTGGATATTAGTTCGTGAATTGATATGACTGAGCCACTGGGTATCAGGAGTACATCTCTATATTCGCCCATATCGGTAATCTCATGGGCGATAATGGTGGTTCGGTCATTCTGAGCGAAACGAAGAATCTCCGTAGAACTCTGGGAAGTCTGCCTTTGCACTGGTAAGATTCTTCGGTCGCGGAGTTTACCCTGAGCTATAAGAGATTCTTCGTCGTTTCGCTCCTCAGAATGACAAAAGCGAAGGGCTCCCTCAGAATGACCTTCCCCTCTCCATTAACCTCTTGGATAATAAAAAAATCCCGAGTAACCTCACCCGTCCCCGGCATTTTCTCCGCCTCTCCTATCGGTTTCGGCTTACCTTGTGTCCGGTCGGCTACCACACACCTTTCAGCCTTTACCGACCTTCCCTTCTGCCAGGTCTAAGCTTAACTACTCGGGACTTTATTTAAAATAGCACATTTTGGCTTGATTTGTCAAATCTCGGTAATGGGTCAATTTGACAGACGGATTGTTTATACAATAATATAACGTTGGAATATTAAGGAGGTTGGAGATGGTAGTGACTGAGTCAAGGGCTAAAAAGACAAAAGAGGAAATATTGACATCTCGAAAAGAGTTTCCATCTGCTTTGGAAACTCTTAGGCGTTTTGCCAAATTAACTGGTCAGCGAATAAATGAACCATCAGGTATCATAAGGCGGTCAGGCCGTGGACAGTGGCTAACTGAACCGAGACCGCGTAACTGTCCAATTCCTTACTCTTCTTCCTTTGGGCACGGTAAGGCAAAGTAATGATTCGGACTCTCAACTAACTTGCAAAATGTGGAGGATACGTAATAATCAGCTCTCGTATAAAGCTCAGAACTAATAGCCCACAATGAGCTATTAGTTTGCATCTCTTCTAGCTTGAGTCCTGCTTTCCTAGCCTCACTTATACGTATATCTCTAGCATGGGCCTTGGTAATTTCTGGCTTTAAGAAAATGGAAATCTTTGTCTTAATAGCAGGTTTAGTAAGATGCGAAAGCATCCCTTGCTTCAAACATCTGATTGCGATATCTTCAGCAAGTGCTCTTGCCCTTCGGAGTTCTTCAATCTCTGCGGCATCGTATCTGCTTAATTGCTGAAGATATGGCTCGAGGTTACCCTGTGTATTAATAGCCTTTTCCATTAAACCATCGTAGCTTTTTATAATTGCATAGACCGGAAAAAGTGTTTCACTGCCATCTGCCTCTGTTCTGATAATCTGCGGGTCTATGGCCCTAAGGCTGATGTTTGCCCCATATAAATCTTGTCAGCACCAAATGCAATCATAGTAGCGGCAGATTTAGCTCTTCTAGGTATCAAAACTACAAATTTGTCGTTTGAGTACACACGACAGGTATGTACAATGCGTTCAGCTGCGATAGCATCTCCTCCTGGTGAGTTCAAAACGAGACATAAACCGTTACTCAAATCTGTGGCTTGAAGAACCTCCTCAATCATATCAGCATCCCCTTCTTCGATCATAACCGGATATCTAAATGAGGTGAAGAAGGCTACTGCTGTATATCCGACTGCCTCACTTAATTTCCTCAATAGTTCTTGGCGACGCTTAGGATGTTGACCAAGCTCATCACTCAAAGTGCTTATAAAGGGTTCACTTATCATTGCAATCTTAACTATGTAGTTAACCATATTATACTACTTTTGTTCCAATTTTGAGTAGTATCCACTTTGTATAACCTACATAGGGCTTCAAAATGACCCACCACCCAAATCTCATAGCTGGCAGCTGGACACCCTATACACAACAAAATCCCAAATACCAACAACCAAAAAGTTTGCTCGCGTGTCTTGCAAGGAGCGAGAGAGACGAAGCAATCCCGGGGAACATTGTAAGCTCGAAATCTTCATGTTATAATGCCGCCAGCTTAATAGTAACTTTCCGAGCCTTTTGCCCTAAAGGAATATACCTAAGGACATCGGCCGATAGGGTGCCACTGGAAACGGTGACGCCTCCCATGTTTGGAAAGGAGAGTTGACATACACGGAATAGTGTTATGTAGGGCACCTCCTTTCGAGGTGCATTTTTATTTCTTTGGACACTTTTTGTTGAATTCAAAGGAGATTATAACATGGTGAGAAAAATAAACTATTATTTATTGACCGTAGTTGTACTATTGAGTCTACTGATTAGTTTTGCCGGCTGTGTACCCGGTTCAAACAATGAGGGCGCCAGCACTACGACATTTCCCGTGGTAGCAGCCAAAGAAAGATTCAGAATTGCCACCACCACCAGCCTTTACGATACTGGTCTGTGGTATTACCTGGAGCCGATGTTCGAGAGGAAATATAACGTTGAGATGGATATAGTCTATGCAGGCACAGGCATAGCACTGGAGTATGGGAAGAGGGGAGACGTAGATGCTGTCGTCGTCCATGACCGGGCGGCCGAGGACAAGTTTATAGCCGACGGGTACGGCCTAAACCGCAGGTACTTTGCCTACAACTACTTTCTCATTGCAGGTCCAACAAGTGACCCGGCGGGTATTAAAGACATGTCACCTGAAGATGCCTTTAAGAAACTTGCTGAGGAAGGCAAGAAAAATCCTGCCAAAGTTAAATTCGTTTCCAGAGGTGACAATTCAGGGACACACTCCAAAGAAAAGCTCATATGGGCAGCGGCAGGCTTCAAATACGAAGACATCCAGAAATCCGGCCCGTGGTACACAGAAGCAGGAAAAGGCATGGGACCATGCTTGCTCATGGCCAATGAGGAAGGAGCATATATTCTGGCTGACATATCCACCTTCTTAGCTTACAAGGGTAAATTAAATCTGATACCATTGGTGGAAAAGGGTCAGATATTTCTTAACGTGTACGCCGCCATAGCTATAAACCCGGAGAAAATCAAGACGGCGAAAATCCAGATGGCCAACAATTTCATAAATTGGCTTATTTCTGATGAAATCCAGAAGGTTATTGGAACATATGGCGTCGCTGAATACGGGCGGCCACTTTTTAATCCAACTTCAGGAGGTGGCTGCAAACAACAAGGCTGCCCAACAGTAGATGAATATTCCAAGCCAGTTCAATAGGCTGAGACAGAATGAGTGAACTCTGGGAAGCTTTTCTACAAGCTATTCAGCTTATTGTCAACCTAGATAGGGAGGTTGTAGAGATTGCACTGCGGTCGCTGGCCATTTCAGCGACCGCAGTTATCATGGCCTCCCTTGTTTGCATACCTGTGGGCGGACTGATCCATTTCCGTAACTTTCAAGGCAAGCGCGTCCTAATTAACATTATACAGACCTTTTACAGCGTTCCCACTGTCTGTGTGGGCCTCTTCGTCTTCATTTTTATATCCCGCGCCGGTCCGTTGGGAGGACTCGGCCTGTTGTTTACACCAACCGCAGTCGTGATTGGACAGATGGTGCTTATCACGCCCATACTACTTGGCCTTACCATCTCCGCTTTAAGCGGTATAGATAAGGCGATTAAAGATTCTGCACTGTCTTTAGGCGCAACTGAATTTCAGGCTATCTGGACAATCATCAAAGAAGCGAGGTTCGCCGTTGTGGCAGCCTTTATAATGGGATTCGGCCGTGCCATATCCGAAGTCGGCGCTGCCATGATACTTGGTGGAAATATACGTGGATATACGCGAGTGCTTACCACGGCAATATCACTAGAGACACAGAAGGGAGAATTGATACTGGCGCTAGCGTTGGGCATCATCCTTATCTCTCTGGCTTTAGTAATAAACGTTATAGTTAACTTTGCACTTCAGAGGTACTGATAATGACTCTATTGAAGACGGTTCAATTAGGGTACGGCGCCGATTGCAAAGCACTCCTAAGAAATATAACTTTCGAGGTAGAAAGAGCTGAGGTTTTCGCGCTCATCGGCCCAACAGGCGCCGGGAAAACCACCCTGTTGCGGCTGCTTAATCTTCTGGATACGCCGACTTCGGGCAAAATATATTTCAACGGACAGGACACAACAAAGTCAACGCAGCTAAGATTACACATACGCCGTAGAATGGCCATGGTGTTCCAAAAACCTGTCGTATTCAATAGCAGCGTCTACGAGAACATTGCGTACCCGCTGAAAGTGAGGGGTTGTGGTAGAAAGGAAATACAAACCAGGGTTGAAGAGATGCTAGAGATTACAGACTTGAAAGGGTATGAGAAAAGGAGGGCTCGGACGCTATCTGGCGGCGAGGCTCAGAGAGTGGCTCTGGCACGTGCTATGATAGCCCGGCCCGAGTTACTCCTGCTGGATGAACCTACCGCCAACCTCGACCCGGTCTCCGTCTCCAAAATAGAAGAGGTTCTGGCGAATACTATTCGAGAGCAAAAGACAACCGTAATAATGGCCACCCACGACATGCCACAGGGGCAGCGTCTCGCTGACATGATAGGCGTTCTGATGAATGGTGAGATACTACAAATAGGTAGCCCCAGCGAAATATTCTGTTCGCCGAGTAATAAGGAGGTGGCTGAGTTTGTCGGAGTAGAAAACATCCTGAGCGGGATAATTTCAGAGAAGGACGGTGCCTTAGTTACCATAGATATAGATGGTGCCACCATAGAAGCAATTTCTGAATTTGCCGTGGGCGACAAAATCTGTGTCATTATCAGGCCGGAGGACATCACCTTTACACTCGCCAAAGAGACGAGCAGCGCCAGAAACGTATTTTACGGGGAGATAGCCAGAATGACCACCGTGGGGCAGCTCGTGAGAATCGAGGCGGATTGCGGTTTTCCTTTACTTGGTGTAGTAACTAAAAGGTCAGCAGAGGAACTAAACCTTAACCTCGGCAAAAACATCTATGCCAGCTTCAAAGCTACCGCGGTACACGTCATCAAGTAAGACACTAGCATTTCAGAAGGAACTACAATGTAGATATACCTCTATAGCATTCAGATAATTGCTTGTTCCAGTGCGCTGGACAATATCTCTATTCTCGCTCGCCCACCGAATATCGCCGTATGCCTCCATAATTTCGATATGAGCCCTGATTTCATTTTCTGCTAACTGTTTTCCCATGCCGGCAAGCCGTGAAGGCGGAAAATGCTGGACGACAATATCTGCTACTCCAGCCGGTTTGTTGTCTATAATTCTCAATATGTCACGGCAGCGGTCAATATGAAACTGGATGATTTCCTTAGCCCGTTCAGAGCTATCTAACAGGTTAAACCGCCCATTATAAAACAGGCGATGGGCGGGGAACGTTGCCTTAAGAGGTTGAGAATTAAGATAGGCTACCTTACTTAAAGACTTGATGTAGTTCATCAGTCCATAGACATCATTTCTTCGGCGATATCCTTTCGGTAAGATCCGGCGATTGACCTCAAAGGCATACACCAGAGAAGGATGGGAGGTAATATCAGGCAGTAAGGTGTCACCGGTAAATATAACCTCATCTTCCAAAACGATGCAGATTGAGTCAGGACTGTGCCCCGGGGTAAATACAAAGCCAAGGTCTTCGTCTGGCAGCCTCTGGTCATCCCTTACAGGGAAATCGACTTTCAGCGAGCTTCTTTTCTTATGATATGGCAGGCAGTTCTTATAGATAATCTCAGGCATTCTACAGAGACGGCAAGAACCAGGCAATTCGGGGTGCAGGGCACCGTCTTTTATATGAGGATGATACGAAATCATCTGGCAGTAAATGGTATGGGCCCATAATTCAGCCTGCGTTGCCGAGACTATTTCAGCTACATTACCATCGTGGTCTTCATGGCTATGGGTAACAACAATCCTATTGATATTCGAGAACCCTTTGCCGATTGACTTCAAAAGAGACCCAAAAACCTCGAAGTTGCCCGGCCGACCGGTGTCAATCAGGGTAGTCTTCTTGCCGAGGATTAAATAACACCAGGTAGGACCAAGGTCCCAATCGGCATCGGCGTATATGTTAGGTATGGCCAATCCAAAAACATCGGTTCCTTTGGTGGTCTCATAATGGATGACCATGCCCTCTCCATTATCTTTACCCTTAACGATTACATCCGGTGTCTTCATGTCTGAGCAGCTACGGCATTATCGGTGCTAGTTAATATTTTTCACAACTCCTACTCTCACTGTTCGACCTCTATACTTTCTACGTAGCACTCTCGCCCGCTAATTACTTCTAGACTGGTGTTCTGGCAATTCGGACAAATCCAAGCGGAGTCTTTTGGGTTAAAATTGGTCAGACAATCTCGACATCGCAGCTCCGCTGGCACTAAGCTGAAATCAATTGTGGCTTCCTCAGCGGCATTGCCTTTCTTGAGAAAATCAAAGTAGAAAAGCACACAATCGCTGACGATCCCTGATAGCTCACCGATGACCAAACTTATCCTGGTGACTCTATTTGCCTGAGCTGCTTTTGCCTCGTTTAAGACAATGTCCAGTATATTCTGCGTTATAGCTAATTCATGCACCGTATTATCTGCACCACACCATCTCCCCAAACGTATGAATTATAAACTTTTGCCCTTTGCTTTTCAAAAATGTACGATAACCGTCCTTGACAAAACATGGCGGACTCGCTAAAGTCTCTTACCATCCAGCAGAGCGCTGGAGATTTGAGGTGCAACTTAGATGTTAATTGCTGTAGATGCTGCAGGCGGTGAGTATGCTCCGCGAGAAGTAGTTAAAGGGGCCATCGAGGCAGCTAAAGAGTTCCCGATAGATATCGCTCTCGTGGGCAATAAAACCGTACTCGAGATGCTGCTCAGGCGCTCCACGAGAAAGTTAAACATTACCATTGTCCAAGCCAGCCAGGTCGTCATGGACGGCGAGGAGCCGATACAGTCAGTGCAGAATAAACCGGATTCGTCAGTAGTGGTCGGAGCCAAGCTGGTGAGAGACCGCATTGCCGACGGCTTCGTCTCCGCTGGCAGTACAGGAGCCACAGTAGTCGCCTCATTTCTCAACCTAAAGGCGGTAGAGGGCCTCCAGCGGTTGGCAGTATGCGCCGTAGCTTACCTCAACCAACCTCAACCGACTCTAATTATCGATTGCGGGGTCAACGTCAACTGCCGCCCCATCTTCCTGGTTCAGTTCGCTCAGCTCAGCAATATTCTGGCTGAACAGGTTCTTGACATCAATTCACCACGAGTTGGCTTACTAAACGTTGGCGAAGAGGAACTCAAAGGCAACACCTTGGCCAGAGAAGCCTACCAGCTCATGAAAAAGACCAACCTGAACTTCATCGGCAATATAGAAGGTTTTGACGTCTTGAAGGGGAAGGCTGATGTAATTGTTACCGATGGCTTCACCGGTAACGTATTGATTAAGACTGTAGAAGGATACTCGCAAGTTATCCAGAGTTTGCTGGAACTGGGACAAGCTGCCAAAATCGACCGTTACCTCACTGGGACTGCCCTGGCCCGGTATATAGAGCTGACCTCGGCCGTCAAGAACCTGGACTACAGAGAATACGGTGGAGCCTGTCTCCTGGGGCTAGAAGGGAACATCGTCATAGGTCATGGCCGCAGTAGGGCCAAAGCCATAAAAAGTGCCATCTATCTGGCCTACCACGCCGCAAGACAGGGAATAGTCGAAGCCATCAAAAACGGCCAATACGCCTCAGAATAGTACCATTTCATCGGGGTACGACCCAGCCCTGCTCACCTGAAAACGTTTTAGAACCATGAGCAGGATAGGAATGAGAGGATATATTACTAGAATCAGGGATGAGTTCTGGACCAAAAGAACAATGGATACCGCGATAATTAAGATGGCAGTGCTTAGCCCTGATTTTCGTGTTGTGAGGAAAGGTATGGCGGCTATCGCTGCCCCTATCAAAAACTGCCACAATACCAGGCCTGCAAGCACTCCATAAATTGCCGTAGCACCCAATCCCCCCTTGAATTTCAGAAAGATGGACCAATTATGTCCAACCACCGCGGCAAAACCAGTAATCAGCACTGCTATGACAGATTCAATGAGTATCCTGGCAGTCAATACAGCCAGTGCCCCCTTGCCCACATCCATTACAACAACCAATAGAATAGAAATGAAACAACGCCCAGCCTCCTGTACACAGCCGCTGCGCTTATCCGGCCATCACCCTCCTTTGCGCACATCAACCTTTCCCGCCAAGCATCCGATGATGTGAGCTAAAGGAATGGAGCCCAATAGATAGCCCAGAATTACTGCTATGCCCTCATTAATCAAGCCGGTCTTCCTTGTAGTAAGCCAGGGCGAGCGTTCCCCGCCCAGTGGCATAACCCATGATAGGGCTGAAATCAGTGATAAAAATCTCGACGCAGTTAAACTCAGCAGCTACTCTTTCTTTAAGCTTCTCGGCTTCTTCTAGGGCATCAGCATGCATCACTGCCACGCGCACCGGTTCTGAATCGCCGATATGATTCCTCATTATCTGGAGCATTTTATCAATTCCGCTCTGTTTAGTTCTGGCAGCAGCAGCGAAGTGAATAAGCCCGTTGGAACCGGTCAGAATGGGTTTAATAGAAAGCATTGAACCTATTTCAGAAGCAACCTTAGGTATCCTTCCGGTTCTATAAACATGGCGGATAGATTCCAGAAGGCCAACAAATTTAACCCGGGCCTTAACTTTCTTGGCCACAGCAATAACCTCATCAAAGGTCTTGCCTTCAGCAGCAGTTTGAGCCGCGGCTAAAGCGATAAGCCCTTCAGCAGCGGCAGCTGTCTCACTATCAATAACCTCGATGTTAGTTTGGGGTGATTCCTCCTTAAAGATTTCTTTGGCAGTTTGGGCACTGGTGTAGAACATGCTCAGGCTGGAAGATATGGTAACCACCAGGATGCTCTGGGCGTGTTCGCTGAGTTCTCGGTAGGCCTTAAGGTAGTCCTCAGGGGAAGCCGCCGAACTTTTCCAGAATTCGGGAGCTTTCACAAGGAATTCATAGGCTTGGGCTGAGCTTATGTCTATAAAGTCTCGATAAACCTGCCCGTTGAAGAATATATTAGCGGGAACTATCTTAATGTGGTAATTCTCAGTTTGCTCTTTTGTAATACAGGCGATGCTGTCAGCGATAACGGCGATGCTCGTCATACCTCACCTTTCGTGTGCTGCCATACCAACACGGTCAATCACCAATCGTCCCAGCTACACCTACTTCCCCACTTCCGGCAATAGTTCTTTATACCTCGGATAACGAGGCTATCATAGCACCATGTATCATCGCTGTCAAGCACATGTAGCCACCTCTAAGAAGGAGAGGTTTCAAATTTGCCCCAGGCATCTGCTTGAAGTAAAATTCATTTGTTTATGGCTAAAATTGGAACCCAAGAGTTAGCCCGGATTAGCACTCGCGGCATAGTCCAAGGAGTTGGCTTCAGGCCTTTCGTTTACCAGCTGGCTACCAAATACAGCCTGAAAGGCTGGGTGTGCAACACCTCCGAGGATGTCAAAATCGAAGTTCAGGGAGAAAGCAAAGACCTGAAGCGTTTCCTTTCTGAACTCCAAGATAATGCGCCGCCGCTGGCTCACATAGAAAGCATAACCGTTACCTACCATCCCCCGGCAGACTACACAAGCTTCAAAATCCGCCACAGCATCGCCGAAGAAGGCAAGTACCAACTGGTGTCTCCGGACATTGCTACTTGCCCGGCCTGCCTCAGGGAAATCTTCAGCCCTGAAGACAAACGCTACCATTATCCCTTCACCAACTGCACCAACTGTGGTCCTCGTTTCACCATAATAGAAGACGTCCCCTACGACCGCCCTAAGACCACTATGCGCTCCTTCCAGATGTGCCCCGACTGCCAAGCAGAGTACAATAACCCTCTAGACCGCCGCTTCCACGCTCAGCCCAACGCCTGCCCCAAATGTGGGCCGAGACTGGAGCTACTTGATGCCAAGGGAAATCGTGTCGAAACCTCTGATGCTATTGCCGCTGCCAGCCAGCTTCTAAGAGACGGAAAAATTCTGGCCATCAAGGGTCTGGGCGGCTTCCTCCTGGCCTGTGATGCCACCAGTGAGAAGGCTGTTGAACTGCTGCGCCAGAGAAAGAGACGCCCATTCAAGCCACTGGCCATAATGGTCGCCGACATGGAGGAAGCCAAAAGGCATTGCTACATATCTGAGGCGGAAGAAAAATTGCTTACCTCCCCGCAGAGCCCAATCATGCTGATGTGGTGGAAGCCAGAGTCCACGGTATGCCAGGCAGTAGCTCCAAATCTGAAATACCTCGGCGTGATGCTGCCGTACACTCCACTGCATCATCTCTTGCTTAGAGAAGTGGGGCTACCATTGGTAATGACCAGCGGCAATATCAGCGAGGAGCCAATCGCCAAAGATAACGATGAGGCCATAAGGCGGCTCTCAGGCATCGCCAACTATTTTCTGGTCCACAACCGCGATATATACGCCAGGTATGATGACAGTGTGACTGTCATCGAAAGAGGCGAAGTACAGCTCACCCGGCGTGCTCGCAGCTATGCACCGTATCCCATTCACCTACCTTTCACAGCTAAGCAGGTGCTCGGCTGTGGTGCCGAGGAAAAGAACACTTTTTGCCTGACCAAAGACAGCTATGCCTTCATCAGCCAGCATATCGGCGACATGGAGAATCTGGAAACCTTGGAGCACTTCCAAGACACGCTGGCTCTATACAAGAAGCTATTCCGTATAGAGCCTGAAATCATCGCCTATGACCTCCACCCGGAATATCTCTCCACCAAATATGCGCTGGAGTTGGGTAACCAGTTCAGCCATCTTAAGCTCGTCCCAGTTCAGCACCACCACGCCCATATTGTTGCCTGCATGGTGGACAACAACGTTGAAACTCCGGTTATCGGCGTGGCTCTGGACGGCACAGGCTATGGCAGTGATGGACGCATCTGGGGAGGCGAATTTCTGGTCGCTGATTACAAAGGCTTCAAAAGGCTGGGGCATCTCGAGTACTTGTCTTTGCCTGGGGGAGCCGCCGCCATAAAAAGGCCATACCGAACTGCCATAGGCTATCTTCTCAGGTTGCTTGGAGATGAGATAGTATTCGGCAACTTCACCTGTCATTCTGAGCGAAGCGAAGAATCTGGAGCGAAGCGACCGAAGAATCTCAGAGACCCTTCGCCATTGCTCAGGGTTACAAATAAAAAAACACGAGAAGACTCAACCAACTTCAGGCTAGCCTTCCTGAATCAAATCGACCCTGTCGAAATCGAGCTTATCAAGCGGCAAATCCAGACCGGCCTCAATTCGCCCTTGGCTTCGAGCATGGGACGTCTCTTCGATGCCGTGTCAGCCTTGCTCGGTGTTAGGGGTGAGATAGACTATGAAGGCCAGGCAGCTGTGGAGCTTGAAATGGCGGCTTGTGACGACTGCGATAAGGTCGGCAACAAAGGCTACCCATATTCTATAATCGAGCATGATGGGACAAACATTATCCAGCTCAAAGAGCTGCTTTCGGCCATAGTCAAGGATTTGTATCAAGGCGCCCCCAAGGCTACAATATCAGCCAAGTTCCACAATACCGTAGCTCAGATGATATGTGAGATGTGCCAGCTGATAGCCAAAAAGGCCGGAATTAACCAAGTAGCCTTTAGCGGCGGTGTCTTTCAAAACCGGCTGCTGCTGAGGAAAGCCGCAGTGCTGCTTGAATCCGCCGGCTTTTCGGTGTTAACCCACAAGCAGGTACCGTGCAATGACGGCGGCATCTCCCTAGGTCAAGCCGTCATCGCCAATTTCACTTGAAAGGAAAACTATGTGTTTAGCTGTTCCAGTGCAGGTTGTCTCCATAGACGGCAATGAGGCCGAAGTGGAAATCGGCGGTGTAAAACGCCAGGTCAGCATAATGCTTACCCCAGAAGCAAAGGTCGGAGACTATGTCCTGCTCCATACCGGCTACGCCATAAACGTCATCGACGAGGCCGAAGCCCAGGAGACCTTAAAGATATTGGGGGAGATGGCAAGTCTAAGCGATAATGCCTGAAGGATTTAAAACCGGCTAGAAAAGGAGGAAACGGTCATGAAAAAAGGCTTCTGTGTAAGCGTGTTGCTGCTAGTCACGGTGCTGATTTTGCCAACAGCCTGTAAAGCCCCACCAGAACCAGCGCAGTTTGAAGTGCTGTCCTTGGATATCATACCGCCGACAGTTATTGCAGGGGACACCGTCACTGTTACTGCTAGGGTAAAAAACACAGGTGGCAGCGATGGTATCTATACTGCCACACTGACTGTTGATGGAGCTCAGGTAGAAACCAAAGATATCACCGTGACACCCGGAGCCACTGAAACGGTAAATTTCTCATTGGCCAGAGATAAGGCAGGCACCTATCAGGTTGCCATTGGTGAGCTGAGATCAAGCCTCACGGTGAAACCAAAGCTCGTAGCAAAAGAGGTGGAGTTGAAATATGACAATGATAAACCGTATGAATACCTCGTAAGTGTTGACGGGGGTTGGCTAGTTGATTTTCTGCCGCCCGTCACACCATTCACAATCCAGAAAATAAGATTATTTGGGTCACGTGGTTCTCAAGAAAGGACGTTCGAGTTGGAAATTTGGGATAAAGACCATAAGGTATTGTTCAAAGAAGCCTATCCATCTTCCAAGTTTCCTATAGGTAAGTCTGCTCCTGGAAACGAGAACCTGGCGGCCGGGGCTACATGGGTAGAATTAGAAGTACCCAACATTGAGGTAGCAGACAGGTTTTATGTCCATATCTGGAATGGCTCTAGTTTCTGGGGAACCCATCTCGGCGCTGATAGCAGTGTCAAAAACGAACACTCTGCTATCACTATCCGTACTACCGGAATTACTAAAGAAGTGGAATCATGGGGACAATCTAACTTTTGCTTATGCTGGACATTTCTAAACTGGAGTAAGCCAAAGGTTAACTGGATGATACGGGTTGTGGGGATAGTTATGGTTCCGGAAGAATAGTCAGGATAAATGAAATTTATTGACGAGTACCGCGATGTTGAACTGGGCAAGAAGCTGGTAGCCAGGATAAAGCAGCTATCTACCAGACCGATGGCAGCTAAAGGCAGACGATTAGCTTTTCGCAAGAACTTCCCTTTTCACAAAGAGCAAAGAGCGAATGAATAAGGTATAATGATTGAAGGGGATTAGCTATGCTTGTTAAGATAGAGACCTACTTTGATGGCGAATTTTGGTGCGCTCGAGGCATAGGCGAAGATATCTTTACTCAAGGCAAAAGTCTAGACGAATTACATGAGAACATCAAAGAAGCAGTGGCCGTCCATTACGAGGATATAGACGAGCCTATTACCATTCTTACATTATCTGAGGTAAAACTGACTGATGCCAAAGCTGCCTCAGGTTAGTGGCGAAGATGTCGTCAGGCTTCTTCAAGCTCTGGGATATGAGGTCATAAGACAGCGCGGAAGCCATGTGAGGCTGAGGAAGATTACACTTCTGGGTGAGCACAACATCACTGTTCCTGCCCATAAAGTGCTGGCCAAAGGAACGTTAAGTGATATCCTTAACAAAGTATCTTTGAGGAACAACATTGGCAAAGAAGAGCTTATTAAGAAGTTGGGATAATATGGTGGGTAGCTATGTCCTCTGCCCTTGGTGAGGAAAATGAAGATAAGCTACGATCCAGAGGTTGATGCCCTTTATATCTCCTTTAAGCAAGGACCGACAGAGCTAACCACCATCCGGCTCAGCGAGGATTTCGCCATTGACCTCGGACCCAAAGAAGAGATAATTGGTATCGAGATACTGGATGCTTCGGAACACTTGAATTTGGAACGGCTACAACCCAAGGTCATGCTGGAGAACCTTGAGCCTGCTTGAGAGTGACTCTATAGATCCAAAGCTTACCAACAAGTTCTATGCTTAACGGTGACCGCCTGATGAAATTCATTGACGAGTACCGCGATGTCGAACTGGGCAAAAAGCTGGTAAACAGGATAAAGCAGATATCCACAAAGCCGGTCAGGTTGATGGAGTTCTGCGGCGGGCATACCGTTGCCATCATGAGGAACGGCCTCCGCCAGCTACTGCCTCCAACCGTAGAGATGCTCTCCGGCCCGGGCTGCCCGGTATGCGTCACGGCTAACGCTGACATAGACAGGGCAATAGCACTGGCTCATTTGCCGGATGTCGTCATCACCACCTTCGGCGATATGATGAAAGTCCCCGGCAGCTATTCCAGCCTGCAACAGGCAAGAGCCGGAGAGGCCGACATCCGCATCGTCTATTCCACCCAGGACGCACTTCAAATCGCCAAGGACAACCCGACACAGTCGGTTATCTTTATCGGCATCGGCTTTGAGACCACCGCGCCAACCATCGCTGCCTCTATCCTTCAGGCTGAAAAAGAAGGAATCAAAAACTTTTACGTCCTTTGTCTCTCGAAGCTATGCCCGCCTATAATGAAGGCTATCCTCGACCTCGGTGAGATCAGGCTGGACGGGATTGTCTGCCCCGGGCATGTCAGCGCCATAATCGGCTCCCGCCCCTACGAATTTATCCCCCGCGACTACGGCGTTGCCTGTGTTATCTCAGGATTTGAACCGCTGGATATTCTGCTCTCGGTAGCCATGCTGGTAGAACAAATCGAAAGCGGCAAGCCAACGGTTGAAATAGGCTACCGCCGCGGCGTTAAGCCTGAAGGCAACAAGAAAGCCCTGGAGCTAATGGACAGCGTTTTCGAAGTTGACAGCGCCGATTGGCGAGGCATAGGTGTGGTTCCTGCCAGCGGGTTAAAGCTAAGGAAAAAATATGAGCGCTTTGACGCCGAGCAAGCCTTCTCAGTAACCCTGGAGCCGGTTCGAGAGGCAAAGGGCTGCATCTGCGGCGATATCCTTCGCGGCATAAAAACTCCAACCGAATGCAAGCTATTTCGCAAGGTCTGCTTTCCAGAACAGCCTGTAGGCCCATGCATGGTATCCTCAGAAGGTGCCTGCGCCGCCTATTATCAATATGGAACTGAATAATGGATGAGGTCATCTTGCTGGCTCATGGCAGCGGCAGCCGGCTCAGCCACGAGCTGATAGAGAAGAATTTTCTGCCGCCTCTGGCTAATCCACTATTAGCCAAGCTGGACGATTCGGCGGTCTTCGACCTCAGCGGCCGTCTTGCCTTCACTACCGATAGCTATGTAGTCAATCCCATCTTCTTCCCTGGCAGCGATATCGGCAAGCTGGCCATCTGCGGCACCATCAACGATTTAGCCATGAGCGGCGCCATGCCTCTATACCTGAGCCTGTCCTTAATCATCGAAGAAGGGATGACTCTCGACGCACTAACCAAGATAGTTAAATCAATAAAAGCTGCTGCTGAAGAAGCTGGAGCGAAGATAGTCACCGGCGATACCAAGGTGGTGAATAGGGGCAGCGCCGACAAGTTGTTCATCAACACCTCAGGCATAGGCATCGTCCCGCCAGGCATAGATATCTCCGGGGCCAATGCCAAAATAGGCGACAAGATTATCCTCAGCGGTACCATCGGCGACCATGGCATCGCAGTGATGAGCCAGCGCGAAGGACTGAAATTCTCAGTGCCTGTTCAAAGCGACTGTGCCCCCTTGAATAAACTGGTGGCACAGATGCTCGAAGCCTCGTCGCAAATCCATTGTCTCCGCGACCCGACGCGAGGCGGCTTAGCCACTACCCTTAACGAACTCGCCAAGCAGTCCAAGGTAGGCATCAGGATAGAAGAGGAAAAGATACCGGTGCGCGATGGCGTGCGAGCTGCCTGCGAACTTCTCGGCTTCGACCCGCTCTATGTCGCCAACGAAGGCAAGCTGGTGGCTATAGTCGCCTCAGATGATGCTGAGAAAGTTCTGGCCAAGATGAAACAAAACCCCTACGGTGCTGACGCCTCAATCATCGGCGAGGTAACCGATGAACATAAAGGCAAGGTGATAATGAAGACCCGGCTGGGGGCATCCCGCATCGTCGATATGCTCAGCGGCGAGCTGCTGCCTAGGATTTGCTGACCAAGAGAGTGGTCAGTAACTCTGCCTGTCATTGCGAGCCCTTCGCTTTCTGTCATTCTGGACCTTCGCCTCTTGTCATTCTAAACCTTTCCCTTTGTGTCATCCTGAGCCCTTCGCCTCTGTCATTCTGAGGGAGTGAAGCGACCGAAGAATCTCGCTCAGGACAGGCTCCGCGAAGAATCTAGCGAACTACTGCCCAGACTTTGTTAATCCTATCAACCTTTTACCCTTTATCTCTCTCGAAAGAGGAGGGGAAGGATTTTACTAAAAGAGCTTAGCCCAGTCCCTGAACAAGACAGGCTTCTGTTCAATCAGGCAACAATCCAAGTGATTGTTAACCTATGACGGCCATATCACTAAGTATGGTAGCCTCTAGTTTTGCTTCTCCCTAATATAAACAAGAACTCTCAATGAGCGACATCGCGGTAACTCTCCGAAATCTTAATAGGATTTTAATATCCACATGCTATACTGACTTTATCTTACAAAGAAAGGAGGTTAAACAGAAATGTGGCGAAGTAAGAAGTTTATTATTGTTGCGGTGTTGGCGGCTGTGCTGCTGTCCGGGAGCATCGGTGCGGTAGCCCTTGCTGCCGACAACGGGGATGACAGCCAGCCCAAGGCTCGGTGTGGGGCTCTACTGGACAGAGTCTGTGAAATTTACCAACAGAAGACGGGTGACGTCATCGACCAGGAAGTGCTGAAGGAAGCCTTTGCCCAGGCGCAGCGTGAGATGCGGGAGGAAGCTCTGGATAACTATCTTAAGAACCTCGTTGCCCAGGGCAAGATAACCCAAGAGCAAGCTGACCAGTACAAGAATTGGCAACAGTCAAGGCCAGACACAGAGCAGTTCAGGCAGCAGCTAAAAGTGTGGCAACAGGAGAGGCCGGGCATTCCACCCGAGTTGAAGGAGTGGCAGGAGGAAAGACCTGATGTACCACTTGGATTTGGCCCTCGAGGTCATGGCGGCTTCCCCGGTATGGGCCGTTTTCCTGGCTGGGCTGGACCCTGCATGCCGCCTAACAAATAACCGACTTGCAGCGCCCGTTCTTGGGCAGGATAATAAAAGAGGGGGAGAATATCCCCCTCTTTTTTATGCTCTGGATGAGAGGAAAACAGGCGAACTTAACAATTCCTTAACATTTGTGTTATAATATTATAGAAACATGGGAATCGTTAAGGTACCTAGAGATGGCAGGCAAAAGAGTTCTGGTAGTCGATGATGATGTAAAGACAGTGGAACTGGTCAAGCTCTACTTGAACCGGGATGGTTACAAGGTTCTGACCGCCTACGATGGTGTTGAGACCCTACGCTTAGCTCGTGAATATCACCCTGATCTTATCGTCCTGGACTTAATGCTGCCTGGCATGGATGGCCTTGAGGTCTGCCGTACCCTTAGAGATGAATCCGATGTGCCAATAGTTATGCTCACCGCCAGAACTACGGACGAGGATAAGCTGACTGGTTTAGGTCTAGGAGCGGACGATTATGTGACCAAACCCTTCAGCCCGAGGGAGCTGGCAGCCAGAGTCCGGGCAGTGCTCAGGCGCCTGCCGGGGGAGCGTGGTCCTGCAGAGATTAAGCGCGGCGAACTTGCCTTGAACTTCCTCAAGCAGGAGGCGTCCGTTGCCGGCAGACCTCTGAATCTTACCCCCGTTGAATTCAAGCTGCTAGGAGTTCTCATCAAGGAACCGGGTAGGGTTTTCAGCCGAGCACGGCTTGTTGAAAAAGCCTTGGGCTATGACTATAAGGGCTTTGACCGAACCATTGATGTTCATATCCTCAACCTGCGTCGGAAACTAGAGCCTGACCCCAAACACCCGAAGTACATAAAGACAGCATATGGAGCTGGCTACAAGTTCTCAGAGGTTCAAAGTGGTACATAGTTTGCAATTTCGTCTCCTAGCGGCCTTCACCCTCGTAATACTGGTTGTAGTTGGCGCGATATACTTATTTGTCAATCAAACTACTGAAGGTGAAATCCGCAGGTATGGCGAGCGAAGCGAGCAAGCCCGCTTTGGAAGAGTGGCATTCGAGCTGTACCGTTATTACCGCGAGCAGGGAGACTGGGAGGGAATTCAACCCTATGTGGAGCAGTGGGGGAGCCTCTATGAACGACGGATCATACTGACAGACTCCAGCGGGGTGGTAGTCGCTGATTCCCAAGGAGAGTTGTTGGGGCAGCAATACCATCCTGGCACACCGGGTAGGCGCTTGCCACCATCGTGGGAAGGAAGCAGCGTGGGGACTTTCTACATCAGCCCCGAACCATCGGCAGTTTTCCCTTCACCGCTGAGTCTCTCCCAGGCAATAAATCGTTTTCTCCTCTGGGGTGCACTACTGGCAGTTGCAGTTGCACTATTAATAACTTATTTCCTATTGCGTCGAATTTCAGCGCCGGTCAAAGCTCTTACTCTTGCTGCCAGACAGATGGGTCAGGGGGATTTGTCTCAGAGGGTACAGTCTAAGGAGAAGGGTGAAATCGGAGAACTGGCACAAGCCTTTAATGCTATGGCAGAAAACCTGGGACGAAATGAACAACTTCGCCGCAATATGATAGCTGATATTGCTCACGAGCTGAGGACCCCCCTGTCCAATCTTAAAGGTTATTTGGAGGCAATACGTGATGGTATGGTAAAGCCAAAACCAGATGCCATCTGCTCCCTTAACGAAGAAGCAAGCCTGCTGTCACGACTGGTTGACGACCTTCAGGAGTTGAGCCTGGCTGAGGCGGGCGAACTGAAGCTGAATTGCCAGACAGAAGATATCAGCAAGTTAATCAAACAAGCGGTAGCTGTGAGACAAAGCCAGGCGGCGGCAAAAGGAGTGTTGGTATCCGCTGACCTGCCCAAAAAGCTGCCGCCGGTGAATATTGACTCCCATCGGATCAGCCAGGTCTTGCTCAACCTCATAGATAACGCCATAACTCACACACCACAAGGCGGTATCATAACCATAACTGCCAGGAGGCTTGATAATTGGCTAGAGATAGGCGTGGAAGATACCGGAGAGGGCATTCCTGCTAAAGACTTGCCCAATATCTTTGAGCGCTTCTACAGGGTGGACAAGTCTCGAGCCAGAGCAACCGGCGGCGCGGGTCTGGGGCTCGCTATTACCAAGAGCCTGGTGGAGGCACACGGAGGTAGGATTCAAGTCTGGAGCGAGGAGGGGAAGGGCAGCCGCTTTTCTTTCACCATCCCCCTGTCACAGTAACCTACTCTCATTTTGTCCTTTGTATGAGCATCATTTATTGTAGGACTATTGTTGGGCGAAACCGCGACTGAATTAGTCTTTGCATAAATCTGGTCGCCTGTGGGTCATTGGCGGATGCTTGCTAGCTTCAGCACCTTCATGGTTAAGACTTCCTGAACCCTCCTGGTTTCTTCCCATCTCACGTACTTCTTGATCCAGACATTCTTGACATATACCGTGACTCATACGTTTTTCTCCTGATTCACCAGCCTCTCCCATTGCCTTCCCACACCATGCGCACTCTATTTTCATTCTCTATTTCACCACCTGTCCGCAAGCTACGTCTGAAAGCTTTATGTAGATTTCAATTTCTGTATAAATTCCCAAAAAGCTGCTGTTGCATGATTAAAACATAGGCTCAAAAACCCAGCCTGTCATCTCACTCAGTACGCGCGGAATAATTCGACTATAAGACCACCGCCAGCACTATGCCTGTTATAACCAGTACCAGGCCTATAGCCAACAAAGCGACTAGCAACCTTATCCTGCTCATTGTTCGCCTCTTTTTGCCGTATTTGCCACCTAGTATAAGCGTCAATTGTTAATTTCTTGTTTAATTAGTGGCTAGTAGCTTGATCACAAGCGAAAGTTCATACTTCAAATTGCTGGGCAAGTCAACAAAATTTTAAGCTATCGGGTTGCATGATTGCGGTAACCTCCACATTCGCACCATCCGAAAATTACACATGCCACCGCGTGTTTTGATTTCTTTAGGAAACAAATCAAGGTATACAAACTTGGATCCTAAAAGATACTGATTTGGGGAGGCGGTTAACTTATTCGTGTCTCAGGGCTTCAATGGGATTGAGTCGGGATGCGCTCCAGGCAGGATAGAACCCAAAGAATAGACCGATGCCGGCCGATACGCAAACGGCTAGGATAACTATATCAGCGGTAACCACCGTCGTCATTAGTCCCATGCTGGAAACGATAAATGACACTATCCAGCCCACGATAACCCCGATGATACCACCAGCCAATGTCAAGAAGGCTGCCTCTATGAGAAACTGAGTCCATATATCCCTCTCCTGGGCGCCCAGCGCCTTGAGGATGCCTATTTCTCTGGTTCTCTCCAGCACCGATACCAGCATGATATTCATCACGCCAATGCCACCGACAAGCAATGAAATCGCAGCGATGGCACCCAAGAAAATGGTCATCGTGGCCATCGTTTCCGAGAGCGTACTGGCTATCTCCTCCATGGAGGTGACTGTAAAGTCATTATCCGCACTCGGACCAAGATTATGGCGGGAACGGAGCAGGCTGGTGATTTCCCCAACGACGTAGTTTGCCTTCTCCTTGTCACTTACCGTCAGCGATATGGACGATACCACACGCTCGCCTTTGGCAGTTCGTGGCTGGGCAACCGTCTGCTGCATAGCGGTCAACGGGATAAATATAGCGTCATCAGGCGAGCCCCACATGGCTCCTTTACTCTCCAGTATGCCAATAACACGCACGATAGTGCTGCCCATCCGCATCTGCTGCCCTATGGGGTCTGTATCTCCAAAGAGTGTCTCTTTAACGTTAGAGCCGAGCACAGCCACCTTAGCACCGCGCTGATAATCATAGTCGGAAAAGAATGAACCGCTAAGGATGTTCAAATTGTTTGTCTGCATGTATTCCGGAGTTGTCCCGGTGACCTGGGAGTTCATGTTCTTGTTACCAGCGACCAGTTGGAGGTTGCTGGAATACAAAGGAGCTACTGAAGATATGTAGGGGACCTGCTGGGCTATTGCCTCCGCATCCTCCATAGTGAGTGTGACAGCACTGCCGGCGGCACTCCTGACTCCACCAAAACCAACACTCGCCCCAGGTCTGATAGTAATAAGATCTGAGCCAAGAGTCTCGATACGGGACAGAATATCCGTCTCAGCACCTTTGCCGATGGACATCAGGCTAATCACGGCGGCTATGCCGATAACGATGCCCAATATAGTTAAGGAGCTGCGCAGTTTGTGTGAAGCCACCCCGACCCAGGCAGTAGAGAAAGGCTCAAACCACTTCTTCATACCTTCTCCTCCCTTTCTATCTGTCCATCCTTAATGTGTACAATGCGCTGACAGTGGTGAGCGATGTTAGCGTCATGTGTTATCATCACCAGGGTAATCCCCTGCTCGGCATGAAGTGAAGTGAGAATAGAGATTATTTCTTCACCGGAGCAGCTGTCCAGGTTCCCCGTAGGTTCGTCCGCCAGAATCAGAGGCGGGTTTTTCGCCAGAGCCCGTGCGATTGCTATCCTTTGCTGCTCTCCACCGGAAAGCTCGGTGGGGCGGTGATTGGCACGGTCAGAAAGCCCGACTTTAGTCAGCGCCTCCATAGCCATAGCTCGCTGGCGGTCACTACTGCCAGCATATCTTAAGCCCAGTTCAATATTAGCCAGTGCTGACAGTCTAGGCAGTAAGTTGAAAGTCTGAAAGACAAAGCCAACCTTCTGACCTCTTATTTGCGCCAGTTCACGGCTGCTGAGGCGGCTTACTTCTCGACCATCAAGGTGGTAACTGCCTGAAGTCGGTACATCCAGACAGCCGATGAGATTAAGCATGGTCGACTTGCCAGAGCCGGAGGGCCCCATAATGGCTACTAGCTCGCCCGTCTCAATGGTAAGGCTTATGCCTGTCAACACCTTCAGCTCTCTATTGCCCATGGGATAGACTTTGGCTATATCCTGTAACCTAATCATCGCAACATTCGCTGCATCCCTGGTACTACTCCGCCTGGAGACTGTTGTTGCTGCGCCGCTGGTGTTGTTGTGGCGGTAGACCCTTGTGGGACAGCCACCTGCTCGCCTTCATTGAGCTCGCTGGTTACCTCGGTGTACTGCCAGTCGCTGATGCCGGTCTGTATGGCACGTGCTTCGGTAACACCAGACGAGGATAACACCTGGACATAGGACGTCCCTCCCTGGCTGGTTATCGCTTTGTTGGGCACCAGCAGCACATTGTTTCTCTCATCTAGCCAGATGCTCACGGTAACGGTTAGTCCTTCTTTAAGATGAAAATCTTTAGGCATCGTTGCTAGTATCTGCCCTTGTTGTGGGCGTTGTTGTCTTTGACTCATCATTTCTTCCGCCTGCTCCTGGGTAATTTGACCTGCTTCAATAGCTTGTTTGAGACGCTCAGGTATCTCTCCAGCAGAAACAGGTGGCGTTGCCTGCGACTGCTCTCCAATTGACGTTTCCAGTGAACTAATTTGCACCTTTACCTTATAATTCACCACGTTTGACTGGACAGTGGCAACCGGTGAAATGTGGGTGACTCTAGCCGGAAACGCAATCGTCGGTATAGCCGCCACCGTTAGAGTAGCCGGTGCTCCAACATTGACCTGATAGATTTCCATCTCGTTGACCAGCACTTCCACCTCAAATTGTGTCGGGTCAATAAGCCGTATAACCACAGTATTCTCGCCCACCTGGTCGCCAACTATTACATTTACCTCGGCGACCAGCCCGGTGAAGGGAGCGGTAAGGGTGGCATTTGCTAGATTTTCCTCCGCTTCCTTCAAGCTCTGTTTGGCGTTTTTCAACTGCAGTTCCTTTATCTCAATATCCAGCGGGTCAGGTGCTGATAAAATCTCGGTCCCGCTGGAACTGGTCTTTGGCTCCAGAGCCCTCTCCAGACTGAGCTGTGCTGATTTCACATTTACCTGGGCCTGAGTCAAGCTTCGCTCTAAGGCTAGAGTATCTATTCTGGCCAGCACCTCGCCCTCTTCCACGTAGTCTCCAATTCCCACCAGCACTTCCTTCACCGTGCCTGATGAGCCAAAGGTCAGGTTAACCTCGCGTGACGTTTTCAAATTGCCACTGGCCGTGATATCTATCTTGATATCCCCACGTTTCACCGTAAATATCTGGTTTCCTACTGCTGCGGATGTGGCAGCTTTAGAAGCACAACTGAGCGAGAGCATGCAAACAACCACCAGCAATAGAGCCGCTGCGCTCACTTTAAGCACTTTCATAGTATCACCTCTGCTGTTTTCACGGTGCTGAGTCATAGTTTAAAGATACCTTCAACTATAGTCTAACCAGAAATTGTTAGGATTTTATTAAGACCCAAAAAGCATGGGAAAACGCTCCGACTTAATCACATTTTAACATTTTGGGGCTATCTTAATATTTGGCCTGTGGGGCTCTTTTTGCCTTGAACTGAGCTCCTCCGGATAGAAAATGTAAATGAAGCATGGGAAGCTGGTACTCTGCTTAGCAGGATTGCTGTTGCTGGCGATGCTAGTCAATGTAGCTGTGTCACCGCTGGCTCAGGCACAGTCACCGGCGATCCTCAAGTGGGCTGAGGTCGATACACCAGGGACAAAAGGGGAGGTTATTGTTCTCGGCTCGGAGGTCAGCAGAATCGCTGTCGGGCGTGGTGACGTTCTATACGCCATAGATAGCGAGAACGACAAGGTTTACCGGTCAGATAATGGTGGCCTGACCTGGACCGACATAACTCGCGGCTTGCCGGCCGGTGAGTTGCCAGCCAGCGAGATTGCCGTGGCTCCGGACAGGCCGCAGAATGTGGCCGTGGTCACCAACGGCGGGAAAAAGGTCTACTTATCTGACGACAGTGGTGCTAGCTGGAGTGATACCGGTGTGCCCGGCCTCAGCGGCGCTACTATTCAATGCATCACCATATCCAAGGGGTATGGCAGGGGCAGTGACCTGGGGTATGACATCGCAATCGGCACGGCACAGTGGGGGGATGCTACAACTACCGGACAGATATGGGTACTTCAAGGTGGTGCCTTAATCTCTGTGTGGCAAAACCAGAATATAACCGTCGACGGAAGCCTTATAGGTGCCGAGGTATCGGCGATTGCCTTCTCGCCAAAGTACGCTGATGAAGGAACGATTCTGGCCGTTGCCTCGACGGCTGCCGATGTATCTCCCCCTAATGGCAAGACCTGGCTATGTATTGGGCAGAGAGATCTCTCCGCACAGACCACGTCATGGAACGGATATACAGGATATCCAGTGGAGATTGCCGCAGCCGGTGATGATGCTGCTCTGGTCAGTATTATTTCCTCCATATCTTTACCATCCGACTATATAGGAACTAGCCCGACATCAAGGAAGGTCTTCGTGAGCTATAACAGGCAGCCAGATATTACGAGCGATAACGACGTTTATAGGCTCGATGATACGACGGTGTACAGGCTAAACGCTGCCGGTGGTGCCGGTATCGATATATGCAGCATCTCATATTATGGGACACTGACTAAGGGCAGGCTCATTGCCGGGGATGTTAATCCAGATCCAGCAAACCCATTTCGTGTCCAGGTGCGGCGGGCTTCCGACCCAGCTCTTGCCTCACCCCCTGGTTGGCAGCCAGCCAGTCAGCCACCCTCGGGGCCAGGCAATGCCCAGGTAGCCTGGAGCTACGGGGGCCGCATGGCCTTCTGTGGCACCGGCCAGAGCCCTGTAATTCTCCCTGTCCCTGACGAGAGCGCCTTTTCCCGGAGCGTTGACGACGGCGATACCTGGGAGCAGACCAGCCTGATAGATACTGTCATTCACATATCGGATGTAGCCCCAGCACTTGATTCTAAGGGCCTGTTTTTGGCTACATATAGCATCTTTGGTATAGAGGGTGTCTGGCGGAGCGCTGGGGAGCCCCTGGGTAACTTCTGGGGGCGTATACTTACTATGAATACCACTTCAAACAGGATTATTTTGAGGTTAAGCCCCGATTACATCACAGACTACACTATTTATGCCATCGAGTTAGGTGGCTATCAGATGGCGGTATCGCACAACAGGGGAAACTCATGGCAGCAGCGCTATGTTCCAGGACCGGTGGTTGATTTAGCAGTGGAGGACAAAGATACTATCTATGTTGCTTTGCCGGGCGGCTACATCCGCAAGAACACCAATGCCGGCGCCGCCTGGCTAAGCCCACCGGTGAGCTGTTTTCCCGACAGTGCTTCTGAAATCAACATGTTGACTGTAGTTGATAAGGGGCACATTCTCGTTGGCAGTCGGGACAGCAAGGTAGCGTATTCCACAGATGGTGGTGAGAGTTTCACCGAAATCGACAAGGCCATAGGCTATCATACAGGCGACGTGCAGGTAGTAGCTGATGCTAACTACGGCGAAAACGGTATCATCTACGCTTCCAACAATATCACCGACAAGGGTATCTGGCGCTGGGCTATCGGCCTTTCTACTGAATGGGAGCAAATTGACGAGTCGGTTACCAAGCTTGGCATGGGACAACGCATCAGCGGCCTCATTACCGGTGACGAGGGAACGCTTTATGCGCTTAGATCAGAGCCAGTGGAACCAGTCAATGGGGCCCATGCAGGCGGTATGACCCGAACACTGAATCCTTGTGAGCCACAAACTACTCAAATCGAGTTTGATATTGTAAACGCTACATTGTCAGAGGGCACCAGTTTCGACCCGCTTCTAATTTTCACCTATACTTTACCTCACCTCAAGCTGTCGGGGGGTGCTGTGCAAAATGAGCTCTGGGCTGTCGGCACTGCTGACAATGTCACTGCTATATACAGGTTTCAAGACAACCTGTGCAAGGTTGGGCCAATGACCATTGCTTCTGGTGGAGTCGGCTGTGACCCTGTGTCCGGACGTGCCCAGGAAGTCAACTTGTGCTGGGAGCAGCTCTCCCTGGCTGATGCTTATGACATCGAGGTTGCCAAAGACAAGGACTTCAGCATAAGGATAATCGACTGGGTCGCTGAGGATGCCGTTACTGGCTTCCTGATACCGGCGTCCGTCACCTCACCATGCGCCTACTTCCCGACTGGCGGTCGCGTAGCTGAACGGGCGGGCTCAGCCATAGCTCAGTGGGGCAACCTGGAATGCGGACATACCTACTCTTGGCGGGTAAGAGTTCGCCATGCGGCCACCACAGAGGTAATCAGGAGTCCATGGTCTGAAGTCCGTAGCTTCACCGTCCAGGCCGGCCTGCCTGCAACCCATCCATATTATGGACTTCAGTTGTTATCACCGAACAATGGCTGCATGGGCTGCCCGGTGAAACCGGCTTCCTTCTCCTGGTCCCCGTTCAAAGGGACCGCGAAGTACAGGTTTGTCCTGGCTAAGGACGCTGCGATGACACAGGTCGTTGCCCAGGCCACTGTAACCACCACCGCCTACGAGTACAAGGGCACGCTGGACTACGGTACCAACCATTTCTGGCGCGTGATGGCTCTTGAGCCTTCACCGAGCGACTGGAGCGCTACCTTCAGCTTCCAGACCGAACCGGCTCCGACTCCTCTGCCTCCACCTACTGAAGCTTCAACCACGCCGCTGTGGGCCTGGGTGCTCGTCGCCATCGGTGCCATCCTGGTGATCGTTACACTCATCCTGATCTTCAAGACCAGTTGAGCGTAACCTTCACCTGTCTCAAGGAGGTACAGGGGATGACATTAACCGCTTTTTATTGCATTTGCTGCTCGGGTGAGAAAGGTAGCTACCCAGTCCCTCTGCGTGGGATTCGGGATATCCACACTATGAGAAGTAAGGCATGTAATCCGAATAGCTGATGGGGTGGTTGTTGGCAGCCGCATAATTTAGCTCATGAAAGCACAGGACGATTTCGCCTCAGCAGGTGACTTCGTGAGAAGGTTAAAACAAGCGACGCATGAACGACTTTCAAAGAATGGCTCTGGAAGAATATACTGGAATGGCTATTTTACAGCACAAACATTTTGTCAGCCTTTCGGAGATCTCTGATCCGAAAATCATCCTCCTTCCACGGCTGACCTGAATACAATACTGCGTTGAACAAACGCTAGATTAGCCGCCTGTCTACCGTGGGCAAGAGAAAATGATGTTCGAGAATCTAGAGTTAAGAAGAATGTTAAAAGGTAACGAAAATCCCAAGAGATCGTTTAGCAACGCTTTTTGTCATTCTGAGCCCTACGGGCGAAGAATCTCACAGACTCTTCGCAGAGCCCGCCCTGAGCTATGAGATTCTTCGTCGCTTCGCTCCTCAGAATGACAAGGAGAGAAGGGCTCAGAGTGACAGGCTAATAAACACCCTCAATCCCAACCTAGCGTGTTGCGTCAAAATAAACTGTTACCAAACTGGGCATGGTTGCGTCATAAATTGTGTTACCGAAGCCTGATTAGTTTTGCCCTTCTTTTGTTGATTAGTGGGACGCTCTGCCAAATCCCATAGACA
>Ga0194111_10000155_pt1 | contig 81348 bp, 70 predicted proteins | sample TA2KigC300mmetaG_FD_146194 | JGI IMG/M metagenome (GOLD analysis project Ga0194111, IMG submission 146194) | Freshwater microbial communities from Lake Tanganyika, Tanzania - TA2015033 Kigoma Deep Cast 300m | ecosystem: Environmental > Aquatic > Freshwater > Lake | place: Tanzania: Lake...
AGGGGAAAGCCGTGCATGGAGCCGGACACGTCCACGATGAAGATGTACTCCCGGGGCACCACGGCCTGGGCCTCCACCCGGGCGGGGGGCTCCAGCATGAGCAGGAAGAAGTTCTCGTCCTGGCCGGGGTAGAGCAGCAGACCCGTCTCGATCTTGTTGCCGGCCAGGGAGTAGCGCAGCACAAAGTCCCGGTTGCCGCCGGTCTTCTCGTCCTTGAGGGTGACCTCCGCGGAGGTGGGCGAGGCGAACTTGGTGTCCACCTCATGGCTGGGGCTGGCCAGCTTCACCAGAGGCAGGCCGCTGTTGACGTTCACCTTGAGTCCGAAGGTGTAGGGCGGCCCCTCCCCTTCCCGCAGATAGGGATTCTGCACCCACTTTTCCGACTCCGGGGCGTCCTTGGCCTTCAGGTTGGAATAGCGGGGGCCCACCACCGTGGGGAAGACGAACTCATAGATCTGCTCCTGGGGCTCCAGCAGCTCCAGGTAATCCAGTTCCACCTTGATTTCGTCGCCGGGCAGGATGTTGGCCAGGTTCATCTGGAAGACGTTGGGGCGCTGCTGTTCCAACAGCGAGGCCGTCTTGCCTTCCCGCTTGGCCTGTTCATAGGTCTCCCGGGCCTGCCGGCGCTCCATGATCCTGGCTTCCACCACCCGTCCGCCCACGGTCATGCGCAAGGCGTGGACCGCGGCCCGGGTGGAGCCGGGGAAGACATAGATGGCCTCCAGGGTCTTTTTGCCCTGGTTCCGGTAGACCTGGGTGACCTTGACGGCCGCCACCGTGCCGGCGATCCTGACCTCGGCCCGGGTGCTCTTGAGCGGCAGGGCGTCGGTCGTGGGGTCGTCGGTGAGGACCACGAAATAGGGCGAGAGAGTCTTGTCCTCCGCCGGCAAGGCCTTGCCTTTCTGGGCCGACAGGGGGCTTGCTCCCAGCCCGGCCAGGAGACCCCCCAACAGCAGGGCCAGCCAGAGATGGGGGCGAGGTCTGGGTCTACGCAGCGCTCCCGCGGAAAAATGAGTTGCCATAATACCACCTTCAACGTGATCCGGCCTGTGCTTGCCACCGTGGCCGGACCGGACGCCGGAAACCCTCACGGACCGGGTCCGGATTTCTGCCAGGAAAAGTTCCTTATCCCCCTCTCCCCCGGCGGGGGAGAGGGCCGGGGTGAGGGGGAGAACTGTTCATGCTTTGCGGGTAAGCCGCAGGCTCATGAGTAAGTGTCTTGACAAAATCTTTTCATGTCTTCCGGGTGGGCCGGAGGCCCAGGTGCGACTGTTCCGAACGATCTTGTCTTCATGATTTATCCATTAGACGGGATGGATGCTCTTTCGTTAAAGGGGAGGGGGCGGCGCAGAGGGCGACAGCCGCCCGGGAAGTCCGCGCAAGGCTTGAGCTGTCGGGGCTTTTCCCCGTCTTTTTATTTGACAGCATCACCTCCTGGGAATATATTTTCCACAGTGGCGGTGTAGCTCAGCCGGTTAGAGCATGCGGCTCATATCCGCAGTGTCCGGGGTTCGAATCCCTGCACCGCCACCAAAGGTGTTAGTGTTTTCAACTTAAAATTTCGGAGGATGAGACTCGATGAAAAAACTCTTGACCCTGGCAACAGTGGGCGCTTTTGTGCTGAGCCTCCAGGGAGCTTCCCTGGCCCAGCAGAAAGAGGACAAGGGCCCCGCAGGATCTCCGCCGCCGGCTGCGGTAGAGACTCCGCCGCCGGGCACGGCTACGCAACCTGAGACCGCCAAACCCGAAAAGGAAAAGACCACCAAAAAGAAGGCCACCAAGAAGAAGAAAAAGACCACCAAGAAGAAGCCCAAACCCAAGAAGCCGGTGGAAACAGAATCCTAACCCGGTGGGGGAAAGTCGGTTTAACTGGTTATATCACCGGCGGTCCGGGGGGCCCCGCCACCCCGACCGGCCTCCCGGCCCGCCGCTTTGTCCGAGTGATTGTCGGAGGCGCAGATGCGCAAATGTCTGAGCACGGCGCTGGCGGGGATGTTGCTCCTGAGCCTGCCCACGTGGGGACGGACCCAAAAAGAGGTGGAGCCGCCCGCCGTGCCCCCCATGTTGGAGGGGCAGCGCCCGCTGGAGCAACTCGAGCCCAAGAAACCCGCTTCTCCTGCACCTCAGGAGGTCAAGACCAAGCCCAAGGGAAAGGGCAAATCCGGCAAGAAGACCCAGGTCAAGGCCGGCAAAACCGAGAAGAAGAAGAAGACCGTCGGGAAAGCCGGCGCCAAGAAAAACAAGAAGAACGGCAAGACCGCCAAATCCACCAAGAAGAAATCCGCGCCCGCCATCCCCACCCCCGAGCCGGTGCCTGACAACAGTTAGGGGGACAGGGGGGGCCTGCACCGCGGGTGGTCCGAGGGGCGATGCCCTGCACCAGCGGCGCCGCTGCCCGGAAATCGCGGCGGCAGGGGGAATCCTCCCTGCCCGCCGCCGCCAGGAGAACGGAAATGAAGCAGGGGATGCTCCTGTTGACGATCTTGCTGGCCCTCAGCCTGTCTTTGGGCGGGCCGGCCGGGGCCGAAGAAGGCGGCTTTCTCTGGGACGGCAACCGCTGGGTCCAGGCCTCCCTGGACGGCAAAATCGGCTACATCTGGGGAGTGGGGAACCTGGCCGACCTGGAGGTGACCTCGGGCAAAGCCAAAGCCGGGGCCATTGCCCAGGCGCTGGTCCGGGAAATGAAGCAGAAGACCGTCTCCCAGATCGTCCAGGAGGTGGATAAGTATTATCAGGACAACCCGGCGGAGATCAAGACCTCGGTGATCGAAGTCATTCTCCACCGGTACCGCAAGGAAATGGGTAAAGGTGTGAAGGGGGAGGGAAAAAAGCCATGAAGAAGACCGTCGTGTTGTTAGTGGTGGCCGCCCTGTGGTTGGGGGGATGTTCGGGCATGTCACCCACGGAACAGCGGGTTCTGAGCGGCGGCGCCATCGGCGCCAGCAGCGGCGCCCTCATCGGCTGGGCCGCCGGCAACCCCGCAGTGGGCGCAGCCGTGGGCGGCGGCGCCGGCATGTTGGGAGGCCTGATCTACGACCAATACCAGAAATCCCAGGGCCGGCCTTGAAGAAAGGCCGGGAACCGGGGATTTCCCGCGGCTTCCCGCCCCCGCGGCGGGAGGCCGTTTGTTTTTGGGGTCCGGGTTTGGGGGACCCTCCCTGACCGGCCAGAGTTCCGCCGGCCCGGGGGTCCCGCCGTCGGCCGCCCCTGCCGGAGCTGATTTTCCTCTGATTCCCAGGCTCCTGCTGCCTGCAAAAACTGTTGCCGGCGGAGGGGCCGGAAGTCACCACCCCTGCCCCCTCCCCCGCAGCCCCTCCCCCTTTCTCCGGCAGCGTTTTCAGGTCCGGCGGATTAGAGCTGCGGGTGTCTCGGCATCCATCAATCCACCGCGGGGGTGGTTTTCTCCAGGATAGCCGGGGAAATTTCCAGGAATAATTCCGTGAACCGCACCACGCCCACCATCCGCTGCTCTTCCATGACCGGCATCATGTCCAGGTTTTCCTGCACCATCAGAAACAGGGCCTTGGCCATGGAATCATCGGCTTTTACGGAAACCTTGACAGGACTCATGACTTCACTTACCGGTCTTTCGGCATGCTTTTTCATGCGGGGGCCGAACAGGTCAACCATGACGATGTCCAGGGTGGGATCGGTCTGGACCAGCTTGCTCTCCCGCAAAAAATCCATATCCAGGCCTTTCAGCAGGTCTTTAGGGGTCAGGATGCCGACCAGCTGATACTTTTCATTGAACACCAGCATGGTCCGAAGTTCAGAAACCCCGGCGTGCCTGAGGGCCGACTCCTGCACGGTGGCCACCGCCTGTCGGAGGGTGAACCAATAGGGGATGTGGGGATAATCCTCCAAGAGGATCATCACTTCACGGATTTTCTTCTTTTGAAGCATGGGAGCCTCCTGGGCCGACCAGTTATTGCAAAGGAAGCTGTCTTCGGATCCGCCACCAGGCGGGGGAAGACGGCGCCCAGAGCTGCAAAGGCCGTCGCCCAAGGGAGCGACGGGATTCAGGCTTCGTCCCTTTCAGGAGCGAGACCCCGGACCATCGGGCAGGCGGACGCGGGTCCAGGCCTGCTCTGCCTTGTCATTCCTGGACCATTTCCTTCATTTCCGGATAGTTGCGGATGACGTTGATAAGCTGGACGGTCCGCCTCTCCAGGCGTCGTTTAAAGATGGCGAAGATGTTTTTCATGACCCGGTAGCCGGCCTCCTGGTGGCGGTCGAGGAGGCGCAGAAATTCCATTCCGGGGACCAGAAAGAGCTCGGACGGTTCGGTGCACAGGGCGTTGGACTTGTGGGTCCGGTCGGTGGGGGAGAGGGCCGACCAGCCGAAGGAGTGTCCGGATTTCACCGAGCCCAGGGACATCATCACCCGGGGCGAGACCTCCACTTCCAGGAGAACCTTGCCCCGTTTGAGCATATACAATAAAGCCGCGGGATCGTTTTCGTTGAAGATGATTTCCCGTTCCTTGCCTTCCCGGGGCCGGACCAGAGGCTGCAGTTCCTCCAGCATGGGATCGGTGAAGTCCTGCAGGAGAAGGATTTTTTTCAAGTCGTCAAGGCTTACCATACCGCGCTCCTTGTCAGACCAGACCGGATAAGATGAAAAACAGCAGCAGGAAGGCCGTGGCCACCGCGGCGCCGATCCCCACTGGTGCGGCGCCGCTGGCCAGGGTCTGTTGCAGGACCAGGTTTTTTTCCCGGAGTTCCTCTCCGCGCAGCCCCCGGGCCAGCCAGCAGGGATAGAGCAGGACCTGGGCCAGGCGGAAGGGGAGGTCGCGCGACCGGCGGCCCAGCCATCCGGCCAGTCCCAGGCTGAAGACCTGCTCGGCCCGTTCGTTCACGCCGTTCAGGACCCGGTCCGAAATGCGGTAAAAGAGGCGTCCCCCCCGGCGGTAGAACCAGTCCGTATCGATTGAAATAGTTTCGGTTCGTTTAAGCAAAGGGAGGAAGAGGAAAAAGACGAGACCTGAAAACATGAGAAGTTGTAACTGGTTTACCACATGATGAACGGTATAGGCCTGATAAGTGACTTCAAAAGGCAGAATCTGATAAAGCGGTTGGGGATAAACCCCCAAAAAAATACACAAGAAAGACAAAAAGCCCATGGCCGTCAGCATGGATTTGTTGGTTTCACCCGGCCGGAGTCCCTTATCTTTAGCAAAGAAAACAAAATAAGGAAACTTGATGCCTGCATGAAGGAAGACCCCGGCTGAAGCGATCTCCAACACCAGCCAAACCCAGGCCAGATGTTGTTGGATGGCCCCTTGAATAATAAGGGACTTACTGGTAAACCCACTGGTTCCGGGGAAGGAGGATATGGAAAGAGCACCGATGACTCCAAACACCATGGTCCAGGGCATCGTCTTGTAAAGTCCCCCGAGTTCTGTACATTTACTTTTGCCGACCATTGCCAAAACCGCTCCGGCCGACATCCATAGCAGGGCCTTATAAATGATATGGCAGAAGGCATGGGCAATGCTGCCATTGAGGGACATCATAGTCCCGATGCCCACCCCGACTACCATAAATCCCACCTGGTTGATGATGCTGTAGGCGAGAATCCTTCTCATGTCATTTTCTAACAGTGCGTAAATAATTCCATATATTGTCATCAGGCACCCGACGAGGATGAGAACTTCCCATCCGGGATACCCTCGGACCAAAGTATAAACCGCGGTCTTGGTGGTATAGGCGCTCAAGATAACCCCTCCGGTAACCGTGGCTTCCGGATAGGCATCCGAGAGCCAGGCGGAAAATGGCGGGGCGGCTGCGTTAATTAAAAAACCAAGCAGGATTAAACCGGTTCCCCAGTTCCTTTCGGCCATAGCCTCAAAGGACACTGAACCCGTCTGAGAGATATAGAACACTATTCCGGCTAACAGGCAAAGGCCGCCAAAAATGTGCACTAAAATGTAGCGCAGGCCGGCGTTATAAGCTTTTTGGGTTCTTCTGGCCAAAATCAAAAAGGTTGAAGAAACCGCCATGACCTCCCAAAAAAAATATAACGAAACCAGATCACCGGAAAAGACAACACCTAGAGAACTCCCAACATAAAAGAGGGCGGCTATATGTTGGGTGTTGTCTTTTAAATGAAAGGCATAAAGGAAGGCGGCAAAGGCATTTATAGTGAAAATGTATCCAAAAACCAGGCTGATTTTGTCAACCCGCAAAAGAGTTAGGTTGTAGCCGAAGAAATGATAATGCCAGGAAGCGCCTATTTCTAATTGAGAAATCAGAAAAAAAGCGGCCAGCGGCAAAAGGACTACGAAAACATTTTTGAATTTACTTTTAAAACAGGGGACCAGAAAAGCCCCCAGGATTAAAATAGCAGCAGGTGGAATGTTAGTCATAGTAATCTCCCGGCACTTTTAGAAAGAAACCGACTAATTTAGACAGCAGGATAAGAGCCGCACAGGAAACGAAACCAAGCAAGGAATAGAAGCCTATGAACCCATCAAAACCGAAATGGGCCTTAGGGGGAACGAAAAAATCCACTACAACCAATGCAATGCAGACTCCACAAAGGGCAATCCATAGTTTTTTTATGTTTTCCGCCCTGTCAAAAAAGTTGATTTCCGTTTTTGAGTCCTTCAAGTATTCGCCCCCTTACAAACCGGCTAGTTCCGCTAGTCGCAGAAATGGAAAAGGATAAAAAAAGAACAGGATGGTGCAGACAGCGGTTATTATTAGTGGAACAAGGCACCATAGAGGAGCCTCTTGGGTGGTGTTGTCGGAAAGGGATTGATCGCCTTGAAAGAAAAAAGCCCGGTACACAATGGGGAAAAAATAGGCCGCATTTAGTAAAGAACTGGTCAAAATGACGACCAGCATCGGCCATTGATGTGCTTGCAGCGTCCCCAACACCAGATACCATTTACTTAGAAACCCTCCGGTAGGCGGCAACCCGATTACGCTCAAGGCCCCCACGAAAAAGGCGGCCATGGTGACCGGCATCCGTTTGCCGATGCCGACCAAGTCACTGAGGTATTTCTTCCTGGTGGCCACATAGATGGCGCCGGCGCAGAAAAACAGGGTGATCTTGCCGAAGGCGTGCATGGCGATATGCACCATGCCGCCCACCAGGGCTTTGGGCGAAAGCAGGGCCGCCCCCAGCACGATGTAGGACAACTGGCCGATGGTGGAGAAGGCCAGGAGGCGTTTCAGTTCATTCTGAGTCAGGGCGATCAGGGAGGCGACGATGATGGTGAAGGCGGCCACGCAGGCCACCGCCGCGCCCAGATGGAAAGAGGCCAGCAGGTCAAGGCCGAACACCCCGGTGAGGACCCGGAGGATGCAAAAGACCCCCACCTTGACCACGGCCACGGCATGGAGCAGGGCGCTCACCGGGGTGGGCGCCACCATGGCCGCGGGCAGCCAGGCGTGCAGGGGCATGACGGCCGCCTTGGCAAAGCCGAACAGAAACATGAACAACAGGACCCCCAGCAGGACCGGCGAGCCGGCGCGCGGCAGAAAACCCTGGCTTGTGAATTCCAGCGTGCCCGACAGGTGATAGGAGAAGATCATGGCCGGCAGCACCAGACCGATGGAGGAGCCCACGATATAGAGGAGATACTTGCGGCCCGAGCGCCGCGCCTCCGCATCCTGGTGGTGGGTGACCAGGGGATAGGTGGCGAAGGACAGCATCTCGTAAAACAGATACAGGGTGAAGAGATTGGCGGAAAAGGCCGCGCCGATGGTGGCCGACAGGGCCAGGGCGAAAAAGCAAAAATAACGGGTCTGGCCGTGCTCCTGCAAGCCCCGCATATAGCCGATGGAATAGGCCGAGGTGATGATCCACAGCGAAGAGGCCACCAGGGCGAAGAGCATCCCCAGGGCGTCCACCCGCAGGCGGAAGGCCACCCCGGGCAGGACTTCGGCCAGGGTGCAGACCAGCTCCCGGCCCTCCAGGACCGTCGGCAGCATGGCCAGGACGAGGAGAAACTTCAGGCCGGCGGCGCCGAAGGTCCAGGCCTCCCGGACGTTGGCGCTCCGGCTGGACATCAGGATCGGGACCACTCCGAGGGACACCAGCACGGCCAGCAGCGGTTTGAGGGAAGGCAGCGGTTCCACGTCGGTCCACCTGTTTTCAGAGCATCATTTCCGGAATGGCGTGGCGGATCACCCGGCCGACGATTTCTCCGGTGTAGAGGCCCACCAGGATCAGACTGAGGGCCGTTATCCACAGGGGCACCAGCATGCCCAGCGGGGCTTCCCGGACGGCCGCCCCGCCCTCGCCGTGGGCCGGGCCGTGGGAGGCCCCCAATGGTTCGAAATAGCCGATCTCAAAAATCCGGAAAAACAGTACCACGCCCACCAGGCTGCTCCCGAGCAGGGCCGCCAGAAACCCGTAATGGCCGCTCTGGATGGCCCCCAGCAAAAGATACCACTTGCTGAAGAACCCGCAGGTCGGCGGCACCCCGATGATGGACAGGGCCCCCACCACCAGCGCCCCCATGGTCCAGGGCATGGTCCGAAACAGGCCCGACAGACTTTCCAACCGGCTGTTCCCCTTGACGTGGATGATGTTTCCCACGGCGAGAAAGAGGCAGAAGGTCATCAGGGCGTCGTTGACGATATGCAGGACCGCCCCGGTGAAGCCCGCCCGGTTGCCCAGCCAGAACCCCCCCACCATGTAGCCCACCTCGGCCACCACGATGTAGGTCAGCATCCGCTTCACGTCCTTTTCGGCCAGGGCCAGCAAGGACCCGGCGACGATGGCGATCACCGCCAGCCAGACCACGGCGTCGTTCAACTTGAGGACCAGAAAGGCGTAGTCCAGGGTGAAGACGGTCAGGATCATGCGGATCATGACATAGACCATCACCTTGGTCATGAGGGGGGCCACCAGGCTGCTCACCGGAGAGGGCGCATAGGTGTAGGCGTTGGGCAGCCAGGCATGGAGCGGGAAAAACCCCATCTTCAGCCAGATCCCGACCATCATGATCACGAAGGCCACGATCACCACGTTCGAGCCGTGCAGGGGTTGCAGCAAACGGGAGATGTCCTCCATGTTCAGCGAACCGGTGACGATATACAGGTAGCCGACGCCCAGGAGATAAAAACAGGCGCCGATGGTTCCCATGAAGATGTAATGGAGACTGGACAGGGCCGCCCGGCCTTTCCCCAGGGCGATCAGGGCATAGCCGGTGATGGCGGCGATTTCCAGCAGCACATACAGGTTGAAGGCGTCGCCGGTGACCACCATCCCCAGCAGACCGGTGACAAACAGGACATAGAGGGTATAAAAAGGGCCGGCTTTTTCCGGGAAATCTCTTTCCACGGTGGGCCGGGCGGCCATCAGGTTGACGAATCCCACCGCGGCGATGATGACCAGGACCAGGGTGTTCAGATGGTCCACCCGGTAGTAGATCCCCCAGGGAGGGGGCCAGCCCCCGAACCAGTAGAGACCCGGGATGCCCAGGAGCACGTCGACCAGCAACCCCAGAGAAACCAGGAGGCTGCCGGCCATCGCGGCCACGGCCAGGGGGAAACACCACACCGGCCGGAGCCAGCCGGCGGCGCTGATGAAAAACGAAGCCAGCAGGGGGATGATGACCAGCAGGGCGGGATAGTGTACGTTCATGGCTCGCGAATCTGCTTGAGGATTTCGTCCTCTTCCAGGGTCTGGTGGCGCTGGTAAACCGTCACGGCAACGGCCAGGGCCACACCCAGCGTGGCCACCGAGACCACGATGGCGGTGAGCATCAGCACGTGGGGCAGGGGGTTGATGTAATCGGCGGCCCGGACGGCCTGGTGGGCGACGTCGTGGCTGTGCTCGATGATGGGGATGGTGGCCCCTTTCTTAACCCCGATGGACACATAGAACAGGATGATGGCCGTCTGAAAAATGTTCATCCCCACGATCTTCTTCACCAGGTTGTTCTTGGCGATCATGCCGTAGAGACCGACCATCATCAGCGTGATGTAAATCCAATAATTGTATCTGGCGATGACCAGCCCCAGGATCTCTTCCATGGCCTACAACCCCTCGTCATAGCGGCCCCGGGAGGCCAGATTCTTGAAGATCCAGACCATGGTGCCCATGACCGCCATGCCAACCCCCACCTCCACCAGGAAAATCCCGTGGGACCGGGCCATGATCGGCCCCCCCGGCAGCAGGGCGGCCAGGGCCTGGTAGTCCAGGAAGTTGTATCCCAGGACCAGACACAGGACCCCGGTCCCGGTGTAGATGAGCACTCCCAGGGGACTGAAAAGGGCGCTGGTCTTTTCCCCCATGCGCTTCAGGGCGGTGCGCAGGTTGTGGGACACGGAAAGGAGGATGATGCTGGCCCCCAGGATCACCCCTCCCTGAAATCCCCCGCCGGGGCTGTAATGCCCGTGGGCGATGACGTACAGGCCGAAAATCTGGATGAAGGGGATCAGATAGCGGCAGATCGTTTCGATGATGAGATCGTAAGGCGTCCAGATGCTGTCCACCGGCTCGAATTCCCGGACCGGCAGGACAAACTCCCCCCCGTCCTTGATCCGGAAGGTCAGCCCGGTCAACCGGTGCCGGAACTGTCGGGGGGCCGGCGGCCGGCGGCGGGGGACCCGCAACAGCAGGAAACAGGCCACCCCGGCGCAAAAAATCACCGTGGTCTCAAACATGGTGTCAAAACTCCGGTAATCGGCCAGCACCGAGGTCACCGCGTTGGGCACGGCGGTTTCCTCCAGGGTCTTTTCCAGGTAGCGGGGCGAGACATGGAGGCTCGCCGGGGACTCGGGGTCCCCGAACGGGGGAAAGTCGATGGTGGCATAGACCAGGATCGCCCCCACCAGCGCCACAATGATAAGTCCCAGGGCTTTCAATCCTTCGTCCTCCGGGTGGTATGGTACACCGCGGCGATGAAAAATACGGTGCTGACCCCGGCGCCCACCGAGGCTTCGGTGAAGGCCACGTCCACCGCCCCCATGATCGCCCAGAGCAGGCACATCATGAAACTGTAGGCCCCGAACAGGATGGCCGCTCCCAGCAGGTCCCGGATCATGAGCGCGCCGATCCCGCAGAGCACCACCAGGGTCAGGATGAGCAGGTCCAGTTGCCAGATCATCGGCTCACCTCCGGGGGTCCCCCTTCTTCCAGGGCTCCAGGCCCGCCCGGAACCCGGCGTCCATGATGGCATGGGTGGCCGTCGGGCTGGCCAGAAAGATGAAGACCAGGATCAACATCAGCTTCAGTCCGGTCAGCACGGAATCCAGGGTCAGGGGAAACAGTTGATGCAGGCCCAACCCGAGCAGGACCATCAGAGCCCCCATGGTGTCCAGCTTGCCGGCCGGATGCAGCCGGGAGTAAAAGTCGGGGAAACGCAGGAGGCCCAGCGTCCCGCCGGCAAAAAACAACAGCCCCGCCACCACACAGACGATCACCAGCAGAGCGATCACCATATTTCCCCCTTTATGGGTGCGCCGCCACCCGCAGCCGGCGCGGTTTTCGGACCCCGGCTGCAGACCGGGCGCCGCCGGCGCGGTTAAAAAAGCTCTTCATAAAGCCCCTTGCGCTTCTGGAAATACCGGGAGGCCGCCAGGACGGCGATAAAATTCAACAGGGCATAGGCCAGGGCGATGTCCACGAACATGTCCAGCCGGTGATACAGCAGGCCGATCAGGATCAGCAGCACCGTGGTCTTGGTGCCGATGGCGTTCACCCCGATCATCCGATCCAGCACCGTAGGGCCGACGATGCCCCGGTAGAGCGACAGCATCATCAGAAAGCCCAGAAAGAGACCGCAACCCAGGAAAAAATGGTCCACCGTCAATCCTCCCCAAAGGCCCGGGCGATGCGCCGTTCCATCTCCCCGGGCAGACCTGCGGCGCTGACCTGGTCAATGGCGTGGACGCTGAAGTCCCGGTGAAAATCGACGTAAATCGTCACCGTCCCCGGCGTCAGGGTGATCGAATTGGCGAAGGTCACCTGGGCCAGGTCGCTTTTCAAGCGGGTCCGGAACCGGATCACCTGGGGGTCGATCAGTTCCAGCATGCGGGGGTGAAAAGTAAGAAACATCACATGCAGGGCCGCCCGCAAAATCTGATACAGCAGCCATGGCAGATACCCCAGAAACCCGAAAAACGTCCGGAAGGTTCTCCCGGTGATGGGTCCGGAAAAGAGAAGGTCTGCGGAAAAATAGGACACCAGGGCGCTGGACAGGACGCCCAGCGTCAGGTGCAGGGCGTCGAACTTTCCGGACAACAGGCACCAGACCCCCAGCATCATGATAAACGTGGCTCCGTAGGCGGAACCGCTCCTCTTCTCCTCCTGGACGAGGGGAAGCTCGAGCTGCGGCTGTTCGGCGGCGTCTTTTTTCATGTCTTCCTGCTTAAAGGGATAAGATGTTGCTTTTCTAAGGTTTTTGCATAACACCCCTTGCGGCGGTTGTCAAAGCCCATTTTGGAGCCGGTTCGGGCGGCGCATCCCCCCGGCAGGCGTCGGCCCCGGGGTGCGGGGCGGCAGGGCGGCCCTGCCGTCCCCGTCCTGCAGAGCCGCTCAGCCCTTGGGCAGGAGCACCGGCATGCCCATAAGGGGCCAGATGAAGTAGCAGAACACCGCCAGCACGGCCATGAGCACCAGGCTGGGCACCCACCCGTAGAGGAAGAACTCGGCGGTGGTGAACTGCTTGCTCTCGTAGGCGATGGCGTTGGGCGCGGCGCCGATGAGCAGGTTAAACGGCATGCCCGCGGTGACCAGCGAGGCGAAGAGGATGACATGGCCCGCCACCCCCAGGTAGTTGGCGATGACCAGGGACACCGGCAGACTGATGGCGATGGCGGCCACGTTCATGATGAAATTGGTCATGATCAGGACGAAGAAGGCGATGCCCAGGATGAACACCAGGGGCGGGGCCTTGAGGAACATGGTGAGCCAGTGCACCGCCAGCCACTGGGCCGCGCCCGTCTTCCAGAGGCAGAAGCCGATGGACATGGCGCCCCCGAACAGCAGGATGATGTTCCAGGGGATGGCCTCCAGGTCCTCAACCGTCAGAGTCTTGGTCATGAAGAAGGCGATGGTGCCGATGAGCATGATGCCGGCCCGGTCCATGTCCTGGAAGGCCTTCACCGGGGCGAAGGACTTGAGCATGAACAGGGTGATGATGCCCACCATGGTGGTGATGACGAACTTTTCCTTGTTGTTCATGGGACCCAGTTCTTTGCCCAGCGCGGCCGCCTTCTCCCGCAGTCCGGGGATGCGGTCCCGTTCGGGCTTAAACAGGATGGTGATCAGGAACCAGATGATGAAGGTCATGAGCAGGCCCACGGGCAGCAGGTACCAGGTGAGCTCGAAAAAGCCCACGTCGTAGCCCTGGGGATAAGCCACCCCGCCGATGGTGATCCCCTTGGTGAATTCCCGGAACATCCCCGCCGCGGCCACGCCCCGGGCCGCGCCCAGGTAGGTGATGATGGAGCCCGCGCCGGCCACCCAGGCCATGCCGATGAAGAGCCCCTTGCCGAACTTGGTGGGCTGGTCCGACTCGCTGTAAAGGGCGTGGATGGCCATCAGCAGGGGGAAGATGGCCGCGGCCACCGCGGTGTGGGCCATGAGCAGCGTCATGGCGGCCACCACCAGAAACGTTCCCAACAGGATCAGATTGGTCTTTTCCCCCACCAGTCCCAGCATCTTGTAGGCCATGCGCTTGGTGAGGCCGCTGGCGCTGAAGGCCAGGCCGATGACCACGGAGCCGAAAATGAACCAGACCGAGGGGTCCAGGAAGTCTTTGAGGGCCTGGTCCGCCGGGCGGATGTAAAAGAGCACCTGAAAGAGGCCGATGGCGATGGCGGTGGCGCCGATGGGCATGACCTCGAACACCCACCAGATGCCGGCCATGAGGAAGAGGCCCAGGGCCATCTTCCCCTCCCAGGAAAGCTTGAAGATCTTGCCGTTGGGGTCCACCGCATCGGGCAGGGTCTGCACCGCGTAAAAGCCCAGGAAAATCCCCAGACCCAGAAGAATGAAGATGATGCGCTTCCAGTTGATGACCTTTTTGGGCGGCGCCAGGACAATTTCTTCGGGCATCTCCGGCAGGCCCGCGCCCACCGGCATTTTCTTGGTTTCTTCAGCCATGGGTTGATATCCTCCAGGAACTTGCGGATCGTCTTATTCACCCAGCACGAGCTTGGAAATTTCGCTGAAGAGGTCGCTCAGGCGGACCATGCCCGCCACCTTGTTCCGGGCCGTCACCGGCATGATGCCCACGTTCTCTTTAATCATGAGAAACAGGGCCTTGGCGATGGGAGCTTCCGCGTCCACCGTCACCCTGATGGGACTCATCACCTCACTCACCGACTTCTGGGACTGCTCCTTCAGGCCGGGGCCGAACAGGTCCCCCATGAGCACCATGAGGTTGGGGTCCGCCTTCACCAGGGCCGTCTCCTGGAGAAACCGGGGCTCCAGGCCCTTGATGATGTCCCTGAGGGTGAGAATCCCCATGAGCTGGTACTTTTCATCGAAGACCAGCACGGCCCGGGGCTCATAGGAGCCCTCAAACCTGATGGACGCCTCCCTGACGATGGCCATGGCCTGGCGCAGGGTAAACCAGTAGGGGATATGAGGATAATCCTCCAGAGGAATCATGAGTTCCTTCACCTTTTTTTCAGCAGGCATGGGCCGCCTCCAAGTGGTTTTTGTGAATCATGGCACATAACCTGGGTTCCATTTAAGCACGGAGGGAATTAAGACGGGATTAAGAATGTGGAAGAGGCTGTTAAATTTTTGTTAAATTCCCCGGCGCCCGCACCCTGCCCCTTCATGCGCGGACCCGGGCAGGACGCCGCGGCTCCGCCGGGGCGCACCGTGCACACCGACGGCGGCTGAAGCCCCCGGTTGACAGACCGGGGCGGCTAAGGTATGCATCAAGGGCAGTTCTTTGCCAACCCCCACCCTCGGGGTGACCGCTATGCTGATCCTGCTCATGGTATTGCTGGCCGGCCTGTGGCTCTGGCCCGTGGGGCCCGAGGCCCGGCCCCTCCGGCCCCCGGAGCCTCTCCCGCCGGGGCTGCGTCTGCCTTATTTCCGTCTGCCCGAGGGGCTCACCCTCTGCGGCGAGGCGGTGCCCTTCCAGGAGCCGGAAGTGCGGGAGGCCCTGGACCGGGAATTCACCATTGTCGTCTGGAACCGGGCCCAGACCCTCATGTGGCTCAAGCGGGCCAACCGCCATTTCCCGGACATCGCCAGGAAGATCCGGGCCCAGGGCCTGCCCCTGGACCTCAAATACGTGGTGCTGGTGGAGAGCGACCTGCGCCCCAAGGCCCGCTCCCCCGCCGGCGCCCTGGGACCCTGGCAGTTCATGCCGCCCACGGCCCAGCGCTTCCAGTTGCGGGTGGGGGAGCAGGTGGACGACCGCCTGGACCTGGACGCCGCCACCACTGCGGCCCTGCGGTATCTGGCCACGCTGCACCGCACCTTCGGAACCTGGTCCCTGGCCCTGGCCGCCTACAACTGCGGCGAAGGCCGGGTGCAGCGGGCCATAAACGACCAGGGAGTCCGGGACTATTACTACCTGAGCCTCCCCGAAGAGACGGAGCGCTACGTCCCCCGCATCCTGGCGGCCAAGGCCGTGCTGGAGGCCCCGGAGGCCTATGGCTATGATATTCCTTACGACGACCTGTACCAGCCCCTGGCCGTCGACGAGGCCAATATTATCCTCACCCAGGACACCTCGGTGCGCCGCCTGGCTGAAGCCGCGGGCACCTATATCAAGCATCTGAAGAGTCTCAACCCCTGGATCAAAACCCTGACCCTGCCGCCGGGGAACTATCACTTCCTCCTCCCCAAAGGCAGCGCCGCCCGCTTCCTGGAGGCGGTGCGGCAGGGAAGGGTGTAAGGGGGGGGAGCGGTGGCTCCTGCGGCTCCGATTTACTCTACTCTGAAAATGTCTCTCGTAGGGCGCGTCTTACGCGCCACATCGTCTTAGGGGCCACAGATGGTGCGTGAGACGCACCCTACATTTTTATGGTTTTGAGTGTGCCCCTGGAACATGCATGGTTGGTTCCCAAGCAGGAACTTGGGAGCCGGCGTGGGTGGCGGGCTCTTTACCCCTGGCCCCCTCCCCCTCAAAACCTATCTGAACAACTTCGACAGGAGGAGCGCATGGCGGACCGGGAGTCGGTGTCGCTGCTGGTGACCGGCGCCTGGGTGGTGACCCAGGGGGAGGGGCGTGAGGTTTATGCTCCGGGCGCGGTGGCCGTGGCCGGTGAGCGCATCGTCACGGTGGGGCCCCAGGCGGAGGTGGAGGCGCGCTACCGGGGGGCAGAGGTATTGGCCTACCCCTCGGGACTGGTCATGCCGGGGCTCATCAATGCCCACACCCACGCGGCCATGTCCCTGTTCCGGGGCCTGGCCGACGACCTGCCCCTGGAGGAATGGCTCCAGAAATACCTCTTTCCGGCGGAGCGCCATCTCAACCGGGACATGGTCTACTGGGGCACCAGGCTGGGGGTGGCGGAAATGCTGCTCTCCGGCACCACCACCTTTGCCGACATGTACCTCTTCGCCGGCGCGGTGGCCCAGGCGGTGGCGGACACGGGCGTCCGGGCGGTGGTGGGGGAAGTGCTCTACGACTTCCCGTCCCCCAGCTACGGACCGGTGGAGGCGGGGCTCCGCTTGACCGAGGAGCTCATTGAGCAGTGGCGGGACCATCCCCGCCTCAGCGTGGCCGTCAAACCCCACGCCATCTACACCTGCTCCCCGGAACTCCTGGTCCGCTGCGGCGACCTGGCCGCCCGCCGCGGGGTGCGGCTGGTCATCCACCTGGCCGAAACCCACACCGAAGTGGCGGATTGTCTGGCCAAACATGGGGCCACCCCCGTGGGCCACCTGCATCACCTGGGTCTCTTGTGCGACCGCCTGCTGGCGGACCACGCCGTGGTCCTCACCGAAGCGGACATGGACCTGCTGGCAGAAGGCGGCGTGGGGGTGGCCCACTGCCCCGAGTCCAATATGAAACTGGCCTCGGGCATGGCCCCGGTGACGGAGCTGCTGGCCCGGGGGGTGCCCGTGGGCCTGGGCACCGACAGTTGCGCCTCCAATAACAACCTGGACCTCTTCCAGGAGATGGACACCGCGGCCAAACTGCAGAAGGTGCGGCGACTGGATCCCGAGAGCCTGCCCGCCCCCCAGGCCCTGGACCTGGCCACCCGCCACGGGGCCCGGGTGCTGGGCCTGGAAGGCCGGGTGGGCGCCCTGGCCCCCGGTTATCTGGCCGACCTCATCGTCCTGGACCTGAACCGGCCCCACCTCACCCCCCTCTACGACCCCTTCTCCCACCTGGTGTACGCCGCCTCCGGGGCCGACGTGCAGACGGTGGTGGTGCACGGCCGGATTCTGGTCCGGGACCGCCAGCTCCTGGCCTTTGACCTGGACGAAACCCTGGCCAAGGCCCGGGAACTGGCCCGGGTCATTAAAAACTTCGGAGGCTGCTGGGGGCCGCCATAAGAGCAGGGGAAGGGAAGAGAGGAGCAGAGAAGAGAGTTGCGGGGGAGGGGGCCGGGAGCCGGTGGGCCTCTGCCCTCTCCCCCGACCCCTGCGCCACCACCTGGTTCCCAAGTTTAACGTGGGAACCAGGTGGAACCCCTTAACCAGAGTGGAACCCCTTATAGGGAAGCTTTTTTCTCGTTCCCAAGCTCCTGCTTGGGAACGCCCTTGCCCCCGAAGCTCCCGCGTCGGACCCCGCCGGTTCGGCCGGATGGCCGCGCCTTGCGGAAATGAGCCTCAACTCTGCGCGATGATAAAGACGCCCAGGCAGGTGAGAAGGATGCCCGACATGCGGGTCAGGGTCACCGCCTCGCCGAAGAGCTGCCAGGCCAGCAGGGCGGTGAAGACGTAGCCCAGCGAGATCATGGGGTAGGCGTAGCTCACCTCGGCCTTGGCCAGGACGATGAGCCAGACCATGAACCCCATGCCGTAACACAACAGTCCCAACAGGACGAAGGGGTTAACGGCCGCCTGGAGGAAGACCGCAGGCAGGTTGGGGAGGGAAATGGCAAAATGCCCCACCCGGGACATGCCGTGTTTCAGGGAAAGCTGGCCGGCCACATTGAGGGTCACGTCCAGCAGAATCAACCCCAGCACCGCATAATTGAGCATGAAGCGAGGTCCTTGCACCTGTTTTTTGGGTTAGATTGAAATTTTCGAAAAAGTTAAAGGCCGATGCAAGTAAATAATCCGCCGCCCCGTAGGGTGCGCACTGCGCACCGTAACCCTGGCGCTCCGGCGGCGCGGGTTAGGATTCCTGCAGGCAAAATTTTCCCGCCGCTTCCGCTTGACCGGACCGGCCAACCCGCCCTCAACCCAAATTCCACCCGGAAAAAATATGATGGGAAGCGCAGCAGGGCGGCGGTTTTCCCCGACGCCGCGGCCACCCGGCCGCACTCCTGCGCCTTTCCTGGTACAGCCGTTGCAATAAAAACCCGAAATGGCCAGGGTCCCAGCCTGCGCTGCCATGGACAAGCAATAATTCCAGCTCTGACACCTGGCACCTGACACCTGAAACCTACATTCCCAGGAGGTGCGCATGGTATCTCTGATTCCCGGGCTCGAGGAGGCGCAGGCCTACCTGCGGTCCGCACCCCGGTCGTCTCAGGAGGATTTTGCCCAACTCCTCAAGACCGTAAGCCGCGGCGTCGGGTCGTCGCTGCCGCCTGAGCCGCCCCGGTACGTGGTGCAGCGGGGAGACAATCTCAGCGCCATCGCCAAGAAATTCGGGTGCCAGGATCCCTATGCCCTGGCCCAGGCCAACGGTCTGAAGAACCCCGACCTGCTGCATCCCGGGCAGGTCCTCCAGCTTCCCGAGGGGAGCTCCGGGGCCGTCCAGGCGGCGCCCCAGGCTCCGGCCGTGGTGCGGCCCCGGGTACGGCAGGTCGCCGGCGCGCCGGAAGCGCAGCCGACGGCCCGGGGCGCGTCCCGGAAGGCGGCGCCCGCCGCGGTCCCGGGACAGGTGGTGGTGGCCTCCTGGTACGGGCCCCGGCACCACGGCCGCCTGATGGCCAACGGCCAGCCCTTCAACATGTACGCCGACACCGTGGCCCATCCCAGCCTCCCCTTCGGCACCAAACTCCGTCTGACCAATCCGGACAACGGCCGCAGCGTGGAGGTCCGGGTCACGGACCGGGGGCCCTATATCAAGGGGAGGGGTATTGATCTCTCCTATGGAGTGGCGCAAAAGCTGGGGATGGTTAATGCCGGCGTGAAACGACTGCTGATGCAGAAGAGTTAAGCGGGTTCAGAGGGCATCAGGCGCCGGAAATTCTCCACCGCCGCCGGGACCAGGCGCCTGATGAAGACCACCTGGTCCCGGAGGGCCAGCTTCCGGTAGGCTTCATACCCCGGATGGCGGGGCGACAGGCGGGGCGTTTCCCGGGAGAAGGACGAACCTTCCTTCCAGGCCAGGCGCACCAGCTCCACGATGGGGGCGTCCTGCTGAGGCGCCTCCTCCACCCACCCCAGACGCCGCATCACCTCAAAGCGCACCCGATCCATCAGGGCGAAGGCCGTGTCCATGATCTTCAATTTGGTGGGGGCGGCCAAGTCGTCCAGACGGAAGCGCACCGACCCGCCCAGTCGCTCAATTCCCATCACCAGGTCAAAATAGATATAGAGCGTCTCGTCCCCGGGGGTGGCCAGGGTCAGAAGAGTGGCCGGGCTCAGGTCCTGGAGGCGGGTGTCGGGGCCGAACTGCTCCTGGAAGCGGGCCAGCCAGGTGCGGAAGCCCTGGTCTGCGGCCAGCTTGCGGCGGTAACGGTCCAGGTCCAGGAGCTCAGCCATGATCGTCCCCCTGCCCCCGGACGGCGGCGGACTGCTGCACCATCCTGAGGCCCCGTCCCATATACTGCAGGCCGGAGATGACGGTGAAGAGCGCGGTGGCCCAGAAAAACCAGGTGAGCAGCGGCGGCGGCAGCTTCCACACCTTCCCTGCCAGCACCAGCAGCACCGTGCCGATCTGCATCCATGTGGTCAACTTTCCCGCCAAGCTGGGCTGGACCACCAGGGGCGCCTCCACCAGCTTCAGGATGACCACACCCACCAGGATGATCACATCCCGGGTGAGGACCACCACGGTGAGCCAGGGAGGGATGAGGCGCAACACCGCCAGGGCGATGAAGCTGGTGGACATGAGCAGCTTGTCGGCCAGCGGGTCCAGGATGGCCCCGAGGGGTGATTTCTGCTGCCACATGCGGGCCACCAGGCCGTCGGCCAGGTCGGACAACCCGGCCACCAAAAAGATGATGAGGGCCCTACGGTAATTCCCCTGGATCAGGCAGATGAGAAAGATGGGAACAAGCAGGATGCGCGCCAGAGTGATGAGATTGGGAATGGTGAGACGGGCGGAATTGGAGAGCGGGGCAGCCATCACGGCTCTATAATGTATCAGAAAAATTTTTGAGATAAAAGGACATCCCACAGCAGACCCCTCTTCCTCCTGAATTTTTCTTTCGCCGGGGATATTTCCGCCGCCTCTTTCCGGCCCCCCCTTGAAATTCCTCATGGATTACCTCATATTGTAAATGACGGAAGGCCGGCCGGAGGTTTGCGGTCAACCGGGATGCCCTCCCGTCCGGCTCCTCTCAGCCTGGCCGGTTCAGCAGAGGGCCGGGTTCGACCCTTGCAGGTCGGCCCCGCCCTTTTGCACGATGGAGGTTGTCATGCCCATTTTTGAGTACCGCTGCCGCGCCTGCGGGGCGGAATTTGAGCAACTGGTCTTCGGCAGCAATGCTGCGGTGCAGTGCCCCACCTGCCGGGGGGCCGAAGTGGAGAAGCTGATGAGCGCCTGCGCCGCCAAGATCGGCTATAAGTTCACCGCCGCCTCCAAGCCGGCGGACGCCTGCTCCGGCTGCACCTCGGGTTCCTGCAGCACCTGCGGGTAGAGAGCCCACGTGGCGGCAACCGTGCGCATCGGCACCCGGGGCAGCCTCCTGGCTTTGGCCCAGACCCGGTGGGTGGCGGCCGCTCTGGAGGAGCGCCATCCGGGGTTGGCCGCCGAACTGGTGGTCATCAAGACCACCGGCGACAAGCTCAAGGATGTGCCCCTGGCCCAGGTGGGAGGCAAGGGGCTGTTCATCAAGGAGATCGAAGAGGCTCTGCTGGCCGGCGAAGTGGACCTGGCGGTGCACAGCCTGAAGGATATGCCGGCTGAGCTCCCTGAGGGCTGCGTCCTGGGGGCGGTGCCGCCCCGGGAGGACTGGCGGGACGCCTTCCTCTCCCACCGCCACGCCTCCCTCTCGGCCATCCCCCCCGGCGGTCGGGTGGGGACCGGCAGCCTGCGCCGGCGCATCCAGATCTTGAACCGCCGCCCCGATCTGGAGGTGGTGCATCTGCGGGGCAACGTGGACACCCGGCTGAAAAAAATGGAGACCCAGGGCCTGGACGCCATTATCCTGGCCGCCGCCGGGTTGAACCGCCTGGGGCTCTCCCACCTGCCCCGGGCCTGGCTGACTGCCCAGGAGATGCTCCCCGCCATCGGCCAGGGGGCCCTGGCCCTGGAGATCCGGGCCGACGACCAGAGGATGCGGGACCTGGTGGGGGGCCTGGACCACCCCCCTTCCCGCCTGGCCGTAGAGGCGGAACGCGCCTTCCTCCAGCGTCTCGAAGGCGGCTGCCTGGTGCCCGTGGCCGCCCTGGGGCAACTGGCCGGAGACGAGGTGGTGTTGGAGGCCCTCATCGGAGATCTCAGCGGCGTCGTCATCTTCCGGGACCGCTTGGCCGGACCGCCGCGCCAGGCCGCCGACCTGGGCCGGCGCCTGGCCGACCTGCTTCTCAACCGCGGCGGCCGGGACATCCTCTCCCAGATTTACGGCCGGCCCTTGTAAACCAGGGACATCCGGAAGCGGGTGTCCTGCCCAAGCCGAGCGGAAACTGTGGTAAAAGTTTTTCTTGACAGGTCAGACCTGATGCGCTATGTTGCAATATAAGAGGATAAAAGGGGGAAAGTCATGCTGGGTCCATGGGGGAAGACCTGGCGCCTTGTCTGCATCGGGTTTTTCTGCGCTCTCCTGGCCTTGATGCCGGGAAGAGTGGCCGCTATCGTTTGCCCTCCACTCTGTTCCCTGGCAGCCCTGACGTTTCCCCTCACTCCCGTCGACTCGACGTCCTCCATGGAAGCCCAGATGTTGGGGGAGAAGCCCTCCCGGCCTCCCGTCAGCGAAGTTCTGCCCATCCACGGCTCCCAGCGTCCGGAGGGCGAAACCGCCCTCAAATTGCCGGGCAACATCGAACTGCGCATCTCCTTCCTGTACGACGGCAAGCGGAGCACGCTCTTCCCGGAGCGCCCCGTCCAGTCCCACCTCCTCTTCCGGTCATCCGTGGAGTACCGCCTGCTCCCCAACCTCCAGGTGGGGCTGAGCAGCTTCCTCTACCAGACCCCCGCCGACAGCCAGCTCTTTCAGCGCCGCTACGGCGGCATGGTTTTGGGCTGGGGTCCCGGCATCAAGTACGACCTGGGCCGCTGGAGCTTCACCCTGCGCTCCCAACTGGAAACGGGCTCCCGGGAGCGGGGCGAAAACCTGCAGAACTGGTTCCGGGTCTGGTACGCCTTTTAATCCGTCATTTTCTTTTCTCATCCCCTGCTACCCGTGCGTTTCCCCTCGCCCCTGGTCCCTGCCCGCTTTCTCCGTCGCCGGCAACGCTTCCTGGCGGAAGTGGAGTTGCCGGACGGCCGCCGCACCTGGGTGCACGTCCCCAATTCCGGAGCCTTGACGGGCTGCGCGGCGCCGGGCCTGGAGATTCTTCTCACCGCCGACGGCCGCCCCGGCCGCAAGACGTCCCACACCTGGCGATTTTCCCGGGCGCCGGGGGGCTGGACCTGCATCGACACCCTGGCGCCCAACCGGCTGGTGGCCGCGGCCCTGGCCGGGGAGGGTCTGCCCGGCGTCCCCCGGCCTTTGAGCTTCCGGCCCGAGGCGCCGCTGGCCTCGGAGGCGCGTCTGGATTTTGGGGGCGATCTGGGAGGCCGCCTCCTCTTCGTGGAGGTGAAGAGCGTCACCTGGGTGGAAGACGGCGTGGCCCTCTTTCCCGACGGGGTGACCTCCCGGGGCCGCCGCCACCTGACGGAACTGGCCGCCCTGGCCGCCCAGGGCCACGAGGTCTGGCAGGTCTTTGTGGTGCAGCGGGAGGATGCCCGCCTCTTCCGTGCGGCCCACCGGGTGGACCCGGCCTACGCCCGACAGTTGAAGCAAACTGCGGCCAATGGGTTGAACATCCTGGTTATTTCGGAAAAAGTGGACCCACCCCACATTACCCTTGCCTCCACCCTGCCGTTTGATTTATCATTCCCATCCGAATGACTTAGAACTTTTGCAACTTCCATGCTCATTGCTCCTGCACATTTGTTAAAAAATCATTAAAAAATATGGTGAGATCATTGAGGTTTGGAGGGCGCCGGCACGAGTTTGCGCCTGAGCGCCGCCCTCCCATCGACCACTTTGCTAAGGAAGAGCGGCACGATGAACAACGACAACCTGAAAATTTTCACGGGCAACGCCAATCCGGAACTGGCCCGAAAAATTTGCGCCCACCTGGACGTGGATCTGGGCCAGGCCCAGGTGTCCACCTTCAGCGACGGGGAGATCCGGGTGGAGATCGGGGAAAACGTGCGGGGCCGGGACGTCTTCCTGATTCAGTCCACCAGCCCTCCGGCCAACCACCATCTGATGGAGCTCCTCATCATGATCGACGCGGTGAAGCGGGCCTCGGCCCGGCGCATCACCGCGGTCATCCCCTATTTCGCCTACGCCCGCCAGGACCGCAAGGTGGCGCCCCGGGTGCCCATCAGCGCCAAGCTGGTGGCGGACCTGCTCTCCACCGCCGGGGCCCACCGCATCCTCACCATGGACCTGCATGTGGGCCAGATTCAGGGCTTTTTCAATATCCCGGTGGACAACCTCTATGCCTCGCCGGTGATGATCCCGTACATCAAGGAGAACTTCAACCACGACCTGGCCATCGTCTCCCCGGACGCGGGCGGCGTGCCCCGGGCCCGGGCCTACGCCAAGCGCACCGCCGCCTCCCTGGGGCTCATCGACAAACGGCGGGACTCCAAGGGCAAGGCCCAGGCCATGAACCTCATCGGCGACGTGATGGGCAAAGAGGTGGTCATTCTGGACGACATCGTGGACACCGCCGGCACCCTCACCGAGGCCGCCAAGGTCATCGTCATGAGCGGCGCCAAGCACGTCAACGCCTGCTGCACCCACGCGGTGCTGTCCGGGCCGGCCATCGCCCGTCTGACCGACTCCAGCCTGCGGCGCCTGGTGGTCACCGACACCATTCCCCTGAGCGACGCAGCCAAAGGCTGCGGCCGCATCGTCCAGCTCTCCGTCTCCCACCTCCTGGCCCGGGCCATCCATAACATCCATCACGAGGACTCGGTGAGCTCGCTCTTTGAGATTCATTTTTAAGGATTCTGCCGGAGGAAGTCCCCGATCACACCGGGACATAATGGATTGAATTGAAAAAGACGGCAATTGAGGCAGCCGCGGGGCCTAATACTTAATTGCGTTCGCCGACCTCGGCGTGCACGGCACGCCCTATTACCTATGAAATGACCCAAGTTTCGCAGGGTGCGCACCGCGATCTTTCGGAAACAGAGACGCCAAGACAACCCGGCACCCGGCACCTGACACCTGACACCTGACATCTGACACCAGCCCCCTCCCGCCTCACACCACCGAATCGGTGATGCGGATGTCGAAGACCCGTTGGCTTTTCCGCTCCGAACGTGGCAGGTCGCCGTAGGCCACCACCTCCACCTCCGGGGTGACCATGAGGCGGTGTTTGATGAGGTAAATGACCTCCCGCCGCAACTCATCGGCGCGCCGGGCCTCCACGCCTTCGCCCCGCTCCACCTTGAGCAGCATATGGTCCCGTCCGGCCTGGTCCCGGCGGAGGTGCACCTGGTATTCCGAACCCAGCCCCGGCACCTCCGACAGCAGCCGGTCGATGCCGGCGGGATAGATATTCACCCCCCGGAACTTGAACATGTCGTCGGTGCGGCCCCGGATGCGGCTGTGCCGGGGCAGCACCGCGCCGCAGGTGCAGGGGTCGGGGATGATGCGGGTGATGTCGTGGGTGCGGTAGCGCAGGAGGGGCGCGGCCTCCTTGGCGAGCGTGGTCACCACCATCTCGCCCCATTCGCCGTCGGGCAGGGGCGCCAGGGTCTCCGGGTCCAGGATTTCCAGGATATAATAGTCGGCCCAATAATGGATGCAGTCGTGGTGGGGGCACTCGATGCCGGTGCCCGGCCCGTAGAGTTCGGTCATGCCGACGATGTCGAAGAGCTCCACCCCGCCGAAGAGGTCGGCGATCTTTTTGCGCATGGAGACGCTGGAGCGCTCGGAGCCGTAGATCACCTTCCGGATGTTGATCTTGTCGGCGATGCCCCGCTTGTGGATCTCTTCGGCCATAAGCAGGCCCATGGAGGCGGTGCAGCAGAACACGGTGGGCTGCAGGTCCAGGAAGAATTCGCATTGCAGGTCGATGTTGCCCGGCCCCACGGGCATGGCCAGGGCGCCCAGCTTTTCGACGCCCGCCTGGAAGCCCGCGCCCGCGGTCCACACTCCGTAGCCCACGGAGATCTGCACCCGGTCCAGGGGGGTGACGCCGGCCATTTCGTAGCAGCGGGCGAAGAAATGGGCCCAGTCGTCCAGGTCTTTCTGGGTATACCCCAGAATCTTGCGTTTGCCGGTGGTGCCGGAGCTGGCGTGGATGCGCACGATCTGCTCATAGGGCACCGCCCGGAAGGGGAAGGGATAGCCGTCCCGCAGGTCCTCGGGGGTGGTGAGGGGCAATTTTCGTAAATCGTCCAAAGTCCGGATGTCGTCCGGGGTGACCCCGGCCCGGTCCAACTGTTCCCGGTAGAAGCTGGAGCCTTCGTAGGCGTGGCGCACGGTCCATTTGAGGCCCCGGAGCTGGTGGGCCTGGAGTTCCTCCACGGTGCGGAAGGGCGGCATAAAGGTCTTGTGGGTGGTCATCTCTTTTTCCAGGCGGATGTTGGTGAGGCCCGCCGCACCCAGACGGCTGGCGGCCGGGTTGTTGCCGGAGGCGGCCCCCAGAAAGGCCCGGCGCAGTTCGGGGTCCACCAGGAGTTTCTGGCTGCGGCCCTGGCCGGTGATGCGGCCGTTGGCCAACAGATAGGCCGACCCCGAGGCGGTGAGGCCCCGGGCGGCGTTCTGCTCCACCAGCAGGATGGTGACGCCGCTGCGGGAGAGTTGGTGGATGATGTCGAAGATCTCGTCGGTGATCAGCGGCGCCAGCCCCAGACTGGGTTCATCCATCAGCAGGAGCCGGGGCCGGGCCATGAGGGCCCGGCCGATGGCCACCATCTGCTGCTCGCCGCCGGAGAGGGTGGCGGTGCGCTGGGAGAGGCGCTCCCGGAGCTTGGGGAAGCGGGCGCAGACCTCCTCCAGACGCCGGGCCAGCTCGGCCCGGCCGGGCTTCAGCACCAGGGCGCCCAACTCCAGATTTTCGCGCACCGTCAGGTCCCCGAACATCTCCCGGCCCTCGGGGACCAGGGCCACGCCGAGAGCGGCCATGGCCGCGGGGGAGGAGCCGGTGACCTCCCGGCCGTCCAGCAAAATGGCGCCCCCCGAAGGTCTGATCAGGCCCATGACGGCCTTGAGCAGACTGGATTTGCCCGCGCCGTTGGCCCCCACCAGGGCCACCGTCTCCCCCCGGCGCACCTCCAGGTCCACCCCGAACAGGGCCTGGGCGGCCCCGTAGTGCACCCTCAGATCGCGAATGCTCAGCATGATGTCCGTGACGCCGACTTGCATGGCGGCCTGTTTTGAAAAGTCAGTCAGCTTCTCTTTGCGCCCTTTGCGCCTTTGCGAGAAACTAGATTCACGCAAAGCCGGCAAGATCGCCAAGGATTTTCATGTGTTACGGGTGGGCCAAGGGCCCATGAGGGACTGCTTAGGAAAAGTTCCTTATCCCCCTCTCCCCCGGCGGTAAAAGTTAGGGCCGTGGGGCGATGGTATTATAGCCGGATCCCGTCCTTCCGGGGAGACGATGGTGGGCCGAATCCCGCCATTGACAGCCAAAATTCCCGGGTTATCTTTATAATCACGAGGTCAGGAAAATCGGTCCGACGTCGTCCCTGGCAATGCCGAACGGAGCGAAGGATCCCGCAGGCGCAAGCGGTTGAGATTCTTCCCGTGGCGCCCGGCGACGGCAAGCGCCATTTTGCCGGACCTCTGCTGACACCCAATTACAAGCCCCGCGCCCTCGGGCCGCCGGGTCTGCATAGGAAAGGAAGCTGACCATGAGAGACGAATACGGCAACGATCCTGCAACCGTGGAGACAATGGAACCGGACAGGATCGTCACCGCGGTCCTGGCCCACCCCTTCCACGGACGATTGGTGGAGCGGGTGATTCTCTACGTGCAACCCAAGCTCCGCTTCAAGGGAGAAAACTACAAGCTCACCTGGTGGGGGGACGGCATCGCCTATTATCGCCCGGCGGCCTGAGCCCGGTCAACATCCCAACCCCACCGCCGCAGCGGCCGCCGGGGAGCCCTCAAATAGGGCCACACCTGGGCAGGCCGTTTTTTTTTGCGGGGCGGCGGCAAGTTCCGCCTCCTTTCGCCCCCGGACCGCAAGTCCGTCCGGCAGGGGGGCAGCCTGCGAAGATTGCGCCCGCGAGTCCGGGGACGGGCCGACGACGCCGGCGTTCCTGCCGGGCCCAGACGCGCCCGTCACCGCACGGTCTTACAGCCCCCGCTTTTCCAGCCACCGGAACAGGAAGACGGCCCCCGCGGCAAAGAGGGGGATCACCACCCAAGGGCTCACCCCCAGCAGCTGGGGCAGGGTGAGCTTGCCGTAATTGCCCCAAGTGAGGACGGTGGTTTTCAGATACGGGAAGGCCTCGGCGTAGAGCCCGGCGCCCACCAGCATGCCCAGAATGCCGAAGACGGCGTCCCAGCGGCCTTCCGCCAGGGCTCCCACCGAAGTTCCCGGACAGTATCCCAGCAGGCCCCAGCCCAGGCCGAAGAGCAGGCCGCCCAGGATGTTGGCTCCCAGGAGCAGGGACTTGACGGAGAGTTTGGCCAGTCCCAGGTCCACCAGGAGATAGACCCCGATCATGGCCACCACGACGCTGGAGAGCATGAATTTGACAATGGTCAGGTCCAGGAGCCGCAGCGCCCCCAATTGCTTGTCGTAGCGCAACACCCGGCCCTTCTGCAACAAAAAGCCGAAGAGGACGCCGGTGATGAGACCATAGAGCAGGGTCTTCATGACTTCCTCCCGCCGCCGTAAAGGATGCGGGCGGTGATCATGCCGCCCACAAAAAAGCACACCAGCGCGACTAAACCGCTGACCGCCAGCTGAAGCGAACCGCTCAGCCCGTGGCCGCTGGGTCAGCCGTCGGCCAGGCGGGCGCCGAACATGGCGACGGTCCCGCCTACGAAGGCGGCCAGCCAGCGGGGCCAGCGGCTCTCCCCGAAGCGGCTCCGCCACATGGGGGGCAGAGGCTCCCAGGCAAAGGAGCGGTCGCTGAGCGCCGCCAGCAAGGCCCCCACCAGGATGCCCGCCACGAACATCCACTGCCAGTCGACCTGGGGCGTGTTTTTCAGGAAATATTCCAGGCGGGAAACCCGCTCCGGGGCCGCCAAGCCCTCGAGCATCCCCGCAGTCTTGGCGAAGGTGGTGGAGGCCCCCAGAAATTTCCCCGCCAGCCAGACGGAAAACACCGAGACCAGCCCACTCAAGCCGCCCGCCAGATAAGGACTCCAACCGCCGTTCTTGCCCTGCGCCATGGCGTCACCTCGAGATGTTCTGATGGAACAACGGGGTGGGGGAGGGGGCCCGGAGGCGCCTCCCTTGGCCCCCAACCCCAACGGAACCTTGTCACGATAAAATTTGCTGCCAGGGAAGGGACCGGGGGTCAAGGACCCTTGCGCCGCCGGAGCCTCCGTTCCCCCGGCCCTTCCCTCCGGAAGCCTCGGTTCGGGTTCTGAGAGTGAGCCGCAGGCTCAGGCAGAACCACGGTGGTGAAAGGCGGCCCCCCGGATTTCCCCGAGGACCGCCCGGAGGCTCTTCATTGAACGAGCTTCAGTCTTTTTTCCGGCGGTTCTCCCAGGAGCGCGGCCACTTCGTCCCGGATGCGCTCCACGGGAATGGCCCCGGCAAAGCGTCCCCGGCCGTCGATATAGACCAGGGGGGGCGGGTAGGCCAGGGAGCAGATCAGGGCCGTTTGCGGGAGACTGGGTCCCCGGGGGTCCTGGAGGACATTGATGTATTCCACCCGGACCTTCCCCGGGAAGGCGCGTTCCAGGGTGAGAGACAGGGCCCGGGTCTGCATCTCCGTGCTCACCGAACCCGGGTGCTGATCGGCGTGGCTGTGGCTGTGGCAGTGTCCCTGCGCGTGGTCATGACCAGGCTGAGGCCCATGATGGTGATGATGGCTGTGCTCGCCGTGATGATGGTCGCAGCCGCAGCCGCAGCCGGAACTCCGGGCGGCCGGGGCGTCGTAGATGACGATGTCCACCTGCTTGGGGGTGCTCATGAAATCTCCTTGTGCGTTTCCGGTTCGGGCCGGCCGAAAACCTGGGCCGTCCCCTTGCCTCCCTATTTTCGCGCCGCCGGGCGGATTCCCAAAGTTTTTCCGGGACCGGTCAAATATCTTCCCCCGTTGCTCGGGAAATTTTGTACAATGTGGATGCGGGAAGCGGAAGCTTGCCCGACGGGCGTCGCCGCGGGTGTCCACCAGGCGCGCCGGCTTGGGGTAAGTGGTATGGAACTGGATCTCATTCAGGCCATCGAGCTGGCCATCTCCCACGAACTGGAAGCGCGCAAAAGCTACCTGAGGTTGGCCGAAGAGGCGGACGACCCGGAACTGCGCCGCCTGCTCACGGAGATTGCCCAGGAGGAGGCCGGCCACGAGGCTTCCCTGAGGAGTCGGCTCCGCCTCTATGAGCAGAAGCAGCTTCTCCGGGAAACCCTGTCCCGCTACGTCAGCCCCGCCATGTGCGAAGAGCTCCTGAAAAACCCGCAACTCCTGCAATTGGGGGGCCAGCGGCGCCATCTCACCGTGCTCTTCGCGGACATTCAGGGCTTCACCACGCTGTCCGAAAAGATGGACCCCGCGGACGTGGTGGCCATGCTCAACCGCTTCTTCACCGAAATGGTGGACCTGATTTTCCAACACCAGGGCACCCTGGACAAGTTTATGGGAGACGGCCTCATGGCTTACTTCGGCGCCCCCCTGGAGATGCCGGCCGCGGCCACCCAGGCGGTGGCCTGCGCGGTGGCCATGCACCGCCGCCTGGAGGACATGCGCCGGGAAAGCCGGACCCCCATCACCGCCATCCGCGTCGGCGTCAACACAGGGGAGGCCATCCTGGGCAACATCGGCTCGGACAAGCGCATGGACTTCACCATTATCGGCGACGTGGTGAACGTGGCCTCCCGACTCCTGGAAGTGGCCCGGCAGGAGAACGCCGGGATCGTCATCAGCGACGCCACCCGGCGGGAAGTGGAGCGCCATTTCAATCTCCGCACCGGACCCACCCTGGTTTTAAGGGGGCGGCAGGAGAGCACCGCCAGCTTCCTGGTGGAGGTTCCCCCGGTCCGTTAATTCCTCCCGGCGAAAAATTATGTGAAAATTTTCTATTGACATGCTTTCCGTTTTAGACTAATTTTATGATTCGATAACATGTGAAAATTTTCACTTTTCTTTTTTGTCCCCCGGGCGCCAAGGAGGAGAGAAACCTGAATTTCCGGGAAGCCAGATTCTGGAGGCGACGCAGTAAGGTTGGCGGAAACGTCATAATTTCAAGAAAGGGGAGCACTAAATGGAATTGATAGGCCATGGTGGGAAACCACTGGTAGAGCGCGTGATCACTGATAAGGCGGAAGCCAAGAAAAAGATCGCCGGCCTGCAGACGATGCCGGCCAGCCGGCAAATGGCTACCGAATGCATCAGCATTTCCTACGGCTTTTTTTCACCGCTGGAAGGCTTCATGAAGCGTGCCGACGTGGACGCGGTCTGCAAGAAGATGGAGCTGGCCGACGGCACCCTGTGGAGCATTCCCATTGTATACGACATCTCCGACCAAGAGATCGCCGACTACGGCGTCAAGGAAGGGACCAGCATCCTCCTGACCTATGACAACAACCCTCTGGCCATCTTCGAGGTGGAGGAGATTTTCTCCTACCCCAAAGAAGAGATCGCCTTTGACGTCTACGGCACCAAGGAAGAAAAGCACCCCGGGGTCGCCCGCACCTATGCCTATAAAGACAAGTTTCTGGGCGGCAAGATCACCCTGGTGAACGAGCCTGTCATCCGGGACCCCTTCAAACCTTACTTTTTGACTCCGCGCCAGCACCGCCTGAAGTTCAAGGATCTGAACTGGCAGCGCATCGTGGCCCACCAGACCCGGAACGTGCCCCACACCGGCCACGAGTGGCTCATGAAGCATGCCTACATCGCGGCCCACGGCGAGCTGCCGGTGGAGTCCATGGAAGAGCTGGGCAAGGCCATCAGCGGCATCCTGGTGAACTGCATCGTCGGCGAAAAGCGGGCCGGCGACTACATCGACGAGGCCATCGTGCTTACCCAGGATGGTCTGAGAACCCACGGCTACTTCCGGCCGGACATCCACCTGACCACCATGACCTTCTGGGATATGCGCTACGCTGGTCCCAAGGAGGCGGTGCACCACTCCATTATCCGCACCAACCTGGGGCTCACCCACCACATGTTCGGCCGGGACCACGCCGGGGTGGGCACGTACTACGACTCTTATGAAGCCCACCGCCTGCTGATGCGCATCCCCAGGGAGAAACTGGGCATCACCCCCATCTTCGTCCTGGAATGGCTTTACTGCCCCCACTGCGGTGAGATCACCGGCATCGGGCTGTGCGGCCACTGGAAGGAGCACCAGAAGTTCAGCGGCACCAAGATCCGCTCCATTTTGATCGACGAGGTGAAGCCCACCCGGCTCATCTTCCGGCCGGAAGTGTTCGACATTGTGATGGACTCCGCCAAGAAGTACGGCTTCGGCTCTCCCTTCGTGGGCGCTGAGTACCTGGCCAAGGCCAAGCCGGCCTTCAGCATTGAACCCCTGTAAACCGGCAGAGTTGCTGCCGCTGCCATCATCACGAGGAGGAACGGAAATGGCTGAAACTTTCCCCATCAATATATGGATCAACGAAGAACGGTTTAAAGACCTGCAGGCCGCGGGACTGGCAACTCTGTTGAAAGAAGAGTTGGCGGGCATGAAGGTCATGGCCGTGCCCTGCATCGCGGAGGAGCGGGACAAGGTGCTGAAGCTCTTCCCCATGGCCAAGTTTGACGCGGCCACCACCAAGTCCATCGAGCTGTTGCCCAAGTTCGTCAAGGACAAGATTTACGAGTTGGTGGTGAAACGGAAGAAAATGGAGGTCATGACCGAATTTTGCAGCCTGTTCGAGAAGGCGGGGGACGCCTTCTGGAATCAGGAGATCGCCTGAACCATTTGTTGGAAATGGAGGAGGAAGCCGCCCCTGTGGGTGGAAGATAATCTCAACTTTAGACCGCAGGGTTTGGCGCCCTGCCGCACCAGAGGCAAAACCACCAGTAACCCTAAGTTCAGGAGGTTTTAAAGATGCCGAGTTTTGTCATTACCGAGAAATGTGACGGCTGTAAAGCACTGGACAAGACCGCTTGCCAGTACATCTGCCCCAACGACCTGATGGTCTTGGAGCCCGAGAAGAAAAAGGCCTACAACCAGGAGCCGGAGCAGTGCTGGGAATGCTACAACTGCGTGAAGATCTGCCCGGTGCAGGCCATGGAAGTCCGGCACTATGCGGACATCATGCCCCTGGGCTCCAGCACCATTCCCATGCGTTCCAGCAACGACATCACCTGGACCATCAAGTTCCGGAACCAGAAGACCATCAAGCGGTTCAAGTTCCCGGTGCGCACCACGCCGGAAGGCTCCATCGACGCGTTCAAGGGCAAGACCCTGCCCACGGCTGATGACCTGAAGAAGCCCGGATTCTTCACCGCTCCGGCCCGGACCGAATAGCCCCGCGCAACAGGGAAAATTCAAGGAGGTTAATGAGATATGGCTCTGGAAAGAGAATTCTGCAAATGGTCTTTCTGTGCGAAACCGGCGGTGGAAACCGTTGAGACCGACCTGCTGCTGGTGGGGGGCGGTATGGCCTGCACCGGCGCCGCGGTGGAAGCTGCTGCCTATGCCAAGACCCTCGGGTTGAAAGTCACCCTGGTGGACAAAGCCGCTCTGGACCGCTCCGGCGCGGTGGCTATGGGTCTGTCCGCCATCAACACCTACGTCGGCTCGGAAAACCCGGTCAATGACTACGTCAAGTACGTACGCACCGACCTCATGGGCATCATCCGGGAAGACCTGGTGCACTCCCTGGGCTGCCACGTGGACATCTCCGTGCATGACTTCCAGGACTGGGGCCTCCCCATCTGGCAGAAAGATGCGGAAAACCACACCGTGGACGGCCAGGTAGCCCGGGACGAAGGCCTGCCCCTGCTGAAAGACGGCGGCAAGTGCTGCCGCTCCGGCCGCTGGCAGTGCATGATCAACGGCGAGTCCTACAAGGTGATCGTGGCCGAAGCGGCCAAGAACGCGCTGGGCATGGAAAACATCTATGAGCGCGTCTTTATCGTCAAGCTGCTCACCGACAAGAACAACAGCAACCGGGTGTGCGGCGCCGTCGGCTTCTCCGTGCGGGAGCACAAGACCTACGTCTTCAAATGCAAAGCCATGATCGTGGCCTGCGGCGGCGTGGTGAACGTGTTCCGGCCCCGGTCCGTGGGTGAAGGCCAGGGCCGCGCCTGGTACCCCGTGTGGAACGCCGGCTCCACCTACGCCATGCCCGCCGAAATCGGCGCCAAGATGGTTCTCATGGAGAACCGTTTCGTCCCGGCCCGGTTCAAGGACGGCTACGGCCCGGTCGGCGCCTGGTTCCTGTTCTTCAAGGCCCAGGCCACCAACGCCTACAACGAAGACTACATGGCCAAAAACTGGGAGCAGGTCAAGGCGGAATACCCCGGCTACGCCGACGCCCCGGGCACCTGCCTGCGGAACCATGCCGCCATGATCGAGATGCGGGCGGGTCGCGGCCCCATCATGATGCACACCGACAAGGCCATGCAGGCGCTGGCCCAGGTGCTCTCCAAGAAAGAGCTGAAGCACCTGGAAGCGGAAGCCTGGGAAGACTTCCTGGATATGTCCATCTCCGCCGCCTGTCTGTGGGCCTCCTTCAACATGGAGCCCGACAAGGTGCCGTCCGAGATCATCCCCTCGGAGCCGTACCTGCTGGGTTCCCATGCCGGCTGCGCCGGTCTGTGGGTCTCCGGTCCCTCCAAGAACTATCTCGGCGCCCCCGATGACTGGTTCTGGGGCTATGACCGCATGACCACCGTGGAGGGTCTGTTCACCGCCGGCGACGGCGTGGGCGCCTCCGGCCACAAGTTCTCCTCCGGGTCCCATGCCGAGGGCCGCATGGCCGCCAAGGGCGCCATCGCCTTCATCCTGGACCACAAGGACGATAAGCTCGAGGCCGCGCAGGACATCGACGAGGTCATCGCCGAGATCTACCTGCCCTTCGAGATCTACGAGAAGTACAAGGACTACACCACCGCGCCGGAGATCAACCCCAACTACCTGCTGCCCAATCAGGTCCAGACCCGGCTGCAGAAGCTGATGGACGAGTATGTGGCCGGCATCGCCACCATGTACATGACCAACCAAATCATGCTGGAAGAAGGGCTGAAGCGCCTCACCTTCCTGAAAGAGGACGCCACCCGGTTGGCCGCCAGCGACCTGCACATGCTGATGCGGGCCTGGGAGCAGTACCACCGCATCCTGGCCGGTGAGGCCCACCTGCGCCACATCCTCTTCCGGGAAGAGAGCCGCTACCCCGGCTACTACTACCGGTCGGACCACCTGGCCATCGACGACAGCAAGTGGAAGGTGTTCACCATCTCCCAGTATGACATGAAGACCAACGAATGGAAGTTTGAGACCAAGCCCTACGTGCAACTGGTCAAATAACTAAACCACAATGGCACGGGGGTTGCGGTTGCCGCCGCAGCCCCCGGATAGTTATCCTTGGCCGTGGCGTAAGGCCAGCCACGGCTATTTTTTTCACGGGGTCCCATGCCATCCCCCTGCCGGAGCGCAAGGGAATTTCCTTACACCCCTCTTCACCATGTTATCAAGCAAGAAGAAAAGGGTCTTAGGGCCCGGGCCGGTGGACCGACCGGCGCGCTGCCCTGAATCGCTTCAATGTTCCCAAGGAGGACTTGTGTGAACGCCGAGCAAAAAATTCTGGTCATCGGTGGGGGCATGAGCGGCCTCACTGCGGCCCTGGAGGCGGCTGAATCCGGGGCCCAGGTCATCATCGCCGAGAAGGCTCCTTATCTGGGAGGCCGGGTCGCCCAACTCCACCGATACTTTCCCAAGCTGTGCCCGCCCACCTGCGGCCTGGAGATCAACTTCCGCCGCATCCGGGAAAACCCCCGCATCACCTTTCACACCCTGGCGGAAGTGACCCGGATCAGCGGCGGGGCAGGCGAATTCCAGGTGACTTTGGAACTCAAGCCCCGCTATGTCAACGACCGTTGCACGGCCTGCGACGCCTGCGCCCAGGCCTGCCCCCATGAGCGGGTCAACGACTTCAACTACGGCCTGGACAAGACCAAGGCGGCCTACCTGCCCTTTGACATGGCCTTCCCCCAGAAGTACGTCATTGACGCCTCGGCCTGCACCGGCGACTGCGGCCGGAAATGTCAGGAGGCCTGCCAGTACGAGGCCATTGATCTGGACATGAAACCCCAGACCCTGGACCTGGAGGTGGGCTCCATCATCCTGGCCGGCGGCTGGGAACTGTACGATGCCGCCAGGATGGACAATCTGGGCTACGGCCAGGTGAAAAACGTCATCACCAACATGCAGATGGAGCGCCTGGCGGCCGCCAACGGCCCCACCGTCGGCCAGATCCTGCGCCCCGGCGACGGCAAGGCCCCCAAGCGGGTGGCCTTCGTGCAGTGCGCCGGCTCCCGGGACGAAAACCACCTGCCCTACTGCTCCTACATCTGCTGCATGGCCTCCCTGAAGCAGGCCCTGTACCTGCGGGAAAAGGACCCGGAAGCCGAAGCCAGCGTCTTTTACATCGACTTGCGCACCCCCGGCCGCTATGAGCTCTTCCTCAACAAGGTCAAAGAGGACGAGAACATCAAGCTCATCCGGGGCAAAGTGGCCAAAGTGACCCAGAAGGCCGGCTCCCAGGACGTGGTGGTGGTGGCGGAAAACACCGCCACCGGCGAAAAGCTGGAAGAGACCTTCGACATGGTGGTGCTGGCCGCCGGCATGGTGCCCTCCACCAAGGCCGCGCCCGCGGCCCTGCCGCTGTCCTACACGCCGGATGGCTTCATCATTCCTGAGCTCTTACCCCAGGGCATGTTCGCCGTGGGTTCCCTCAAGAGCCCGCTGGACGTCACCAAGTCCGTCCAGGACGGCACCGGGGCCGCACTTAAGAGTCTCATCGCCCTGGGAGGGAGGTCGTGATGGAAATGGAAAAGAAATTCGGTGTCTATCTGTGTAAGGGCTGCGGCATCGGCGAGGCCGTCAAATCCGAGAGCATGCACAAGGCGATCAAAAAAGAGGCCAAGATCCAGCATATCAAGGAGCACGACATCCTCTGCAGCCCCGAAGGACTGGCGATGATCAAAGAGGACATCGCCAACGAAGGGATCAACAGCCTGGTCATCGCCGCCTGCTCCCCCCGGGTGAAATATGATGAGTTCGACTTCCCCGGCTGCATTGTGGAGCGCTGCAACATCCGGGAACAGGTGGTCTGGATCCAGCCGCCCGGGGGTGAAGAAATCCAGTCGATGGCGGAAGATTATGTGCGCATGGGCGCCGCCCGCATGAAAAAGAGCGACCTGCCCGAGCCTTACCAGACGGAGTGCGACAAGACCATCCTGGTCATCGGCGGCGGCATGGCCGGTCTGTCCGCGGCGCTGCACGCCGCCAATCATGACTACGACGTGGTGCTGGTGGAAAAGGAGCAGGAACTGGGCGGCTTCGGCGCCAAGCTCCACAAGGCCACGCCCTCCAGCTACCCTTACACCACCCTCCAGGACTCCCCGGTGCTGGCCAAGATCAAGGAAGTGACGGCCCACCCCAAGATCCGGGTCATGACCGGCAGCACCGTGGTCAAGAGCGAGGGCCAGCCGGGCCTCCTGGACGTCACCGTCAGCACCAACGGCAACGAAGAGACCATGAGCATCGGCGCCATGGTGCTGGCTGCGGGCTGGAAGCCCTACGACGCCGCCAAGCTGGATAAGCTGGGCTCCGGCGTCTCCCCGGATGTCATCACCAACGTGCAGATGGAAGAGATGGCCAAGGCGGGCAAGATCCTGCGGCCCTCCGACGGCAAGGCGCCCGAAGCCGTGGTCTTCATTCAGTGCGCCGGCTCCCGGGACCCGGAGCACCTGCCGTACTGCTCCGACTTCTGCTGCGCCGCCAGCCTGAAGCAGGCTTTATATGTGCGCCAGCAGAACCCCAACGCCGTGGCCATGATCCTGTACAAGGACATCCGCACCCCGGGCCAGACCGAGCTGTTCTACAAGGAGGCCCAGTCCGACGCCGGCGTCATGCTCACCAAGGCCGAAGTCACCGGCGTAGGCCTGGCTCCCGGCGGCAAGCTCAAGGTCTCGGCCACGGACACCCTGCTGGGCCAGAACATCGCCATCGAGGCCGACCTGGTGGTCCTGGCCACGGGGCTGGTGCCCAACACCGTGGACGATCCCATCATCAACCTGGAATACCGCCAGGGTCCCGGCCTGCCGGAAACTGAAGTCTACAACGGCTTCGCCGACTCCAACTTCATCTGCTTCCCCTATGAAACCCGGCGCACCGGCATCTACGCCGCCGGCGCCGTGCGCCAGCCCATGGGTCTGGCCATGGCCGCCGACGACGGCGTGGGCGCGGCCTGCAAGGCCGTTCAGGCCGTGGAGCATATCGCCGCAGGCATGGCCGTGCACCCCCGGGCCTGGGACGAAACCTTCCCCGATCCCTTCATGCAGCGCTGCACTTCCTGCAAACGCTGCACGGAGGAATGTCCCTTCGGCGCCATCGAGGAAGACGAGAAGGGCACCCCCTTCTTCAAGATCAACCGCTGCCGCCGCTGCGGCACCTGCATGGGGGCCTGCCCCGAGCGCATCGTCTTCTTTAAGGACCTGAACGTGGATATCATCGGCTCCACCATCAAGGGCATGGAGGTGCCGGAAGTCGACGAAGACGAACTGGAAGAAGGGGAAACCCCGCCCTTCCGCGTCATCGGCATGATCTGCGAAAACGACGCCATGCCGGCCCTGGACGCGGCGGCCCTGCACCGCCTCACCCTCAATCCCCTGATTCGCTTCATTCCCATCCGCTGCCTGGGCTCCTTCAACATGGAGTGGATCAAGATCGCCCTGAACGCCGGCATCGACGGCATGATCCTGTTGGGCTGCAAGTACGGGGACGATTACCAGTGCCACTTTGTCAAAGGGAGCGAACTGTGCGCCTATCGGATGACCAAGCTGTCGGAAACTTTGGATAAATTGGGCCTGGAATCCGACCGCGTGCAGCAGTTCGAGATCGCCATCTCCGAATTCGACAAACTCCCGGGCCTGTTGGACGACTTTGTGGCCCGGGTCATCGAAATCGGCCCCAACCCCTTCAAAGGTCTATAGGAGGTGTGATCCATGGCTGACGAAACTTTCATTAAACCGGACCTCTCGTTCGTCAAGCGGATCATGGCCGCCGGAGGGGATACGGCCAAGAAGTGCTACCAGTGCGACACCTGTTCGGTGGTCTGCAACCTCACCCCCACCAGCCAGCCCTTCCCCCGCAAGGAGATGCTCCAGGCCCAGTGGGGTCTGAAAGAGGTGGTCAAGAGCCCGGACATCTGGCTCTGCCACCAGTGCAGCGACTGCACCGTGTTGTGCCCCCGGGGCGCCAAGCCCGGCGAGGTGCTGGGGGTGCTGCGGCAGATGTGCATCGAACAGTACGCCTTCCCCAGCTTCCTGGCCGGCAAGGTGGGCGACCCCAAGTGGCTGCCCCTCCTCATCGCCTTCCCGGTGCTGCTGCTCCTGTTCGTGCTGAACATCTTCGGGTTGATGCGCATCCCCGAAGGAACCATCCAATACTCCAAGCTCTTCCCCACCCTGCTGGTGGACGTCATCTTCATGGGCGCCGCGGCCTTCGCCGTGTTTGTCTTTGTCAACGGGGTGCGGCAGTACTGGAAGGATCTCAACGTCAACCCCTGGAAGGTGAAGGTGGAGGGCAATCTGGTCAGGGACCTCATCGCCACCCTGAAGGACATTATCTCGCACAACCGCTTCCGGCAGTGCGAGACCACCTTCGCCCGGTCCCTGAACCACCTCCTGGTGTTCTTCGGCTTCGTCTTCCTGGCGGTGGTTACCGCGCTGGCCTTCTACCGCGAATGGTTTGAAGCCCACGACGCCGTCACCAATGTCTATCTGGCCATGAAACTGCTGGCCATCCCCGGCACCGCCGCCCTGCTGTACGGCATCTACGGCATCTACCAGGAGCGCCTCAAGAACGCCGACAAGGCCGGCGCCGGCACTTACTTTGACTGGCTGTTCATCTTCGTGGTGGCCGCGGTGGGCGTCACCGGCCTGTTCTCCTGGGTCTTCCGGCTCATCGGCATCAAGATGCTGGCGTACCCCACCTACTTCATCCACCTGGTGAGCGTCTTCTTCCTGTTCTTCTACGCCCCCTACTCCAAGATGGCGCACATGGTCTACCGGACGGTGGCCATGCTGTACGCCCGCATGGCCAAACGGGGGTTCTAAGAGGACGGCCTGGGACGGAACCTGGCATGAAAAAGGAGGCAGGGCCCGAGCGAGGGCCTGCCTCCTTGCTTTTGTGGCAGGAGGGGGCAGGGGTCGATGACCCCTGCCCCCTCCCTCGGTTCTCTCACCGCCCGAACGTAATGGAATTGATGATGCCCTGCAGCGCCGCCCGGTGTTGTTCGAACTGCCGGGGGTCGCTGTGGGCGATGAAGCTGTAGTAGTAATTCTGGGCGTCGTAGCACTGCCACTGGATGCGCTGGAAGCCGCCCGAGCCCTTGGTGGGGGACTCGATGGTCTCCCAGCCGATGACCTGGCCCTGGTCCCGCCGTTTGACGGAGATGTATTTGCCGATGCTCATCTCCTCCTTGGCCTGTTTAAAGGAGGCGTCCACCGAGGCCTGGCGGGGGAAGGACGGCACCAGTTGGGTGAAGTGGAAGGTGAAGCCCGCGGTGGTGCCCGGCTTCATGAACTGGGCCCGCTCGCCGGTGGGGTCGCCGCCCCCTTCCTGGCGCCAGCCCGCGGGAATGGTGTAGGAAAAGGGCCGCACCTTGTTCTTGAAGGTGGTGGTGGAGGCCAGCCCCTTGCCGCCCACATCCTCCCCGGCCACGTTGTGGGGACCGCCGTCCCCGCTTTTGCCGCTTTCCTGTTTGCCCTGGCCCATGGCCTTCCGGGCCGCGTCCACGCCGTAGCCCCATTGGGCCGGCGCCTGGGGGGCGGCCAGCAATAGGGCCAGCAGCCCTGCCACCCCCAGGATAACAATGATCAAACTCAACTTCCGCATACCTTCTCCTTTCCTGTCCATGATAATTTTTGTGGGACACCCGCCCTGGGGGGTCCTGGCACAGCTTATGGGGCGGCCCCGCGGCCGCCGACTCCGGCGTGCACGGCGCGCCCTATGACCACGGAGGACACCCGCCCCAGAGACCTCTGCATGGGTTGCGGGCGGGGCGACGGCCCGTGCGCCACTGCTCACTGCTCCCTATCCATCCCTTTATCGATCGGGATGAGCCGGAAGTTTAGCACCATGATCCCAAAAGAGCCATATAAACCGAATTTTTTCAGGCAAATGCACCGGTTCACCATTTTCTGCACGCGGCTGGCCGCGGTTTTGTGTACAATAAAGCAAACTAACTGCAAAGCCTGCATGATCGAGGAGCTCCCCCATGGTCGATCTCAACCTGAACGTCGTCAAACCGATCAAAATGACGCCCCAGAGCCGCTTCCGCTTCCGGTGCCACCCCGGCGTCCCCTGCTTCACCGAATGTTGCGGCCGGACCACCATCATCCTCACTCCCTATGATATCCTGCGCCTGAAGCAGCGTCTGGGCATCACCTCGGACCGCTTCCTGGAGCTCTACGCCTCCCGGGACGTCCACGACAAGAGCGGCCTGCCCCTGGTGCTTATGGACATGCCCCGCTACGGCGGCGTCTGTCCCTTCGTGCGGCCCGTGAGCGGCTGCCAAGTCTACACCGACCGCCCCGCCACCTGCCGCTACTACCCCGTGGGCCAGGGCACCCTGATCACCGAAGAGGGGCTGGACGAGTTTTATTTCCTGGTCAAGGAGGACCACTGCAAGGGCTTTCTGGAAGACGCCGAATGGACCGTGGAAACCTGGAAGAAAGACCAGGGCGCGGACTATTACGATGAGATGAACCGGGAGTGGAAGGCCATGATGCTGAGGCGCAGCTCCTCGGGCAAGCCCGACGTGGACGAGCGCCATCAGAACCTCTTCTACATGGTGATGTACGACCTGGACCAGTTCCGCCGGTTTGTGTTCAAGAGCCGCTTCCTCACCGTCTTTGAGGTGGACGACGACACCCGGCAGCGCATTTATGAGGACGACCTGGAGCTCTTAAAATTCGGCTACCAATATCTCAAGACGGTGTTCCGCATTGAGCCCGCCCTCAAGCCTCTGAGCGCCGCGCCGGAATCCCCCGGGCCCAAGGCCGAGGCCACTCCGGGGTAAGGCCGCTTAGCAAGATTGTTGTGGGGCCGGGGGCCGGCGGGCCCCCGGCCCCTCTCCCTCCCCCCTCCCACAACCCCGCATCACCCTTTTCACCCTTATCGGAGGCCGTCATGACCACCCCGGAACTGAACGCCACGCCCGCGGAAATTTCCGCCATCCTCAAAGACCATCACGTCGTCGCGGTGGTGGGCATCTCCGCCAAGCCGGATCGCCCCAGCCACCAGGTGGCGGCCTATCTGCAGAGCCGCGGCTACCGCATCGTGCCCGTCAATCCCGGGCAAAACGAAGTGCTGGGGGAAAAATGTTACCCCAGCCTCAAGGATATCCCCTTCCCGGTCGATATTGTGGATATCTTCCGCCAAGTGGAGGCCATCCCCGCCATCGTGGAGGAAGCCATCGCCGTGGGCGCCAAGGTGGTGTGGATGCAACTGGGTCTGGCCGAGCCGGAAAGCGCCGCCAGGGCCCGGGGCGCGGGCCTGGCGGTGGTCATGGACCGCTGCATGAAGGTGGAGCACGCCCAGCGGCAGGGCTGACGAGGGGAACTCGTGGTGGGGGGAGGGTCTGTGACCCTTGGCCCCCTCCCCCACAGCAAACTTTTCCTAACAGTCGCGCATGGGCCGATGGCCCACCCATAACACATGAAAAGGCCGGTGGGGCGGGCGTCCCTGCCCGCCGCCAGGCCCAGGCAATGGTGCGTAAGACTCACCCTACGGAAGGACTTTTCAAGATAGGAGCCCGGGCATGGACATCCTGCTGGATCTTGCCATCGGCCTGATAGGGGCGCTGCTGGGGGCGGTGCTGGGAGGCCGGGCGGTGGGCCGGGCCTACCTCCGCCTGGGCCGGCAGGCCGCGGCCGAAGGGGAGGCCAGGAAGCTCCTCAACCTCTTCGCCGCCCTGCACGCCGAGCTCAACCAGGTCTGGCAGGCCTATCAGGCAGTGTTGGGGGAGCGTCTGGAGAAGGCCGAGGACCACGACTCCCTGGCCTTTGCCGGGGTCTTCCAGGCCTCCCAACACTATTTCAGCGTCTACGACTTCTCCGCCCACACCCTGGGGCTCCTGGACCCGGACTCCTGCCGCCGGGTGGTGGAGGCCTACGTCAATCTGAAGGGTTTCTTCGACGAACTGAACCAGTTCCACCTCCTGGCGGACAGATTGCGGGGCCTGCGCCTCCAGGCCGATCTCAATCTCTACGAAGCCAAACAGATGCGGGAAGAGATGGAGGGGTTCTTCGCCTACCTGAAGAAGCGCCACCTGCAGGTGAAAGGTCTGGCGCTGGGGGCGCTGGAGCTGCTTCAGGAATTCCTCACCCTGGGCAAACAGGCCCGCAACAGCGTCAAGATCAAGGTGTAGCGGGGCGGGGGAGTGGAGAGTTTCCTCTCCCCCTTGCAGGTGATTTTTTTTCGCGCCGCCGTCTTGCTTTTTTAATGGGCCTTTCTTTACAATCACGCCTAATGCGCAAAGGTGTGGCACTTCTCCTGGCGGCCCTGGCAACCCTCCTGCTCCCGTGCTTCGGCAGCGCCGGGGAGACGGCGGCGCCGCCGGGTGAATATAAGCGGGCCCCGGGCCCCCACGCCGTCGAGGCTCTGCACTTCACCTGGAACGACGCCCGGCGCCGGCGGCAGGCGCCGGTCAAGGTCTACCTGCCCCGGGAGGCGGCGGGCCCCTTTCCGGTGGTGGTGGTGTCCCACGGTCTGGGGGGCTCCCGGGAAACCTATGCCTATCTGGGGAGCCATTGGGCCAGCCACGGGTATGCGGCCGTGCATCTGCAACACCCGGGCAGCGATGAGGCGGTCTGGCGGGGCAGCCCCCAACCCATGCAGGCCCTGCGCCAGGCCCTGGCCAAACCGGAGAACGCCCTGAACCGCCCTCGGGACGTGGGCTTCGCCCTGGATCGGCTGGCCGCCCTGAACCACAGCGAGCCTCGCTTTCAGGGCCGCCTCAACCTGAACGCCGTGGGGGCCGCCGGCCACTCCTTCGGGGCCTTCACCGTCCAGGCCCTGGCGGGTCAGATTTTCACCCTGCCCCTGGGCCGGGAAGTCACCCTGGCGGACCGGCGCATCCGGGCCGGGGTGGTCATGAGCCCCACCGCGCCCGGGAAGCCGGAGCACCGACTCCGGGCCTTCTCCCGGATCCGCATCCCTCTCTTATACCTCACCGGGACCCGGGACCACAGTCCCATAACCGACACCAGGGGAGAGGAGCGCCGTCTGCCCTTTGACCACACCACGGCCCCGGACCAGTACCTGGTGATCCTCAAGGACGGTGACCACTTCACCTTCGTGGGGCCGGGGCGGCCCGGCGGCGGCGGAGAGCGGGAGTCCCGGCGCTGGGACCTGGTGCGCATGACCACCACGGCCTTTTGGGACGCCTATCTCAAGGGGGATCCGCAGGCCCTGGCCTGGCTGTCCCAGGGATGTGCCCAGACCCTGGGGACGGACGGCACGTTGGAGAAGAAGTGAGGCCTCTTTCCGCCACATTGCGCATAACCATGATAAAATCGTAACGAAAAGGAACTCTCTGCACCACCATGTCAAGATCCCCCGAACCGGCGCCCCCTGAGATGCCGCCAACACCCCCTCCCCCGGCCCGGAGCCGTCTGTGGCTCCTGATTTTCCTCTGGGTGTCGGCCTTTGTCGCCGTCATCGCCGTCTCCTGGTATATCTGCGTCCGGGTGGGCTGGTGGGAGGAGGTCTGCCGTTGGTACGATGTGGTCACCAACAAAGAGATGATCAAGGTCTGGATTGAGCAGACCGGCGGCTGGGCCCCCGTCATTTTCATCAGCATCCAGACCCTGCAGGTGGTGCTGGCGCCCATCCCCGGCGAAGCCACGGGATTCATCGGCGGCTTTCTGTTTGGGGTGCCTTTGGGTCTACTCTATTCCACCATCGGCCTGACTATCGGCTCCATCATCGCCTTCGGCCTGGGCCACTGGCTGGAAAAAGCCTTCGTGGTAAAAATGGTGTCCCAGGAAACCATGGATAAGTTCGACTTCCTGATGGAGCACCAGGGGGCGCTGGTATCCTTTATCTTTTTCCTTATTCCCGGTTTTCCCAAGGACCTCCTTTGCTTCATCCTGGGGCTGAGTCCCATGTCCTTCCGGCTCTTTGTGGTCATCGTCACGGTGGGGCGCATCCCCGGCACCCTGATGCTGACTTTGCAGGGGGCTCAGGTGTATGAAGGCAATTATTGGGAGTCTGTGGTCCTTATCGGCCTCTGCCTGCTGGTGGCCGGCGTGCTTTATTATTACCGCGAACAGGTTTACCGCTGGATACGCCGTCTGGAGCGACACCTGAACGGCGGGGGCTAGGTGGGTTCTGGGTTCTGGGTTAAGGGCAAGACCACTCCCTAAACTGATGGTGCGGGGTTCGCACCCTACGGAACAACTTTTCCAAGTAGATCACCAAAGGAAAGCACCATGACTGAACCTTCGTTTTATGGGCTGATGGACCTGGTCCGGGGTTTCCGTCCGGCCAAGGTCCTGTTGGTGGCCAATGATCTGGGGGTCTTCGACCATCTGGAAAGCCCCCTGTCCTCCTCCCAGATTGCCGCCCGGGTGGGGGCCGACCCCCGGGCCCTGGGCATTCTGCTCAACGCCCTGGCCGCCCTGGAGGTGCTGGTCAAGGAAGGGGACGCCTTCCGCAACGGCGAGGCCGCCTCCCGCTACCTGGTGCACGGCAAGGAGGAGTACCGGGGCGCCATCCTGCGGCATATGCACCATACCTGGTGGGGGTGGTCGGAATTGGGGGAGACGGTGGTGCAGGGCGCGCCCCGGGAGCAGGAGCCGGAGAGGTGGCTGGACCGCCATGCCGAGACGTCCGGGGACTGGATGCGGGACTTCATCTGGGGCATGCACGCCCTGGCCCGGGACCTGGCCCCGGCGGTGGCGGAAAAACTGGACCTTAAGGGCGTCCGGCGTTTGCTGGACCTGGGCGGCGGCCCCGCCACCTACGCCATCACCTTCGCCCAGGCGGAGCCGGGCCTGACGGCCACGGTGTTCGATCTTCCCGGCCCCATCGAGATCGCCCGGGAGAACATCGCCCGCCATGCGTTGCAGGACCGCGTCGCCACTCTGGCCGGCAACTTCCTGCAGGACGGGATCGGCTCGGACTATGATTTCATCTGGATTTCCCACATCCTGCACAGCCACGACGAGGCCCAGTGCCGGCTCATCCTGGAGAAAGCGGTTCGGGCCCTCAATCCCGGCGGGCGTCTGGCCGTGCAGGACTTTTTCCTGAACGACGACGGCTGCACCCCGGTGGAGGCGGCCCTGTTTTCGGTGCACATGCTGGCCGTCACTCCCGCCGGCCGGTCCTACACCTGGCGAGAGACGGCGGCCTGGCTGGAGGAGTTGGGCCTGTCCGGCCCGGTGCAGGTGGACACCGGCCCCGCCACCAGCATGCTGGTGGCCCGGAAGGGGTAAGACAAGACCCACCGTGTCCCTACCCCTTTTCACCATCGGCTTTGCCTCCCATCGCCTGGAAACCCTGCCCCTGGTCCTGGAGATGATGCGGCGCCACGAGGCCATGGTCCTGGAGGAGGCCCCGGAGCCGGACTTCCCGGCGGCGCTGGCCGGAGGTCTGGCGCCCGACGCCTATCTGGAAGACAAGGACCCGGAGTTTCCCGAATTCAGCCTGCGCCAGCTTGAGGCCCTGCGGGGCTTTCAGCGGGACGGGGGGGCCGTCCTGCAGGTGGAGCCGTACCTGGAGCGGCTGCTCACCATTCACGAACTCCTGGCCCAGGGCGTGCCCCGGCCGGAGGTGGAGTTCAGGCCCGACCTGGCCCCTGTGTACGCCGCCGAACGCCGCGCCACCGCCAGCCTCCTGACCTTCTACACCTGCGCCCACGGGGCCGAATTTGACCGGGTGGTGGCCGCGGTGCGCTCCTTTGCCCGGGAGGACGCGGCCCGGCTGCGCCTGCGGGATGAGTTGCGGGCCGCGGCCCTCGCCCCCCTGGTCCGGCGGCACCGGAGCCTCTATGTCGAAGCCGGTTACATCCACCTGTTTCTGCTGAAAGGGTTGAAGGCCCATCTTGGCGGGGCGGCCCGGCTGCGCCCCGTTTTCCTCCAGAGCGGGCCGTCCCGGGCGGCCGTGGGTCTCCCCCGTCCCCTGGGCCCCGGGGACCTGTTGACCCTGCATCACATCTTCGACGCGCCGCTGACCCGAAAACGGGCCGATCTGCTGGCGGCCCGCAGCCTGATTCACATCCAGCTCCTGGAAAAAGAGGAACTGGCCCCGACCCCCGGCGACCCCACCCCGCACCTGGAGGACGAATTCCGGGCCTTCCGCCTGAGCGGCGGCCTCAGATACCAGGATTGCGCGCACCTCTATCCCCTGGTGCGCGCCGGCAGCCCTGCCGAGGTCCGGCAACTGGTGGCGGATTTTTTGGCGCAGCGGGCTTGACGGGGGTGTGGAGCAGGCGCCCTCGCCTGCTCCATCTAGGCCCTACTTCCCCTTCTCCCCCAGGATGTGGCCCAGGGCCAGGTCGATGGTGGGAAAGAGGAACTGGAAGCCGGCGGCCGTCAGTTTGGCGGGCAGCACCTTCTGGCCGGTGAGTACCACGTCGGCCAGTTCGCCCATGACCAGCCGCATCATGAATTGCGGCGCGGGAAGCCAGGCGGGCCGGTTAAGCGCCCGGCCCAGGGCCTTGGCCAGGTCCCGGTTGCGCACCGGGTGGGGGGCGGTGAAGTTCACCGGGCCGCTGAGTTCCTGGTTTTTCAGGAGAAACAGGAAGGCCCCCACCAGGTCCATCTGGTGAATCCAGGAGAACCACTGCTGCCCGGAGCCCGCCGGCCCCCCCACAAAGGCGCGGAAGAGGGGCGTCAGCTTTTCCAGGATGCCGCCGCCCGGCCCCAGGACCACGCCGAAGCGGGTGACCGCCACCCTCAGGCCCAGTTCCTGCGCCTTGAGGGCTTCGGCCTCCCAGTCCTGGGCCAGACGGGCCAGGAAGTCGGTCCCCGGCGGCGAGGCTTCGGTGAGTTCCTCCTCCCCCCGGTCGCCGTAAAACCCCGGCGCCGAGGTGCTGCAGAAGAGCCGGGGCCGTTCCCCCCGGGCCAGAGCGGCCACCAGGTTGCGGGTGGTGAGGATGCGGCTGTCGTAGATCTCCTGCTTTTTCTTCTCCGTCCAATAGGAAAAGATGGACGCCCCGGCCAGGTTGATGACCCAATCGTGCTCCCCCACGGCCGCCATCCAGGGCCCCTGGACGGTGGGGTCGCCGGTCACAAAGCCGATGCGGGTGTGAATGGGTGTGGGGGGCGTCTGCTTCCGGGTGAGGATGGTGACGTCATGACCCTGGAGGGCCAGTTCCCGGCAGAGGAACGTGCCCACAAAGCCGGTGCCGCCGGTGACAAATACCTTCATGACGATATGCCCTCCGGTGCAGTATAAAACAGCATTTTGTCGGGGCGGGTTTCAAGGCCGCTCCGATAGCAGGAATTTCAGCTTCGGGGGGGTCCCTGTCCGGGCCCGGAACGTTTCCGGGGCGGTCCCAGGACGTTGGCCCCCTCAATTGCCGCCGGGCTCCAGGTAAAGAATTTCGCTGGAGTCGTCATAGGCCAGGATTTCGGCGTAGCGGCCCCAGTCGATGGCCGTATCCAGTTGGCGTTGGGCCTCCTCCTCGTGGAATTCCAGCCCCAGGGCGGTCTGCACCACGTCCCATTCCAATTGTTTGCGGCCGGAGGAGCGCAGCAGGTTGAGCAGCCATTTGAAAATGGGCAGCCGCCGGATGCGGGTGGCGAAGATTTCCTTGCGGGAACGGATGCTGGCCTCGGAGAAGGTCTCGCCCAGGGGGTTCAGGGTGATGTCGCCGTGGGCCACGTTGACGAAGCCCAGCAGCTCCGCGGCTTCGATGAGCCGCAGCAGTTCATCGCTGTTGATCTGCAGTTCCGAGGCCAGGGCGTAAATGTCGGCCCGATGGTTGGGGATGGTGTCCAGGTACTCCAAAAGACCGGTCAGGTCGTCGATGTTGATGTGGGGCAGGGCCCGGGTGCGGCCGGGCTCGCCGGGGGCGGTGCCCAGCTCCAGGTGCTCCGGCAGAGTCTGTCCGGCCAGGACCATGTAGACCCGGTCCACCACTTCTAGAAAATGGTGGTCTTTCCGGTTGCGGGGGTGGGCCAGGTCCACCTTGAGGTTCATGATCACCCGGCCCGGGTCCTTGTCCATGACGATGATGCGGTCCGCCAGGAACACGGCCTCCTCGATGTTGTGGGTGGCCATGAGGATGGCCCGGGTGGGGATGTGGCCGGTGGTCCAGAGCTCCAGCAGTTCGCCCTTGAGAGACTCGGCGCTGAGCACGTCCAGGGAGGAGAAAGGCTCGTCCAGACAGAGGAGTTCCGGCTCCACCGCCATGGCCCGGGCGAAGCCCACCTTCTGGAGCATGCCCCCCGAGAGCTCCCGGGGGTAGGCCGTTTCGAAGCCGTCCAGGCCCACCCGGTCCAGGAGGTCCAGAGCCCGGCTGACCCTGAGCTTGGGGGGCACGGACCGGGCCTTGAGGGCCACCTCCACGTTTTCCAGGACGGTGAGCCAGGGAAACAGGGCGAAGGTCTGGAAGACGATGGTGGCGTGGGGATTGACCCCCACCAGAGGCTTGCCCCGATAGAGCACCTGGCCGCTGGTGGGAGTCTGCAGCCCGGTGATGATGCGCAGCAGGGTGCTCTTGCCGCAGCCGGTGGGGCCGATGAGGGCGGCGAATTCCCCGTCCTTGAGGGCCAGATCGACGTCCCGGATGGCCGTGAATTTCTGTTCGCCGCTGCCGTAAACCTGGCTGATATGTCGTAGTTCCAGCAGATAACCGTCGGTAGCCATGGGGTCAATCCAAACGGTAGCGTTCTTCCGCCAGGCGGTAGAGCCGGCGCCAGACCAGTCGGTTGATGATGATGACGGTGAGGATCAGACTCAGGGTGGCGGCCAGGAGCAGGGGATAATCCCCCTGGGCGGTGGCTTCGGCGATGAGGGCCCCCACCCCGGTGGTCTGCAGGGTGCGGCCGCCGAATTGGGTGTATTCGGCCACCACGCTGGCGTTCCAGGCCCCGCCGCTGGCCGCCAGGGCGCCGGTGACCGTATAGGGGAAGATGGCGGGGAGGATGAGGACCCGCCAGCGTTCCCAGCGCCTCAATTGTAACAGGGAGGCGATGGATTGCAAGTCCCGGGGGATGGCGCTGGCCCCGGCGATGATATTGAACAGCAGATACCACTGGGTGCCCAGGAGCATGAGGAGCACCGCGGCCAGGTTCAGCCCGCCGGGCAGGTTGACCACCAGCAGCAACAGAATGGGGAACAGAGCCGTGGCCGGAATGGAGGCGGCGATCTGAGCCAGGGGCTGGAGCCAGGCGGACAGCCGCGGACTGGTGCCGATGAGCACCCCCGCGGGGATGGTCCAACCCAGGGCGATAGCCAGGGAGGCCAGCACCCGCAGCAGGGTCATGCCCAGACCCACGGCGATCTGCCCCCACTGGGTGAGGGAGACGCCCAGGAGCATCCGCCCGCAGAGATAGACCCCGCCCAGGATGACGGCCAGGATGGCGAAGCCCAGGCCGACGCGGAGCCAGGCGCGGGAGCGGGGCGGGCCCCCGATGGCGCCGCGCGCCGGCAGGACCCGGATGAGCCAGGCGTCCAGCCGCTCCATCAGGGGGCGATGCAGGGCGCGGTGCACAAACTGCACCGAGGCCGCATTCCTAAGGACGTTGTAGAACCAGGAGGTGGGCGGATCGTCGCTGGACACCATCTGCATGGTGAAGCGGTTGGACCAGGCGATAAGGGGGCGCCAGACCAGTTGGTCCAGGATGACGATGATGAGGATGAGGGCGGTCAGACCGTAGGCGATGGCCCTCAGGTCCCCCTGGTTGGCCGCCTCCTGGAGGTAGGCCCCCAGTCCCGGCAGCCGGAAATTGCGCTCTCCGGCGCTGAAGATCTCCGCGGCCATGAGGAAAAACCAGCCCCCGGCCCAACTGGCCATGCTGTTCCAGATGAGACTGACCCCGGCGAAGGGCAACTCCAGGGTCTTAAAGCGGAGCCAGGCATTAAAGCGGAGCATCACGCTGGCCCGCTGGAGAGTCCGGGGAATGGTGGTGAGCGACTGGTACCAGGCGAAGGCCAGATTCCAGGCCTGACTGGTGAAGATGAGGACGATGGAGGAAAGCTCCACGGCCACGCCCAGGGGCAGGATGGCGGAAAAGGTCAGGAGCGCCACCGGCAGGAACGACAGGATGGGGATGCTTTGCAGCACGTCGAACAGGGGGATGAGAATGCGCTCCGCGCCGGCGCTCCGGGAGGCCACATAGCCGAACACCAGGGAGAACAGGATGGACAGCAGATAAGCCGCGAACATGCGCCCCAGGGAAAGGCCGGCATAGTGGGGCAGGAAGCCGGGGGCAAGGTTGATCTCCGGTCCCTGGACCACCGCGGGGGCGTCCATGCCCAGTCGCACCGCGCCATAGATGAAGGCCGCCAGGCCCAGCAGGACGACGACGTCGCCCCAGGTGACCTGGGGTCGCAGCGGCTGCCCGAAGCGAAAGATGCGCAGGATCCGGTCCATATTGTGTGCAAAGGTATCCCTACCCGCCCTCCCCGTCAACCCTGCGCGGGGGGGAAAAGTCGCGAGAACCCGGGAACCACCCCTGATGCCGCTTCCAGGGCCGGGGCCGGGGCCGCGGCCGGCCGGTCCCGGTTGACAAGGCTTGGCGCGCCGCATAGTATCAGTGGAAGAGCTCTCAAGGAAGGAGGATTCATGACGTTTACCGGGCTGAGTCGCGTCTGGTGGGCGGTTTTGCTGGTGTTTGCTCTTCTGGGAACTGCCGCCGTCGCCTTCGCGCAGGCAAAACCCGAACCCCCGGAGAAACTGGAGGCCCCTGCCGCCACTCCCGAAGCCCTGCCCCGTCTGTTCGCCGAAGGGGCCGAGGCTCTGGAAAAGGAATTAACGGCGCTCAAGGCCAAGAACGCCGCCGCCCAGGGGGCTGCGGCCCAGGCCGAAAAGGATTTTCAAGGGCTTAAAGGGGAGGTCGCCGCCCTGAAGGCGGCCATGGCGGTGAAGACCCTCAACGTCCCGGAAGCCGAAGGAGCTCTGGCGAAGTACTCCGGGGAGGCCAAGAAGTTGGGCGGCCTGGTCGATGAGCTGACCGCAGAAATGGAGGCCTTCCGGAAGAACCTGGCCGCCCGGGAGGCTTCCCAAGCCACCCTCAAAGGGGAAATGGAGCGCCTGCGAGCCAGCCGGCACCCCGTGGCCCGTTCCCGGCAACTGCTCCAGGCCTTCCAGCGTTTTCAGCAATTGGGCAACGCTTACCGGGACGAAGCGGGAAAATTTCTGGCCACCCAGGAGAAACGGCTGGCCGGGTTGAAGGACCGGCGTCTGTTTCTCCTGGACGTGCAGGAGGACCTGAAAAAGCATGTGGAGGAAACCTGGAAGGCGGAACTGCTGAAGCGCCGGACCGCGAGCTCCTCCTGGGAACAGATAAAGGGTCTGCTTCAGACGCTGGTCACCCTGCCCGGCCGGGCGTGGCGGGAAGGTACGGACCTGGTGGCTTCCGGCCGCCTGGCCGCTTTTCTCCAGCTCCACCTGGCCCAGGTCCTGGTGCTGCTGGCGCTCCTGTTGTTTCTCTTCGGGGCCATGCGGCGCCTCAACGCCCAGGTGGAGCCGGCCCTCCATTCCTGGGAGAGTCAGGCCGAAGGTCAGAGCGCCCGCATCTTATTCAGCCTGGCCCATGTCTGCTGGCACAGCCTGACGGCCCTCACCCTCTGGTTCTGGGCGGCCCTGGCCTGCTGGACCCTGGGGGTCATGGACCATCTTTTGGCCCGCATCCCCCTGTATTTCCTGGCCGCCTTCGCCCTCTGGCGCCTGACGACCCGCCTGGCGCGGCGCATTTTCGCCGGCGCCCGGGCGGGCGGCCTCCTGGCCCTGGAAGACCGCACCGCCCGCTATTACCGCCGCTCGCTGTGGTTCTTTCTGGCTTACCTCTGCTTCGGCCTCTGGCTCCTGGCCGTCATCTCGCTGGTGGATTTTCCCGCCACCGGGCGCCAGATGGTGCGCCACTTTTTCGGCCTGGGGCTTTTGGTGTGGGCCCTGTGGCTGCTCCGGAGCCGCCATCTGAGCCGGCTGCTGCCGGAGTTGCCCGGTCCCCGCTGGCTGCGCAACGTCAACCTGATGCGTCTGCTGCGGGCCATGGTGCTGCTGTTGTTGGGGACCGTGCTGCTGTCCGACCTGTTGGGCTTCCACAACCTGGCCTTTTACCTGGCCCAGGCCACGGCGGCCACCGGCATCGCCTTCCTGCTGGCCTGGCTCCTCTGGCTGGGAGCCGACCACCTTCTGCATCTGGCCATCCATCCCCAAAAAGGCTGGGCCGGGCGGTTGTTCCCCGAACAGGAGGAGGCGCTCTTTCGCCTCCACCAGGTGGCCTCCCGGCTGGCCATGGCCGTCGCCACCCTGATTCTCCTGGCTTTTACGATGAAAATCTGGGGCATCGGCGGTGAAACCGTGCTCCACACCTTGTCCTGGCTCAATCGGGGCCCCACCCTGGGCACCCTGACCATCACCCCTCTCTATCTGATTTTCGCCTTTCTGACCCTGTATCTTACTTTCTGGGGCTCACGCCTGGTGCGCAGCATCCTCACCTTGCGGGTCTTCCCCCGCACCGGCTGGGATACGGGCATCCAGTACACCGTCTCCACCACCCTCCATTACGTGGTGCTCATTTTCGGCATTGTCATAGCCCTCAGCATCCTGGGCTTTCCCCTCACCAACCTGGCCCTCATGGCCGGGGCCCTGGGGGTGGGCATCGGCTTCGGCCTGCAGAACATCGTCAACAATTTCATCAGCGGTCTGATCCTGCTGTTCGAGCGCCCCATCAAGGTGGGGGACCTGCTGATCGTGGACGGCCAATGGGGCACGGTCCGGGAAATCCGGGTGCGCAGCACCATCTTCGTCACCGCCGACCGGTGTGTCCTGGTCATCCCCAACTCGGAGCTGATCGCCAACAAGATCACCAACTGGACCCATTACGGCTGGACCGTCAACCGTCTCGCCCTGAAAGTGGGGGTGTCTTACAGCAGCGACGTGCGGCAGGTCACCAGACTCCTGGAAGAGGTCTGCCGGGCCAACCCCCGGGTGCTGCACGACCCGCCGCCCCAGATCTTTTTCGAGGCCTACGGCGACAGCTCCCTGAATTTCAATATTTGGGTGCACCTGCACGCCCCCCCTGACCGCATTCCCGCCACCCATGAGCTGAACAGCGCCATTTTCGAGGCCTTCCGGGAGCACGGCATCGAAATTCCCTTCCCGCAGCGGGACCTGCACCTGAAGAACTGGCCCCTCCCGGCCCCGCCCCGGGGGGAGGGAGAGGGCTGATGGCGGACCTGCCGGCCGGCCCCCGGCTCCGCGCCGCGGCCGCCCACTTCGGGGCGGACCTCAACCGGGTCCGGCCCCTGGCCGGGGACGGCTCCGAGCGCCGCTTCTATCGCCTGGAGGGCGCTCCTTCTCTGGTGCTGCTGTGGCATCCCCACCCCCCGGGCGGCGCGGTCAATGAAAATGACTCCTACGTGCTCATCGGGCGGCATCTGCGCCGCCGGGGCCTTCCGGCGCCGGAAATCTACGAGTACAGTCGGGAAGAGGGGTGGGCGCTCCTGGAGGACCTGGGGAATCTCAGTCTGGAGGAGGCGCTGGCGGGGCGGCCGGCCGGGCAGCGGCGCGGCTGGCACCGCCGGGCGCTGGACCTGCTCATCGACTTGCAGTTCGAGGGGATCACGGGCTTCGACCCCGCCTGGTGCTTCGACACCCCGGCGGTGACCCCGGAATTCCTCCTGGAACGGGAATGCGGCTATTTCCTGCGGGAATTCGTGCAGGGCTGCCTGGGCATGAAAATCCCGGCAACCGAACTGGCCCCGGACTTTGCCCGGCTCGTCGCCCGGGCCCTGCCCGGCGGGCCGGCCTGGCTGATGCACCGGGACTTTCAGTCCCGGAACCTCATGGTGCAGGGGGAGCGGCTCCGGCTGATCGACTTTCAGGGCTGCCGCCTGGGGCCGTTGGGCTATGACGTGGCCGCGCTCCTCATCGACCCCTATGTGGACCCGGCCCCCGACGAGCAGGAGGAATTGTTGGATTATTATCTCGGCAGGCTCGGGGAGCGCCTGCCCGGCGGGACCGACGCCTTCCGGGACGCTTACGAGCATCTGGCCCTGAGCCGCAATCTGCAGATTCTCGGGGCCTTCGGCTTCCTCACCCGGAGCAGGGGCAAGCCCCAGTTCGCCCGCTCCATCCCCCCGGCGCTGGCAAGCCTGAAGCGGCGGCTGGCGGCGCTGGCAGGGGACTATCCCCGGCTGGCCCGTTTAGCCGCAGGTCTGGAGCTCGGATAAGTCCGGCGGGCGCCGGTTTCAGAAACGCCCCTGCAAAGCGGACGTGGTATTCTTCCCGGCTGGAAGCTATAAGGTTTGCCGCGCGGGAAAGTGCAGCGCCTCCCGCCTGCCGCATGGTTTTCATGATAGAGGGAAGCATCCCGTATCAAATTGGCCCCGTTTTTACCAAACCGTCACCCCGCCCCTTTTACTACCAGTCCAGGTTGAAGAGCACGTCGCCCCCGGAGTTGCGCCGGCCCAGTTGCGATTCGATGCTGAAGCGGCGGTTGAGCCGGTATTCCAGGCGCACCTGATTGACGTCCTCCCGGGAGATGGGGTTGGTCTTGCGTTCAAAGGAGATGGTGATGTCCTTGGTGAGAGGTGCGGCCGCCTCCAGGAGGGGGAAATCCTTGCCCAGGAATTCCTGAATCCTTTTGGCGGTGAAGCCTGCCAAAATGCCGGCGGTCTGGGGTCCCACCTTCAGGTATTCCTCCCGGGAAAGAGTCTGGGCGGAGCGGCCGAAGACCAGATAGGACAACAGGTCCTGGGGCGGCAGGGGCGGGATGCTGTCCAGGCGGATGTCCGGACCACTGACCGGGCCGCTGAGGAGCAGCACGAGGGTGATCTCCCTCATTTCATGCACCGCCTTGCCCTTCAGGGTGGGGGTGGCGCCGGCCTTCTCCGGCAGCGTCACCACACCTTCCACCACTTTGAAGGAGCGCCCCTGCACTTCGATGGTGCCCCGCACGGGTTTCAACTGTCCGGCCACGGAGAGGGGCCGGCCCGGCTGTTTCCGGACCCGGAGCCCGCCCGCCAGCAGCACCCGGAGCCGGGTGTCCCTCACCCACACCCCCGGGGTTTCCAGGGACACATCCATTTTCAGGTTGTTGTTCCACCCCGGCGTCGGGGGGGGCTGTGGCTCCGAGGGGGGCTTCCCGGGGGCGGGGAGCCGTCGCACCAGCACGATGTCTTCATGCAGATCGGCGGCAAAGATGCCCGCATGGAAGGATCCGGAGGGCGCCACCAGCCGCCCCTGCAGGACCGGCGCCGACCAGGGCCCGGTTAAAGTCAGGGCGCCCGCCACCGTCGCTTCGGAGCCGCCCCGCAAGACTACCTTGAAGTTGTCCAGGCGCGCCCTCAGGTCCAGGTGGTCGGGCCGGAAGCCCGCCAGGGTGACGTTTCCGCTGAGCATGGCCGTGCCGCCGCTGACCAGGGTCAACCGGGCCAGGTTCAGACGGTCGCCGTCCAGGCTGATGGTCCCCGGCTCCAGGCGATAGGCCGCCCCGCTTTGCCGCAGCTTAATGGCGCCCTCGCCCCAGCGCACCCGTCCGGTCAGCCGGGGCTGTCCCACCTTCCCCTGCCACAGGGCCTCCAGGTCCAGTTCTCCCCTGGCTTCCTCGATCTCCGGCGTCAATCCGGTCAGCAGGCTGAGATTGGCCCGGTCCCCCCGCAGCCGCACCTGAAAGTCCTCCTCACCCCAGGCCAGTCGGAAGGGCGAGAGGGAGAAGTGGAGAGGGACGAAGCCTTCCCCGGTGAGGCGGGGCCCGCCCGCCTTTTCCTCCAGATTGCCGGAGAATTGCAGGCGATGGCCCCGGTGTGTCAGGTTGAGGCGCAGGGACTGGAAGGCGAATTCCCCCCAGCGGCCGCCCTCCAGGCTGAACTGCCCGTCCATTTGCGGCTGGCGGGCCTCGCCGCTGATGGCCAGACGGCCGCTCACCCTGCCTCCCAGGGACGCCCCCTGCAGGCTGAAGAGACCCGCGGGGACCCCCTGGAAGGCCGCCTGGCCGCTCACTGCGCCACCCACGGTCTTGAGGGCGATGTTCACCCTCCCCTCCCCCACCCGGAAGGCGGCGGGGCCCACCTCCAGGCCGGGGGAGAACCGGAGGGGCACGGGGCCGACGTTTTCCAGAGAGAGCCGGGCCACCTGCAGTCGGGTGCGGTCCAAGGTCAGGGAGCGGGGGCTGGCGCCCAGGTCCGCAGTCCCGGCCAGTTCGGCCTGGGGGCCCTGGGGGGTCTGGGCCCGGAGGGAAAAGCGCCAGCGCCGGTCCTGCCCCTCCCCCTGGAACCGCACCTGGGCAAAGGCGCCCAGCGGGGTGGTCCACCCCGTGCCCTGCACCTCCAGGGAGCCGTGGTGCGGCGGCCAGCCCCGGCTGGAGCCGGTAAAGGCGGCCGTCCCCAGCGACCAGCCCTCCGCCGCCAGGCCCGAGCCCCTGCCCTGGACCGTGATTTCCGGGGCGCTCAGGGCGCCGCTGAGCCTGCCTTCGCCGGAGAGCTGCCCCCGCCAGGGGCCCGGCGCCAGCGGCCCGCGGCCGGGGTGAAACTGCGCCTGATAGGTGAAATCGAGCCGCTCCCCCGCCAGCGTCCCGAAAAAGTCGACGGAGAGGTCGGCCAGCGCCAGGCGGGCCTTGCCCACCTCCAGGCGGTGGCGCTCCCAGGCCAGGCGGCCCTTGAATTCCCGGACCTCGTACTCCCGGAAGCGTCCTTTCAGGTCCAGCTCCCCGGCCAGCCGCAGACGCTCCGGCTGGTCCCAGGCCGGCAGGCGGAAGGACCCGGTGAAGGTCCCGCTCACCTCGGCTTTCTCCTCCCCGGCCAGACCCAGGCGCCCCGGCTGCAGCCCCTGGGCCTTAACCGTCAGGCTCCCCTCCCCCAGCCGCAGGGGGCCCACGGCCTTCACCTCCAGGCGTCCCGCGTTCCCCTGCACCAGGGCGGTGAGATTTTGCTCCCGGTCGTTTCCCGAGAGTTCCAGCCGCCAGCTCTCCAGGCGCACCTCTTTCCAGGCCACGGGCTCTCCGGCCAGGGACCAGGCGAAGTGTTGCGGCTGCCAGGGGAGGCCCCGGCCCCTGGCCTGGAGCTGCACGTTCAGGGGGGAGGCGTGTTTGAGCGCCGCCCACCCCGGCCCGCCCTGCTCGGCCCAAGGGGAGAGTTTCAGGCCCCGCAGCTTCACCTCAACATCATAATCCCAGGCGCCCGCCTGCCACCCCAAATCGCCCTGGAGTTCCACCGTCCATTCCCTGGCCGCGCCGCCTTTGAAAGAAAGGTGCGCCCGGGCGGTGGTCCCCTCCAGCTGAAAGGTCCCCTGTGGGTCCCAGGCCGCGGGCCAGCCGGACCAGAGGCGTCGTATCAGGGCCGCCGGGGCCGGGCCCGCTTCGCCCACCAGGCGGAGGGTGGGGTCGGCCTCACCCAGGCGCACTTCCCCGGCCAGGGAGAGGAGATGGCGGCCGTTGGTGGAGGCCGACAGGGACAGCAGGTTCAGGTGGCCCAGGCTGTAAGCCAGGCGGCCCGAAAGGTCGAACCGCCCCCACGGGGTGTCGACGCGGGCGGTTCCCCGGCGGAGCTGCACCGTCCGTTGGGGGGACAGGGGATGCAGGATGTTCAGGGCGCATTCGAGACTCTCCAGGAGAAAAGTCCGGCTTTCCCCCGGCCCGGCCAAGATGATCCGCCCTTTTTCAACGGCGACCTGGGAAAAGGTGAGCACCTTGAGGGTCAGCCAGGCCGACGAGCGGCCGTCGGCCTTGACCAGGCCGGCGGCCTCCCAGGCGCCGTCCTGGTCGCGTCGCAGGGTGAGACGCGGTTCGATAAAGGCCAGGCGGGCCACCACCGGCTGCCGGCGCAGCAGGGACCACAGGGACAGGCGCAGCTCCACCCGGGGTGCCGCGAGCACCTCACCCTGGCCCGTGGTGAGCCGGAGGTCGAGCAAGGTCATGCCCCGAAACGGCGTCCCCCGGATTTCCCGCACCGAGAGGTCCCCCTCCAGGCTCTCCTGCACCAGGGACACCACCTTTTGGCCGCTCCAGCGCCAGAAGGCCTCGGAGTGGAGGAAGCTCCAGGCGGCGACCCCCGCCAGCACGGCCAGCAGCAGGATGAGCAGCGCCAGGCGGCGCCAGGTCAGCAGTTTCATAACCATTCAGTCCGAAAGGGGGGACTTGGGGTTCGGGATTCCTGCGCCCCCATAACCCCTCAGCCCCTGCCCTGGGCAGCGATCCTTAAGCCAGGCAGAGCTTGGCGAGCAAGCCAGTTCCCAGGCAGGAGCTTGGGAACCAGAGGAAAATGTTTGCGGGAGAGGAGGGGGCCGGGGGTCAGACATCCCTTATCCCTCCCAGAACCCAAAACCTAAAACCTAAAACCTAACCCCTAAAAAGCGTGGCCGATGGTCAGGTGGAAGTGGTAGCGGTCCCGTCCCGGGTCGATGGGGTTGAGGGGGAAGCCCACGTCCACCCCCAGGGGGCCCACAGGGGTCTGATAGCGCAGCCCCACCCCGGAGGCGTACTTCAACTGGCCCAGGTCAACGTTGCGCACCTTGAGAAAGACGTTGCCGAAATCCAGGAAGGCCACGGCGCGAAAATCTTTGTAGATGGGCAGACGCGCCTCCACGCTGCCTTCCAGAACGGCCTCGCCCCCCAGGGGGTTGCCGGAGGCGTCCCGGGGCCCCAGGTAGTCCAGCCGGTAGCCCCGGACGCTCCCCGCCCCGCCGGAGAAGAAGCGTTTATAAATGGGAATCTGTTTGGTGGCCTGGATGGGCTCGATGAGCCCCAGCTTGAGCCGCCCGGCCAACACCACGTTGGTGTCCGCCACCGCCTGGTAGCGGCGCAGCTCGACCACCTGGCGCACAAACTGGAGGGAAGAGCCCAGGAAGTCCGGCGCCGCCTCGAATCTGGCGGTGAGGAGGCCGCCCCGGCGGGGGTCGGCGATGTTGTCGGTGGTGTCCCGGCGCAGGCCCACAAAGGCCATGGAAGAGTAGTAGAGCTTGCCGGGCTCGGTCTCCCGGAGCAGCAGCAGGGTCTGGGCGTCGATGTTGAAAGGCCGGGCAAACTCCAGGCCGTGGCCCGCGGCCAGCCGCAGGTTCCAGGGCAGCTCCCGCTCCAGACGCACCTGGGAGTACCAGGCCCGGTCGGTGAACCCCGGCAGGTAGCGGCGCAGCAACCCGCTTTCGGCGATGAGGTCCAGGCGGCTGCCGGCGAGCTGGGGGCTAATGAAAGTCCCCGTCACCCGGTATTCCAGGCTGGAGTATTTGGCCTCCAGATCCAGGAGGCGGCCGCCGCCCCCCAGGTTGCGCAGACGCAGCGACGCCCGGGCCCGGAACTGGTCCTCGTCGCCCCACCCCAGCCCCAGTTTGAGGGAACGCTTCTTTTTTTCTTCGATGGCCAGGGTCACCGGGATGCTCCGAGCCGTGGCCGGGGCCAATTGGGGGATGAAGGTGACGCTGTGAAACAGGTCCAGGCCATAGAGACGCCGCTGGCTCTCATAGATGGCATCGTAGGAAAAGAGGTCACCTTCCTTGAAGGTCAACTTCTGGAGGATGACATGCGCGGGGGTTTCCAGGTCACCCCGGAGCTCCACCCGCCCGAAGCGGCAGAGAGGTCCGGACACCGCCTCCAGGCTGATCTGGGCAGTGTTGAGTTTTTCGTCCAGCAGCACCTTGCCGTCCAGCCGGGCCCGGGGGTAGCCGTGGTCCAGGAACCAGTTGAGATAGAGGCGTTTCAGGTCCTCGTAAAGGATTTCGGTGAAGCGGTCGCCGATTTTGAGGGGGATTTTAGCCCGGAGATCATCCAGTTCGTCGGCCGGGATGGCCTCCAAACCCGTCACCTCCACCCGGGTCACCTGCACCCAGGGGCCTTCCTCCACCTTGACCACCACGTCCGTGCGTCCGGATTCGTCCGTGGTGATTTCGGGGGTGAGGCGGACATGGTAAAAGCCGCGGCGGCGGAAATAAAACTCCAGGCGCTCCAGGTCCGCGGTCAGGTCCCCGGGGTTGAAGGCTGGCAGGGGGCGCCAGGGCCACCTGGAGGGCAGGGGGATGGTGAGCTCCTCCCGCACCTCCCGGGCCGGAATCACCCGGGCCCCTTCAAACCTGAGGGAGCGCAGGGTGGGGCCAGGCGTGGAGGGGGCTTCGGCCGCAGGTCCCCCCCCTGCTTCTCCCAACAGGGCAAGGATCAGGGTCAGGACCACGAGAATCCGGCGGCAGCCGGTCCGGCCACGGCGCATGCCAAAGCTCCCTGGGGCGTCAACCGGCCCTGGCAATTACCCGGCCGGCTCTGATTTCGAATCCGGTCTCACGGCTTATGGTTGATGGCCGCGACCCGGCCGTGCTGATCAAAGGTGAGAGTGGTTTCCCAGGACAAGTATACCATGCGGCCGGGTCCGCTGAAAGGTGTGCCCTCCTTGGGGTGGCTCAGCCGATAGAGATAAACGGTGCGGCCGGCTTCCCGGCGCTGCTCCGTGGGCGGGCCGCAGGCCTGGAGGACCTGGGCCTGGGTGGCCCCGAGACTGACGGCATTGAGGCGGTTGACCCGTTCATGAAAGACCTGCTCCTGGTAGATCTCGGTGGAGGGCTCTTTCCGGGAGGGCAACGTCGGCTCCCCGGCGCACCCCGTCAGGCCGAGCAGCCAGCAGAGGGCGAGCAGCCAGCAGAGGGCGCGGCAAGTGGGTCGAACCGCGCGGATTTCAATAGCGCTTTTCATAGAGCCTCTTGCAAAAGTCTCTTTGGGGTTGATTTTCTAAAAAATTAAGCCTCATCGGCGCGCCTGTGCTAAAGTATTTTTGATAGTAAAACAATAGCTTGGGGGAGCCGATGAAGCTTAGAGAAAGAGTATCATGGATACTGGGGGCTTTACAACGGTATCTATTCCCCCGCCTGGAAGAATGTGGCGAGCGCCCCTTAACCGAGAAAGAGCAGCAATTAGCCGGCATCTTGGAAGTGCTTCATCTCGAAAGATTTGTCAGACGGCCACCGCAGAGATTTGGCCGGAAGCCGTGGGAGCGCCGAGCCCTGGCCCGGGCCTTGGTGGCCAAGGCGGTGTATCACCACCCCCACACCCGGGCCACCCTCGAGGCTTTGCGGGCTTCACCGGTCCTGCGGCGGATTTGCGGTTTTGTCAGGCGCGCCGACATCCCTTCCGAGGCCACCTTTTCTCGGGCCTTTGCGGAATTTGCCCGGTCGGGGCTGGGGGAGAAGGTCCATGCGGCCCTGTGGCGGAGTGGGTCAAGCCGGAGTTGGTGGGGCATATCAGCCGGGACGCCACCGCCATTGAGGGCCGGGAGAAATCCGTGGTGCGGCCGAAGCCCGGGAAACCGGCGCCCCGAAAAAGAGGCCGCCCCCGGCGGGGCATAGGCGCTGACTTAAGGCCTTTATGTATTTGCAACTGACTGATGTTATTGAAGTTCCCATTCTAAATTACGCATAAAAAGTCTTCTTAAGTTAGCGCTTATGCCCCAACCCCCTCCCACCGTGGGGAGGGGGCTTAAAAACCACATTCATGCAAAATCCTTACCGGACAGGCCTGTGTCAATATAAAAAATGATAATCTCCGGTAAATAACAACCAATCATCAATTGATTGACACTTAACATTTACCTTTTTCCTTGACTCAATTTGTCTTTATCCTACCTCGTCATGATCGGTTGATGACCTTTGTCTCAAGAAACCTTTCACCTGATTTTCAGGCGATATAATAGTGCCTGCAGAGCAGGCGCGACCGAGGTGAAGTGGATAAGATAGTGGCTGGCCGGTTCATCGGTGGGGCGCAGGACTTTGGCGTAGCCCTCGGGGGGGTCCTCTCCGGCGGCCGCCACGTGCAGGCGGAGCATGAGGTTCGCATGGGGCGGCAAAGGAGCGGCGGCGGCCACCACCGCCTGGCGGGGGGAGATGGCCAGGAGCGCCCCGGACTGCATCTGCCCCTCCAGTTGCTTGCCGGCCAGGATGGCATAGGAAAGCGGCAAGGGGTCCGCGAGAGTGAGCAACCCCGCGTCCTCCTCGGCCAGGGAGAGCTCCGGGTGGTCCTGATGGCCCAGCAGCTCGCGACATGCCAGGGCCTCCCGCATGCCCTTGGCGTGCACCGCGATCTCCTCCCCCAGGATGAGACCCGGGCCGGCGGCCTCCATCAGGGTGGGGGAGACCAGCACCTGCCCGCCCACGGTAAAGCTCTCGATGCGGGCCGTCAGGTTGACTGCCTGGCCCACCACCCCATATTTCGAGCGTTTGGTGGAGCCGATATTGCCCACCACCACCTCACCGGTGTGCAGCGCCATCCCCATCTCGATCTCCGGCCAGCCTTTGTCGAGGTTGTAGGCATTCACCTCACGCATGGCCTGTTGCATCTCGAGAGCGCAGCAGACGGCGCGTCGGGCCGCATCCGGCATCACCAGGGGAGCGCCGAAGAGCACGAAGATGGCGTCGCCGATGATCTCATCGATGGTGCCGCCATGGCGGTGGATGACCTCCACCATGGCCGAGAGGTAATGGTTCAACAGGGACACCACCACGGTGGGCTCCAGGCGCCCCACCAGGGCGGTGAAGCCGCGCAAATCCGACATGAGCAGGGTGACGAGGCGTTTTTCCCCGCCCAGTTTCAGCCCTTCGGGCATATCGAGGAGCACCCCCACAATATCGTCGCTGGTGTAACGGCCGAAGGTCTCGCGGATGAACCGGTTGCGGCGTTCCAACTGCCGGTTCAGGTCCACCAGTTGCTCATGGGAGTCCTTCAGTTGCTGGGTCATGCGGTTGAAGGCGGTAGAGAAGTCCCCCATGAAGTCCACCTTCTGCTCCAGGTCCCCGGCGGCGATCTGTTGGGTTTTCCAGGTGAGGTGCTTGAGGTTGGACTGGAGGGCCTTGAAGGAATGAACCACGGCCATCTTGCTCATCATCGGGGGAGTGTTCAGCTCTCCCTGGGCGAGCTGCGCCATGGCTTCGCTGTAAATGGCAAACTCCGCCAGGAAGCGGTTCACAAAGGTGATGAGCTGGCGGATTTCGTTGTCCGGGAGGTCCTCCGGAATGGGGATCGCCGGAGGCGCCTTCCCCGTGCGCAGGTAATGCATGGTTGCGGTGATGCGGTCAATCAGTTCCTCGGCCACCGAGAGCATGGCAACGCCTCATTTGGGGGCGACGGTAAAGCGGCAGACCCGCCCCCCGGAGCCCCAGCAGTCCACTTCCTTGACATGAAAGTCTTTGCCCGTGTAAGCAAGCAGGAGGCCGGCGATAAAGCCCTCGTCGTAGATGCACACTTCTTCGGCGCACACGGGGATGCCCGAGCAGTCCAGATCCTCGGCCACGGTGACGACGAAGGAGCCCTTGTCGTAATCAGCCGATTCGACCCGGAAGATGCCGATGCCCAACTCCTTCATGGTGCGCTGGATATCGGCGAAGAAGCCGGTCAGGTCGCTCTTTTCGGTGAGCACGTTGGCGCAGTACTCCTCACCGGCTTTCTTGCCGGCTTCGAAGAAGATCCGGTCGGCCTTCTCGACCCCGTAATCCCGGATGAGGAGATCGCGCAGGGTAAACTGCATCAGGCGATACACGGCCACGTGCACCATGGGGCCGAGATTGGGGCGGCCTTCGGCGATATCGCCCAGCATGCTCCAGGCAAATTGACTTTCGTCCCGTTCTTCTTTAAACATCTGCGCCTCTCCTTTCCGCTGACCTGTGAGGTATGCCATTCATTTTGGTAAGTCGGGTGGGTCGCTGTCGGTCTGCCAGCCGCCGCCCAGGGCCCGGTAAAGGCCGATGACGGCCAGCAGCTCGTTGGCCCGGGCCTGGGTGAGGCGCAGTTCCGCTTCGAAGAGCTGGCGGTCCGAGTCCAGCACCTCCAGGTACGGCGTCACCCCGCCGAAGTAGCGCTGGTTGGCCAGGTCGGTCTGTTTGGCCAGGGCCGCGGTCTGCTTTTCCGCCTCCTGGCGCACCTCTTTGAGCTTGCGCACCGCCACCAGGGCGTCGGACACGTCCTGGAAAGACTGCTGCACCGCCTGTTTATAGGCCAGCATCGCCTCCTGGGTCCTGGCCTCGGCGGACCGCACCCCCGCCCGCAGGCGGCCGCCGGTGAAAAGGGGCTGGGTCACGGACGGCAGGGCGATGTCCCAGAAGCTGGCCGGGCCGGTGAACAGGTGTTTCAGGGCCGCGGTCTCCCAGCCGGCGCTGCCGGTCAGGCGGATGTTGGGGTAGAGCAGGGCCTTGGCCTCGCCGATCCTGGCGTTGGCCGCCACCAGCAATTGCTCGGCAAAGCGGATGTCCGGCCGCCGCTCCAGCAGCGTGGAGGGCAGGCCCGGGGGCACGCTGACCTCCAGGTTCTGCTGCACCAGGGATTTGCCCCGGGCAATGGGCCCCGGGTTGCGGCCCAGCAGCACGCTGATCTGGTTCTCCTTCTGTTCGATGGCCCGCTCCAGGTCAGGCACCACGGACCGGGCGCCGTAGAGCAGGTTTTCCGTCATGAGCACCGGTGTCAGGGAGTCCCAGCCGTAGTCGAAGCGGGCTTTCACCAGCTTTAACGATTCCTCCCGGGTCTTGACGGTGCGCTTGCTGATCTCGAGCTGCAGGTCCAGGGAGCGCAGTTCGATGTAGGCCCGGGCCAGGTCCGTGACCAGGGTCTGGATGACCACCCGGCGGCTTTCTTCCGTGGCCAGCAGTTCGGCCCGGGCCGCCTCCGTGGCCCGGCGGATGCGTCCGAAAAAGTCAATTTCCCAGGCAAGGTTGCCGAAGAGCAGGCCCACCACCCGGTCGGTGCGGGGTATGCCCGGCGTGAAGCCGCGCTCCGAGGTGCGCACGCTCTCCATCGCCCCCGAGGCATCCAGGGCGGGGAAGATGGGCGAGCGGGCGATGACCACCTGCTCCCGGGCCTGGAGGATCCGCTGCGCCGCCTTCTGGACGTCGTAGTTTTCGATGAGGGCGATGCGGATGAGCTCCTGGAGTTTTTCGTCCTTGAAGACCTCGAACCATTTGAGCTCCCCGAAGGAGGCGTCGGCCGGCTGGGTGGGAACGCCCGGTCCTTCGCCCCGGAATTTTTCCGGGCTGGGGTATTCGGGGCGCTCATAGTTGGGGCCCACCAGGCAGCCGCCCGCCAACAGCAGGGCCAGGAGCAGGGCTGAGCAGGTCTTCATGGCTTCTCTCCGTGGGCGTGGTCTGGATTGGCCGGCGTCGCCTCGGCGGGCAGGTGCTCTTTCCCCGGCCGGTGGGAAAGTTTCTCCACCACGTAGAAGGTCACCGGGATAAGGAAAATGGCGATGACGGTGGCCGCCAGCATGCCGCCGATGACCGCGGTGCCCATGACTTTTCGGGCGATGGCGCCGGAGCCCGAGGCCAGGGCCAGGGGCACGCAGCCCAGGATGAAGGCGAAGCTGGTCATGAGGATGGGCCGGAGCCTCAGGCGCGCCCCCTCCAGGGCCGCGTCGGCAATCTCCTTGCCTTTCTCGTATTCCATCTTGGCGAATTCCACGATGAGGATGGCGTTCTTGGCGGCCAGGCCGATGAGCATCACCAGGCCGATCTGGGCGTAGAGGTTCAGCTCCATGCTGCGCATCCAGATGCCCAGAAAGGCCCCGAAGACGGCAATGGGCGTGCCCAGCAGCACGCTGAAGGGCAGCGACCAGCTCTCGTACTGGGCCGCCAGGATGAGAAAGACGAAGGTCAGCGACAGGGCGAAGATGACCCAGGCGGGCACGCCCTCCTGGGCCTTCTTCTCCTGGAAGGACATGCCCAGGTAATCGTAGCCCATCTCCGCGGGCATGGTTTCCTGGAACACCGCTTCCAGGGCCTTCATACCCTGGGAAGAGCTGTACCCCGGCGCGGTGACGGCATTGATCTGCACGGCGCGATAGAGGTTGTAGCGCATGGTGAACTCCGGCCCCGAGCGCTGCTCCAGACTGGTGAGGGCGCTCAACGGCACCGCGTCCCCCTTGCTGTTGCGCACATAGAACTGGCCCAACTGCTCGGCGTTGGTGCGGAATTCCCCTTCGGCCTGCACGTACACCTGCCACTGGCGGCCGAAGCGGTTGAAGTAGTTGACGAAATAGCCGCCCATGAAGGCCTGCAGCACCCGGTAGACCTCGCCGATGTCCACGCCCTGCTTCAGCACCTTGTCCCGCTCCACCTTGACGAAGATCTGGGGCACCGTGGGCACGAAGGTGGTGGTGACCCGGGCCAGCTCCGGCCGTGTCCGGGCCGCGGCCAGGAATTTTTGCGTATTCTCCCAGAGATAGGGAATATCCTTGCCGGCCCGGTCCTCCAGGATGAAGGTTACCCCGCCTGCGGTGCCGATGCCGGGAATGGCCGGCGGCGAAAAGGCGAAGGCGACGCCCTGGGGGAGTTGGGCCAGCTTTTTATTGAGGCCGGCCATGATGGCTTCGTACTTCTCCTCCGGCTTTTTCCGTTCGTGCCAGGGCTTGAGGGTCACGAAGAAAAAGCCGCTGTAGGTGTTGGTGACGCCGGAGAGCATGCTGTAGCCGACGACGCTGGTGACGTACTCAATCCCCGGCGTTTGCATCATGAGGTCCTCAATCTGGCGGCAGACCTCGCTGGTGCGCTGCAGGGAGGAGGCGTCGGGCAGTTGCACCCCGGCATAGAGATAGCCCTGGTCTTCTTCCGGCAGGAAGCCGCCGGGGATGCGGCTGCCCAGCAGGCCGAGGCCGCCCGTCACCAGGAGCAGAAAGAGGAGGCTCAGGCCGGCCTTTCTGATAAAGACCCCGCACCACCGCACATAGCCGCTGGTGGCCCGGCCGAAGACGCGGTTGAACCAGCGATAGAAGCCGGTCAGCAAGCCCCTGGCCTCTCTCTTGGGCTTCAGGATCATGGCGGCCAGGGCCGGCGACAGGGTCAGGGCGTTGAAGGCGGAAATGAGCACGCTGATGGCGATGGTGATGGCGAACTGCTGGTAAAGCCGCCCGGTGATCCCCGGAATGAAAATGGTGGGCAGGAAGACCGCGGAAAGCACCAGGGCGATGGCCACCACCGGCCCCGAGACCTCCTCCATGGCCTTGATGGTCGCGTCTTTAGGGGAGAGCCCGTCCTCGATGTGGTGCTCCACCGCCTCCACCACCACGATGGCGTCGTCCACCACCAGGCCGATGGCCAGCACCAGCCCCATGAGGGCGATGGTGTTGATGGAAAAGCCGATAAGGGGGAAAAGGGCGAAGGTGCCGATGAGGGACACGGGCACGGCCAGGGCCGGAATCAGGGTGGCCCGCCAGCCCTGGAGAAAGATGAAGACCACCAGAATGACGAGAATGAGGGCTTCAAAGAGGGTGTGGACGATTTCCTTCAGGCCCTCCCGCACCGCCTGGGTGGTGTCCAGGGCGATGACGTAGTCCATGTCCGGCGGGAAGGACTTTTTGGCCTGCTCCATGAGCTTTTTGGCGCCGTCCACCGCGGCGATGGCGTTGGTGCCCGGCAGCTGATACAGGGCCAGGATTGCGGCGGCCTTGCCGTTCAGACGCCCCTGGATGGCATAGGTCTGGGACCCCAGCTCAATGCGGGCCACGTCCTTGAGGCGCACCAGCGACCCGTCCGGGTTGGCCCGGAGCACGATCTGGGCAAATTCCTCGGGATTTTCCAGGCGCCCCTGGGAGCGGATGGCGTAGGTGTATTCCTGGCCCGGCGGGGCCGGCTCCGCCCCCACCTGGCCCGAGGGGTTCACCGTGTTCTGCTTCTGGATGGCCTCCACGATCTCCGGGATGGTGATGTTGAGCTTGGCCAACTGGTCGGGCCGGACCCAGAAGCGCATGGCGTACTGGCCGGCGCCGAACACGGTGACGCTGGCGATGCCGGGCACCCGGGTGAGCTGGTCGTTCAGGTTGATATAGGAATAATTGGCCAGAAAGGTGGCGTCGTAGGCGCCGTTGGGGGAGATGAGGCCCACCACCAGCAGGGGCGCGGCCGTGGATTTCTTCACCGTGATGCCGAAATTGCGCACGTCCGCGGGAAGCTGGGATTCGGCCTGGGACTCCCGCATCTGGGTGAGCACCTGGTCGATGTTGGGGTCCGTCTTGACGTCGAAGTTGACGTACAGCTTGAGCTCGCCGCTGTTGGCGTTCAAGGAGTACATGTAATTCATGTTGTCCACGCCGCTCATCTGCTGCTCGATGGGCGTGGCCACGGACTGCTCCACCGTCAGGGCGTCGGCGCCCACGTAGGTGGTGTTGACGAAGATTTCCGGGGGCACGATGTCGGGATATTGGGCCACGGGCAGGCTGAGCAGGGCCACCACCCCCACGATCACCATGACGATGGAGATGACGATGGCCACGATGGGGCGGTTGATGAAGAAGCGCGCCATGGCCCCCTACCTCGCCTGCTTCTCTGCCGGGGCCGGGGTCTTGCCGGCGGGCGGCGCTTCCTGGAAGGGCTTGACGGTGACGGTCATGCCGGCCTTCACCTTCTGGAGGCCCTCCACGATCACCCGCTCGCCGGCACCCAGACCCTCCGTCACCACCCACAGGGAGCCGGTGCGTTCGCCCACCTTGACCCAGCGCAGGTCCACCTTGTTCTCCGGAGTGACCACCCCCACCTGGTAGCGCCCCTGGATCTCCGTCACGGCCCGCTGGGGGGCCAGCAGGGCCCCTTTCTGCGTCTCGATCAGGGCCCGCACCTTGGCGAACTGGCCGGGCCGCAGCAGGTTGCCGGGATTGGGAAAGATGGCCGCCACCTTGATGGTGCCGGTGCGTTCGTCCACCTGGCGGTCCGCAAAGGAGACCCGGCCCTTGTGGGGGAAGGTGGTGCCGTCGGCCAGGATGAGTTCCAGGTTGGACTCTTCGGGGCCCGACTGCCCTTTGGCCTCGGCCTCGCGGCTGAAGCGCAGGTATTCCTGCTCGCTGATGGGGATGTAGACCTTGATGGGGTCCAGGGTGGACACGGTGGTGAGCTCCGAACCGCCGGGCTGGCCCACCAGGTCGCCCAACTGGGCCTTGGCGATGCCGGCGATGCCGTCAATGGGGGAGGTGATTTTGGTAAAGCTGAGATCGATCTGGGCCTTTTGCACCGCGGCCTGGGCGGCCTGCACCGCGGCCCGAGCCGAGGCCTCCCGGCCGATGGCGTCGTCCAGGTCCTTCTTGCTCACCGCGTTCACCGCCGCCAGGGGCCGGATCTTCTCCAGGTTGGCCTTGGCGGTGTACAGTTGACCCTCGTTCACGGCCAACTGGCCCTTGGCCTGGGCCAACGCCGCCTGGAAGGTGCGGGGGTCGATCTCGAAGAGCACCTGCCCCTTTTTGACCAGAGAGCCCTCCTGGTAAAGCTGTTTGATGAGATACCCCTGCACCTGGGCGTTGATCTTGGCGTTCACCAGGCCGTCCGTGCTCCCCACCCACTCCCGGTAGATAGGCACGTCCTGCCGCACCACCTCCGCCACCTCCACCACCGGCGCCACGGGCGCGGCGGCCTTCTGCTCATGACAGCCGACAACCAGAAGCAGGGTCAGAACCAACGCCGCGCCCATGACCAAGGACCGTGCTGAACCTTGCCAGGTACAATGAACATTCATGCCGGGATACCCCAAAAGGAAAAATGTGGTAATGCCGCGGAAGAATTGTAGGACATCCGCCCTCGGGTGTCAGGTCATTTATGGCGGGTGCGCCCTCCCACCATGAGGAAACGGCTGGAAAAACCTGTCCACCCGGACGGCTTTCAATCCTTTGGCGCATGGCTAAGTGCACAATTTCATAAGTGCGATTACGTATTCTCTGACCCCCCTCACCCCAGCCCTCTCCCCCCGTCGGGGGGGGAGAGGGGGTAATGAGACGGTTTTTGCTTTCTTCCCTCTCCCCCGATGGGGGAGAGGGTTAGGGTGAGTGGGAATTAACTCTTTGCGCTCCTCTCAATGAATACGTTACCGAATTTATGAAACGATGTACCAAGCTGCAGCGACACCAGCCGGGCCGGGGTGATGGCCGGGTAAAGCTGTCCCGTCCGGGCCGCAAAGATGGCCGGCAGGCGCACATCCGGGGTGATACGGATGATGTCGCCGCCTCAGGGATGATCCTCTCTTCGGGCCATCTCTGCTATACGCCTGGCGTATTCGTTTTTCAAAACCGCCAGAAATTCGCCGTCCACCTTGCCCTTCCAGGTGACCACTTCCGTGAAACGCTTGGGGATGGACACCGCCGCGGGGTCAAACCCCGTGGCCAGCCGGGTCTGCCAGCGCAGTTGCTGGATGCGCCGGGAAACCGCGTCAATGCTGCCCGCCAGGGCGCCGTAGCCCACCACCTGCAGGCATTCCGCCAGGAGCTCATCGGTGTACACCCCCCGGGCGAAGAGGCAGGCCACCATGGAGGTGAGAAAGGCTCGGCTTGCCTCATCGGTAACCAGAAACTCCACGGCCTTGCCCACGTCCTGGTCATCGTGCTTCTGGTCATAGGCATAGCCCCCCGCGTCCAGGTGGGAGTGGCGAAAGCCCAGGGCCTGGGAGGCGAAAAAGACCTCGCCGGTGGCGTAGCCCGCCATTTCCTGTCCCAATACGCAGGCAAAATCCGCGCCGCCGTAATGGGCCGCGGCCTTGAGCGTCCCCTGGGCCAGCAGCCGGTAGAAGTCATTGACGCCATAGGCCAGGTGCTGTACTGCCTTTTCGTAGGTATTATGGTCGCCGAATCTGAGGGGCAGGAGGGTTTCCTTTTCGGTGATGACGCCTTTCTCCAAAGCCTCCGTGGCCCAGGCCAGGGCCACGCCGGCGCTCATGACGTCCAGGCCCATCTGTTCCACCACATCCAGGATGTCCAGGACGGCAAAGCAGTCGGTCACCCCCAGCATGGAGCCCGCCGCGAAGATGGGCTCGTGGTCGTAGGAGACCTGGCGGTAAAAGAAGCGGTGGTCAGTCTGGAACCGCTCCCGGGAAAAGCCGATGTGGATGCAGCCCACCGGGCAGCCGGCGCAGGCCGCGTTGCGCAGGAGCGCGGTCTCGGCGAACCGCTCGCCGCTGATGCCGTGGGCGTTTTCGTCAGAGGTAGCTTGGAGGTTGCGCCAGGGCAGGGCCTTCAGTTTATTCAAGACCGCCACGTTCACCGGGGTGCCCAGGTTGTGGTATTTCTGCATCATGTCGGTGGCGGTGAGTTTTTCGTACACCGCCTGAAAGAGCCGGGGGTAGTCCTTCCCTTCCATGAGGGGGAAGCTGCCGTCGCCGATGATGACTACGGCCTTTATATTCTTGGCCCCCAGGGCCGCGCCGCCTCCCAGCCGACCGAAATGGCGGTAGGTGTCCACGTTGATGCCGGCCATGGCGCTTTTATTCTCCCCCGCGGGGCCGATGCGCAGGATGCTGCGGTGGCCCGAGCCTTTGAACATGCGGCGCAGGAGCTTGCCGCTTTCCTGGATATCCTTGCCCCAGAGGTAGTGCACCTCTTTCAGCTCCAGGTGTCGGGAGCCCACCACCAGGGCCGAGGGGCGGGGCGCTTTGCCGGTGAGCACCAGGGCGTCCAGGTCGGCGAATTTCAGCGCCAGGGCCGAACGCCCGCCCGCGTGGCTTTCGGCATACTGGTCGTGATAGGGCGATTTGAAGGCCGCCACCGTCTTGCTCATCAGGGGAAAATAGCCGGTCAGGGGGCCGATGGTGAAGATGACCGGCTGCTCCGGGTCGTCCCAGGGCTTATCAATCCGGCCGTATTTGGCGAACAGGAGGGCCCCCAGGCCGCTGCCGCCCGCCACCTCATCCCGGCCGTCCACCCGCACCACCTTGCCCTTGCCGGCGGCCAGGTCCATCACCAGCACGCGAAAATGGTCCCGGATCATGCCGCCTCCTCCGGGGCTGCGGCCTTGTCGGCCGGGCCGCCGCCCACTTCCTTCATCTCCAGGCAGTCGTGGGGACAATAGGGCACGCACCTGCCGCAGTGCAGACAGACGAAGGGCTCCCCCCCCGGGTCCAGATAAACGGCTCCCACCGGGCAGGCATGGGCGCAGTCGCCGCAGCGGATGCACAGTTTCTTGCGCACGATCACCCCGCCGCCCCGGCGCTGGGCATAGGCCCCGGTGGGACAGGCGGCGGCGCAGGGCGCAGGGTTGCAGGCCAGGCAGATGCGGGCCTCAAAGCCGGTGGACAGCCCCCCCGAGGAGGCGATGCGGATGCCCGCCATGTCCCAGGACAGGCGCCCATGCACCAACCGGGCGCAGGCCAGCGAACAGGAATGACAGCCGATGCAGCGCTCCAGCCGTGGGGTGGTCAATATTTTCATGACGATTCCTTACCTTGCTTCCTCTCCTAACCAGGATTCACAGCGCCATACTCACCCGGCGGACCCCCTCGTCCGGAGGGTGGAGGGTGAAGCCCGTCTTTTTCATCAGCCCCAGCATGGGCATATTCTCCGCCAGGACTTCGCCCCACAGGGATTTCACACCATTATCCCGGGCTATTTCGATGACCCGGGAGATCAGCTTGGCCCCCAGGCCCTTACCGTGCCAGGGGTCGGCCACGATGACCGCAAATTCGGCGGTGCTGCGGTCGGGAGCCATGACCAGGCGGCCCACCCCCATCATCACCTCGGGCCCCGGCGGAATGCCGAAAGCCGCGAGACCGATTTCCCGGTCGTAGTCGTTCTGGGTGAAACGGATGAGAAAGCTGTGGGGAAAGCTCTTGATCAGGTGAAAGTAACGGAAGTACAGGGTCTGATCGGAGCAGTTCTCCAAAAGCTCCTTCACCAGGGGCTCGTCCTCCGGCCGCATGGGGCGGAGCAGCACCGGGGTGCCGTCCCTGAGCAGCCAGTCGCTCTCATACTGGTTGGGGTAAGGCGCAATGATCAGGTGCCGGGGGGCCGGCAACTCGCTGGGCTCCAACCGGATGCGGGCATCCACGCAGACGGGCCGACCGTTGCTGATGAGCAGGGGGTTGATGTCCAGTTCGACGATTTCCGGAAAATCCGTTACCAGTTGGGACAGGCGCACCAAAATGCCGGCCAGCTCATCCAGGTTTGCCGGGGGAATATTGCGGTAGCCCTGCAGAATCCGGTAAACGCGGGTCCGCTCCATGAGCCGCCGGGCCAGGAGCAAATTGAGGGGCGGGAGATCCACCGCGGATTCCTTGAACACCTCGGTGAAGATGCCGCCCATGCCGAAGATCAGCAGAGGGCCGAAGCAGGGGTCTTTTTTCGCCCCGAGAATGAGCTCCAGGGGGGCTTTTTCCACCTGGGTCTGGATGGTGACCCCAAAAATATTGGCCTCGGGCTGGAAAGATCTGGCCCGGGCGACGATGTCCTCAAATGCCCGGCTCACTTCGGCTTCGTCCTGGAGCGAGACGCGCACGCCGTCGACGTCGGATTTGTGGGAGATGTCCGGGGAGTGGATCTTCAGGACCACGGGAAAGCCCAATCTCTTGGCGGCCGTGGCCGCAGCCGCGGGCGAAGATGCCGTCAGGGTGGGATTCACCGGGATGCCGTAGGCCGACAGCACGGCCTTGGCCTCAATCTCGCTCAGCATCAGCATCTTCCGGTTGAGACATTCCTCGATGAAAGACCGGGCCTGCCGGGTGTTCACCTTGATTTCCGACGGCAACTGCGGCGGAGTCTCCTGGAGGAGCTCCAGATTCCGGGTGTAGGAGTACATCTCCATAAAGGTGTCCACGGCCTCTTCCGGGGTTTCAAAGGTGGGGACGCCGGCCTGGTTGAGCAGGTCCACGCCGGCGGCGACGTCTTTGGACCCCATCCAGACCGCAAAGACCGGTTTGGCTTGTTTCTTGATTTCCGGGGCAACGGCCCGGGCCACGCCGGCAGGGTCCGTCATGGCCTGGGGCGAGAGCACCACCACCAGGCCGTCCGCTTCCGGAGCCCCCAGGACAATCCGGGTGGCTGCCAGGAATCGGTCCGGGGGCGCGTCGCCGAGGACGTCCACGGGATTGCCATGGCTCCAGTGGGGCGGCAGAGATTCGCTGAGCTTGCCGATGGTTTCCGGGGTCAGGACGGCCGGCTCCCGCTGCCACTTGCTGAAGGCATCCACCGCCATGACGCCGGGGCCGCCGGCATTGGTGATAATGGCCAGATTGCCCCCCAGAGGACGGGCCATCTTGCCCAGGGCCTCGGCGCAATTAAAAAGCTGGTCGATGGTGTCCACCCGGATAATGCCGGCCCGCCGGAAGGCGGCGTTGTAGGCCTCGTCCTGTCCGGCCAGGGCTCCGGTGTGAGAGGCCGCGGCCCGGGCCGCCGCCGCGCTGCGGCCGGACTTGACCACGATGATGGGCTTCACCCGGGACACGGAGCGGGCGGCGCTCATGAAGCGCCGGTGGTGCACCAGGTTTTCCATGTAGATGATGATGCTTTTGGCCCGGTCGTCGTTCCCCAGGTAGTCGATCATCTCGGCGAAATCGATGTCCGCCATGGAGCCGATGCTGACAAAGTGGCTGAAGCCGATATTCTGGGTTTCGGCCCAGTCCAGAATGGCGCTGCAGATGGCGCCGCTTTGGGATAAGAGCGCCAGGCCGCCGGGTCTGGCCGAACGCGCCGCGAAGCTGGCATTGAGCTGGGTATGGGGGCAGATGATGCCCATGCAGTTGGGGCCGAGATAGCGGATGCCCCCGGCTTGGGCTGCGGCCTGGATCTCCGCCTCCACTTGCTTGCCCTCGTCTCCCACCTCCTTGCCGCCCGCGGAGATGATGATGACGCCGGGAATCCCGGCCTGGCCGCATTCCTGCATGACCGCCGGCACGCCGCCGATGGGGACGGCGATCACGGCCAGGTCGATGGGCGCGCCCACCGCAGTGACCGAGGGGTGGGCCTTCAGCCCCAATATCTCTTGATGTTTGGGGTTGATGGGGTAGATCTGCCCCTGGAAGCCCCCTTCTTTCAGGTTCTTCACCAGGGTGAAGCCGATGCCGCCCTCTTTGGGGCTGGCCCCCACCACGGCCACGGCTTTGGGTTTGAAGAATGAATGGAGAACGTGTCTGTCCATGTTATCTGCCTCATCTTCCAGTCAGGCCGGAACCTGTTGGCGGATCAGGAGCCGGACCAGTTCTGCCGCCCCGGTGTTGACTATCCGGCGCGAGGCGCCGGCAGGGATCACCAGGGTGGTATCCGGCCTGAGATCCACCGGTTGGCCGTCCACCACCACCCGGCCGGCGCCCTGCATGGTTAAGGCCGCCACCTCGCCCTGGTATTGGAAAGCCGGTGTCTCCGCACCCGGGGCCAGGCTTAAGCGCCATACCTCAAACGTCTTCAGCCCCTGGTCGGCCCCCGCCAGGGTCTGTTGAACATTGCCCTGAAAGTGAAACTTCCGGACCTGGGCGTTATCGATCAATTCCATGGCGACCCCCTTTCGGGCTTCTTTTTCAATTGATCTGCCACCGGCTGGATGGCAGCCTGAACCTTCTTCAGATCTCCCGGAGAGTGGGCAGTGGGCCTGGGGGAGGCTGAGGCCTCAGCTCTCATCACCTCAGATCTATGAGCTCCATGCGGTTGTTGGCGTCCGGATGCTTGGAGGAGGGACCCTCCGTCAACACCGCGCAGTCGCCCTGAAGCCCAAAGGCCTCGAGACACCGGCGCACATAGTTTTTCCAGTCCTCCGGGTGATCCGGTTCATGCAGAGAGTGGACACCATAGGTGAACTGCAGCCTCTGGCAGGTGGCTTCCTGGGAACTCACGCCGATGGTCCACACCGCGGGCCGGAAGCGGGCGATGCTGCGGGCGGTGGCGCCGCTGCGGGTGGGCACGAACACCGCCGCGGGGGTGGTCCGCTCCAGAACGGACTGCACACTCAAGGAGATAAGCTCAGAGAGCTTCAGCGGAGCCCCCGGCCCCACCTCTTTCAGGATCTCCCGGACATGAGAGGCAGGCCGTTCGGACTCGATGGCCGCGGCAATCTTCCCCAGCATGGCCACCGCCTCCACCGGATATTTCCCCATGGCCGACTCTTCGGACAGCATCACGCAGTCGGTCCCGTCCAAAATGGCATTGGCCACGTCGGTGGCCTCGGCCCGGGTGGGGCGGCGATTGCCCACCATGGACATCAACATCTGGGTGGCCGTGATCACCGGTTTCCCCAGCAGGTTGGCCTTGCGCATGATCCGTTTCTGGACCCCGGCGATGTGCTCAATGGGGATTTCCACCCCCAGGTCGCCCCGGGCGATCATGATGCCGTCCGCGGCTTCCAGGATATCGTCCAGATGATTGAGGGCGTTGTGGCGCTCGATCTTGGCGATGATGAAGGGCTGATGTCCCATCGCCTGGGCGGCTTCCCGCACGGCTTCGATGTCCTGCCTCGATTCCACAAAGGACTGGCTCAGCGCGTCCACCCCCTGGGCCAGGGCAAATTCCAGGCACTGGCGGTCGCGGTCCGTGAAGGCGCTGATGCCCAGGTCAATGCCGGGGAGATTGAGCCCCTTGCGGGAGCGCAACTCGCCTCCCACCACCACCCGGCAGTGCACCACCCGGCCCCGCACCTCAACCACCTCAAGCTGGAGCAGGCCATCGCTTAAAAACAGGGCGTCTCCCGGTTTCACCACCTGGGGGAGCCGGGCGAAGCTCACCGAGACGCGGCCGGCGTCGCCGATGATTTCTTCGGTGGTCAGAGCAAAAGGGGCTCCCGGGACCAGTTCCACGGGCTCCGGCGAGATCTGGCCCAGGCGCATTTTGGGGCCGGGGAGGTCCGCCAGGATGGCCAACCGGCGTCCGGCGGCGGACGCGGCCTGGCGCAGGTGGTTGATCACCCGCTGGTGGGAGCTGAAATCACCGTGGGAAAAGTTGATCCGGGCCACATTCATGCCGGCCTCGAGCATCTGCCGCATGACTTCGGCCGACTGGGAGGCCGGGCCGATGGTGGCCACAATCTTGGTTTTATGGCCGGGTAGTTGCATCTCTGGCTCCCCTCAAGAGAAGTGACGGGACTGCCCGGTGATGGCCGGCGCGCTGCTCCGGATCCAGCCCTCCGGGTCCAGTTTCTGGCGCTGCGACACCGCCAGGTAAATGGGCGCGTGGGCGCCTTATTGGTTTCAGTTGCCCACCACCATGTCGGTCTTGCCGGCCATGCCCTCAGGCGTCGCATTTTGCCCCAGTATCAGGCAAAAGGCCGAATCCCGGGAATTGGCCGGGAGACTCCGGATGGTGTAGCGGGGGTCGATATACGTCAATTCAACTTTACGGCTGATTTGGCCGAGGCTCCTGCAAAATTCTCCCTTTGTCCTGGGAAAGGGGGGCGGCTTTGAAAACGCTCTGCAAGATGCCGACCTCTTTTATGGTGCGCGGTGCGCACCCCACATGGGGGCCGGAACATCAAAGGATCGGCAGGGTGCCCACGGCGCACCATGATATTTCGGTATTCGGAAACCCTGACGTTGCTGAGAGCCCCACGTTTTCTTTCCTTCTTTATCAAAGCGGCCTGACCTCCCAGACCTTTTCGCAATACTCCCGGATGGCCCGGTCCGAGGAGAACTTGCCCAGGCGGGCGACGTTGAGGATGGACATGCGGGTCCAGCGTTTGGCGTCCCGGAAGGTATGGCCCACCTCATCCTGCCGGTCCACATACGACCGGTAGTCGGCCAGCGCCAGATACTCGTCCCGGTACAGGAGCGAAGCCACCAGGGGCTGGAAGAGATGGGCGTCGCCGTGGGAGAAGAACCCCGAGCTGATGAGGTCCAGGGCCTCCCGCAACTCCCGGTCCTGCTCATAGCAGCCCAGCGGGTGGTAGCCGGAGGCCTTCAGGTCCGCCACCTCTGGGGCCGTGCGCCCGAAGAGGAAGAAATTTTCCGGCCCCACCTCCTCCCGGATCTCCACGTTGGCCCCGTCCAGGGTGCCGATGGTGAGGGCGCCGTTCAGGGCGAACTTCATGTTGCCGGTGCCCGAGGCCTCCTTGCCGGCGGTGGAGATTTGCTCCGAGAGGTCGGCCCCGGGATAAATGAGCTGCCCGTTCTTCACGGTGAAGTCCGGGAAGAAAACCACCTTGAGGCGGTCCCCGACGTCCGGGTCGTGGTTCACCACCTCCGCCACCGCGTTGATGAGCTTGATGATGAGCTTGGCCATGAAGTAGCCCGGCGCCGCCTTGCCCCCGAAGATAAAGGTGCGGGGGGTGATCGTCTGCTCCGGATGGCGCTTCAGACGATTATAGAGGGTAACGATGTGCAGCACGTTCAGGTGCTGCCGCTTGTATTCGTGAATGCGCTTCACCTGGATGTCGAAGAGGCTGGCCGGGTTGACCTGGACGCCGGTGCGGTTCCGGATGGCGGCAGCCAACCGCTTCTTGTTCTCCAGCTTCACCCGGCGCCAGTTGCGCTGGAACCTGGGGTCCTCGGCGAAATCTTCCAGGCGTCTGAGTTCCTCTAAATGCCTGATCCAGCCCTCGCCGATCTTCCCGGTGATGAGCCCGCTCAGGGCCGGGTTGCTCAGGGCCAGAAAGCGGCGGGGGGTGACCCCGTTGGTGATGTTGAGAAACTTCTCCGGCCACAGCTCGTAAAAATCCTGCAGCACGGTGCGCTTGAGGAGGTCGGTATGGAGGGCCGCCACCCCATTGACGGCGTGGCTGCCCACGCAGGCCAGATGGGCCATGCGCACAGATTTCCCCCCGCTCTCGTCGATGAGGGACAGCCGCCGCACCCGGTCCTCATCCAGGGGATACGTGAGGCGCACCTCATCCAGGAAACGCTGGTTGATTTCATAGATGATTTCCAGGTGCCGGGGCAGGAGTTCGGCAAAGAGGGGCGCCGGCCAGGTTTCCAGCGCCTCCGGCAGCAGGGTGTGATTGGTGTAGGACAGGGTGTTCCGGGTGATCTCCCAGGCCGCCTCCCAATCCAGGAGATGCTCGTCCACCAACAGCCGCATCAACTCCGCCACCGCCAGGGCGGGATGGGTGTCGTTGAGCTGGATGGCGAAGCTTTCCTGGAAGCTCTCCAGACTCCTCCCCCGCAATAAGTGAATGCGGATCATGTCCTGCAGCGAACAGGAGACGAAAAAGTGCTGCTGCGACAAACGGAGCCTTTTGCCCGCCTCGGGCTCGTCATTGGGGTAGAGCACCTTGGTGATGTTTTCGGACAGCACCTTTTCCTGGACCGCACCGTAGTAGTCTCCCACGTTGAAGTCCGCAAAATCGAAGGACTCCACGGCTTCGGCCTTCCAGAGGCGCAGCAGATTGGTGACCCGGTTGCGGTAGCCGGGGACCGGATAGTCATGGGCCTCGCCTTTCACCACCACGCCGGGGGCCCAGCGCCGCCGCTGGCGGCCGGCGGCGTCGGGGTAGGCCTCCACGTGCCCTTTCCAGCCCACCTCATAGGCGATCTCCGGCCGGCAGATCTCCCAGGGATTGCCCAGCTCCAGCCATTTGTCCGTGACCTCCACCTGCCAGCCGTCCCGGATCACCTGGTCGAAGATGCCGAACTCATAGCGGATGCCATAGCCGATGGCGGGGACTTCCAGGGTGGCCAGGGAGTCCAGGTAACAGGCGGCCAGCCGGCCCAGGCCGCCGTTGCCCAGCCCGGGTTCGCCTTCCTGGTCCAGCAGTTCCTCCAAGGAGCGTCCGTGCCGGGCCACGGCCTTCCGGACCTGCTCCCGGATGCCCAGGCAGAGGAGATTGTTGCCCAACTGCGGCCCGATGAGAAATTCCGCCGAAAGATAACTCACCGCCTTGATGTCGGCAGCAAAGGCCTTGAGGGTTTGCACCCAGTTATGGAGCAGCCGGTCCCGCACCGTATAGGACAGGGCCATGTACCAGTCGTTGGTGCTGGCCAGCTCGGGAAGCCGCCCCTGGACGTAGTAGAGGTTGTCCAAGAGCGCCTGGGCCAGAATCTGGGGGCTGGCGCCGGTGCGGATGCTTTCCCCGGCTGGTGATTTTTTCCGCTTTGTCATGGTCTTCCCTGAAACGTCGCCTTTCATCTTGACCTCAGGCTTTCCCGGCACTCATCAGGACGTGCTCATTCTTGTACATGACCATCTTGATCAGTTCATCCCGGGCCGGCCCCAAATACTTCCGCGGGTCGAACTCTCCCGGCTTCTCGGCGAAAATTTTCCGGATAATGGCGGTCATGGCCAGACGGCCGTCGCTGTCGATGTTGATTTTACAGACCGCCGAGCGGGCGGCCCGGCGCAACTGCTCTTCGGAGATGCCCACCGCGGCTTCCATGTGGCCGCCGCAGCGGTTGATCAGGTCCACATACTCGGGCATGACCGAGGAGGCGCCGTGCAGCACGATGGGAAATCCCGGCAGGCGCCGCTCGATCTCCTCCAGGATGTCGAACCGCAGGGGCGGCGGTTCCTCGCCGGGCTTCACCTTGAACTTGAAGGCCCCGTGGGAGGTGCCGATGGAGATGGCCAGGGAATCCACCCCCGTGCGTTGCACAAATTCTTCCACCTCGGCAGGCCGGGTGTAATGGGACGCGGCGGCGGAGACTTCGTCCTCCACCCCGGCCAGCACCCCCAACTCCCCCTCCACGGTGACGTCCCGGGCATGGGCAAAGTCCACTACCTGCCGGGTGAGGCGGATGTTTTCCTCGAACGGATGGTGGGAGCCGTCAATCATCACGGAGGAGAAGCCCGTATTGATGCAAGATCGGGCTAACTCCAGGGTGTCGCCGTGATCCAGGTGCAGGGCGATGGGAATGGCTGCG
>Ga0194111_10000161_pt1 | contig 80270 bp, 65 predicted proteins | sample TA2KigC300mmetaG_FD_146194 | JGI IMG/M metagenome (GOLD analysis project Ga0194111, IMG submission 146194) | Freshwater microbial communities from Lake Tanganyika, Tanzania - TA2015033 Kigoma Deep Cast 300m | ecosystem: Environmental > Aquatic > Freshwater > Lake | place: Tanzania: Lake...
CGGTGAGGAGAAGGCGGAGGCCCTCGCCTCGGCGTTTCTCGTGCGCGGCCTGAAGGACGCGGCCAGGATCGGGAGGATCCTCGGTCCCGGCGAAGGGCTGATCCGGCTTCGGCGCGAGGTTCTCTAGAGCGGCCTGATCGGATCCGAGACGCTTCGCCTGGAGCGCCCGGGGACCCCGGCAGGTTCCCGGAGCCCCGCGCCGCGGACGCGAACCTAGCGGGGCGGAGGGAACCAACGGGGTCCCTCGCCCCCCGCCGCGCCCCCGCTCGCTTCTCGGATTCGGTCCGATGCGCCTAGAAGCTCTTGAGAAGCGCCTCGTTCGTAGGGAACTTCTGCAGCAACGTCAGCAACCCCTGCATCGCCTCATCGGGCTTCTTCCCCGCGAGGACGCGGCGGAGCATCTGAAGACGCGGAAGAAGGTCCGGCGGGACCAGTTTCTCCTCCTTGCGGCTCCCGCTCTTCGCGATGTCGATGCAGGGAAAGATCCTCTTCTCGAAGAGGTCGCGGGATAGGACGAGCTCGGTGTTTCCCGTGCCCTTGAACTCCTGGAAGATCACCTCGTCCATGCGCGATCCGGTATCGACGAGGGCCGTGCCGACGATCGTGAGGCTTCCCCCTTCCTCGATCTTCCTTGCCGCGCCGAAGATCTGCCGCGGGGCCTGCATGGTCGAGGCATCCAGCCCGCCGGTCAAGGTCCTGCCCGTCCCCGAGAGGACATTGTTGTAGGCCCGCGCGACGCGCGTGATCGAGTCCAGGAGAAGGAGCACGTCCTCGCCGGCGAGCACCTTCTGCAGGACCTCGGCCATCGCCTCCTCGGTGCGCTCCACATGCTCGGTCGCGGAGAGATCGGACGACGCGGCATGGACCTTGGCCCTGACCCCTCGCCGGAAGTGCGTGACTTCCTCGGGACGCTCATCGACCAGCAGCACATGGACCGCCATCTCGGGGTGATTGCGCTCGACGGCGTGGGCGATCTCGATCAGGAGGGTGGTCTTGCCGGCCTTCGGAGGGGAGACGACCAGGCAGCGCTGTCCCCTGCCGATGGGGGCGATCAGGTCCCAGGCCCGCGTCGAGAGGTCCCGCGGATCCCCCTCGAGCCTGATTCTCTCGAACGGATCGATGCTCGTTCCCCGCTGGAGCATCGCGAGGAGGCCCTGGAGATCCGCTCCCCTCTGTCGAGGGGCGGCCTGAGGAGGACGGGCATGAGGGAACCTCCGCTCGCTCCCCCGCGATCCCGCTCTCGGGCGGCGACGGTCGCCGCGTCCACTCGACCCGACGTTTCTTGCTGGCACTCGTTCTCCTGAACTGGTGACGCCACGCCCCCGCCTCACTCCCCGGCGAGCCTAGCCCTTCCCGCGCCCGGATGACAGCGCGAGATGCCCGCCGGGAGGCCAGGTCCGGGCTGGCGGCCGACTCTACCCGGTCCTAAGCTCGGTGCTCATGAGGGGCATCTGTCTCACGCTCGGCTGTCTCGCGCTCGGCTGTCTCGCGGCCTGGGCCGCCCTATCCCCGCCCGCTGGGGCGAATGAGGCAAGCGTGCTGGAGACATCCTTCGTCGGGCCTTCGGCCGGCGAACGGCTTGACCTCTATTTCGAATCGAAGGTCCCCCTGGGCTTCTCCGGCGTCGTTCTGGTCTACAAGGACGGACTGATCGTCCTCCACGAGGCGTACGGCTCGGCGGACCGCTCGACCGGCGCCCCCAACACGGTCCAGACCCTCTTCCCGATCGGAGGAATGTCGAGGCAGTTCGCTCTCGCGGCCGTCCTTCGTCTCGCGCACGAGGGGAAGCTCGACCTCAGCCGGCGGGTCGACGCGTTGCTGCCCGGGGATATCGTGGACGGCGCGGATCGAACCATCGCCGAGTTGATCGCGAGGGCGGATGTCGAATCGGGCCGCCTGCTCGAGGCTATCGTCGAGACCGCCTCCGGCACGAGCTATGAGGAGTACCTGCGCGAGAGGATCTTCCGCAAGGCGGGCATGACCAGCACGACCTTCGCGCACCGCCTCGCGCGAGATGGAGAAGGGATCGCGCGCGGCCACGAGGGGCCCCACGCCCTCCTCGAGGCGATGGGTCGCTCCTCGACCCTGCGCCCCTTCCTCTCGATGCTGGACTCGAGCCTGAGGCGAGCGGCGATCCGGCTTCGGCCGGCGGAGGCCTCTGCCGCCGGCGCCGATGGCCTCGGAATGCGCGAGATCGCGACGACAGCCGCGGATCTCTTCCGATGGGAGCTTGCCTTGCGCGGCGGGGAGATCCTGCCGGCGGAATCGAAGCATCTCCTGTTCGGGGTCCCGCGCGGAGCCGAGAGCCGCTGGTTTCTGCCGTTTCAGATCTCTGGCGACTCCCCCGGGTACCAGACCGGGCTTCTGCGCCGCGGCGACCGTGACGTCGTGATCGTGATCCTCCAGAACACCGATATCGGATGGCGGCGCGCTCTCGAGGCGGGAGTGGAAGGAGCTCTCTTCGGCGGAACCGAGACGGGATTGAACCTGGTCATCGCGCTGATCGCGGTGGCCGTCTCGATCTGGCTCTTTCTGGCCACGCTGCGGACGAGACGCTCGAGGCGCCGGAGGCGGCCCCGTCTCGGTCCCCTTCTCCCTTGATCGGAAAGGGCCTAATATGCCGGCGGAGTTGGGTGTCGGAGTCTGTCGTCCCACAAGAAGGAGGTTCGCCATGAACCGTAGCCGTTCGTCGAGAGGAGCAATCGTCGGCTGTATGGTCCTCGGAGCCATCTCCCTGTGCGCCGCGCCCGCGCCCGCGACCACCACGCGGTGGAGCAGCATGCAAGTCCCGGTCGGCCTCGGCCGGGATGACGCGAGCGTGGAGTACTTCCCGACCCTTGCCGACGAGATCTCGAGCGGCATCTATGCCGACCCGGGTCTGGACCGAGGCTATCCCTGTCCCCCTGGGATCTGCCGAGAGGAATCGGCCAACCTCGCGCCGTCATCGAGAGTCCCAAGGGTCCTGTGGATTCCCCCTCTTCGATCCCCTCGCCTCTTCCTGGCCGCGCGAGGATCAGAGGAAGTCCGCATCGGAGCGACGGGATGGCGGCCGGGCGGAGTCATGATCGGGATTGCCGGGCTCTACAGCCACAGGTTCGATCAAGCGACGGAGGAGTACCGCCTGGTGACGCAGTCCGGGCCGGAACTGCGTCATGGGGACCGGTCTACGAAGAGAGATCTCTACTACGGGATCCTCGGGTGGCGCGCGGGGGATCCGGGCGGAACCTGTCTCGACGGAGCGCTCGGATTCGGATTCGATCGGCGCTCGATCGAACGGCGCCAGATCGATAGCCCGCGCGAGGAGATCCTGCGGACCGATCCGACTGACCGGCCGAGCTGGCAGGCCACCGGTCTCTTCACACAGCCACTCCGGGGAGGAAACCTGCGCGCCCTGTTGGGAGGCGGATGGGAGCGAGGCGAGCAGGACGTGAAGAAGTACAGCATCGACGGGCTCGATGTCGCTCCCGGACATCGCGCAGCCGGACCGCGCACGAGCAGCGTCTATGGAGATCTGGCCTGGATGGGGCAACTCGGACAGGTTCGCCTCTTCTGCTGCGGCCTCTCCCTCACCCGGACCCAGATGCGCGACACAGATTTCCCCGGCCCGGTTGTCTCGATCCGTCAAACGACGGCGCGCCGGTTCCAGGCGACCGCTTTCGCCGGAGCCGAGGTCATCCCGCTTCCGTGGCTCGCCCTCCGCGCCGGAGCTTCGAAGTGCTACGAGGATGTTCGTTCGAGCAGCGAGCTGGAGCGGAGCTGGCCGCACGCCTCCGTTTCAGTGAATGAGACAGACACCAGCCGCGGCTTTCGCGCCCCGGCGGTCACGACAGGGATCGGGCTTCGCCACAAGAAGCTCCGCGCCGACCTTCAGCTCGACCTGGGGACCGCGCTCTCCTACATGTTCAACAGGGCGTCCGTGAGCTACGAGTTCTAGAGTGGGTTGAGGGCATCTGGTTCAAACTGGCGGCTACACATCGGGCCGCATCCCTCCGATAGATAGGCGGGGCGGCGGCCGGGGGCGGGGAGAACTCCCCGATCCGGCCGGGGCTCCGCCCTTTCACGGAGGGATCCACAGCATGGCCACGCAGAGCGTCCTGTTCCTTGAAGTCATCGAGTGGTTCGACCCGAGCGGCAAGGAGATCGTTCACCGGGTTCCCGAGCAGGGGTCGGCCGAGATCAAGTGGGGCGCGCAGCTCACCGTCAGGGAGAGCCAGGCCGCGGTCCTCTTCTATCAAGGCCGGGCCTACGACGCCTTCGGACCGGGGCGCCACACCCTGAAGACCGCCAACGTGCCGATCCTGACCAAGATCCTGAGCATCCCCTGGGGGATGACCAGCCCTTTGCGGGCCGAGGTCGTCTTCGCGAACATGAAGCTCTTCACGAATCTCAAGTGGGGGACGCGCGAGCCGGTCGCCTTCAAGGACGCGGAGCTGGGGCTCGTGCGCCTGCGCGCCTTCGGCATCGGCAACATCCGCGTGGCGCAACCTGTCCTCTTCATCAACACCGTCGTCGGGACGCAAGGGATCTACTCGACGGCCGACCTCGAGGAGTACCTGAGCCGCGTGATCGTCTCGCGCCTGAACGACCACCTCGGCGAGGAGCTCGACACTCTTCTGAATCTGCCGGGGCGTTACGAGACCCTCTCGCAGGGCCTGATCGCCCGCCTCAGGGACGACTTCGACCGTCTGGGGCTCGCCCTGGCCGACCTCTACATCGATTCGATCACTCCCCCCGAGGAGGTCCAGCGGGCGATCGATGACAAGAGCCGCCTCTCCCTCTTCGAGGACCTCAACAAGCTGCTTCGGATGAAGGCTGCGATGGCCGTCGAGAAGGCTGCCGCCGCCGAGGGGGCGGCCGGGACGGGCCTGGGCATGGGGATGGGGATGATGATGCCCGCCTTCTTCGCCCCTCATCTCGCTCACGGAATGCGGGAGGAGATCGGTCCGGCCGGCAAGGACGCGATGACCCAGGAGGGACAGGCATGGGGGGCCGTCTCGACGTGCTCCGCCTGCACGCATCCGATCCAGGCGAGCGCGCGGTTCTGCCAGCATTGCGGCCAGCAACAGATCATCCACGCCCGGTGCGCTTCCTGCGGCGTGGAGTTGCCCCCGGACGCCAGGTACTGCCCGGGCTGCGGAGTCGCGGCATCGGAGAAGCCTCGCCCCAGGACGTGCCCGCATTGCGGGACCGAGAACATGCATCATGCGACCCACTGCAACCAGTGCGGCGAGAAGCTCGACTAGCCCGTCCCTGCGGATCCTGCATGAGTGCCCGCAGTGCGGGGGCCCGGTCGATCTCGAGGAGACCGATCGGCTCCTGACTTGCGGCTATTGCCGCGTCCGGCTCCAGATCGCGGGACCGGGCCCGCGCCGCCTCTTGCTCCCGCCGAAGGATCCGTTCGATCCCGACCTGTTCTACATCCCCTACTGGCGGATCAAGGGGCAGGTCCTGACCTGCACCTCATCCGGGCTCGTCCACTCGATCGTCGATCGCACCTTCAGGGCGATCGAGGACGACGCCCTCCCCTTGACCCTCGGCTTCCGGCCCCAGGCGATGAGACTTCGCTTCGCGACGCCCGAGACGCAGGGCCGCTTCCTCGCTCCGAGCGTCACGCTCGAGACTGCGGTGGCGGCCACCCTGAGATCGCTCCGCAGTCCCCTAGAGGAATCGAGGATCTTCGAGACCCTCCTTGGCGAGACGATGAGCGTCGTCCACCTTCCGGTGATCCTGCGCGACGGCATTCTTGACGCGGTCGTGGGGGCGCCGCTCACCTCGGCGGACAGGCTCCTCGCCGCGCGGCGCGGGCCGCTCGCGGCCGCGGGCCGGCGGGTCTCCGCGGGGGGCGGCCGCCCGCTGGATGCCGCGAATCAGATCGACAGAGAGAATCTCGGCGTGCAGTTCCTGCCGACCCTCTGTCCGGAGTGCGGATGGAGCCTGATCGGCGAGCGGGACAGCCTCGTTCTCGTTTGCCCCACCTGCCGGACCGCTTGGGAGGCCGACGACCGCCGCTGGAGCAAAGTTGCCCTGGCCAGCCTTCCCGGCGTATCGGAGAGCGCCCGCCTCCTCCCCTTCTGGCGCATCCGGGCGAGCATCGAGGGCCTGTCTCTGAGGACGCGGGTCGATCTGGTCCGCCTGGGGAATCTGCCGGAGACTCCCGGCGTCGGTCGCGAGGACGGGCCCCTCCACTTCTGGAGTCCCGCCTTCAAGCTCCACCCCGAACACTACCTCCGGATCGCCGCCACGATGACCCTCGCCCGCCCGGAGCCGTCAGCCGAGGCGAATCTGGAGAGCCTCCCGATCCACCCAGTCACCCTCGCGCGAAACGAAGCGATCGACGCCGTCAGGGTGATCGTCGCGCGCATGGCCCGTCCCGCCCGCCCGGTCATGTCTCGCCTTGCCGGGGCGCGCATCGATGTCGAGGAGGCGACCCTGGTCTGTGTCCCGTTCGAGTCGCATGGATCCGATCTCATCCAACACGCGATCCCCCTCTGCGTGAACCGGAACCTCCTCGAGCACGGCAGGCACATCTGACCGGCGGCGCGACCGCTCGCCTCTCGGATCCGGTCGAAGACGTCCAGCGCCCTGCCCTCCGAGCCACGCGCGGCGCCGTGCTATCCTCCATCCTTGTGAAGCGCAGACGGCATCTCGGGCTCCTTTCGCCGATCGCGGCGCTCGCGCTCCTCTGTTCGCCGCACCAGGCCGCGCGGCCGCAGTCCTCCGTCGACGCTCCGCGCGTCGGCCTGATCGAGATCGAGCGCCTCCCGATCTTCCCGAACAACGCCGAGGCCGGGCTTCCTTGGTTCATGCGGGCGACCAATCGCCTCCACGCGATGACGCGCGAAACGGTGATCCGGCGCGAGCTCCTCTTTCGCGAGGGGGATCCCATCGACACGCTTCGCCTGCGGGAGTCGGAGTACCTCCTGCGGCAGCGCGGGCTATTCGAGTGGGCCGCGATCGATCATCAGGTGCGCGACAGCATGGCCGTCGTTCGCGTTCGAACACAGGATCTCTGGACCCTGGGGATCATCCTCTCCTACGAGAAGCAGGCGGAGATCTCCTCCCTGACATTCGGCATGCGCGACCGCAACTTCCTCGGAAGCGGCAACACGCTCTACTGGTCGCAGATGCTCTCGACCGACCAGGACGCCTTCATCGGGATGGTCGAGCTGCCCCGCCTGGCTGCGACCCGCGGGAGCCTGTCGTTGCAGTTCTCGGAGCAGGGCGAGGCTGCCACGCGCTCCATCGGTCTCGGGCGGCTGCCCGAGACTCCGCTCGATGAGTGGGGATGGGGCATCGGCGGGCATCTGACCCGCGGAGAGAAGCGGTTCTTTCAGTCCGGCGAAGAGGTCGGCTCGTCGGGCTTCGAGAGACAGAGCGCGGGCGTCCACCTGGGGCGCTACCCGTCCGGAGCGCTTCAGGTCGGCTACGGCGCCGGATGGGTGGAGCGACGGATCGATCCGCACGGTGAGGCGAAGAGCCTCCTCGAGGAGGCGCCCCCCCCGCCGGCCTTCGAGAAGCGAAGGCACGGCGGGCCCCTCGCCTTCGCATGCGCGACGAGCCGCCGCTTCGTCCCCGCGATGAACCTCGAGCGCTATGGCGTGGTCGAGGACTATCCGGTGGGCTTCATGGGCCACCTCACCGCCCTGCCCAACAGGAGATGGCGAGAGGATCGAGACCATGCGTTCCTGCTCCAGTCGACTCTGGCCGGCGCCTTGATCCCCCTGCCTCATCTCAGCATCGGTATCGAGGCCTACGGCGATCTCTTCCTCCGCTCGGACCGCCGCGCGGGAGATCGGCTCCTTCGCGGCGCGATGACGGCGATGTGGCAACCCTCTCCCAGGCTTCTCACGATCGCCCAGGGATTTCTCCTCCGAGGCAAGGAGCGCCCCGCGACTTCGGTCCACTACCTTGGGGGCGCCTCGGGCCTGCGCGGCTTCACCACGCGGGAGTTCGAGGCGAGAGACTATCTTCTGGCGACGCTCGAGCAGAGGATCTGGAGCGGAATCGAAGTGGCGTGGGTCGGAATCGGCGCCAACCTCTTTGTCGATGCCGGGCTCCCCTCTCCCCGGGAGGGATTCCGCGGCGTCTCCTGGCGCGGCGGTTTGGGCGGAGGGCTCCTTCTCGGCCTGCGCAAGTCATCCCAGAAGCCGATCCGCGTGGAGATCGCCTGGAGAACCGACCGAGAGGCAGATCCGACCGTGTCGATCGCGACCAGCACGGTCTTGCGTCTGATTCCCAAGCTCGCGATCCCGACGCCGATCTTCGACCCGCCCCGCTAGGGGAACTCGACCGGATCTGAGGGGCGGCCGGACGGCGGCAGGCCCGACCGGGAGTCGGGGCCGGGGCTTTCGTGAACTAGGAGGGCTATTGGGGGGCTTTCTCCGCCCGGGAGGTCTCCGGATTCAGGAAGTCGTAGAGTGCCTTCACCTCGGCGTATCCCCGGCTCTGGCGTCCGGAGGAGCTTGTCCCCATCCATCGACTGAGCTGTCGCTTGACCACTCCTCTTCTTGCGCCGCCGACAAAGAACGCCTCGTAGATCATCTCCTCGATGTTCTCGATCCTCTCTCGATCGGTGACGCTTGCAAACGAAGCGAGCAGCTCCTTTCGATGACACGCCAATCAAGGCCGTCCGACTGGCGGTGTCCTGTCGAGCCATCTCCCTTCGATCTCCTGTCGAATCCCCTGTCGAGTCTCCTATCGAGCCATGTCCTATCGAGCCATTGCGAAGCCAACGGCCAAGCCGTATGCTGGTTGCGCTCGGCAAAGCAGGAGGAGCGCCATGAAAGCCCTCGCAGTCCGAATCCTCTTGCCGGCGATCGCGCTCGCCGGCATCGCCAACCTCGGTTTCGGAGCGATCCCCTATCTCACCTGGGATGATGCGGAGGTGGTGGATTCGCCGGTCACGATCCTCCCGTCCTCCTCCGGAGCATCGGCCATCTACTGGGAAGGCCAGTGGCGCGTCGTGTACGAGAAAGAGGGCGACATCTACCTCTGCACCAAGGATGCCGCGGGATGGGCCACGCCGTTTCCCGTTGCGGACGGTGCCTCCGACTCACGCAACCCGCACTTGGCGGACATGATGGGGAACCTCTGCGTCGTGTGGGAGGACGATCGGTCAGGCCATACTGAGATCTGGTCCCGCAGACTTCATGCCGGGCAGTGGACGCAGGAGGAATGTCTCACCTGTGACGACGTCTCCTCCAGGGCTCCGGCCGTCGCCGCGACCTACTACGCCGGTATGGTCGCATGGGAGGACAGCACAGCGAGCTCCTTTCGCCTGTGGGCAAGAACGTGGTCCGGCACAACATGGGGACCGCCATCCAGCGTCTCGACGAATCCGGCCAACGCCCGCGATCCGTCTCTGGCTTGTTCCTGGATGCAGACGATCTTCGTATCTTGGGCCGATTGGCGCCACGGACTCCCTCAGATCTACGTGAGAGAGTGGGAGTCCGGGTGGGGAACCCAGGAACGAACACCGCCGGTCTCATCGCCGTGCCGCCATCCATCGATCCAATCCTCCGTCTGCTGCGGCGACGCTCTTGTTAATGACATCTCAGTCGCATACGAGGTAACCGAACCGGACGGCATCACGGAGGTCTGGCGCACGGACCGGCGCTTCTACGACTGGACTGTGGAGCGTGTCTCGACCGACGATCAGATCCCGTCAATCTGTCCCAGCACCGCCGGTCTCGACTACAGCGTCGGTGAGTGTGGGGATGGGGGTTACGTACCCAAGTACTATGAAACCTTCACTGAGGTCCTGCTTGGCGGTCTCCGACGACATACGGCGGTCGAGCATCCCGGGGTTGGAGCGGATCAGTTCGACGTTCTTACCGAGAGCGGGCTCGACAAGTCTTCGATCGCCCTGACCACGGACGAGCAGTTCGCCGACATCTTGGTCTTCTACATCGAGATGAGGGACGGCGTTCCCACGCTTCTCGTGCGCCACGGGGTTGCGCCGCGTTACGACAGCGTAGTCTACGAGACCCCGCGCGCGTTGCTGATCTCGCCAGCCGGCCTCCCCGGGACCGCTGTCCGCGCCTACAACCGCTGCCCAATCATACCCCCGCCTGTCGGCCACGCTCTCGAGATCGAGTTCTCCGCCCCGCTCGATGCCGCCCTCACGTGGGACGCCGGGCAGGAACACCCGTTCGTCCATGCGGTCACCGACAGCGGGGGCGTGGCTCTTTTCTCTATCTCCGGCGGCGGTTGTTCCCAAGCGGGGTCCGCGGACCTCAGTTGCGACGGATTCCAAATGCCCCTGCGAGTATGGCCCGGCGCCAAGTCCCCTGACGTGAACGGCGACTGCGTCGTCCTCGAGGACGACGTCGCTTACGTCAAGGCCCGGCTGGGTTCCAATGACTTCTGCGCTGATCTCGACGGATCAGGGCTCGTGAATGAAACCGACCTGGCGCTCGTAGAGGCCACCCTGGGAGATATCTGCCCATCACTTGCGGCGATCGAAGATACCCGCGAGGGGCGCACCATGAGTCTCACCTCCAGCCCCAATCCGGCGAGCAGGAGCGTTGTCCTTCGCCTCTGGCTTCCGGTCGGCGGCGAGCGCGCTCAACTGCGCATCGTTGACGCGGGCGGCCGGCTTGTCCGCTCTTGGAACCGTGGTTCCTGGTCCGCCGGCACAAACACGGTCCTGTGGGATCTGCGCGACATCTCCGGCCGGTCGGTCTGTCCGGGGATCTATTTCGCCACCGCCGCCTCAGGCAAGGACCGATCCTCCCGAATGATCGCTGTCGTCAAGTAGACCGTCGCACCCCCTTGACTCTCCTTCCGCGCGCGGAGGATCATCCTTCACGATCGAGGCCGCCGGAACTCTCCGGGGAAGGCGATCGCGTTCGCTCCCCGCGAGCAGGCGGCGGCCGGGCCGCGGACCGGAACTCCCTGGAGGGGCCAGTGATGAAACCTGCAGTCCTTCTCTTATCGTTCCTGCTGATGATCGGCGCGCCGGCGCGAGGGCCGGCGATGAATGACCCGCAGGCCGCCGCCGCGCTCGACAGGTTCATCGAGGCGACGGGAGGGCTGGAGGCGCTGCGAGGACTGAAGAACATCTCCCTCCACGCGACCGCTGAGGCATATGGCAACCAGTACGACTTGAAGCTCCTCTCCGACGGGCGCTTCCGCATGGAGGCGCGGGATCGCATCACCGTCTTCGACGGCGAGAAGTACTGGCAGTCCTACTACGGAATGTCGCGGGAGCTCACGGGGGAAGCGATCGAGGGGCTCCGGGAGGTCGGCTTCAGGGAGGGCTTCCTCCATGGCCTCCTCGACCGGGAGCTCAAGCCGATCCCCCTTGCCCACGCGGGCCGCGAAGCCAAGCGCGGACGCTCGTGGGATCTGCTGTTGTCAGCGCGGGAAGACGGCGCGCGCAGGACCTTCTACTTCGACGGCGAGACGGGCCTGCTGGACAGGATCGTCGAGATCGTGCCCGACTCGACTCTCCGGGAGAGAAAGAACCTCTACACTTTCTCCGACTACCTGGATGTCGGCGGACTCAAGCTTCCGACTTCGATGCACGGCACCTGCGTCACCAACGGGAACGAGTTCCAGCCGCTCACGCGCTTCACGGATCTCGCGCTCAACGCGGAGATGGAAGAGTCCTCGTTCTCGAGGCCCGAGACGACGGCGCCCGCCGCCGTCGCCGCGGACGGAGCGCTCTCGGGGGTGGTGCTCGGCGTCTCAGGCCGGGGCAGCCTGATCACCAACATCACGAACGCCGACCTTGAGAAGCTGCAGGCCGAGGATCGGTCGACGCTCGAGGTGGAGATCAGGGGCATGCGGACCCGCCACCTCCTCCTCAGGGATCCGCAGGGGCTCTCGGATGTCTCATCCGGCGACTATGTGGCGACCTTCAATCAGACCCCGGCGCTCTGGCTCGTCAAGGCCTACGTCGGGATGACAAGCGACCAGCCCTATGAGGTGGGTGACGCGCTGCGACTGAGCGTCGCTCGGACTCCCGAGAAGGAGGAATGACCATGAAGGGCTCCATCGTCACGCGGCCATCCGGTAGGACAGGAATCGGAGGGGAGGCGCTGTCGGTGCGCAGGCGGCTTTTCGGGCTCCCGCTCGCCATCGTCCTCTCGATGGCGGCCGGCGCGGCCCCGGCGGCCGATCCGCCCGCGCAGACCACCCCGTCGGCGGACCAGGGCCGAATCCGGCATTACAACACCCTCGGCAAGACGGGGCTCAAGGTCTCGGACATCGGCTTCGGCGCGGGGACGGTCACGCAGGCCGCGCTCGTCGAGTATGCGCTGGATCTGGGCATCAACTACTTCGACGCGGCCGAGAGTTACGCCCGCGGGGGGTGCGAGAGGGCGATCGGGGAAGTCGCGGCCCGGCGGCGGGGCGAGATGGTCATCTGCACGAAGCTCGATCTCGACGGCAACGCCACGAAGGAAAGCATCATCACGAGGCTCGACGGCTGCCTGGAGAGGCTGAAGACCAGCTATGTCGACATCCTGATGATCCACGGCGGGAACCCCGATGCGGTTGCGAATCCGGCCGTCTACGTTGCGTTCGACGAGCTCAAGAAGCAGGGGAAGATCCGCTTCACGGGCATCTCCCATCACGGCCCCAACCTCGCCGCCGAGCTCAGGCCCGTGATCGACGCGGGCAGGATGGACGTGATTCTCTGCAGCTACGATCCTTACGGCGATCCCGACATCCCGGCGATGCTCGAGGAGGCGCGCAAGAAAGAGATCGGCCTCGTGGCCATGAAGATCCTGACCTCGGCGCGCGCCGACAGTCTCGCCGAGTTCAAGTCCGGCAAGCATCCGTTCCACATCGCCGCTCTGCGGTGGGCTCTCAAGGAATCGGGAATGGACACCGCGCTGATCAGCTTCACGATGATGGATCAGATCGACGAGTTCATCCAGGCATCCGGAGCGGCGCTGGATTGATCCGCGCGGCGAGTTTTCCCTTCCTATGCGTCTCGATGCTGGTCGCGGCTCCTGGGCCGGCGGTCGCCGCTCCTGAGCCGGCAGTCGCGGCGGAAAAGGCGGCCGCGGCGCACGAGGTCGAACAGGCGATCTCGGCGGCCGTCCTCCCTCCCGCGAACATCCTTCCGGGATGGTCGCTCGCGGAGGCGTGGCGTCGCTTCGAGGCGGAGGATCTCTGGCGGCACATCGACGGCGCCGCCGACCAGTACCTGAGCTTCGGCTGCAGGTCCCTCGATGCGGCCTACTACCGGGAAGAGGGAACGGATGCCGAGATCGCGGTCGAGATCTACACGATGGCCGATGCGCTCGGCAGCTTCGGCCTCTACATGCTCGAGCGCTCCTCCACCGGTCCCCGGCTTCCTCTCGGGGGGCAAGGCTACCGGAGCGGGGGCGATCTCGCCTTCTTCGGCGGAACCTCCTACGTGAAGCTCCGGGCCTATCCGGACGATGAGCCTCGGCGGACCGCGTCGCTGCGAGTCGCCGATTGGATCGCGGCCAACGCCCTTGCCGCAAGGGCCTTTCCCCCGGAGCTGCAGGCCTTCCCCCGAGAGCGGCTCATCGAGGACTCCTTCGGCTTCGTCCCGCGGGGCGCGCTCGGCCTCGCGGGCCTGGAGCGCGCCCTGACAGCCCGCTACCGCAAGGACGACGCGGAGCTGACCCTCCACTGGACGCGCGGGACCGACGCGGACAGCGCCCAGGTCCTCTTCGCCAGGCTCGGGTCGTCGATCGAGAGGCGAGGCGTCGGGCGGCTCCGGCCGATCAGGATCGCCGATGCCGACGGCTGGACGGCCGAGATGAAATATCAAGGCCCCGTCATGGTCGCCCATCGAGGGAGGGACATCATCCTCGCCTCAGGCAGCGCGGACACTGTCTGGATGGCGATCTCGATCGAGCGCCTGCTCTCGAATCTGCGCTAGCCCACCCGCAGCACGGCGGCCTGCGCCGAGAGGCGATCCTCCTTCAGACGGATGAGCGCCTCGTTGGCCTCCTCGAGCGGGAAGACCTCGATGTCCGTCCGGATCCCGATCCTCGCGGCCAGATCGAGCAGCTCCCTCGCGTCCCGCCGCGTGTTGGCCGTGACGCTCACCAGCTCTCGCTCCTGGAACAGGTGAGCGTCGTAGTCGAGCTCGGGGATCCGATCGAGGTAGATCCCCGCGATGGCGAGCCTGCCCCCCCTTCTCAGGGAGCGGAGGGCCCCGGGAATGACGCTGCCCGCGGGCGCGAAGGTGACGGCGCAATCGACGGGCCGCGGGGGTGTCTCGCCCGGCCCGCCGCTCCAGGCCGCTCCCATCCGGCGCGCCCGCTCTTCGGCCTCCTTTCCGCGCGTGACGACGAAGACCTCGCAACCCCACGCCCGAGCGATCTGGATCGCGATGTGGGCGGCGGCGCCGAATCCGTAGAGGGCGATCCGCATCCCCGGCTCGAGGCCGCTTCGCTTGAGGGCGCGATACCCGATGATCCCCGCGCAGAGCAGCGGGGCCACCTGCGCGTCGTCTCCCATCTCTGCCGGGATCGGGTGGGCATACGAAGCTGGGACGGCGACCTTCTCCGCGAAGCCCCCATCGCGATGAAGCCCCGTGAAGACCGGCGCCTCGCAGAGGTTCTCGCGCCCCTCGATGCAGGGATCGCAGCATCCGCAGAGGCGGTTGACCCAGGCGACGCCCACCCGGTCGCCCGGGCGAAACCGGGTGACCGCGGAGCCGAGCGCCACGATCCTCCCCACGGCCTGGTGGCCGGGAATGATCGGAAGTCGCACCGCTGCCAGCTCCCCTTCGACAACGTGGAGATCGGTCCGGCAGACCCCGCAGGCGGAGACGCTGACGATCACCTCGTCGGGACGCGGCTCCGGATCGGGCACCGACTCGAGCGAGAGCGGGCGCGTCGGCGCCATGGCCGGCCTCGCAAGCAGCATCGCGTGCATCTCATCCTCCGCGACTCAGGAAGCGACGGCTTCCATCAACGAAAGTAGGCTTCCCCCGCAACCGATGGGAGGCGGCCGTCGATGTCGAAGTAGCCCGCGGCCCTAAACCCCGCCCATCCGTCCCGCCTCACCTGCGCGTCGTAGATCAGAAAGTCGGGATATCCCGATCCCGAGGAGCAGGGATTCGAGAGCAGGGCGAGATCGAAGCCGGCCAGATCGGTCCCGGCGATGACCTCGACCAGTCGATCCGGCGCAAGCGGGTTTGCCGCAACGAAGCGGGCCGCCAGCCCCTTCCCCTGATAGAAGCGTCCGTCGCCGGGATCGGGAGGCTCTCTGCGCGCCTCGGCGAAGTCGTGCCTCCCGATGGTGGCTTTCCTGTCCCGTCCGCGAAGCTCGACTCCGAAGGGTTCGACCGCGATCGGGAGCGACGACTCGATCTTCGCGAGAACAGCGTTGGCGCCGGGAATCGCGTAGAGGATCAGATTTCTCGTCGCGATCAACTTCTCGGTCACCGCCGTGTCCGCGACAACGGGCGCGAAGCCATCGGCGCGAAGATACCAGGCCTGGGCATCGAGGACGGCCGCCCTCCGCATCGCTCGATTCTGCGCTTCGTCCCCCCCCGTCCCGTAGACCAGAACGAACGGATCGAAGAATGCGGCCTTCAGCGGTCCGCGGAAGCGCCGCGACCGCTCCGCCCCGGAGAACTCCCAGCGCCCGCCCTCCAGGCGGAAGAACACCGATCCCTCGCGCCACTCGGTCCTCAGCAGACCGCCGTCCGCGCGGAAGGAGAGCGGACCCGGCGCGGCGACGCCTGATGGGTCGATCGAGAATGCGCGCACGCCCGCGGTGCGAATCTCGAAGCCGGTCTCCTCCCCGCGCAGAACGCGGGCCTCCACCTCGATTCGATCCAGGGGGCGCATCGCCTCCTCCACAGTCAGCCAGTGGGCGCGGGAGCAGACGCCCAGATCCGCACTCACGAGATGGACCGTATCGGGATCGCTCCTGCGACGCTGCGTCGAGAGAAAGGCCATCATCTCGGAGTCGTCGACGCAGTCGACTCCGGGCGTCTCCGGACGATCCCACCAGTGTCCCATCCCCGGCGCCTCGCGGTAGATCACCCTCGCCCCCGCCTCGCGCGCCCTCTGGCTCAGCATCCGTCCGTGAAAGACCGGCACGTTGTCGTCGGCTCCGCCGTGCAGGACGAAGACCGGCATTCCGCGCGCGTTCCCCATCAGGGGAAGCGGATTGTCCGGAGCCATCGCCCGCTCCCAGAGGACCCGAAGGCGCGGATCTGCCGCCGCCGCGTCGCGCCGGAGCGTGAAGGGGACATAGAGTGCGAAGCTCGCCCAGCCGGCGCTCGGCGCCAGGGCGGCGAAGCGGTCGGCGTGCGCGAGCCCCACGTGCCAGGTGCCGTGCCCCCCCATCGAATGCCCCGTCAGGATCACCCGATCCTGATCGATCGGGAAGCGCTCGAGAATGTTGTCCAGCGTCTCCATCGCGTTGCGCCTGCCCCAATCCTGCCAGTCGAAGCCGAAGGGGCGCGTGTTCGTCGGGGCCGCGACGTAGGCCCAGTCCTTGGGCGCGTAGGAGCCCGCCTGAGGATCCGGGCGGACGCCGGCCCCGTGGAGAGAGAGGATCAGCGCGAATGGCCCGCGACTGTCGCTTGATGGCGGCAGGAGGGCACAGTGCTGGACCGATCCGTCCTGCCTCGATCGAAAAGTCAGGATCCGCGAGGCGGACTTCTCCCGCACGCGAAGGGAACAGGGGTAGGCCCGATCGACTCCCTCCGCCGAGACGACGATCTTCCCACGCCAGAACGCCCCGCCCGGCGCGGACGACCGCGCCCACACCGGAAATGGGAGCTTCAAGATCCCCTCCGGAGGAAGGCACGGGATCGGGATCTCGACCGTCTCCTCCTCGACCATGCCCTCATCCCCGAACCGCAACAGGGCGCCGCGGATCTCGCGTCCGCTCGTATTGACGATCGGAGCGGCCCCCCAGCCCTCGAGCGCCTCACCCTCGACAAGGTCGGGGAGCGTCAGGTCGCCCGCCAGCAACTCGAGCGGACCTCTCGATCGCACGAGACGCAGCGAGACTTCGCGGGGACCGAATCCGGAAACGCGGACGACCACCGAATGCCGCCCCGCCTCCAGATCGATCGGCGCGCGAAACTCCCCGATTCCGTACGGATTCCCCACATAGCGCGCCCCGTCGATGTAGAGCGTGCCGATCCCCGAGGTCTCGATCCCGTAGCTCCCCGGCGAGTCGAGGTCGATCGTTCCATGGGCCAGCGCGGCGCCGACGATCCCCGCGACCCCCCATTGATCGCTCAGCGCATCCCAGTCGACCCCCTGGTGCTCGAGCTTGAGCATCCCGCCGTCCGACGAGACGCGGGTCCAGCGCGCCCACCCTCCCGGCGCCATCAGGCTCGGGACGGAGTCGCCCTCGACGGGCTCGACACGCGCGGGATCGATCGGCCAGGCCGGATCGACGAGCCCTTCGCGTGATCCCACGGGGAATGGCCCGATCACCAGCCACTGGGCGACATGGAGGGTATCCCCCGCGCCTGATATGGCCGGAGCGAGCGTCGCGCCCAAGGAATCCGCCGCGCCCGCGGGCGATCGGATGGGCGCGCCAAGGGCGAGGACAATCACGAACGCCCCGCATGCGCGCGATAGCGCGGCCGGCGAAGCGGGAATGCCCCGGCGCGCTCGCGTCGCGTCTGCTCGCCTCTCAGACTCCGTCAAGCCCATCTGGGCCGCCGGGCCGCGGCATCTATCGTTCAGCCTCCGGCCTCCTGTGCACCAGGGTCGCCGACGCCTGGGCGGTCGGCAGCAAGAGGACCTCCGCCACATCGACATGCGCGGGGCGCGTCGCGCAGAAGAGAACAACCTCCGCGACGTCGTCGGGCGTGAGCGGCTCAAGCCCCTGGTAGACGCGTCGCGCCCGCGCCTCGTCCCCGTGGAAGCGGACGAGACTGAACTCGGTCTCGACCAGACCGGGATCGACGGTCGTCACTCTGATCGGCGTGTCGACGAGGTCCATCCGAAGCCCCGCGGAGAGCGCGCGGACCGCCGCTTTTGTGGCGCAGTAGACATTCCCTCCGGGATACGACTCGTGGCCCGCGATCGAGCCGATGTTGATGATCTGTCCCCTTCCCCGCCGCAGCATCCCCGGCAGGACGGCGCGGGTGACATGAAGAAGCCCCTTGATGTTCGTGTCGATCATCTCCGCCCAGTCGTCCGGGCGCCCGTCCTGCAGCTTGTCGAGCCCGCGGCTCAGTCCCGCGTTGTTCACGAGGAGATCGATCGAGGACCATGCATCGGGAAGAGCGGCGATCGTCTTCTCGACGGCCAGCTCGTCACGCACGTCGAGGACGAGCAGATGGATCTCCGTCCGGAGTCGATCCGCGATCCCCCGCGCCGCTTCCGCGAGCCTCTCGCTCCGGCGCGCGGCGAGCAGGATACGCGCCCCTTCCCGCGCGAACGCTTCGGCGCAGGATCGGCCGATCCCGCTGCTTGCCCCGGTGATGAAGACCGTCGAGCCTCGGAGCGTCATGGCAACCGACTCTAGGTGCCGCCCCCGAAGGGGTCAAGCCGGCAGGATGGCCGGCAGAACAGCGCTCCCCGGCTCTCGCAGCGGCGGCGCCATCGCCCCTGGACAGATCGCGGGCGAAGCCCGCCGCGCGGCTTCGCCTCTTCCCGCCCCGCCTCCCGGCTGCTAAGATCTCCTACTGGATTCCCGAAGGGGAGGCGCGGCCGCCCAAGAGGGCGGGCGGGGCGGAGGGAGCCGTCTGGGCCTGCAGGGCCCCGCGGCGCGACTGCTCGCTTCTCAGTGGCCGCCAAACCGGTCTAGGAGGGGAACGTGAACCACAGTATCCATCGAATCTCTGCGTTGTTTCTGGCCGCCTCGACTCTCATTGTCCCGCTCGCCCTCGCCGAGGAGACGGGAGGACCCGCGGGATCGCTCGCAACACGCACCGTCAACACCATCCCGACCGCCGACGGCGCGGTGCAGATCACGATCCCCCCGGGATGGGAGATCAACACCCGCCTCGCCGAGGACTATGTCGTCTTCGCGTTCCTGCATCCAAGCGGCCCGAAGCTCGGCGATGAGATCCCGGTATGGCTGATCGTCGATCGGTGCCAGCGATACCTCGCCGAGGACTTCGAGAAGCTGCTCAAGCGGGTCCTGCTGCAAGGAGCCGAGCAAGGATATGTCCTGCGCGAGAGCGCGAGCATACCCACGGCCGACGGCCGCCTCGTCACCAACTGCGCCTTCGAGCCGACCGAGGACGGGACCGAGCGCGGCCTCGCTCTTCTTCCCTCCGCGAGCGGCGCGATCACCTTCCGCTATCAGTGCGCGTCCGCAGAGGAGTGGAAGGCCCGACGGCCGGAGATCGAGGGAGTCCTCCGCGGCCTGCGCTTCTTTCCGATGCAGGCGACCAAGGAGGCTCCGGCCCCGGAGAAGTGAAGCTCCGCGCCGGCTGTGGAGGCGCGCCGCCAGGTCCCCCGGAGGCGGGGGAGCTAGAGTCTGATGGAGGCGAGGAGCGAGAAGCCGATCGTCTTGGCGCGCCCTCCGCCGGGGCGGTTCCCCGGATGGCGCACGAGGCTTCCCCGCGTGAGCAAGCTCACGCTCACGTTGTCGCGAGGATCCCAACTCCACCGGAGCGACGCTCCCCGCTCCCGCTCGACAGGCCCGCTGACCGTGAGCGCCCGCCTCGTCGGACTCGTCACTGCCGCCAGGCTCTCCGACCAGGCCTCTCCCAGATCTCCGGCGCCCCGGTTGGCGTAGAGGAGCCCGATCTCGATTCTCAGGTCTCTCCCCGCGTAACGCCCCAAGCGAAGGCGAATCGCTTCCTGATCGGGCCCGTCCCGTTCGCCGATTCCTCTGCCTTGGTGGATCCAGCCGAGATCCCCATCGTGTCCGTAGTAGACGCCGTAGGCATACCGCGAGATCTTCGCGGCCTCGAGGCCGACATCGATGGGCGCGCCTCCGACGGACGGCATGAAGGCGACGCCGATCCGAAATCCGACGCGGGCGGGCGCCTTGCCGCTCGCGGCCGGCAAGTCGTCGACGAGAAGCTCCGCATAGGCCAGGCTCCGCGCGGCCGGCCTCCAGCAGACGTCGGCGCCGGCGAGGACATTGTTGCGCTGGCGCATCCTGAGCGAATCGACCGCCGAGTCCTGCCAGTCGAGCCTCTGGACGAGCGTATAGGGAAGCAGACCGAGCAGGTAGAGAGGGTGATCGAAGCCTCCATAGAAGCGGACCCCCTCGAAGATCGCGACGCGCAGGTCGGGGCCGAGGGGAACCTCCAGTCTGTGGGCGGCGATCCCGCGCTCCTCGGCAACATTGAGGCTGCCGGAGAAGGATCGAAAACGGATTCCCGCCGGGAGCGAGAGATCGTACTCCAGGAAGTTGATCGGGGCCGACGCGCCGTCGAGGAGGAGAGCGGAGCCCCAGCCGGGCCCCCAGCGGTGTCTGCCTCGGGCGAGACGCGCCCAGAATCCGTCCGCCGCGACCGCTGCGCTCGCTTCATCGAGGAAGTACAGGATGTCCGTTCCCGCGACGAGCGGGTCGCCGAAGGAGCGTCCCTCGCGGATCTTGCCGACAAAGATCTCCCCCTGCAGGGCGACCGTCCGTCCAAGCAGGAAGACGCCGTAGATTCCGGCGCGCGTCGAGTCGCCGATTGTCTGCAGGCCGTCCCTGCTCCTGCCGTGCAGAGAAAAGGCGCCTCCCAACCTCAACTCGCTGGAGGCTCCATCGAGGGCGAGGCTGTTCTGAGGATGCGGCCGCTCCGCGAGCAGGATCGCGGGTGGAGTCTCCCTGTGCCGAGGCCTCTCTCCAAGCCTTCGCAGCTCCCTCGAGAACCGCCGGTCGAGACGAGCGAAAGGAATCTCAGAGGCGGCGGAAGCGACCGGTCCGGCGCGCGAGGCGCCGGCGATCCATCGCGCGGCTTCTCCCCGGGGGATCGGCCGCATGGAGGAGATCCCCGCCGGCATAGCGCCGGAGAGCTCGAGCAGGTAGAGATCTTCCCAAGCCGCGTCGCCGGCGTTCAGGATCTCGGGGGCGAGGCGATCGCCCCGCGCTCCGGCGGCGAGCAGGCCGAACAGAGCCGCAAGGAAACCTGCCGATAAGGCGCTTCTTCGAGAGGCCAACGCCATCACGACGGCAGTCTCGGTCCGATGCGCCCCGTTTGGAAGGGGAATCTCGCCCACGACCGCTCGATCCTCCTTGCTCCGCCCGCGTTCGCCCGCAAGAATCGCCCCATGGTTGCCGCGCTGCCATGGGTCCTGCTCGCCACGACGCTCCTGCAGAGCGCCGCCGGCAGGCAGGTCCCGCCGGAGGCAGTCCCTCCGGCGCCGGGAGTGCGCGATCCCGTCTTCGCCTACCTGATAGGCATGATCGATATGCGCCTCCATGGGACGATCGATTCCGAGACGCTCGCGGGGGCCATCGGGCGCTCCGGGAATCCAAGCGTTCTCCCCTACGATCGTCTGGCGACCCTGAGCCGACTCCCGGAGGAGGAAGCGCGGACCAACCGGATCGATCTCTCCTTTCGCAAGCCGCTGCGCATCCCCGTTCCGTACCGGATCCTCGGGTACGCGCCCGGCAGCTTCCGCGCGTCGCGGCGCGTCGAGCTGCGGGAGTGGGATCTGGGCGGGATCGTCCTGCGCCACGACGATCCCTCGGGTCCGGTCGATCTCCACCTCTCCGACGTCCATCTCTTCGGCATCCTCGAGGGAGAAGTCCTCGTGGACGTGGATGGCTGGCTCGACTCGCTCCTCGGCGGGCGCCTCGACGACACGCGCATCACGGGCCTCGTCCTCTTCCGCCACGCGGGCGAGCTCTGGGGGATGGCGGTCGGTTACAACCGCGCATGGAAGGGGCGGTCGGGGCTCTTCAGCTTCAAGGAGGACCGGATCCGCTTCCCCAGCCCGCCGCAGATGAAGACGACGGCCTGGAAGATGCGCCAGATCCTCGAGGGGCTCGAGCCGTCCCTGCGCCCGGACAGTCTCCGCGCCTCGACTCTCCGCGACGCCTCGCGGGGCTGAAATTAAGAGATCCGGGGCGCGAGGCCCCGGATCTCAGGCATGACCAGACTGAGCGGTTCGGCTTACCTGTAGTTCGCCTTGATCTTGCCCCAAGTGGTCGACTCGGTCGCGATCGGCGGCTCACCCCAGTAGATGACCCACGCCGAATCCCAAGTCGCCCAGCCGGGCACGATGATCGAGACACCGGTCCAGTTCGTGGCCGGATCGTTCCAGGTGTCCCACCAACTGGCCTCGCACACACTGATCCCGAGGCCCGGATACATCCGGTGGAACCACTGGGTTACGCCGGTGTCTACCGCAGGCGTGCCCGGATCGTCATAGAGATCGAAGTCGAAGTCGGCCGTGACGCTTGTCCAGTACCACTTGTCGAGGACCGGGAAGAACGCCGGGTGCAGGTAGATGCACGCGCCCTCATGCCGAGCCATACCAGTGGTGATATCGACCGTGGTGAACTGGCCCGTGGGAACGTACTCGTTGTAAACGATCGTTCCGATGGCGCCCTCGCCGGCGATCGTACCATCCGGACACCAAGGATACATCCCGCCCATGTCGACCGCCTCATAGAACTTCACGCAGAAGCCATGGAGGCCGCCGACATTGTGGCGGTATGCCCAACCGGAGAGGTTGTAGCGCGCCCACAGCTTGATGGCCGTGATCGGACGCTCCTCGTAGCAGATCCAGTCGTCGGCGCCCCGGCGGCCGTCAGCGGGGAAATCCCCGGCATTGATGGCGTTCACGAAGCAGCCGCCGCTGTACGCGGTGGAGCTGGGGGGGGTGTACTCGTCGTACATTCCCGTGTCCCAGTAGACAGTGATGTCGCCAGCGCAATCGAAGCGCCCACCGGTACCGCCAGCGGGGATACCGTCGTTCACATCGAATGTCGCGACGTCTGCAAACGCGGGAAGGGTCAGGGCTAGGAGACCCACAGCCGCAATAGCAAAGACCTTACGCATTGGCTCCTCCCTACGCGGGGTAAGTATTGAACAACTAGAAAGTCCATGGACTCAACGAGCCGCGCCCGGAACCCGCCGTGATCCCACGGACCTGCTCTTCCGACCCGAGAAAGGGACGTGCAATCCCGAGCCGCGTTGCAGGTCTTGGCTTGGCTACGGAATATAATACCACGTTTCCCCCTTCTGTCAATGGGCTTATCGGTGCGGGAGAGCGCCTTCTTTAGGAAACTTGACCCTTGGCGGCCCCGAGTCTAGCCTCCTTTGCAGGGATGGAATCGACTCACTCCAGGGAGGTTCTAGGATCATGTCCGACAGAAGTTCGAGCGGCGACAAGCTGGCCTATCTGCTTATAGGAGCTGGAATTGGAGCGACGCTAGCCCTGTTGTTCGCTCCCAAGTCCGGCCGGGAGCTCCGGCGGGACATCGCCGGCGTGACGCGCAAGACCTACCACAAGGGGGAGGAGCTCGCGCATAGCGTCGGCGACAAGGTCTCGGAAGGATTGGGGCGCGTCCGGGAGACGGCGGAAAAGGAGAAGGGCAAAATCGCCGCCGCCATCGAGGCCGGCAAGCAGGCCTACCGTGAGGAGCGCCAGAGGGGCGATTCCTAGAGCCTGTCTCCACCGGGCCTTTGAGGCCAGCGGTGGCCATCGGCAGGGTTCTCCGGGCGGGAGCCGGCCGAGCAGGAGGTTCCCATGTCGGCCTTCGAGATCGTTCTCGCCTCTGCGATCATCATCGCCGCGGCTCTTCAGGTCGTCGTCCTCTTCTTCCTCTATCGGGTCGTCGCGCGACTCGCCGAGCGAACGGAGAAGCTCCTGTCGACTCTCGAGCCCGAGCTGGATGACTTGGCGGTCGGCATCCGCGCCATCCGGCGGGCGGTCGAGTTCTCGACGACCGAGATCCAGTCGACCCTCGCGGCCGTCCGCGCGACCACCGACGAGCTGACGGCCATCGCGACGGAGCAGGGGCAGGAGATCGCCCGCGTGGTCGGGAAGGCCTCCGCCGCGGCCGAACGGCAGGTCGCCGAAGTCGACCAGGCCCTGGACCGCGCGCGGGAGCATGTCGCCGAGATCGGCGATCAGTTCGACCGGGTCATCCTTGAGCCGGCCCGCAACATCCTCGCCGTCGCTTACGGCGTCCGTCGCGCCGTCGGGTATCTCATCGCGCCGCGTCGCGGGCGCGAGGAGCCTCATGGGGAAGGACCGGATGTCGGATCTCCGTGAGCAGCTCCGCAAAGCGGGCCTCGTCTCCGGCAAACAGGTCAAGCAAGCGAAGCACCAGGATCGACTCCATGCGAGCGAGGTCGGACACGCCGGGCTGCAGGCCGAGCGCGAGGAGCGCGAGCGGAGGCAGCGCGAAGAGGTCGCGGCGCAGAGACAGGCCGACCGCGCGCGGGGGGAGGAGCGCCGCAGCCGAGAGCGCGAGGAGGCCGGCCGCCAGAGAGTCGCGCAGCTGATCCGCGGCGGATGGCTGCGGGAGGCGACGGCCGGGGCGCGCAGGTTCTTCTTCGTGACTCCGGCCGGGAAGATCAGCTTCCTCGATCTGACGGAAGTCGCCCTGCGCCGGCTCGCGAGCGGATCGGCCGCGATCGTCGCCACGCGGGGGCATGTGCGCGGGGACTTCTGCGTCGTCGCCGACCGGGCGGCGGAGGATCTGGCCGGACTCGAGCCCGGGATCGTCTGCTTCTGGAACCGCGGCTCAGACAGATCGGCTCCCGCCGCCGGGGAGTAGTACGGCCGGGAGCGCTACGTGTTGGCGATCTCGCTCGCGGGGGCGTTCATGGCCTGCTTGCGCGAGAGCCTGATCTTCCCCTGCCCGTCCACGCCTAGGACCTTCACGACCATCTCATCCCCCACGCTCGCCAGCCTCGCGACGTCGCGCACCTCTCCCGGAGCGAGCTCCGTCACGTGAACCAGCCCCTCGATCCCCTCGAAGAGCCGCACGAAGACGCCGAACTCCTTCACTCCGGTCACGGTTCCCCTGTAGATGCAGCCGACCTCCGGCTCGCCGGTCAGATCGCGCACGCGCGCGAGGGCCGCATCCAGCGAGGCCGCGTCCCTCGCGTAGATCCGGACCGTACCGTCGTCGGCGACATCCAGACGGGATCCGGTGTCGGACTGGAGGGCCTGGATGACGCGTCCGCCGGGACCGATCAGATCGCGGATCCGATGCGTCCCGATCTTCACGAGGCGCACCCGGGGCGCGCGCGGCGAGAGGTCCGACCGTGGCTTCGAGAGCGTCCTGCCCATCTCGCGCAGGATCCGTAGCCGTCCCTCCCGCGCCTGCTCCAGGGCTCCGCAGAGGACGCGGAGCGGGAGCGCCCCGAGCTTGTTGTCGAGCTGGACCGCGGTGATCCCGACATCGCTCCCCGCGACCTTGAAGTCCATGTCTCCGAGGTGGTCCTCCTCCCCCAGGATGTCGGACAGGATGACGAGCCGCTCCCCTTCGCGCATGAGACCCATCGCGATCCCGGCCACGGGGCGCCGGATGGGAACGCCGGCGTCCATCAGGGCGAGGCAGCCCCCGCAGACGCTCGCCATGCTCGAGGAGCCGTTCGAGGAAGTGATCTCCGACTCGAGCTTGATCGTGTAGGGGAAGCGCGCGGGATCCGGCAGCACGGCCTCGAGGGCGCGCCTGGCGAGCGCTCCGTGGCCGATCTCGCGCCGGCCGGGAGCCCGCAGAGGGCGGACCTCCCCGACGGAATAGGACGGGAAGCGGTAGTAGAGCTGAAACGCCTCCCTCGTCACGCCCTGCAGTCCCTCGACCTCCTGCTCGTCCTGTCCCGTTCCGAGAGTGCAAACGACCAGAGCCTGCGTCTCCCCGCGGGTGAAGAGAGCCGAGCCGTGGACTCTGGGAAGCAGCCCGACCTCCGAGGCGATCGGCCGGATCTCCGCGGGCGCCCGGCCGTCCGCGCGGACTCCGCCATCGAGGATCGCCTTGCGAAAGACCCTCTGCACGAGATCGTCGAAGGCATCGCTGAGCGCGCCTGCCGAGCCGTCGAACCGCTCGGCGAGCGACGCGAGGATCGACTCGCGCGCGCTTTGCAGCAGCTCGCGCCGCGCCTGCTTCTCCGCCGTCGCCGCGGCGGCGGACACCTGGGCCTCCGCCTGCTCGGCGACCATCTCGGCCGGCGACGCCTCGCGCTCCTCCCGCTCCGGCCTGCGCTTCTGCTTCCCCTCGCCTCGAAGCGAGTCGATGGCCTGCAGGAGCGGCTGCGCCCGCGTCGCCGCGATCTCCACTGCCCTCGCCAGCTCGTCTTCCGGAAGCTCGGTCGCGCCGGCCTCGAGCATCACGAGACCATCGCGATGGAAGGTCGCGATCAGATCGAGATCCGACTCCTCGCGCTCGATCGATCTCGGATTCGGAAGGACCCCCCCCTCGGGGGAGCGGCCGATCCGCAAAGCGGCGATGGGACCGTCCCAGGGGATGTCCGACAGATGCAGCGCGGCGGCCGCGCCCAGGATTCCGAGGATCGCCGGATCTCCATCCGGGTCGATGGTGAGGACCGTCGCCAGAATCTGCGTCTCGCAGCGGAACCACTCCGGGAAGAGGGGGCGGATCGACCGGTCGATCAGCCGGCTCGTCAAGGTCTCCGCGGTGGTGGCTCCCCCCTCGCGCTTCCTGTACCCGCCGGGGAACTTCCCGGCGGCCGAGAAGCGCTCCCGGTACTCGACCGTCAGGGGAAAGAAGTCCGTCCCCTCCCGCGGCTCCGGGGCTGCGACCGCGGCGACCATGACCACGGTCTCGTTCTCGCGAACGAGGACGGCTCCTGCCGCCTGGGGAGCGAGCTTCCCCCACTCGATCGCGAACGTTCGGTCCAGAACGCGCGCTTCGACCCGACCCACGATCCCCTCCATCCCGCGATGCGCCGGCGCGAAGCGACTCTCACCAATCGCGCGGCGGAACGCGGCCGAGGAGTTCGAGGTAGGTCCAGAGCTGGCCGCGGTGCTGCGCGTGGTGCATGAAGGTGAAGGTCAGAAGGGTCATGAGGGAGTTCTGATCCCCCGGCGACGGCTTGCCCTGGAGGGCTTCCGCGGGCCAGTCGAGAATCGACGCTACACCCTTCCAGCTTCGTTCCAGGGCGATGCGAATCCCCACGCTGTCCCGATCACCCTCGGTCACGGCCGCCAGGCGCGAGACCGACTCGTCGCAGATCAGCTCCGGCCGCGGGTAGGCCGTCTCGCCAACCGCGCCCTCGACGAACTTCTTGTCAGCATCGACGATGTGCATCAGGATCTCTCTGACACTCAGGAGATGAGATCCCTCGGGCGCCGGCGGGCGGTAGTCCATCTCGTCGTCACGAAAAGAGTCGAGCGTCGCCGCCAGCAGGGCGCGCTCGCGCACCAGCGCAGGGCAAACCATCCCGATGGTCGCCTTCCGCGTTCTCTTCATGTCCCCTTCCTTCCGAGGCGACTACTCCGCGACCCCAAACACCACCGGGGCTGTGACGATCGGTCCCGGCCCTTGCGGCGGACCGGGAAGCGGGAGGCTCCCGCGCGCCTGGTAGCGTCCCGGACCAACGATCTCTCCTCCATCTGCGCGGCCGTCCCACGACTCTTCCCACACAATCCGTCCTCGCGCGGGAATCGTGACTTCCGTGAGGACGGTCGCGAATCCCTTGCCGGAGGACCACCGCCAGAGCGGCAGGGGACGCATCATCCTGGGATCGTCGATCGCGAAGTCGTACGTCTGGGTGGATGGGAAAGTCAGGATGACCGGAACCGCCGAGCGATTGGCCACGATGAGCCGGAGCGTTCGAGGAGAGCCCGGCGGCGCGACGGTCGGCTCCAATGTGAGGCGAACGGCGAGAGATGAATCAGGCGGCGGGGACTCCGGGGCGACGCCGATCCGCCGCGGCCTCACCGGCACCGGCCGATGCGCCGGAACGATCGCGGTCGCCTCATAGCGTCCCTCCTCCGCGACGCCGCCGTCGTTGTGAACTCCAGGCCATTCGACCTCGAAGGAGAGGCTGTCTCTGGGGCCGAGGATCAGTTCCGTCGGCACGTCGTTGAAGGGTCTTCCATAGGCCCAGTTCCAGACGAGCGAGAGCGGATCGCCCGGGTGTCCGCCGCCGGGATGGTCGCCGCCCCGTCCACGCCCTCCGCCGCCGCCTCCGCGGCCATGGCCGTTCCCCATTCCCTGCGGATCCCCGTCGCAACCACCGGAGTCCCTCCCCGCACCTCCGGGAAGCGAGTCCGGGCCGAGGATCATCGGTCCCTTCACCAGGGCATCGAACGTCTGCGACGTGCGGAACCGGAGGGTCTCGGGTCTATCGGCTCTGTTCAGCAGGCGAAGTCGGATGGTGCGCGTCGTTCCCTCGATGGCGACTCGCGGCACGACATCGACACGCCCGACGATCGCTCTGCGCGGATGGATCCGAATGGGGTACTCGATCTCGCCCGAGCCTCCGCGGATCCGGACGACGCACTCCCCCGCCGCCGGCGCGGTGACCGTCGCGATGCCTCTGAAGCCTCTTTCGCCTGCCGGCTCTCCGGCGCGCGCCCCGACGGGGGTAACTGTGATCAGGCGCCCCTCTCGGAGAACATCGAAGCCGGAGAAACGCCAGGACCGATCGGGAGCGCTTCCCCAGATCTCGACCTCGAACATCTCTCCTTCCTCTGCCGCCTCGGGGACGATCGCGCCGTCGACATCGGGGAGAATCTCCTCGATCCTGGTTGGGGTCTCATCGCCGCAGCCGGCGACCACGGCAAGGGCAAGGAAGACGGGCAGGATGGCCGCGAGACGCGGAAGGATGGAAACGCGGCGAAGCGCAGGGGATCTGGCATCCATGGGTTCCTCCGTGCTGGAAGGCGGCCCCGTACCGGGGATCGTACTCCTTTCGATGGCGCCTGAGAACCGCCTTCGCTCCCGTCCCCAGACCGGCGCGATCGCCCGCCCCTCGGGGCTGGACCGTCCCGCGCTCATCTGAGACACTCGCATGGTGCATCTGCCCCGCGCCGCGAATGAGAAGATGGCGGGGCGAAGAAAGTCGGCGGAGGCGTCCTGGCCTCACGGTGTCGCGCGAGGCCAGGCCACAGGGGGTCGCCATGCAAGAGCGAGCGTCGAAGCCCGAGCTGATCGCCGCGCTCGAGGAGCACCACCGGCTTCTCGATCTGCAATGCAGGCTCGCCCGTCGTTTCGCCCAGTCGGTGCCGTGCGGGTTCGAATCCTGGATCGTCGACATTCGTGCCGAGTTGAGGCAGATGAGGGACCTCCTCGTCGACCACTTCAAGCAGGAGGAGGCCGGGAGGCTCCACGAGGAGATCGCGGAGGCTCTGCCAAACGCCACGCTCCGCCTCCGGCTCCTCATCGATCAGCACGCGGAGATCCTCGGTTGCATCGAAGGTCTCCTCGATTGTGCCGTCTCGTGCGCCACGGCTGTGGAGGGCCCCCCGCTCTGCGTGACCGCGAGCGAGTTCTTCGCCCTTCTGGATCAGCACGAGAGAGCGGAACGCGAGCTGTTTCTCCTCGCCATCGAGGGGGAAGGAGGGGCGCCGGACGCATGATGAAGGCAGGGATGACGGCGTTGATTGCGCTGCTCCTCTCGACTCTCGGGGGGTGGCCGCAGGCAGAGGCGCAAGGTCGCGCGCAACCCAGACCGCACGGGACTCGGATCGAGGTTCCCGCCGACCGGATCGAGGTTGATGACGGCGACACGGTGACGATCGATTGGCCGGACGGCGATCGCGAGATCGTGCGGATCCTGGGGATCGACACGCCCGAGACGCAGCACATCGCCCACGATCTGCCGTTTGATCAGTCATTCGGGCGGGAAGCCCTCGGTTTCGCGCGGGGCGCCTTCGCGACGGCGACGAAGGTGGAGATGGTCCGCGCGTCGACGAAGGACACCTACGGCAGGACGCTCGGCTATCTGTTCCTCAACGGCCGGAACTACTCGGCCATGATTCTCGGGGCCGGGTTGGCGGAGGAGTCGGTCAGCAGATATGGCGACAACGGCCTGCCCGCGGAAGCGGAGGCCTGCCTCGCGGCATCGAGGGAAGCGGGGCCGCTCCCCTTCGAGAGCCCCGGCGAGTTCCGCAAGAGGATGCGGGAAGTTGCGCGCTGGATGCGCGACCGCGGCCTTCTGCCGAAGAAGGAGAGCGACTAGCCCGCGGAACTAGCCGATCACGACCCTCCTGCCATCATAGGCCGGGCGGACGACCTGCTTGCTGCGGATGTAGTCCGTCAGGACCTGGAGCCTCGACCTTCCGGTGTCGGCGACCGGCACCTCCTTGAGGGCGAAGCCGGCGAAGTAGGAGTTCGTCGCTCCCGTGTAGATGGCGTCCTCCGCGATCGGCTCGCCCGCCACCGTCGCCTCGACCAGCTCCCCGTACTCGATCCGATACCGGATTCCGGAGACCGCGGGGGCGTGACGGAGCAGGAGCCTCTTCAGGTCGCGCCCCGCGATCTGGAAGGTCACGACCGTGTTGCCGAAGGGCTCGAGAGTGACCAGGTCGGCCAGGGTGATCTCCCCCTTGATCAAGGGGGACCGCACGCCTCCCAGGTTCTCGAGCTCGAACTGCGTCCCGAAGGTCTCGCGAACGGCGTCGGCGACCAGGTTGTACTCGGCGCGATCGTCTCCCCGTCCGCAGAAATCGGCGCTCGCGCGGCCGATCACCTCCCCGTAGCGGGCGGCGATCGGATCCCAGTACTTGCGCACGACGGCCTCGACCACGGAGTCGGGCCGGATGTCGGCCGTCACGGGGATCAGCCGCGCCCTGTAGCGGTCCACCCGCCAAGTTCCTCCCTGCCCCTTGGAGAAGAGAAGATCGAGCCGCCCCAGCTCTCCTCCCCACTGATGCGCCTGGACGATCACGGTCCCGTTCTGGTCATCGGCGATGAGGTCCTCGGACCGCCAGACGACTTCCCCCGAAGGAAGCCTCGAGTGCGAGTGCGCGCCAACGATCACGTCGACCCCGGGCACCTCGGAAGCGAGCCGCTCGTCCTGCTCCCGGCCGATGTGAGAGAGGACGACAACGATGTCGGCCCTCCTCCTGGCGTCCTCCACCAACTTCCTGGCGGCTTCGATCTCGTCTATGACCTCGATTCCCTCCTTGGCCGCGGGGTAGCCGGCGGCCTCTCGCGTCACGAGCCCGATGAGAGCGACGCGGACCGGTCCGACCTTCTCGATCACATACGGCTCGGCGAGCGGCCTGCCCGTGCTCCTTTCCGTGGCATTGGCGCAGAGAACGGTGTATTCGGCGGCCTGAATGAGCTTCTTCAGCCGGGCGAGGGTGTTGTTGAACTCGTGGTTGCCGAGCACCGCGTAGTCGTATCCCGCCGCGCTCATCGCAGCCACATCCGCCTCGCCGCGGTATTCGGTCGAGAAGGGAGTCCCGTCACAGATGTCGCCGGCGTCCACCAGCCAGACTTCCGTCCCTCTTTTCCGGAGATCCTCCCGGATCTCCCTCGCCAGGGTCGCCCGGCGCGCGATGCCGCCGATGTCGCTCCGCACATCAGGGTCTTCGTCTCCCGCCGAGAGAGTCGGATAGCTGAATGGGAGCAGATGGCCGTGCGTGTCGTTGGTGTGGAGGATGGTGAGCGCCGCCGTCTCCGCCAGAACGGAAGTGGACGGAGACAGGAAGGCGACGGCCGCAGCCGCCAGGAATGGAGCGAACGACTTCACGGTTGACCTCCTTGTGTCGACCCTGGACCAGGGGAGCGCACGGCGCGCCCTACGGGCGCGGACCTCCGCCGCGGCGACCGATCGGCGCGGCGGAGACTGGGCGCGTAAATGGGAAGATAGCGGCGGCGACTCAGTCGGGCAACGCCCTTACCTGTGGAGCGAGCGAAGCGCGCCCCACGATTGCCTCACCACCGACGGGGCGATGATCGCCGTCGGCAGACGGCATTCCCCCTGGTCGATCCCGACAACTGCGGGCGCAGACCCGGGGCCTTCCACATCCACCTCCACCTGCCCGCACAAGCCAGCCCCGCGCCAGACACGGACGAGGTAGCGGCCAGGAGGAATGCCCGCTGCCGCATAACCTATGTTGAAGCAGCAGACGCAATCACAGTGGGGGCCGACATCGCCTTCGCTGAAGTCGAGGATCTGCCCATCGATCCGGAGGTCGACAGTCAGGTCTAGGCAGCAGTTCATCTCCGCGTTCAGATGCTGCACGGAAACCGTGTCTCCCCTGGACGCGGCCAGGATGACATCGTCTCCGCAGTGCCCCCCGGCGCAGGCGGCGGGCGACACGAAGGAGCACAAGAACATGATGACGAGAACCCCGCGGGACGCTCTCATGTGAGACACCTACTTCGCGGACGCCGGCCGATCCGGCCACTGGATCCCCGACGCCTCTATCCCCGGCGGTCTTTCCTCACAACGCCCCAGAGCCCTACCAGTAGAGGGTCCTGAGCTTCCCCCAGCTCGTCAGGCGCCGCTCGGATCCGGGGGGATCGTCGACGACACCCGGTTCGAGGCACTCGCCTTTGTCCACTCCGCCGGCGAAGGGCTGCGTCCCGGATCCGAGGACATCCACCTCGGTCTCGCCGATGAGGTTCCCGAATCCGTCCCAGACCCTGACGATGTAGTGGCCGGGCGCGAACCCCGCCCCGTAGTAGCGCAGGTTGAAGCAGCAGGTGCAGGTGCAGAACGGCTCGAACTCGGTCTCGTAGAAGTTGGCGATGAACCCTTCCGTCTCGAGATCGATGACAAGGATGGAGCAGCAGTTCTTCGGCGCCTGGATGTGGTGGACATAGATCGTGTCGGCCCTCGAGGAGGCCTGGATGGCCTCTCCCGTGCACCACTGCGCCAGCGCCGGGGCGGGCGCAAGGGGTGCGAGCAGCAGAAGAGCGACCAGCGGTAGAAGGGCGATTCGGCCGCGCATCATGGCACGGTCCCTCCTTTCCCCCGGCAAGAGGATAGCCCTTCGACGTCCTCGCATCAAGGAGTCCCTCGGCGCCGGGGTGAAGCCCGGGGGTGAAGCCCGGAGATTGCTCCCGCGGGCCGGAGGGAGTAGCCTTGGCGGACTTATGTGGTGGTTCGAGGATGAGGAGCTGCCCGAGGACATCCGCTATGTCCGGCACCTTCCGTTCCGCGAGATGCTCGGTCGGATCGTCCCGCTCTTTCGGCCGCAGATCGGCCCGCTTCTGCTCGGCACGTTCCTGCTTCTGATCTCCGTGGGCGCGGAGCTGGCGGGACCCCTCGTCCTCCGCCGGCTCATCGACCAGAACATCGCGGCGCAATCGAGATCGGGCATCCTGCAGAGCGCCACGCTCTATGCCTGCCTCTTCGCCGCGGCGACCGCCGCCAGCTACTTCCAGGTCGTCATCCTCACGAAGATGGGCCTGGCGATCGTCACCTCGCTGAAGCAGAGCGTCTTCCATCACCTGCTCGGGCTCTCCCTCGCCTACTTCGACAAGAACCCCTCGGGAAAGCTTCTCGCGAGGGTCGAGTCGGACACCGAGAGGCTTCAGGGCCTCTTCTCGGAGGTGGCCCTTTCGCTGCTGCGGACGCTCATCCTGATGCTCGGGATCCTGGGGATCATGTTCGCCGCGAACTGGCGCATCACGGTCTCGATTCTCGTCCTGGCGGCGCCGGTCGTGGCCGGCACGATCATCTTCTTCCGCTGGATGCGCGGCCTCTACCGTCGGGTCCGCGGGTTCTACGCGCGGATCTCGGCCTTCGTGTCGGAGTACCTCCAAGGAATCCCCGTCCTCCAGGTCTTCGGATACGAGCGCAGGGCGGCCGAGCGCCTCTCGGCCCTCAACAAGGACAAACTCGTGGCCGAGCGGAACGCCTCGATCTTCGAGTACGGCTTCTGGGGATTCCTGACGGGGCTCGAGGTGGTCGCGGTCATCGTGATCCTCTACCTCGGGTCGGGACGGCTCATCGGCGCGACGATGACGGTGGGAACGCTGGTTCTCTTCATCGAGTACACGCGGCGCGCCTTCTGGCCCCTGGCGATGTTCTCCGAGCAGGTGAACTTCATCCAGCGCTCCTTCGCGTCCGCCGACCGGGTCTTCGGCGTCCTCGACACCCCGTCGCGGACGCCCGATCGGCCCGACGCCCTGGAGCGGATCCCGGAGGACTGGCGGGAAGTGGCTTTCGAGGATGTCTCGTTCGAGTACGACGGGGGCGCCAAGGCCCTCGATCGCGTCTCCTTCCGCGTGCGGCGCGGCGAGAAGATCGCAGTCGTGGGCCTCTCGGGGGGCGGGAAGACGACGATCACGAACCTCCTGCTTCGCTACTACGAGCCCACTTCGGGGAGCGTCACGCTCGACGGCGTCGACATCCGTTCCTTCGCGCAGAAGGCCTGGCGGGCTCGGATCGGGCTCGTGCTTCAGGAGATCCATCTCTTCCCGGGAACCGTGGCCGAGAATCTCCAGGCGCTCGCGGAGGAGATCCCGCGCGAAGACCTCGAGAGGGCCGTGCGGGTCGTCGGGGCGGAGGAGGTGATCGCCCGCCTTCCGAAGGGATACGACGAGCCGCTCGCCGAGGGGGGAGGCAACCTCTCGATGGGCGAGCGCCAGCTCCTGAGCTTCGCGCGGGCGGTCGTGCGCGACCCCGACCTGCTGGTCCTGGACGAGGCGACATCCTCGATCGATCCGGGGACGGAGCGCAGGCTCCAGAGGTCGGTCGATCGCCTGCTCGCCGGGCGGACGTCGCTCGTCATCGCGCATCGCCTGGCCACGATCATCTCCGCAGACAGGATCCTGGTCCTGCACCACGGGCGTCTGATCGAGGAGGGGACGCACGAGGAGCTGTACGCCCGGGACGGGATCTACCGGGATCTCTTCGATCTGCAATTCAAGAGCGGGGCGGCGGCATGACCGGCGGCGCGCCGCCGCGCCCCTCGGCCGAGGGCGCCGTCCGCCTGACGACCAGGGAGCACATCGCTTGGCTCGCCGCCTTCTGGAAGCCCCACCGGCGGTTCCTGGCCTTCCTGCTCTTCTTCACGCTGGTGTCGAGCGCGGTCGTCATCGCCTATCCGCTCGTCTTCCGCAAGGTGATCGACGGGGTCTATGGGGCGCTCGAGACGGCCTATCCCGAGAAGACGACGCTCCATCGCCTCCTCGGCATCCTCGTCCTGATCGCCGTGGGCCGTACGATCGCCGGCTTCTATCCGGCCTTTCGGGCCTGGATGAACCTGAAGCTCGAGAAGGACGTGCGCGAGCGGGTGTTCGGCTCGATCCTCTCGAAGGACTACACGTTTCTGGGCAGGTTCAGGACGGGCGACCTCGTCACCCGCCTCACCGACGACATCGCCGAGTATCCGCGCATCGCCTGGTTCGGCTGCTCCGGCGTCTTCCGCTTCGTCGACTCAGCGTCGAAGTTCCTCTTCTGCGTGGGGGCCATGCTCTTCCTCGACACGAAGCTGGCCCTTCTGTCGATGATCCCCGTCCCCTTCATGCTCTATGTCTTCTATCTGGCCCGCCAGGAGCTGGGAAACACCTACAGGAAGCAGCAGGAGGCGGTCTCCCGCACAAACAACACGATCGAGGCGGCCTTCTCCGGCATCCGGATCGTGAAGGCTTTCAACGCCCAGACGGGTCAGCAGAATCGACTCGCGTCCATCCTGCGCGAGCGGATCGCCATGCAACTGAAGCTCGCCAAGCTCGTCGTCCTCGTTCACGAGATGGACAACATCGCCAGCCGCCTGGGCCAGGTCGTCGTTCTCTCGCTGGGCGGGCTCGCCGTCATCGAGGGGAGGCTCTCGGTGGGCACGCTGTACGCTCTCTATGTCTACCTGGACATGTTGATCTTCCCGATGATGGACATCCCGAACCTCTTCGTCAGCGCGCGCCAGGCATTCGTCTCGATCGATCGCGAGGAGGAAGTCCTGAGACATCCGGTCGTCGTCCGGCATGACTGCTCCGGCGACCCGCCCGGACCGATCCAGGAGATCGCCCTGGAGGGTGTGGGGTTCCGCTTCCGAGACGATCTCCCCGCCGCGCTGCGCGAAATCACGTTCCGCGCGGCGCGTGGCCGGAGGATCGCCATCGTGGGGCCGGTCGCGAGCGGCAAGTCGACCTTGCTGCGGCTGCTCGCCGGCCTGCTGCCGGCGCAGAGCGGGACATACTCCGTGAACGGACGGCCGTTCGAGGAATGGGACTGGAGCTCCCTGCGCCAGAGGATCGGCTACGTCCCTCAGGAGTCGGCGCTCTTCTCGGAGACGATCGACGAGAATGTCTCCTTCGGCCGCGCCTGCGATCCGGAGTGGACCCTGCGCTGTCTGGAAGTGGCGCAGATGGGGCCCGATCTGGAGCAGATGAAGGAGGGGATCCGGACCCAGCTCGGCCAGCGCGGGACGCTCGTCTCAGGCGGACAGAAGCAGAGGATCGCGATCGCGCGCGCCCTGGCGGGGCGGCCCGACGTGCTCCTGCTGGACGACTGCACCGCCTCTCTCGACGCGAGGAACGAGGACCTCTTCTGGACGGGACTCGACGCGCTCTTCCCCGACGCCACGAGCTTCATCGTCTCGCACAGGCTGGCCACCATCAAGCGAGCGGACGCGGTCCTCGTCCTCGACCGCGGGAGGATCGTCGATCAGGGCACGCACGAGGAGCTGGCCGCCCGGTGCGACATCTACCGGGACTTCCTCCAGACGGAGGAGCGGAAGAGCCATCTGGAGGTCGCCCCGGTGGACGCGTAGTGCGCTTCGGGCGCGGGCGGGGCGATCAGCGCGCCCCGCCCCATCCGAGTCCGAGTCCGACAAGGGAGGGCCGAGTGGAATCATGCGCTTGGGCCGCGGAGTTCCCGGCGGCGATCACCGTGTGCGATCGCGACGGGATCATCGTGGCGATGAACGAAGGATCGGTCGCGACATTCGAGGCCGACGGCGGCCGGGGGCTCGTCGGGAGGAACCTGCTCGATTGCCACCCGGAGCGGGCGCGGAGCAAGCTGCGCGCGCTGCTGGCCGCGGGGGGAACGAACACCTATACGATCGAGAGGGGGAAGGTCCGCAAGCTCATCCACCAGGCCCCCTGGTACCGGGGCGGCGAGGTCGCCGGTCTGGTGGAGATCTCCTTCGTCATTCCCGAGACTCTCCCCCACTTCGTGCGCGACGCCGCTCCTTGACGCCGCGTCTCGCGGATGGACGCGAGCCCGCCACCCCGTCCCCGTCGCGGGAGGTCGGCGCGCTCATCGCGCTCGGTCCCCCAGCGGAGGCAGGTCCTTGCGGACGTGGATGCCCCAGCATGGGCCTCCGAGCCGGACCTGCTCGTAGCGGTAGTCCGACCTGAGTCGTGGATCGCGGACGATCGCCTTGTTGAACTCCCCCCAGACCATGCGAGCGGCGGTCTCCTCCGGCACCGCGGCGGGCAGCGGGAGATTCAGCAGAAGAAGGTAGGAGGGACGCTCGGAGAGGATGTAGTCGACATCGAACTTCTCATGCCCCGGATACCCGAGCCCCAGCGTCTTCTCGCGCCGTCCGATCTCCCGATTGACCAGGCCATGGGGATCGATGACCCGCAGATCGGAGTAGTAGCCGATCGCTCCGATCGCGGCCGTGCTCAGGGAGGCCCCCTCCGGCGCCCGATCCCTCAGATGCTTGCCCATCGTCGACCAGCTCTGCGCATAGCTCGCCTCCCGCCTGAACCGCTCGAGATGGGAGACTTGATACTCCTTGTACTCCACGCCGGCCAGAGTGAAACAGGACGCGAGGAGGACCGCGGGGCCGATCGCGCCGATCGCCTCACGGGCGACCGGAGGCAGCCGGTTTGCGCGAGCGAGCCTGCTCCAGAAGTGAAGCGCGAGGAGGGATAGCAGGGGGAGGATCGGAACCATGAAGCGAAACAGCGCGAAGTGATCGCCTCCCTCGTAGACGACGGTCAGGATGTGGATCCCCGCGAGCAGCAGGAATCCCCGCACCCACGCGAGACGCCCTCTCAGGAAGATGGGCGCCGCCGCGCTCAGGGCGAGGAGCGGGGCCGCGATCGCGAACGACCCGACGTAGCGCAGGCCCCGCAGCGCCAGATGCTGGTTGCCGTAGTCCAGCTTGGCGTAGAACGTGTTGGGGAAGAGCGATTCGAAGTGGAGCGCGCGCAGCAGGAAGTAGACCCCGTAGGCGATGGCGAACGAGACTGCGAGTCGCCCCGCCCCTCGCCGCGTGCCGCCTCCCGCCACATGCAGGAAGAGGAGAGCAGGGAGCAGGACGACTCCCTCGGGGCGAGTCATGGCCGCTAGGGCGAGCAGGCCAGCGACCAGAAGCGGGTTCGCGCCGCCCCCCGCTCCGAGAACGCTCGTCGCCAGGAGGAAGAGCAGGAGCGCGTAGATGGGCGTCTCCATGCCCGAGAGGGTCCAGCCCAGGACGGCCGGGTTCAGAGTGACGAGGAGCCCGGCGAGGGCGGCGAGGACGGGCCGCGTAGGATAGAGAAGGCGCCCCGCCCAGAAGGCGATCGTCCCCGCGAGCGCTCCCAGGGCGGCCCAACCGACTCCCTTCATGGCGGTCAGCGGATCGATGCCCAGGCGGATCGCCGCCGCCTCCAGGAGGACGAGAAGGAAGTTCGTGTACCCTTCGACCCGCTCGCCGGGATTGAAGACGAGCCCCATCCCCCCGGCCCAGTTCCTCGCGTAGCGGAGAGAGATGAAGCCGTCGTCGACGGGTCCAAAGCGGAGCAGATCGGCCAGGACGGATCCGAGCAGCACGGCGATTCCGCCCGCGGCCCAGAAGGTGAGCCAGTCCTGCCTTCGGGCGGGGCCCAGCCGATCGCCCGGGATCTCGGTCAAGAGTCTCCCTCCTGTCCGCCTGCCGCCTCGCGGCCGGTCGACCGCGGTTCAGCTCTCCACGATAGCACGGCCGTCGGACGACGCCCGCAGGTACCGGGCGACCGCGGGGAGCAACGCGAAGGCCGGCAGCGCGAGCAGGAACGTGAAGGCGAAGTAGGGGGCGTATCCGAGCCGCTCGACGCCCCAGCCGCTCGCCGCTCCCGCTATCGATCGCCCGAGGCCGAAGAGGGCCGTCAGGAGCGCGTACTGGGTGGCCGCATGCTCCTTCTGACAGATCGACATGAGGAACGCCAGGAAGGCCGCCGTGCCCAGGCCCGCCGTGAACGACTCGACGAGAGAGGCCGCGTAGATCGCCGCTGCGGCCGAGGAGGTCGCCGCCACGCCCGCGTAGACGAGATTCGACGCCGCCTGAGCGAGACCGAGTATGATGAGCCCCGCCAGGATCCCTCGCCTCGATGTGAACCAGCCGCCGAGGAGCGCCCCCGCGATCGTCGCTCCGACACCGAGCGTCGTCGAGATCATCCCGATCTCGAGGAGGCTCATTCCGCGATCGACCCAGAACGGCTTCACCATCGGCGCCATCGCGGCGTCGCCGAGCTTGTAGACAAGGATGAAGAGGAAGACCCACCCCGTGGCGGGCCTCCGAACCCAGGCGAGCAGCGGAGGGAAGATGCGTCGCCTCTCCCGCTCATCGCGCGCGATCGGGGTCGAGAGCAGGACCGCGCCCGCGATGAGCGCGAGCAGAGCGGCCGTCAGCGCGAAGAGGCTCGACCACGGCCGCGTCTCCGCGAGCGCGACGATGCCCCCTCCTCCCAGAATCAGGGCGATCCTATAGGAAGTGACCCGGATGCCGTTTGCCGTCCCCACCTGTCGCGGCTTGAGGAGTCCGATGGTGTAGGCGTCGATGGCGATGTCCTGAGTCGCTGAGGCGAGCGTGAAGAGCGCGAGGAGCGGGATCAGGTATTGCGTCGGGCGGCCGGCGTCCACTCCACCGAGAAGAAGGAGCGCGATCGCCATGGCCGCGAGAGCGGTCGAGATCCAGGCCTGAGGCTTTCCGAATCGATCGACCAGAGGAGCCCAGAGAACCTTGAGGGTCCACGGAAGGCCGAGAAGAGTGAGGAGCCCGATCTCCTGCAGGCCCGCCCCGTGAACCCTCAGGTAGACGGGGACGCACTCGGTGAATACCCCGAAGGGCAGGCCCTGCGCGAGATAGAGGATCGCGACCCAGCCCAAAGCGCCCCCGGTGCCCTTCCGCGGCGCGTTCATCAAGTGTCCGGCGAGGAATGGGTAGCCACAGCCACGCTCCGGAGAGTGTTGTCCCTTACCGCCAACTCAAGCGACTATACGACATTTCAGTTGACCAGCCCTGATGCGCGCTCCTAGACTGCGTCGGAGTCAAAGAGGGGGGGGCGCGGAATGGCTTCGTTCCAGTGGAGTCCCCTGGTTTTCTCGGAATCCATGGGAGCACTTGCCTGATCCCCCCTTCGGGAGGCCGCGCAGATACCGGATTGCACCCGCGGCAACTCCCGCGCTGGACGATGTGGCGGGAGTTGGCGGGTTCCTTGACAGGCGATCCGAATGGCGACTTTGGTCTGGCGACTTCGAGTCGTGGGCCGCCTTGAGAAGGGAGATCAGGGGCCGCAAGCGGAGTGACCGCTTCGCCTACCCGAGATTCCCCCCGCAGCGAACCATAGCCCGTTCAGGATCTTCGCGCTAGCATCTTTCGGCTGGGCGGCCGTCGGCTCGCGCAGGGCGAAGCCGGTCCAGGCGCCCGAAAAGGAGGTCCCGATGTCCGGCGCGACAGATCCGAAGGGGAGGCTCCCGGAGGCCCCCAAGGCGTTTCGCAAGTTCCAGGACGCGCACCCCGAGGTCTCGGCGGCCTACGAGGCTCTCGGGGAGGCCGTGAGGAGGGCCGGTCCGCTCACGGGGCGTGAGGTCGCCCTCGTGAAGCTGGCGATCTCGATCGGCGCCCGACTGGAGGGCGCGGCTCACGCGCACTCCCGCAAGGCGCTGGCGGCAGGAATAGAGCCGGAGGCCCTGAGGCAAGTCGCGATTCTCGCGGCGCCGACCATCGGCTTCCCTCCGATGATGGCGGGGCTGGGCTGGGTGGAGGAAACGATCGAGAAGCGGGCTACTTGAAGCGGTAGGTGATCCGTCCCCGGCTCACGTCGTAGGGGGAGAGCTCGACCAGAACCTTGTCCCCGACGAGGATCCTGATGAAGTGCTTGCGCATCTTCCCCGAGATGTGGGCCAGGACAATGTGCCCGCCCGTGACCTCGACGCGGAACTGGGTGTTCGGGAGGGTTTCTAGGACCATTCCCTCCATGACGATGGCGTTTTCTTTGGTCGGCGGTCCCGGCTCCGGGTCCTGCCTCGCGGGCCGGCTCGACTTCTTCGGATAGAAAACCCTCTTCTTCCTCAAACAATCTCCTTCGGTATACGCGGGAATCGCGCGGGAGGACGATCCATCCCGCATGCTACGGACAGTGGGCGGAAGGCCGGCGCCACAGCCATGAGCCACCGGGAATGTTCGGCTAGAGCCCCCCTCTGGTCAAGCGGAATCAGGCATCCGCCCCCGCGTCGCGGCGCCTGCCGCTCACCGGTGCGCGCCGGAACCCGCGAGCCAAAGACCGTTCGCGTCTCGCTCGAACCTCCGGAGCAGCACGGCCCGGAAGTCCGGCCACCTCTCCGGAGAGATGACGGGCTCGGCGACGACCAGCTTGCGCCGGATGCGGACGCTTTTGGGCTCCGCATCCACTTCCGTCTCGACCAGGCATCCCCCACCCTCGAATCGCCCCGCCGCGGGAAGGATCGTCGGCCGCGTCGCCGGCGGAAGGTCAACTCTCAGGTCGATCTCCTCCTCGATGAGGAAGGGGAGCCGAAGGGGCGTGTCGCGCTCGGTCCGCGAGAGCGATACGCCCTCGGGCAGAATCGCTTCGGGCATCCCCGGCAGCGACGGGATGGGAAGCATGCGCGCTCGGGGCCCGATCGAATCGCCGAGGCTCCCTCCCGTGAAGGAGAAGAGGAGGGACAGGGTGTCGGGGCCGAGAGCATCGACGCGGTAGCCGGCGACCTCCGCTCCCTCGGCGAGTCCCGACGCGAACCCGTCGAGGAATCCTTTCAGATCCTCGTGGGAAGCGAACCGGCAGATCGCGCCCTTCATGTCGAGCACGGCCTCTCCGGCGACTCCCCCGTCCTCATCCTGTCGCAGCCTCAACGAGAGGCGTCCTCGGCTTCGTCTATCACCCAGATTCCGGAACGTCGCCGCTTCGCCCGCGCATGCCAGGACCTCTTCCGCGGCGCCGGGATCGATCGCCGGGCCCGAGATTCCCTCACGCACCGCGAGACGATGCGCTCCGCGCTCTAGCCAGATCTCGTCGAACTGCAGGAGTGCGGGAACCTCCCGGATGACGCGCGGAACTGCCGGTCGCAACACGAGGTCGGTCTTGAGGCCGAGGGCCTGCAACGCGGCAACGGCCAGCGCGGCTCGATCGAGCATGTTGCCGCAGGAGGTCGCGAACGTGCGGGAGGCCGGCCGCGCGGGAAGCTGCCAGTCAAGAGTCGGATCGTCCGCCGCGTTCATCCGCTCTCGCAGGAGCCACGACGCCGTGGCGAGGCGGTCCTTGTCTCCGAGGGGCGGCCTTCCGCTCGGCATCGGCCCGCGCGTCCAGCTCTCGATCGCCTCATCCGGAATCGCCGCATCCATGACGCGGCCGCGGATCCATCCCGCAAGGGAACCCCATCCCTGGCAGGTGGAGTAGAGCAAGTGAGGCCGCCTCTCCAGGTCGGAAAGGCCGCCCTCGTAGGGGTATGCGGGAATCTCCGTGAAGCGCCAGCTCCGCCGATTCCCCTCGATCCGCGGAGCGGTCCCCGCATCGACTCCGCCGCCCGCGGCCGCCCAGTGGAAGGTCGCCCCGGAGGGAACGGTGATCCCCACCTCGCAGGCCATGACCGGAGCCTCGTCGCCAATCCCCTCGGCCCCCTCGAGCCAGGGCAGCCAGGATGCGCGATCCTTGATCGCGTAGTCGAGTTCGACCAGGCAGCCCCGCTCGACGCCAAGGAAACTGATCACGATCTCCTGCAGACCGGCCCGATCGGGACAGCGCGACACGCGATCGGGCGTCGTGCGGTTGAATGCCCGGGGAAGGGCGGGCACCTCGGTGCCGTCTTGCATGAACGCCCTGCATACGCTGACGGCGAGCTCTTGCCTGGTCGTGTCGAACGCCACCCGCCTGTCGCCCCTGTGGGCGATCGCCGCGTCGGTCAGCAGGCGCTCGACCTGGCGGATCCGCCGGCTCACCCGCCCATCCGGATCCAGGACGACCTCGACCCCGCGGAAGAGAATGACGCAGTCGTCGCTGTGATGCGTCCTCGCCGTCGCCTCGATCGCGAGAAGATCCTGCGTCGGCGGACCGAGGGGCGTCTCGGCAGAGACCCCGACTCCCGGCAGGGTCGACGCGCAGATGAAGCAGAACAGGAAGCGCCTCGTGATCGACATCACTTTCTCCTCGCCCAGCGCTGTCTGGTCCCGAAGGCCCGCAGCGAGTCGGCCGCCTCGACGCCGCCGGCCCACTCTCTTGCCGGAACCGTGCGCCGCTTGCTCACGGCTGTCATGGTTGTCCGGACCTCGCCGCCCGAAGGCGTGTAGTGCCCGCGGACCGACGCGGCGTCCCGCTCGACGGAGACGGAGTCGACGCCTGCGGCCGACCGGAATCCCGGGGGAAGCGTGACCCGCTCGCTCACCTCGACCCGCTGGCTGAACCAGAGAAGCGCCTCGTAGGCGCGCTCCTTCTCCCCTGCGAAGGCCAGCAGCCGGGTCAACCGAGCGGTCTGGGACGCCACCCGAAGAGCGGGCGGGACGAATGTGAGGATCGTCTCCGCGACCGCGGCATAGCGCGGAACGCGATAGCCGATCCGGATCGAAGTGTCTTGCGAGAAGTCGCGGGGATCGAGGTAGCGGGCGTCGGTCAGCTCGGCCGACGGACCCAGGGAGGAGAGCAGACCGATCAGCGCCTCCGCTCGCTCCGGGCTCGGGGTCTCGCCGATCAGTCCCCTCAGACGCGCGTCCGATGCGCCGGTTCCCACGATCGTCATCTCCCCGGAGAGAGTTCCGTCAGGCTCGAGCCTCGCCCGGCCCTCGATCGTCATGCGGCTCTCCTCGGGCGAGAACGAGCGGATCCGCTCGCGCCCCTCGCCCCTGGGCGATCCGATCACGTAGTGCTGCTCCCCCTCGTAGCGGGACCAGACGCTCCGGTTGAAGGGCGCCCACGTGGGGTCGAGCATCGTGAAGCTTCCATCCGGCCGCTCGACGGCCACGACGCAGTGATTGAACTGGTCGGCCGGAATCGCCTCCACGCGCGCTCCGGCCTGCGTCATCGCCGGGTAGGTCGTGAAGCCCGCCGCCCTGAGCATCGTCACCAGCATCCCGGCGATGTCCTTGCAGACCCCGCAACGGTCGGCGAATGTCATGATCCCCGGATGCAGAGTGTATCCCTCTCCCTTCCCCATCGAGAGACCCGAGTAGCGGATCTCCTGAGCGACCCAATGCAGAAGCGCCGCCATCTTCTCGTCGTCGTCCTTCAGTCCCGCCGTCAGTTCCGCCACCTTGCGGCGAATCCCGTCGTCGGCCTCGAAGACCGGCTCGTTGACCTCGAAGAACCAGCGCGACTTCTGCGGCCAGCTCTCGACCGTCGCCAGAACAACCTTGGGAAGATAGTCGGGCGGATCCGGCGCGCGGTCTTCCTCCTCGTACGCCTGGACGTCCCTCGCCTGCCATGTGTAGACGAGGAAAGAGTCGGCGAAGACCAGGGATGACCGCAGGGCGCCGCTGTAGATCGCGTACTGGACCGGCTTGTCCCGCGCGACACGCAGGCGGTAGGTCTTCTCCTTCATCGGGTGCTGTTCCTGGAAGAGAACGACATCGTAGAAGTGGCCGCGCATCGGGGGAATGTATCTCTCGTCGTCCTCCGGCCGATCGGCGCCGTCCCCGAGATAGGCGATCTGGAATCCCTTCTTGTAGGTCCGCACCTCGACGGCGTCGCCGACGTTGAGCCTCGGCAGGGAGAGGATCTTCATCCTCGCTCCCCAGTAGATCATGTCGGCCGGCGCGAAGAGATCGACGGCGTCGGCGGCGTCGACAGGCAGGACGGCGCCTCCCTCGCGGTGGATCCTCACATCGTCGATACGGATCATGTTCGAGGCGGGGTCATAGTCGAAGCGCAGCGTCGCCAGCGACTTCGCCCCTTCCTCCGTCAGGACTTTCGTCAGCGTCCGCCGGCGGACATGTCCCAGTCCGCTCTCCTCGACCTCGACTTCCGACCGATCGAAGACGGCAACGAGAGCGGCGTCGGGCCAGTCGGTCGAATCGCCCGCGGCGGCGATCCAGTGCGCGATCGAGTCGGCCGCCTCGATGGATCCGAGCGACGAGCTTCCGCGAGCCAGGCCCGCGGAGAGCGATCCGGCCCTCGCCCCCTCGGGATGGGGGATGGGCCAGGCCGCGGCGATGAAAAGAGACAAACAGATGCTGCCCGCGCGGATCGATCGATCCATGAATCCTCCCCAGAGAGTCTGCCGAGAATCGGCCGGCGCCGACAGGCCAGAACGCGCTGAACGATAGGGACATCGCCGGCCACTGTCCACCTCCCGGCGGGGCGACGGCGGGGACGGGCGGCTCCTTGCGGGCGGCGGAGACCGGGCGGGACGCTCCCCCATACCTCTCTTCACCCAGAGGGACCGACCTGATAGGCTCACTTGCGGGCCAACGGTCTGGAGGATGAATGAGCCACGACACTGAATCGAACCAGATGCCCGATGAGGCAGGGAGCCCCGCCGAGAAGAAGAGAGGCGAGGACAAGGCCGACTTCCTGGAGGTGCTGCGCGACCTCGACACCGTCCTGCCGATTCCCGATGTCGGGCAGCGCGTCCATGCCAAGATCCTGAGCCTTGGCGACGATACGGCCTTCCTCGACTACGGAGGCAGGAGCGAGGCCACGATGGAGACGCGACATCTGCGGAAGCCCGACGGCTCTCTGCAGGCCAAGATCGGCGACACGATCGACGCTTATGTCGTGGCGAACGAGGACACGGTCGTCCTCTCCCCCGCCTTCATCCCGTCCCACGACGACGGCCTGGAGATTCTGCGGGAAGCCCTGCGCAGCGGCGCTCCCGTCAGCGGGAAGGTCTCCGGGGTCAACGCGGGCGGTCTCGAGATCGACCTTGGAGGGCGCCGCGCCTTCTGTCCGGTTTCGCAGATCGATCTGGGCTACTGCCCCGACGCGTCCGTCTATGTGGGGCAGACCCTGGAGTTCAAGATCCTCGACCTCGGCGACAAGGGGCGGAGGATCGTCGTCACCCGCCGCGCCCTCCTGCAGGCGCAGCGCGACGAGGCCGCCGTCAAGCTCCGCGCCAGCCTCTTCGTGGGGATGGAGCGGGAAGGGACTGTCGCGCGCCTCGAGCCTTTCGGCGCCTTTGTCGATCTCGGGGGGATCGACGGGATGGTCCATGTCTCCGAGATCTCGCACGACCGCGTAGCCCATCCCTCCGAGAGCCTGAAGGCCGGAGACCGCGTCCGAGTGAGGATCCTCGAGCTGGGCAAGGATGCGAAGGGCCGCGACAGGATCTCTCTCTCCATCAAGGCCGCGCAGCAGGATCCGTGGCACGAGTTGCCGGAGGAGATCAGGGCGAACGCCAAGCTCTCGGGCGAGGTCGTGCGCATGGCCGACTTCGGAGCCTTCGTCCGCCTCCGCCCCGGGATCGAGGGACTCCTTCACATCTCCGAGATCGGCGACGACACGCTGGCGCACCCGCGCGACGCGCTCCGCGAGGGACAGGTCATCGACGTGAAGGTGCTCTCGGTCGATCCTTCGAAGCGGAGAATCTCCCTCTCGATGCGCGAGAATGTCGAGAAGTCCCCCCTGGCGCACATCGGGAAGACCCTGGAGGGAGTCGTCCGGGCTCACAAGCCCTACGGCGCGTTCATTGATCTGCCATCCCTCGGCAGCCGCGTCAGCGGACTCCTCCCGCTGGAGGAAGCCGGCGTCGGACGAGGCCCGGGGCTCGCCAAGAGACTCCCTCTGGGCGACAGGGTCGAGGTGACGGTCCTGCAGATCGACGAGAAGGGGCGGATTCGCCTGGGCATTCCCCAGACCGGCGGGGCTCAAGCCGCAGGGCCGGCCGCCAGCCGCGGCGTGCCCAGCGCGATGGCGGAGGCGCTACGGCGAGCCTTGCAGCAGAAGGACCAACCGGCCGGCTAGGACATCTCTTGACCGCCGCCGAGACGCACGGATTGCGCATCGCCTCGTGTCTCGGGTGCGGCCGAGCCTGTCCGGAACCCCGTCCATGATCCCTGACAGCCGCGGAGGCGAGAGGCAGCTCGGTCCCGAGGAGCTGCGCCGGTACGCCCGTCAGATCGTTCTGCCCGAGGTCGGGGAAGCGGGCCAGGAGCGACTCAAGAAGGCGCGGGTTCTCTGCGTAGGCGCGGGCGGGCTCGGCTCACCCCTGGCGATCTATCTGGCGGCGGCCGGCATCGGCAGGATCGGGCTCATCGATTTCGATCGGGTCGATCTCTCCAACATCCACCGCCAGATCCTCTACTCGGCTTCCGACGTGGGAGCGCCGAAGGTCGCCGCGGCGGCCGTTCGACTGAGGGACATCAATCCTCACGTCGAGATCGATGCGCATGAGGAGCGACTCACCGGCGCCAACGCCATGGAGATCGTCGCGCGGTACGACATCGTGGCCGATGGAGCCGACAACTTCGCCACGCGCTATCTGGTCAACGATGTCTGCGTCCTCTCGGGCAAGCCGAACGTCCAGGCGAGCATCTTCCGCTTCGAGGGACAGATCTCCACGTTCGGCGCGCGGCGGGGTCCTTGCTACCGGTGCCTCTATCCCGAGCCGCCCGCGCCGGGGACCGTGCCGGCCTGCGCCGATGCGGGCGTGCTCGGCGTCCTGCCGGGGATCCTGGGGACGCTCCAGGCGCTCGAGGTCCTGAAGCTGATCCTGGACCGCGGCGAGACCCTGACCGGGAGGCTCCTTCTTGTCGATGCGCTCGCGATGCGTTTCCGGGAGATCTCCTTTCGCAAGGACCCGGCTTGCCCGGTCTGCGGCCCGAATCCGACGATCCGCGCTCCGATCGACTACGAGGAGTTCTGCGGAACCAGGCATGGCGGCGCGGACGAAGAGAAGGAGGCGGGCGCAGGCGCGATCAGCGTCGAGGAGCTGGCCGCGCGGCTCCGCGAGGGAGAGTCGATCGTCCTGATAGATGTGCGCGAGCCTTTCGAGCAGAGGATCGCGACGATCCCGGGAGCGAGGCTGATCTCCCTCGCGGATCTCTGGACAGAGCTTCCACGCCTCGATCGGAGCGCGAAGCATGTCGTCTTCTGCCACACGGGAGTCCGCAGCGCGCATGCCGTGGCGATGATGAAGAGGGGGGGGATCCCCCGCGTGCTGAATCTGACCGGCGGGATCGACGCCTGGTCTGTGCGCGTCGACCCCTCGGTCCCCCGCTATTAGCGCTGTCGGGCCGCCGCGGATCCGTGGTACGGTCTCGCGATGGCCACCGAATGGTCGGAGCGCGCCCAGAGCCTGGGGCGCTCCGCAGGCGGAAGGAGGATGCGATGACCGGAGGGGTCTACAAGTACATCGATCTGGTGGGTATCAGCGGCGTCTCGATCGAGGACGCGATCAAGAACGCCGTGGCGAAGGCAGCGCAAACCGTGCACGAGATCCGATGGTTCGAGGTCACGGAAACGCGCGGACGGGTCGAAAAGGGAGCCATCGTCGAGTATCAGGTCGGCATGAGACTGGGATTCAAGCTCGACTGAGGCGACCCGGGCGGCGCGGCTGATTCCTTCCTTCGATCCCGCTTCACGCCCGACGGCTTCCGTGCAGCTTCGAGTCGCTTACGCCCTGTTGTGGGCCGTGCTGGCTCTGCGAGCCGGGGCGACCCTCTTTCCCTCCTCCTGGCTCTGGGGGCTCGATTCCCTGGCCGACCGCGGTCCGGCCCTGAAGGCCATCGGGCTCCTGCTCTTCGCGGCCTCCGCAATCCCTGCCGTGGGGAGGGCTCTCCTCCGCCCGCTCTCTCCCCCTCCCGCGCGGGCGGCAACCATGCTTTCGGCCGGGGCGGGGATCGGGATCTTCCTGGGAGTCCTGATACTCCTGCGTTCAGGCAATCCGCTTCTCGGCGACGCGCAGACCTACCTCTCGGCGATCGACAAGGGGGTGCGCTCCGCGGGCGCGGCGCACCGGGAACCGCTTTCGCAGGCGGTCGTCATCGGATTCCATCGGCTCGTCTCCGCTCCTCTCGGCTGGAGCAGCCATGCGAGCTTCGTCGTTCTGGAGGCCGCGCTCGGCGTCGGCTTCCTGCTGCTCGCGCACAGGCTGTCGGTCGCGCTGGCGGACTCGCCCGCTGCCCGTGCGCTTGCGTTCGGCGTGATCGCGCTCGGGGGAGGCCTGCATCTCTTCGCCGGCTACCCGGAGTTCTACGGCTTCGGACTGACCGCGTTTCTCCTCTTCGCGTGGCTCGGCGCGCGGTCCCTGGCCGGCGACTCCCCCGTCGCCCTGGCCGCGCTTGCCTTCGTCCTTGCGGCTCTCTGCCACGCGCAGGCGCTCTTCGCGGCCCCCGCGATCGGGTATCTCCTGATCAAGGGATGGCTCGACGGCAGACGCCGCGACGCGCTGCTCGGGATCGTCTCGATTCCGGCGGTCGGTCTGCTCGCGCTGATCCTCCTGCGCTATCCCTTCGGCGACCTGGCGGGCGAGGCGGCGAGAGAAGGCGCCTTCCTTCCCCCTCTCGGCCGCTGGACGGCGCGCACAGCATACGGCCTCTACTCCCCGGTCCATCTCGCGGATCTTGCAAATGCGCTTCTTCTCGCGGCGCCCGGGCTTCCCGTGGCCCTTGCGCTCGCCTGGAGGGCGAAGGCCGGGACGGACGCGATCGCGCGCCGCCGCGCGGTCTTCCTCGCATGCCTCGCCGTGGGGCCGGCTCTCTTCGCGCTCGTCGCAAACCCCCAGCTCGGAATGGCGCGGGACTGGGACATCTTCGTTCTGCCCGCGGTCGCGATCGCGATCTGGTCGGCGGCGGTCGCGGCGGGCGGGTTCGCGCGCCCGTCGCCGGGCCACCGGGGTCTGGCGGGAGTGTTGCTCCTCACGGGCCTGCTTCATTCCTTCTTCTGGATCGACGCGAATCATCGGCCGGCGCCGTCTCACGAGCGGATGTCGCGGGTCGCCCGCAACCAGGCTCTCTTCGGCAAACGCTCGCTGGCCGAGACCTGGCGCTACATCGGCTCGACCGAGATGGCGGCGGGCCGAGAGGGGGAAGCGGCGGCGAGCTACCTGCGCGCGATCCGCAGCGATCCCGACGAGAGGATGAACTACCGCTTCCTTGCGTCGATCCGCGTCGCGCGGAGCGTCCGCGAGGGCGGTTCGGTGGAGGCGGGCCTCGCCGCCTACCACGGCGAGCTGTCGGAGGGAGTGTCGCGGCCGGCCTATGCCCACCTCGGAGGGGTCATCGCCGCTCTGGCGGCCCGCAGGCTCGACCTCGCGATGGCTGAGGGAGATGAGATGATCGCGGCGGCGGCGGAGCATGCGGAGCTGGTGGCGACATGGGGCGACCTGCGGAGAATGGCCGGACAGACCGATGAGGCCGAGGAGGCCTACCGGCGGGCTCTTGGCCGCGACCCCGCGCTCCCCCGAGCGTTGATCGGCATGGCATGCCTCGCCGGTATGCGCGGCGACCGCGCGATGGCCGAGGATCTGGCGCGGGAGGCCGGACGCCGCACTCCCTGGTCCCCTCAGGCGCAGCAGTTCGCGCGGCAGCTCGCCGCCGGAAGGTTCGCCAGGCCTGATCAGTTCGGAGGCTACTTCTACTTTCAGTGAGCGCCTGGGCGCTGGAGCGTGAGCTTCAAGGACCGGTCCGCGGTATGAGAGATTGCCCGGGGCGGCCGGGTCGCCTAGTCTGGGCCCGTTCGGGACCCCGTCGCGATCGGGAGAGAGGGCTCGGGTCCCTCCTCAAAACCGCGGCCGAGAAAGAGACCACGACGATGATGTCGAAGAGGCTGGCGGCGATCCTCCCGGGGCTCTTCCTTGCGGCTTGGGCGGGTTGCGCTTCCACGCTGCCCAGCTCGACCTCATGTCTCAGGGAAGGAAACCCGGGGCGCGCGCTGGCGCTCGCCCAGTCAAGGGTCGCCGCGAACGATGAGGACGCGCGCGGATGGCGTGACCTCGGCATCGCCCGGTACCAGCTCGGGAGGCACGAGGAAGCGCTCCAGGCCCTCGATCGAGCCCTCGATCTCAGTCCTGACGACAGACAGACCCTCCTCTTCCGAGCGAGAAGCCTCGACGCTCTGCAGCGGATCCCCGACGCGCTGGCGGCGTACGGTCGTTGCGCGGCGAGGGAGCGAGGCAAAGAGGAAGAGGCTGTTCGCGCGCGCATCGAGCAGCTCAGGAGGCAGGCGATCCGCGCCGAGATGGCAAGGGTCGTCGCCCGAGAAGAGAGCCTCCGCGCTGTCTCTGTTCCCGAGAACGCGGTGGCGGTGCCCGATTTCGCGAATCCCGCCGAGGCTGACACGCTGCGTCCCCTCGCCAAGGGACTGGCCGCCATGGTCGCCACCGATCTCTCGCGGCTCGAGCGGCTCCGCGTGCTCGAGCGCCAGAGGCTCTCGACGCTTCTCGAGGAGCTGCGCCGCTCGCGCGCGGGAACTCAAGCGGCCGGCCTCCTTGACGAGGGCGCCGTCGTTGACCCGATCGAGACCGTCTCGGGACAGCAGCAGAGACTCGCCATGCTGATCGATCCCTCGAGCGGGGAACCTTACTACGCCGGGTCTCCCGACGGCGCGCAGGGCCCGCGGTTCCTGAAGGCGGTGCGCGCATTCCAGGCCGCGCACGGCCTCGCTCCGGATGGAGTGGCGGGGCCGCGCACGAGGGCCGCGCTCGATCGGGCATGGGCGGAGCGGGGCGGGCAGCCTCTGCCGTCCGCCTCCGCGCCGGTCTCGGGCTTCGATCAGACGAGAGCGCCGAGGATGGGCCGTCTGCTCGGCGCGCGCCGCATCATCCAGGGCTCGCTCCTGCCCATGGGCGCCGACGGGATCCAGCTGCGCGCCGATCTGCTCGACATCCTCGATCCCGCGGGGGCAACCTCCTCGAGACCCGCCGAGGGGCCCTTCGCCAAGCTCCTCGACCTGCAAAAGAACCTCGTCCTAGGAATCGTCGACGCGATGGGAATCGAGCTCACCGACGAGGAGAGGGATCTCCTCGAGAGGCGCGAGACGAGAGACCTGCGAGCGTTCCTCGCCTACTGCAGGGGGATCGACTTCGAGGACCGCGGGATGCAGGACGAAGCCCTCTCGCAATATCGGGAGGCATTCACTCGGGATCGCGGTTTCACGCTCGCCCGGCGGTCCGCCGCGACCCTCTCCACGGGAGCTTCGGACCTGGAGGGGATCGAGGAGGCGGCCATCGAGGATCTCTCCGCGCCGGCGGAGGAAGGCGCGAGCAGGGCCGCGGCGACCGCGGTCAAGGTCGGCATCGCGCCGGAGCTCGAGGATCTTCTCGGGATCGACACCCGGATGCCCGATCCCCTTCGGTTTCCGGACGGGGGATCCGACGGACGGAGTCGAATCATCGTCGAGGGGGATCTCCCGGGCCGCGGAGGGCCGTGACGTGATGATCCGGCGAGGCGCCAGAGAGGACTGGCGGCGCGCGCGGGGACCGCGACGTGCCGCTCCCACAGCGGCCGGCGTCGTTCAGGCGCTGATCCTCCTCGCGATCGCTTCGAGCCGTCCATCGATTCTCCAGGCCGGCCCCGAGATCTCGCTCCGCGCCCCCGTCTCCTACAGGATCTGGACGCTCCCCGACACCTCCTCGACCGAAGTCTCGCAGCTTCTCGCCCCAGCCATTCTCTCGATCGGCGTGAGCGACCTGCTCGGACTGGTCTTCCAGGGAGGCTACCAACTCGGGGCCCTGAGCGAAGGCCGCGAGGTCGATCTCCAGGGACCGACCGATGTCAAGGCGGCGATCGTCCTGCGTCCCATGAGCGGCAGGATGCTGATCCAAGCAGGCGTCAACATCCCCACCGGCCCCGGCGGGTTCGACGAGGAGGAGCGCTTGGTCGCGAGCGCTCTCGCTCCCCCCTACCTCGGCTACCGGCTGCGCCAGCCAGGCCGCGGGCTTGACGCTGGGCTCGCCCTCTCGCTTGCGATCCCCATCGCCGAGGGATGGACGCTCGGACTCGGGAGCGGCTATCTCTATCGCGGTCGCCACACGCCGCTTGACGATGGGGAAGAGATCACGCCTGGCGCCGAGACGAGCGTCTCGACCGGGCTGGATGCCGAGGTCGGCTCTTCCATGATCCGCGTCGACGTGACGCGGCGCATCTACGCCAGGGACGAGGGGGGGCGCTTCGAGTATGAGGAGCCATCGGCCTGGGAGGGATCGCTAAAGGCCCTCGCTCGCGGCAGACGCTGGGACGGCGAGGCGACGGCGCTCGTGAACGTCAAGGAGGACAGCGAGGTGAGCCCCTCAGCGTACGCGGGGATCTACGCCGGAGGAAATCTCTCGCTGGGCCGGAGGTTCGCCGCCGGTCTCTTCCTTGGGATCGTCGGTGAGATGGTCCGCTTTCGCGCGGAGAACCCGGATGGAGACGGCCATCGGTTCGTCTCGACGACCGGCGGCGCGGGGCCTCAGATCAGAGTCGGATCGGGGCGCGTGCGTATCGAGGGCTCCGCCCTTCGCATGATCGGCGATCTGGACGGGGAGTCGATCGAGGGATGGGACGCGCACCTGGCCCTTCTGCTGAGGTCGGGAAACAGGGACGAGTGATGCCGCGCCCCTCTCGACAGGCGACCCGGTTCGGCCCACGGAAAGACGCTCATGCCGGGCGAGGCTGTGGGCGGAGCGTCCGGCGGCGATGATCCCCGATCAGGGCGAACCCCGCGCGATCCTGGGGGGAAAATACGAGATCCTCGGCGAGATCGGCCGGGGAGGAATGGGGATCGTCTACAAGGGGATCCAGAAGTCCCTAGGTCGCCTCGTAGCCATCAAGACGCTCCCGGCGCAGCTCGCAGCGAACCAGGAGTTCGTCAGCCGCTTCCGTCGCGAAGCCGAAGCCCTCGCGAGGCTCAAGCACGAGAACATCGTCACCGTCTACGATCTGGAGCAAGAGGACGAGAGCTACGTTCTGGTGATCGAGTTCGTCGAGGGGATGAGCCTCTCGCGGCTTCTATCCGAACGGGGCAGGCTGGAGCCGGGGCACGCCGCCGAGATCGCCAGGCAGATCGCCTCGGCGCTCGCGGCTGCGCACCGCCACGGGATCGTCCACAGGGACATCAAGCCCGACAACGTCCTGATCGAGTCCTCCGACGGGAAGGCGAAGGTCGCCGACTTCGGCATCGCGGCGATGGCGGGATCTGCTTTCCGGACGACAACGGGCGTCATGCTCGGCACCCCTCGCTACATGGCCCCAGAGCAGATCCGCGGCGAGCCCGTGACCGGCGCGGCCGACATCTACGCCCTCGGTCTGCTCCTCTACGAGATGATCGCCGGATCTCCGCCCTTCGATGGCGAGAATCCGATGACGATCGCCTACCAGCACCTTAACAACTCGCCCCCGCCTCTCGCCGCCCGCGCCCCGCACTGCCCGCCCGCCCTCATCGAGATCGTCGAGCGGGCCATGCAGAAGGAGGCCGGAAAGCGCTTCGCAAGCGCCGGGGAGATGGCCGAGGCCCTGTGCGCGGCGTGCGCGGGGCGGCGCGCCGCACCCGGTCTGCCGCCCGGCCGCAGGCTCCGCAGGACGCCGCGCTGGGCGTGGATCGCGGGAGCGAGCGCGACGGCCGCGGCGATCACGATCGGAGGGGTCCATCTGCTCTCTCCTGTGGGATCGGATCGGCCGGGATCGAGTCCGCGAGGGCAGGAGATCGAGCGGCCGGCGCAGCCGGGCGCGGGCGTCGTGCTCGAGGAGCGAGCAGGCGCGGCGGACCGGCGGGTCCCGTCGCCGGGCGGGGCGGGCCCCAGTCCGGGCGAGAGAACGGCCTCCTCCTCCGAAGTGGATCGCCCGCCCGGGGAGAGCCGCACGAGCGAGACGAGCCGCGCGCAGGCGATCGATCTCCCGACTCCGAGGCCCGCGGATCCTGGAGAATCCGTCGCCGGCGATGGGGGGCAGACCGACGGAGCCGAACAGGCGCTGGACGCCGAGAGTCGCTCCGCAGGCGGTCCAGCCGCCTCAGCGCCGCTCACGGCGGTCGACGAGATCGCCGTCCGCCGGCTGGTCGAGCGGTGGAGCGAGCGCGTGTCCCGCAAGAACCTCGCGGCCCTCCTGAACGATGTCGCTCCTCAGACCCACGAACAGGTGAGAAACCTCTACGCTCCTCTGTTCTCGAGATGCGAGCGGCTTCGGGCGAGCGCCGTCATCATGCGGATTCAGGCCGGGGCCGCGGGCGATCAAACGAGTGCGGTGGCCGCCTTCGTGGAAGAGACCGGCTGTGAGCAGGCGGGAGCGCAGGAGATCGTGGAAAGCCGTCGCCTGGAGCTGGGACTGATCAAGTCTGGACCGGCCTGGATCGTGACCGAGATTCGCCGGAGCGCCCGCTGACCGGCTGGAATCAGGGAGGAACCTGGAAGCCCATGGCCAAGCTCGTGCGGACCCTCGTGCTGATCGCCGTTCTCTGCCTCATCGCCTTGGGCGCTCTCCTGTGGCGGGCGAATCGCCCGTTCACGAGCGAGGTTCCCGTCCTCTCCTCCTCGCGCTTGACCGCCGGGAACGCGCTCTTCCCCTCGCAGCTCGCGCTCTACCCCAGGCGCGTCGTGCACTACAAGCCGCGAATCGTCGGCCATGTGGAAGAGGCCATCGCGGTCGAGCAGATCGCTCTGGTCCGCGTCAAGGAGGGGGTCTTCTTCTCGGATCTGTTCATCGAGACCTCGGGGGGAGCGCACTCGATCATCTGCCGAGGTCTCGAGAAGAAGAAGGCCAACAGGATCCGGCTCCAGATCCACGAGGCGATCGAGGCATCGAGGACAGTCGACTCCCCCTAGGCGGGGCGTTGCCGCCGGGCGATCGGGCAGACGCGCCGCTTCCGCTTCACTCGACGATCCTGATCCTGCCTCCGGAGGACTCCTGCGGCCCCTTCCTCGGTCTCGTCGCCGGCCGCTCCGCGCCGCGCGCATCGCTCCTCGGCCCCAGAGCTCCGTCCTCGATCCGGCTGTTCCGCCCGAGGAGGCCGCCCGCCAGGCCGCCCAGGACAAGCGCCCTTTCCCCCTCGGGCGGAACGAACTGGATCTCCAGGTCCGCATCCGCCGGGATGAGCATCTCGACGACCGCGCGGATCCGGTCGCCGCGATCGGGATCGCTCAGGATCGCCTCGATCTCGCGCGTGGGGAGCGGACCGATCCTTGCGACGATCGCGGTCCCCGGCGGGATCATCTCCGCCCCGAGGCATGCGTCGACCCCGACGCGCGAGCGTCCCGTGCGCGCTCTGATCGCATCGGGCAGCGCAACGCGCCGCCGCGGCCCCTCATCGGATATCGAGACAGGGATGCCGATCAGCCGCTGCGCCAGCGCCTCGGCCTCGTCGCGGCGGCCGACGGCCTCCGCGAATCCGGGAAGGTGCTGCGACAGGAAGCGCGCCCGATGGGAAGGAAGGGGAATCCGCTCCAGCCCGAATCTCCCGAGGAGCCAGCGCGAGATCGCCGGGTCATCGACCGCCGCCGAGAGTCTCTGGGGAAGGAGCGTGAGATCGCGGCGGATCGCGCGGAGGGCGCGATCCACGATCCGCAGGAGCATCCGGCCGCCGTCGAGCCCTCTTTGATAGGCCTCCTCCGGATCAGGGGCCTCGCCCCCATCCGCCGCCCGCCCTCCCCTCCAGATCCTCTTGTGCGCGATCGCATCGAAGAGGGCATCGGGGATCAGCTCCGCGCGGAGCGGGCTCAGGAATCCCTCCGGGAGACGGTCGCCGACTCCTCGCTCGGCGACATAGACTCGTATCCTCTGCTCCGGTTCCACGTCGCCGCCGGGCGGGGGAAGCACATCGACGAGATGCCCCCGATAGGCGCGAAAGATGCCGACGGGAAGGATCTCGATAAGCTCGGGATCGGCCCCGAGCTCGATCAGGGATGCAAGAACGCCGGAGACGGGCGGCGCCTGCCCGCCCAGAAGGAAGTCCGGCATCTTGAAGCGACGGTTCACTCGGAAGACACCTCGACTCTCACAGCCATCCCGAGAGGAGCCCGCGCGTCCAAGTGGCGGGCGAGCCGGTCGCGGAAGACTTCTCGCTCCAAGTCCGAGAAGAAGGCGCCGGGGCGCGGCGCCACGGCGACATCTGCGCAGATCCGAGGCCCACGCTTCCCCAGCATCACTCCCCTGCCGACGCGGACGGCGGCGATGCGCGCGGGGTCGAACGAGTAGGCGAGATCCTCGAGATCGGCCCGCGAGACCGCGCGCCCCCGCGTGCGCAGGACGCAGCGGAAGGCGAGATCCGCGTCCGTCAGGCTTGGCGCAGGTCCCCCTCCGATCGTGGGGACCAGATTGGAGGCCGACACCACTCCCGGGAAGTCCTTCGGAGAGAGGATGACGCGGACGCTCCCCGGAGCGAGCCCGTTGGCCACCGATCCGAGGCAGAGGCTGTAGCGCGCCTCGATCCGCGCACCCGGCTCCGGCGGAGCGCTGGTCCTGACCTCGAGCGCCAGGCGCGCGTCCCGCGCATCGGCGGCGTGGGTCAGTCGGTAGGACCGGGGACCGGGCTCGCGGTCGGGCGAATCGAGCTCGTAGCGGTGGCCGGTCCGGAGATCGATCACATCGTCGATCGAGAGGAGATTCTCGTGCGTCACCCCCTCCGGAAAGGGGATGAGTTGCACTGGGCTGTTGTCCAGATCGAGCGCGCCGGAAGTGCGCGTCTCGCGGTTTGCGGCGAGAACCGATCGGGTCGATATCTTGAGCCCATCGAGCTGGGAGACCGCGGCCTGCGGCTCCATGTCGATCCGCACCCACGCGCGCCGGCCGCGCGCGGGCGCGAGCAGGCCCGCGAGCTGCGATCCGCCGGCGGCCGGCGCCGGCACCGCCTTCTCGAGGAGCAGGCCGGCATCGAGCGGCACGAAGCAGGGGGCGTAGGGGCTCGCGATCCCCTTCACGCTGCTGCGGAAAGAGAAGAGATCCGGCTCAGGAACCCGCCGATCGTCCCGAAGCGCGGGGATCAGGAAGCCGCCCAGGTCGTTCCCCAGGGCGATGAGCGGCAGACCCTCACCCGCGAGAGACCATCGGCCCCAGAGACAGGACCGCACCGCCGGCTCCGGACCATGGAGGAAGAGGACGCAAGGATCGCCGGCAGCGCCTCCGCCCGAATCGATGGCGATCAACAGGGCCGGGTTCGCCGGGGGCGGCGCCCGGAAGCTCTTCCCCGCGCCTCCGAGTCCCCTGGACGCCTTTCCCTCTCGAGCGGGCCAGCAGCGTCCCTCCCCCGCCGCGTCGATAAAGCAGAAGTGGGAGACTTCGAAGGGAGAGAGCTTCGTCTCCGCGATCGGGGTGAAGTGGACCTGGTGGTTGCGTCCCTCGCGATCGGCGACCGGGCGCTCGCAGAGAATCTCGAATCCCGCGGAAACCGCGAAGGAAGGATCTTTCGATTCGATCTCAAGGACTGTCGTCGCGGGGCTCGGGCCTCTGGGGAACTGGATCAAGCGCTCGACGAGCGCCCTGTAGGCGAGCCCCACGGTGTCGTCCAGATCCCGGTAGACCTCCGCGTACTCGCGGGCAAATGCCTTGAGAAGCATGACGACGACCGGATCCGCCTGCTTCGGATCGGGCGAGAGTCCCGGGATCGTCTCGCTTGCCTCTCGCAGGAGCCGCTCGAGGATCGCCTCGGGCGTGCGGGCCGGATCTTGCTCTCGATGTGGTCCCTCAGTTCCCGCCTTCATCCTCTCCCTCCGCCGCGCCCTCTTCGAATCCGGCCCTGGCGAACCGCGTCGAGCGCGCTCGGGCCGCGGAGAGGTCGTCCAGCTTGTATTCGAATCGGACCGGCTGCCCTGTCGCCGCGATCTTGCCCCGCACGGCGATTCCCACCTTCCTCTTGCCGCCTCGCCGGGCGGGATCGGCGATCTCGATCGAGTCGATTTCGACCTCGAGCAAACGCTTCTCGCTGGCCAGGATCGCCGACCGCAGCACGCTGTGCGGCACGGTGGCTTGGGCGAAGTCCAGCCCCGCCCCCTGGCATCCGAAGTCAGGATCGGCGGCGATCTCGCCCGACAAGACATCGCTCTGGAGCGGCGTGCTCAGGATCAACTCGACATAGCGGCCGATCGAGTCCTCGATCGGAACCCCGGGCACCCTCGCCCCCGCGACGGACGAGCCTGAAGCGCGGATCCCCCCGGAAGGCGTCTCCTTCCCTTGCTCCTCCGCGGGAGGGCGCAGACTTATCGTCACCACACGTTCCGGCCCGCCCGCCCTGCGGATCGTGAAGAGGACCTCTCCCGCGCGGATCCGCTCCAGCAAGCTGGTCAGATCTCCGAGGCTCGCGATCGGCTTCCCGTCCGCCGCGACGATCCGATCGCCCACCTCGAGGTGTTCGCCCTGCGCGCCACGACCTCTCACCACGCCCGTCACGACGACGCCCCGGCCTTCCGGCGCGTCGTCCCACCAGACGCCCAGCCGCTTTCCCCAGCTCGGCTGCTCCGGTCCCCTCGCGGGAGCGGCCTCGCCTCCCTGGACGTTAAACGGCAGCCGGATGGGGGGCAGCGTCCGCTCGGAGCTCATCAGGGGATCGTCCTGCGCCGGCGAGGCGGAGTTCCGAGCAACGCCCCCAGAAGTCCGCGAGCGACCTCGCGGGTGACGGTCCTCGTGAGGGGCGACCTGAGGACATCCTCCAGAGGCCCCTTCCCCTTCCTTTCGGCGCCTCTCTTCTCCCCGCCGGCCGCCGGCTCCCCGCCAGCGCCCGCGGGAGCCAGCCTCGCCTCGAGGATCTCGCGCGCGCTCTCGCGATCGAGCGCGCTGATCATCCCCCGTCCTTGACCGTCGACGACGAAGAGGTCGTCGAGATCGAACTCCGGCTCTCCGAAGAAGGCCAACGCCCCCTGGTGCTCCAGCTCGACCATCTTGCGCAGCAGGACCCCTGCGGTCGCCTTGGCGATCCCGCCGAAGTCCTTGAGCTCGCCCGCCCCGTCGCCGGTCAGATACTGGAGGACCGTTCGCAGATCGGCGAGGTCGAGGAGCGGGAGCTTCCGATCGTCGCAGTACTTGAAGACGAGCGTGAGCGCGCCCGTCTGCGTCTCGTTGAGGTCCAGCACCTTGGCGAGGAGCAAGGGGCCGAAGGAGGAGACGGTCGCGCGAAGATGGGCCCCCTTGGCTCCGGTCAGGCTCAGGAACTCGATGGGGAACTCGCTCGACCGCCAGGAGTAACCCGTCTCCTGCGCGCGCTTCTCGACCCGCTCGCCCGTCTTCCCTGCGACGCCCAGACCCGAGAGATCGCCCTTCATGTCCGCCAGGAAGACCGGGACGCCCGAGGCGGAGAGCTGCTCGGCGACCAGCTGAAGCGTTCGCGTCTTGCCCGTGCCGGTCGCCCCGGCGATCACGCCGTGGCGGTTCATCATCGAAATCGGGAGGCAAACGAGAGGCTCCGGGTAGGCAGCACCCCCGGATACGGGAGCGCCGAGCCGGATGCTCGGCGCAGTCGTCGAGAACGCCTTGCGCGCGGCCTCAATGAGTTTCTCGTCCATCCATCGTCCCCGCAGCTCCGGGCGGCTCGACGCGTCGGCCGCGCATGCCTCAGTTGATCTTCACGATCGGGCCCATGACATCGACGCCCGCCGGGCTTGCCTTCACCACGGAGGCGCCCGAGGTGAGCTTCGCCTCCGTCATCCCGCTGACGGTCACGTCGGCCGTCTGCGATCCCACGGAGACGCCCTGCATCGCGCTCGCCGAGGCGGTGCCTTGATTCGCTCCCACCTCCAGCTTCTTGGTTCCCTCGATCTTGACCGACTCGCCGCCCGTCACCTCGATCGCCTTGTTGCAGGTGATCTCGACCTTCTCCGACTGGGTCGACTTGTAGGTCTTGCTCTCGAGCGCGATTGCGTCGGCCGCTCCCTTGATCTCGGGATGCCCCTGCATCTCGATCCCCTTGATCGCCTCGATCGTGACCTTCTTCTGGGCGGTCATCGTGATGTTGCCGTCGGCGCTGATCGTGATGTCGCCCGTCGTCTTCACGTCGATCAGCTTGCCGGCGATCATGGTGATCGAGCTCTTGGCGTCGGGAGTGCTGATCTCGATCGTCTCGGATCCCGACTTGTCGCTGAAGCGGACGACGTGCCCCCCTTTCGTGAGGATCACCCGGCCCTCGTTCTTCGGGATGTCGGGGTTGATCTTGCCGAAGGCGTCCGACTTGAACTCCGTGTAGAGGCTGCCAAGGACGATCGGCCTCTCGGGATCGCCCCGCTCGAAGCCGATCAGGACCTCGTCGCCGATCTCCGGCACGAAGACGATCCCGTGACCCTTGCCGCCATAGGGCATGAGGATGCGGATCCAGGGCGTGATGACGTCTCCATCCTTCGATTGGCCCTTCTGGGTCGCGCCATCGACCCAGTCGTTCAGTCGAACGCGGACCATCCCCGGCTTCTGCTGGTCGTACGCGTCGACCACGATTCCGGTCAGAAGCGTCCCGGCGCTGGGCCAGGGACGGACCCACGCCGGATAGGCCGCGCTCAAGGGAAGGAAGCCGATCCGGTTGCGATAGTGGCCCTGGGCGGCGTCCATCGTGTGATGGACCTCCGTCACGAGGTAGGTCCCGTTCTGATCGGGCGACACACCCTGGATATTGATGAGCGCCGGCGGGCGGATCGAGCAGTTCTCCGTTTCCCCGCTTCCCGAGACGCGCGTCGCGAGATGGGAGAGATAGAGGTTCCCGACATAGCCGCGCATCTCGGCCAGGCTGCGCATCATCGGATCGGGGCAGCCATGCCCCGGATTGGGGTAGATCGAGCCGGCCGCATTCCGCGCCGCCTCGAGCCACGGATGGAGCTTGCCCGAGATCTGGACCTCATCGGTCCCGCGCACATAAGGTTCGTCGCGCTCCTCGTTGTAGGTGCGCAGCTTGTGCTTCCCCTGCGCCACGGAGGAGGTGAGCTGGAAGACCGAGAGGAGGTTCTCCTCCTGCGAGGATTCCAGCGTCAGATCGATGGTCGGACAGGCCTTGGAGGAATCGATCGCCTCGGTCCAGAAGAGGGAGGCGCCGTCGTAGAAGAAGAAGAGCTTTCTCCTCTCGGCCAGACGGGCCAGGAAGTCGAAGTCCGACTCGTTGTACTGGAAGACGATGGGGAGCTCCTCGTCCTCGCCCCCCTCGATCGTGATGTCGAGTCCGTAGTCCGCCTTGACGATGTCGTTGACCACGCTCTGGAGCCCGACGCTTTCCCAGATCCGCTTCCGGGGAAAGCGGTCCATCACCATCGTGGGGTCGGAGCCGGACAGAATGACCGTGTAGCCTCCGGCGGTGACCCTGCGGCTCGTCACATCCAGCAGCAGCCCGGTGAACGACAGCTGGCGGCGCGGCTTCTTCCTGTCCGGCGTGAAGACCTCGATCTTGACCGGCTTGCCGATCAGATCGATGAGGGCGTCGAGGGTCGGGCTGCCGTAGACGCCGATCTCGCTCTCATCGAGCGCCGCGCAGGCGATCGAGAAGCGATGCTGCTCGTTCAGGTACTGGTCGAGCTCGATCGCGTTGAAGCGTACGCCCAGATCCTCCGCCGACTTCCCGTCGACGGTGACCACGACCTCGGATTGCTGCGCCATGGCAGGCCGGTCGCGGCCTACGCCCAGGTATCCGCTTCGATCTCGACGTCGTTGATCTTGATCTTCTGGGCCGAGATCTCGATCGTCTCGGTCTGAGGAGTCTCCCGGCTCATCTGCACATCCGGCACGGACTCGCGGTAGTGCGTCACGAATCCTTCGAACCACTCCAGTTGCGAGATGAACTTCGATTCCTCATCGGGGGAATAGAACTTCACCTTCCCCCCCTTGAAGTTCCCGCGAAACGGTTTGGACGCCCAGTCCCAGAACAGAACGCTGTCGTCGGACATACGGGTTATCCGGATCCGCGCAAGCCGGGGCCGCGCATCGCTCGGTCCCATGTTGATCTGATTGGGCCGAACCTCTAAACCGTACTCGACGTCGGTGACATTCGGGATCGCGTTTCCGTCGATCTCGACGCTGAGCTGTCGGAAGTGCCGACTCGCCATCTCACGATCCTCCTACTTGTCCGGCCAGTTGAAGTTGACTTCGACGCCGCCGACCAGGATGACTTCCGGCTGGACGTGGGCGACTTCCACCACATGATCGCCGCGCTCATCGAAGTCGACGCGGTAGTCCCTGAGGTAGGCCCCCTTGAATTCCAGCGTCTTCATGGCCGTCCCCGTATCGCTGAAGAACTGGACCTCGCCGCCCTTGCGGTTCTCCTCCTTGGGGCTCTTGGCCCAATCGCACAGTATCGTCTTGTCGTCCATGATCCTCCGCACGACGATGCCGTCGAAGAACATCTTCCGCGTTGGACGGCCGTCGCGGTCGGCCTCGGCCCGCAGGCTGTACTCGACCGACAAGATGTTCGGGACCTCCGTCCCATCGATCTTGAGAATTGGTTCTTGTGCCATGGTTTCCTCTCCGTCTGGCTGAGACCGAACGCTCTAGGATGCCTCCGCGACCTGGGCATCCGCCTCCTTGACCTTCACGTTGAACTGTCGGACCGACTTCTGGAAGTCGATGCGGAGGATGACGTCCACCTCGTGCCTCCGCTCCTGCTCGGGCGTCGCGACGACCTGGATCTCGAATCCCCTCACCTCTCGATCGGGACCCTTGCACTGGGCGAGGAAGCTGTGGAGATCCCTCTTCACGGCCGACTTGAAAACGTCCGTGATGTTCTGGTAGGCCTGCTTGTTCAGGTAGTGGCACACGTTCTTTAGAATCCAGTCTTCCGTGCGGATCCTCGGGTAGCTGTCGAGCCCTTCCTTCGTGCAGAGGTTGGCGTCCCCCATGACGATCGGATAGCCGTCCCAATCGACCACCGGATTGACGCCGTAGTTGAACATCATCTTGCCGGCAGTGGGGCGATCCACGCGATAGCGGACCCCCTTGCCGCCCATGACCTTCCCTTTGCGGTATCCGGCCGCGGCCTCCTGGAGGCCGAGCGACTCGTCCACGCGGTAGACGACTCCCGAGAGAAGGGCCGACGGCGGAAGCCAGAGGTCCTCATCCTCGAACTTGTGGGCCTTGCGCCCCAGGACCCAGTTGCCTGTGAGAACCAGGTACTGCTTGTGGAGATCGGCCCCCTTGATCCCCTGCAGGTCCTTGACGTCCAGGTTGTCCTGCAACTGCTTGAAGCTCTCGAAATTGTCGATGTCGGTGTAGACCTGCACCTTGTTCTGGGATCCGAGGATTCCAAGACGGTCGAGGGCCTGGACGTTGCCCACCCATCCCGGGATGACCAGGTTGGCGAAGGTCTCCTTCAGGGTCCAGTCCCTGAAACGGGTCTGGATCGAGGCGGCGAGCCCCTCGTCGAAGACGGAGCGATCGTCCGGGTCGAGCAGCTGCTCCGCCGAGGCGTTGATGAAGCTGACCTCGATCTTGTCGCCCGCCTCGACCTGGGCGTTGCCGAAGAAGCCGTCGATCGCCCGGTAGGTCAACTCCATCGGCCTCAGCTTCTCGTAGACCGATTTCAGGTTGCCGTTCAGCACCGACTCGAGCTTCTCGAGCCTCTGCTGGGTCTTCTCGATGAGCGATTCGAGATCCTCGCTCGCGGCGAGCGCGTCCTCCCACACCCGCAAGCGCGCCACGAGGAGATTCCGCGTGTCGGCATAGAGCCTGTTTCGCGTCACATCCTCGAACTGCTTCTTCTTGGTGGGATCGAGCAGGTCGATGCCGGGCAGCTTGGTTCCTTCCACCGAAGCCGCGGGGACGATCTTGCCGAGCCACTCCATCGCTCCCGCCGCGTTTCCCGCGGCCTTTGGGGCGCCCAACCCGGCAAGTGTCGCCTCATAAGCTTCAGGTGCCGCAGGCGCGGGGGCCGCTTCCTTGGTTTCGGGTGGCTGCGGGCGGGCCGATTCTTCCGGTCGTTCCACTGTTCTGTCCTCCCTGGCTAGGACTTGCCGCCGCCCGACGCGTCGCGCGCCGCGCGGATGCCGCGAATCAGGACCTCGCGGCTGGGCGAATCGATCGTCTTGCGAAGGGTCGTGTTCTTACGAAGCTGCTGGAGCATGTCCTTTAGGAGGAGCAATTCCTGATGGAGGGCCTTGAGCGATGGAGACTGCGCGATCACCTCTTCGGGAGCGAAATCGGCCACCTGCTTGAAGGCGAGCGTCTCGTCCGCGCTGTTACCCTCCTCGTCGGTGACGGCGACTTCCATCTTGGGCTGGAAGGTCGAGAAGACCTCTTCGATCGTCCTACAGCTGATCGGCTGGGGATCCTCCCCGGCCCGTTCGTTCAGCGCGGCGACGAAGAGGGTCTTGTTGGTGTCGAGGATCTCGACCCCCATCGTCAGGTCCGTCTCCCGAACGTGCTCGGCGCCGATGAAACGGGGCTTCGGCACGACACACCTCCTCGTTAGATCTCGAAACGGGGTCGCGACGCTGCCGGGGCAAACCTTGACCTTGACCCCGTGATCGGTGCATTTTGGACTGGCCGCACCGTAACACCGTCTGCTACAGCGTGGCAAGAGCCCTTGATGCGCGGATCCAGTCCCGGCTTGATCGCGTGGCTGACGCCTCTTAGGATCCGATCGGCCGCGTCTGGTCCCGGATGCCGTTTTTTTTCGTTCGGACCGCTGGATAACCGGAAGTGGGGGGACCGCCATGGCAGATCTCGGAATGACCCTTTCCGCGAGCGAGGCGATTGACCGAGGGAGGGAGATCGCAAGAGAGCACTCCCACCCGCAGATCCTTCCCCTCCATCTCCTCTTCAGCCTCCTCGTCCCCGAGGAAGGGGCCGCCACCCGGATCCTCCTGGGCCTTGGCCGGGAGGTCGGGCCGTTCCGGGGGCTCGTCGAGGACGCATTGAGCGAGCTGCCCCGCTCCACATCGGCTGTCTTCGATCCCGCGCCGTCGCCGGCCTTCAAGTCGGTTCTCGAGCTGGCGGAGACCGAGAAGGAGATGCTGGAGGACCGCCAGGTGGACGAGGTCCACCTCCTGATCGCCCTGATGTCCCCCGACGGCGGGCTGCCCGAGCCCCTGCGCAAGGCCCTGCAGCTCCGTCGCGCAAAGGTCCTCGAGGTTCTCAGGAAGACGAAGCAGGCGGAAGCGGTGGCGGGGGGCGGCGGCGCGACAGGGGTCGCGGCGGGGCAGGCGATCGGTTTCTGCGCCGACCTGACGGCGAAGGCGCGCGCCGGCATCCTCGATCCGGTCATCGGGCGGGAGCGCGAGATCCAGCAGACGATCGAGGTCCTCGCGCGAAGAAGGAAGAACAACGCCGTCCTGGTCGGGGAGCCCGGGGTGGGCAAGACGGCCGTGGCCGAAGGGCTCGCGCAGGCGATCGTCGCGGGGACCGTGCCCGCCTTCCTGAGAAGCGCGCGCATCCTCGAGCTCGACCTTCCCGCGATGGTCGCGGGGGCGAAGTACAAGGGGGAGTTCGAGGAGCGCTTCAAGAAGCTGCTGACCGAGATGGAGGCGGCCGGATCCGAGGCGGTCCTCTTCGTGGACGAGATCCACACCTTGCTCGGCGCCGGGGGCGGCGGGGGCGGAATCGATGCGGCGAACATCCTGAAGCCGGCGCTCGCGCGCGGGGAGCTGCGGGTGATCGGCGCGACGACCACGGGCGAGTACCGGAAGCACTTCGAGGCGGATGCCGCCTTCGCGCGCCGCTTCGTGCCGATCCAGATCGAGGAGCCGGACAAGGCGACGTCGATGCGGATCCTGGAGGGGCTGCGTGAGAGATACGAGAAGCACCATGGCGTCGCCTTCACGACGGAGGCGTTCGACTCCTCCATCAACCTCTCCAAGCGCTACATCACCGATCGTTACCTCCCCGACAAGGCGGTCGATCTCCTCGACGAGGCGGCATCGGACGTGAGGATCCTCGTCGACAGCCTCACGGAGGCGCGCGAGCTGATCGAGAAGCGCGACGATCCCGCCGTCAAGGCAAGGCTCGATCTGTTGCGAAACGGCCTCGAGGAAAGGGGATTGATCCCCAGGAGGGCGGAGGGGGGAACCGAGGGGGGCCCCAAGGCCTGGCTCGCCTCGGCCGGGACGATCGCGAAGACGGTCGACGCGGGCGTCATCGCCCGCCGCGTCAGCATCCGCACGGGAATCCCCGTCCATCGAATGCTCGGGGACGAGCGGGAGAAGCTGCTCAAGATCGAGGAGACCCTGAACAGCCGCGTCGTCGGCCAGGAAGAGGCGGTGCGCGCCGTCGCCGACGCCGTTCGCAGGGGACGCGCGGGGCTGAAGCGAAGCAACCTCCCGATCGGCGCTTTCATGCTCCTGGGCCCGACGGGGACGGGAAAGACGTTCCTCGCCAAGAGTCTCGCCCTCTTCCTCTTCAACGACGAGAAGGCGATGGTCCGCATCGACATGAGCGAGTACAAGGGAGAGCACACCGTCTCGCGCCTGATCGGGCCGCCGCCCGGGTATGTCGGCTACGAGGCGGGAGGCGCCCTGACGAACTCGGTTCTGAGGCGGCCGTACTCCGTCGTCCTCTTCGATGAGGTCGAGAAGGCCCATCCCCAAGTGCTCGACCCGCTCCTGCAGGTCCTCGACGACGGAAGGCTGACGGACGGCCAGAGCCGCACCGTCGACTTCAGCAACACCGTCGTCATGCTCACGACCAACCTGGCCGGAAGCTGGATCTCCGAGCAGGACTCACAAGGCCTGCCTGTGGACCAGAAGGTCCTCCGCGACATGCTGATTCGCATGGGGTTGCGGCCGGAGCTGATCAACAGGTTCGAGAGCCTCCTGGTCTTCCATCAGTTCACCAAGGAGCAAGTCGCCCGGATCGTGGACCTCCAATTGCGCGATGTGGAGGCGATTCTGGCCGAACAGAAGATGAGCCTGTCGGTCACGCCGGCGGCTCGCGAGGTCCTGGCGAACGAGGGGTTCGATCCGGAAATGGGGGCGCGGCCGGTGCGGAGAGTGATCGACCAGAAAATCATGAACCCTCTGGCATCGCTCATCGTCGGCGAGAGCAGCGTGGAGGGCCGGAGCGTCCGGGTGGACGCCCCCTCGGGCGCGATCCAGGTGCGGATCGAGTAGCGGACCGGCGCATGGAAGGAACGACCAGACACGAGCCTCGTTTCCCGCTCGGGAAGAAGCCTTTCGGCGAGTATGTCGCCGACCGCTACCTGCGCTGGTCGGGATTCTACGAGCAATACGACGGGCACACCGAGAGCGGCATCCCGATCGGGATCAAGATCGTCTCCGCCGAGTGGGCGCCGCAGACCGATCGTCTCGCGGCGGCGTCCCGGCCCTTTTCGCGCGGGCTCGTCTCCGTCTTCGACTTCAAGCGGCTCCCCGCGGGCGATGTCGTCGTGATCACGGAGGTCGTGTCACCGACCCTCCGGGAGAAGCTCGATGCGGGCAGTCTGCCCCAGATCGCCGCGGCCGGGTATCTCCGTGATCTGGCGGAGGCATGTTTCGCGATCGACAACCAGGGAGGGGTTCTGCCCCTGCTCTCTCCCGAATCGATCGCGATCCGCGAGGACGGGGCCAAGATCGACGACCACTATCTCCACGCGCTCTTTCCTAACGGGAAGGTCCCGATCGTGCTGGAGTACGCTCCCTACCTCGCCCCGCAAATGGAGCAGGACCCGCCGACTCGATCCGACATCCTCTTCATGCTCGGGATCCTCTACTACGAGATGCTCTGCGGATCTCCCCCGTTCCGTGGAAGCTCGCTGTCCGTGATCGCCTCGACCCGCACGAAGGATGTCGAGGTGGAGAGGATCCCGCCAGCGGCCCGGCCCCTGGTGCGGCGCCTGCTGGCGCGGGATCAGCGCAACCGGATGTCGAGCCTGACCGATCTGCTGAGGTCGCTGGACGCGACCCTCGGCCGCGTAACGGCCGACGGAGGGCCGGCCCCCGACCTGATGGAGGAGATCCTCGCGACCCCGGCTGCGGAGGCGGCGGCCCTGGAGGAGATGGCCGGACCGCGGCTGCTCCCCCTCGGCAAGAACGCGCAGGGACTGCGGGAGTTCAAGCGAAGCGCCGACGGGGGCGTGATGGTCCTGATCCCGGCCGGTTCATTCGCGATGGGAACGCCGGAAGGCCGCCCGGAGGAAGGGCCGCCGGTCACGGTCGAGGTCGAGCCCTTCCTGATCGACAAGTACCCGGTCACGTGGGAGATGTTCGCGGGCTTCCACCAGGGGCACGATCGAAGCTGCGACTTCTGCTCACAGAAGACCTCCCTTCTCCCCAGCCGTTTCATGACGACTCCCCAGGCCGCGCGGGGAGTGCACGATCAGACGGAGTTCGAGAGGCGGCTGGCGTCGGTCAACGATGCGATTTCGCGCTCGAAGGGCGAGGCGATCCCGGTGTCGTTCCTGACGGCGGCCGAGATGGACGCCTACGCCGCGGCGCAGGGATGCGAGCTGCCGAGCGAGGCTGAGTGGGAGTATGCCTGTCGCGGCGCCGCGCTGACGCGCTACCCCTGGGGGGACGAACCCGACCCCAAGAGGGCCTGGTATCTGGACGGCTCGGGGGGCCTCCCCCACCCGGTCGGCCTCCTTTCGCCGAACGGCTACGGCCTCTACGATATGGCCGGCAACGTGAGCGAGACCTGCCGCGACCTGTTCGTGAAGGAGATCTACGAGATGATCAGCGCGGGGGCGGCGTCGGCGGAAGAGCTTACGGAAGGGGTGACGCGCCCCTCCCCGAGACGCAGTATGAGGGGCGGTTCCTACGCGTCATCGGCGGCGGGAGTCAGCGTGACGTTCCGCGCGGGCCTCGCCGGGGACATTCGCTCGGAGACCCGAGGCATGAGGCTCTCCATCCGAAAGAGCCGCGCCCCGGATTGGATGCTCTCCGCCTTCGCGGAGGGAGGGAGCGAAACCCCGGAGGCTGGAGCGGGCGTCCCGCCAGCGATGAGCCCGGGCAGCGCGGCCGCGGAAGCGCCCGAGAAGGCGGCCGGAGAGGAGACCCATGGATAGGCCCACCCTGGCGAGGGTCCACTGGCAGGACGGGATGCTGCTCCGCAGCGCGCACCTCGATCTTGTCGAGGGAAGAGCCGACGAGCTGCTCGATCTGACCCGCCGCTACCTCGGACACTCTCCGGGGATCTGTCCCGGTGGAGAGCCTTCGATCTCGTGCGAGATCTCGGGATCGAGCCTCACGGTGACGCTGGAGTCCTGCGTCGCACTCACCCCCGATGGGCGTCTCCTCATCGTCGACGCGACCCGGAAAGAAGCGGGCAAGGCGATCAGCGCCGCGATCTCTCTGGATCCAGCGGTGGAGGCTCGGATCCCCGTGGCGATCGAGGCGATCGAGGGAAGCGATCCGGTCGGGACGCCCGACCCCGACGAGGATCCGCCGCGGCTCCCGTACCGCTTGCCCCGCGTCGCCCTCCTGCTCGGGACGGACCCGGGGATCGGGCGGCCCTCGTCTATCAGGATCGCCGAGATCATGGTCGCCGATCGCGCCGCGCGTGTCTCGGATGACTACATCCCGCCCTGCGCGCAGATCGGATCGGCGAGGGCCTTCGCCGCCGCCGTGGAGGCCTTCCGAGCCCGGGCGCGGGCCTGCGGGGCGCGCGCGGTCGCGGGGGCGGCGGCCATGAAGGCGCGGCTCGATGGAGAGGGGATCCCCGGCGATCCCTTCTTCGCGATCCTGCAGCAGCTCGCCATAGGCATGGGGAGCGCGAGGGAGAATCTCCCGACTCCGCCCTACCCGGACCCCCCGCTGGCGGCGCTGCGCCCCGTGCGCGCAGTCCTGCGTTCCGCGCTCGAGCTGTTCCAGATCTACCCGGGAGCGCGCAACCGGGTCATCAACGACCTCATCCTTCGCGAGAAGCTCCCGTCAGGGGATCCGGTCTTCTTCGATTCGCTCCGCGACTTCCTCGATGGCCCGATCGCCCTGGACGATCTGCGCTCGGCCATCGGGACGCACATGCGGTTCCTGGACGATCTGGACGGCGTCGTGCGGTTCCTCGCCGACCAGGCGAAGATCCCCGAGCTCGATACGCTGGAGGAGTTCTACGAGTACCGGGGCGTACGGTACTGGCCGATCGAATACAAACATCGCAGGCTGCGCAAGGACGAGAGCCGGCAGTACCTGGAAGTCGGCGGCATCAAGGCGCGCGGCGACGTGAAGAGGATCCTCGTCATCATGCGCTGCGCCCAGGGGACGCCGGAGGAGCGCGAGCGCTTCGTCATCCGCTTCGGCGTGAACGATCGAAAGACATGGATCTTCGCCGAGCAGGTCCAGGTCGACGCGCGCACGGAGAAGAACCGTATCGTCTGCCTCTATCCGGCGGAGCCCGACAGAGAGGTCCCGGAACCGCGCCTGCGCGAGCTGACGCTGATCTCGGGCGCCGTCGACTTCACGCCCGTGGAGAACGCGCCGCCGACCGATCTGCGGATCTACGGCGTCTGATGGAGATCGGACGATGCCCTCGCTGATCGACGCCCTCTACGCCAGCGTCGACGAGTACGAGTCGGGCGGAGGACGTTTCCGGGCAGATCTCTTCGAGGAACGCTACCGCGGGGTCCTGTCGCTCTTCTCGGGCCTCGACACCGACGACCGACTCGCCGACGCGGACAGGATCCTCTTCCAGGCCGTCTCCGGGAGCGAGATGACCCGCTCGGGGCTCCGCTATCTTGCCTCGCACCTGCTCTCGATCGACTTCGAGTACCAGGCGAACCGAGGCCGCGCCCACCGTCTGGCCTACAACTTCTGCGCGGGGAGGCGGCGCGAGAGGAAGACCGACGGAGAGTTCATCCGCGCCCACCTGGTCCCGGTCCTCTTCGAGCCGAAGAGCCTCGGCGAGGCGCACGTCCTGCGATGGCTTCTCCTCGAGCACATGGCGGCGATCTGCAACCAGGACCCGAGCGACGCGTGGCCCGACTTCCTGCCCGAGAAGCAGGTCGATCGATCCGCGCCGAGCGAGTGCCTGTTCCAGATGATGCGGCGCAGACTCCTGTACCCGGGCACGCCGCTCCACCTCCGCCCCCGCACGCTGGAGCAGAACCTCCGCAACTCGGGCTTCTTCCGTCGCATGGCGATGGCCAATCCGATCCACGACTACTTCCTCCTGCGTCTCGGCTACGTGGAGAGGGAAGGATGGCGGGAGTCGGTCGAGCACGGCATAGAGATCGCGAGGAAGGATCTCCGGCGGGAGCAGGCCGAGGCCGCTCCCGTTCGGCGCGAGAGCGGCCGTGGGAGCGTCTACACGATCTACACGGTCATGTCGATCATCGGCCTGCTCGCGGTGCTGGTGATCTGGAATCTGATTCACGCCGACCTTGCCGGCAGGATGCGCTCGGACGCCGCGGCGCAGAGGGGCCGCCTCTCCGAGATCCTGCGGGAGGGATCGAGATGAGCCTCCTCTCCCTGCTCACCCGGAAACCCAGGGTGCCGGGAGCGGCCAAGGGGGCCCTCAAGCTGGCGAAGAAGGCGGCTCCTTCGGGCGGCGCGCCGGAGGCATCCCCCGAACCCTCTCTCCCGGGCCTCGGAATCGTCGGGCATCAGGGCGCCGGCAAGACCGTCTATCTCGCGATGCTCCACGAGGTCTGCAAGGAAGGTTCGGATCCCGTCTTCCGCGCCTATGACGACGCGACGGCGGCGGAGATCTTGACGGTGATCGAATCGCTCCGCGGCACGACGCGCAGGTTCCTCGTGGCTCCGGCGAGAGCGGAGACCCCGCAGACTCCTCGCTTCCCTCCGCCCACGACTTCGGTGCGACCCTTCACATTCGAGGCGGGGGGATGGGGCCAGAGGCTGCGTCTGGCGATCCTCGACTATCCGGGCGCGAACGTCTCGATCTACGAGGAGGCGGGACGCAAGCGGCAGGTCAACGAGTGGCTCGAGGCGGCGGAGGGGATGCTCCTGCTCATCGACCCCGCGACGCTCGCGTCGGAAGCCGACGCCCAATCGCAGATCTCGTCGTATCGAAGCCTCCTCGCCCGTGCGACGGGAAACGCGGGGAGGAGGAGGATTCCGGTCTCGCTCGTCATCACCAAGGCGGACAGGATCGAAGGGTTTCGCGATGACACACAGACGGTCCTGATCCCTCGGTCCCTCGATCGCGCGCGCGATCTGTCGGTCGCGAATCTGATCGAGGAAGTGGTGAGCCAGCCGGAGTTTCAGGGCAATCCGAAGTGGCGAGACAGCGTGCGGGCGATTCTGAACCGGCTCCGCGAGCTGATACCCGTTCTGCGCGACATGGACCGGGGATTCCAGATCTTCTTCGTCAGCGCGACCGGCGGAGCGATCGTGGAGGAGGGGGGCGGAGAGCGTCCCCCGGACGTCTTGAAGCCGGTCGGGGTGCGCGAGCCGCTCCGCTGGGCGGTCTTGCGGCTTGGCGACCGCCTGAGGATCGAGGGCAGGCGCCGCGGCGCGCGGCGGGCCCTCATCTCGTGCGCGATCGGAGCCGCGCTCGTGAGCCTCTGGAGCGGGGCGATCCTCTGGCGGGCGGGGCAGACCGCTCCTCGCCGGGGCGCGACGATCCAGGAAACCGTGCGGGCCTACCGCAGCTTCGACCGGTTCCCGCTCCTCTGGCTTCGCTTCCTCTCTCCCCAGGTCGGACGGGCGTCCCTGGAACGGTACGTCTACGCGCAGGCGGTCGCCTACAACGAGACATTCCCGAGCGTCAATGCCGCGTTCGATACGACCGCCGTCACGAGCGCTCTCGCCGACCTGGAGAGGATGCAGCGCAAAAGCCCCCGCGCGCGTGACGACCTGAGGCGCCTCGCCGATCAGCTCGCGCTCAGATGGGACGAGAGCCGCATCGAGGAGATCAACTCCATGGTCGCGCGCGGCGGCGCGGCGAAGGAGATCGACAGGCGCGTGCGCTGGATCCTCGATCCGATCCGTCGCAGGGAGGGGCAAGCGATCCGCGATCAAATCGGGAGCCCGCTCTACTTCCCAATCCAGTCCGCGCTTCAGGACCTCTCGCTCAGCACCTATCTCATTCCCGGCCCGCTCGAGACCATCAAGAAGGCGTGCGACGCCTACTTCTCCGACCAGACCTCGATGCAGGACTTCAACAGGGCTCGCGTCAGGCAACTGAAGAAGATCGTCGAGGAGGCCCTGGCCGCCCTCGCTCTACCGGACCCTCCCACGTCGGAGGCCGCGATCCAGACGCTCCGGCAGCAGGCGAAGACGATCTTCCCCACGCTGGCTTCGTTCCTCTCCCTCCCCCGCCTGGGCGGGGGTGCCGGCGGCGCGGCGGGCGCCGGCGGGGGAGGGTTCGCCGGCGATGAGCCCTTCGCCGAATGGATCGAGAAGAGCGCCGCCCGCGATCCCCAGTTCAACCTCGTCACGCTTCCCAAGAACCTGCGCGAGCGGCTCCAGAAGAACCTGGGCTCCGCGGAGAACCTCCAGAAAGCCCGCGACTACCTCAAGGAGCTCGATCAGTGGACCCAGGCCCCCGGCGTCACGCTCCGCCTGGACATCACGAGGCAGCCACGCCAGGGGTTCCACTTTCACCTGGGAGACGCCACGGGCCTCCCCCGCGCGAGCGAGTACGAGCAGGGTCGCCCGGGGGAGTTTCAGTGGAAGCTCGGCCAGCCGTTCGTCCTCTATCTCAGTTCCAACGCCGACTGCGCCGCGGAGATCAGGACCATCAGCGAGTGGCGCAAGGAGGGCCGGCTCTCGCTCTTCGATGCCGCGAAGGCCGGCGCGGCCGGAGACGCGATCTTCGAGACCCCCGATGGGCCTTTCCGCGTCGAGTTCAAGATCCTGGGAATCGAGGAGAAGATGCCGGTCCTGCAGTGAGGAGGTTCTGGATCATGACGCTCGGATCGCCGATCGTGCGGACAACCGCGTGGCTCCTCGCTTGGACGCTCCTGCTTCTCTGGGTCACCCCATGCGCTGCCGCCGACCGCGTCATCGCGCGGGAAGGGCGGCCGGTCACGGTCCGCTTCCCGGAGCGGGTCCGGATTGCGACGATGCCCGAGGGCGGCGCGATCCGGGGGGAGATCGCCGAGCCCCTGCTGGTCGCGGGCAAGGAGGTCCTCAAGTCGGGCGCGAGGGTGACGCTCGAGATCGGGAAGTTCGAGGCCTCGGGCAGGCTCGGAAAGGCCGGCAAGGCGGAGATCAAGGAGGTAAAGGCTCTGGCCGTCGACGGCTCGGAGATCCCGCTCAGGCCCGTCTTCACGAGAAGGGGGAAGGGGCACCGGGTCCTCTCCGTCATCCTGATCCCGGTCGCCCTGATCGGACTCTTCATCAAGGGATCGCCGCCGACGTTCAAGGCGGGCGAAACGCTCAAGATGGAGGTCGCCGGTGACTGCGAGGTCCTCGTAGACTGAACCCCGTGTCGGCCACCGGCGAGCAGAGAAGCGGCTACCTGCGGGCGGCGGCCCGGAGTCTCTCGACCTCGATCTTCCTCCTGAGGATCATCCTACCTCTCTCCTTCGCAGTGGGAGTTCTCGATTGGCTCGGCGTTCTCCGGCAGATCGGCGCCGTCTTCGAGCCCTTGATGCAGATCTGGCGGATCCCGGGCGAGGCCGCCGTCGTGCTCGTCTCCGGATGGCTCGTCGGCATCTACGGAGCGGTGGCGGCCATGGCGGTCCTTCCGCTCACCGCCGATCAGATCACGATCCTCGCGGTCCTGAGCCTGACGGCGCACAATCTCGTCGTGGAGTCGGCGGTCCAGGATCGAACCGGCACGCCGTGGTGGCAGATGATCCTGGCGCGTCTCTTGACCGCGGCCCTCCTCGCATGGATCGCCGCGCTCGCGCTCGCGCGCGGTGATCCGTCCTCCCCGGCCGCGCCGACGGCGGCCGCCGTCATGTCGGCCCACGCTTCGCTCGAGTCCTTCCTGCTCGGCTGGGCTCGCAGCGCGGGCGAGCTGATCCTCAAGATCGTCCTGATCCTGCTCGGGCTCATGCTGCTCACGGAGTGGATGCGCCGGAGGGATGTCTACCGCAGGCTTGCGCGAGTCCTGCGTCCCCTGCTCCGATTCCTTGGCCTCGCGGATTCGGTCGCCTTCCTATGGATCACGGCCGCCGTGCTGGGTCTGGCCTACGGCTCCGGGCTCCTCATGGAGGAGGCGAAGGAGCCGGGACGGTATCGCCCGGATGAGCTGAGAGATCTCAACGTCTCGATCGGGGTCTGCCATTCGCTGATCGAGGACTCGGCCCTTCTCGTCGCGTGCGGGGCATCGCTCTTCTGGATCACGGTGCCGCGCCTTCTGGCGGCGGCTCTGGCCGTCCGGGTCGTCCGGATCCTGGGCAGGATCCACTTGACGCTCAGACCCTGATCCGCCCCTCCAGCTTGCGCCCCTGGCTCCTGACGGCGAGGCGCCGGCGCACCAGCCGCACGCGCGACCAGATCAGGCCGAGCAGGCCCGCGCCCGCGAGCCCTCCCCCCAGATCGGGCTCCCGCAGAGAGAAGAACAGGCCCCCGGCCAGGAGGAGAAGCAGGGCCGCCAGAGGCAGCAGCACCCTCGCCATCCATCCTCCGAAAACGATCGCCGCCGCGGGGACGCGGCGCGGGGGGCGGAAGTCCCACTCCCCGTCGCGGACCAACCGGAAGATGTGGCGTCCCCACGGCCCGATCATGATTTCATCGCCCGGACGGACCGCGAGGATCTGCCCTCTCATCACACGCTTCCTGTTGAGCCAGGATCCGATCTCCTCGGCATGCCTAGAGATGTCGCGGAATTCGACGACGTCCCCCGGCGTCCAGGTGAGGCGGGCGTGCTGCCTCGAGAGGCCTTCGTCCCTCGCGTCGCTCACCGGAATCTGGATGTCGGCCTCGCTCGGACCCTTCGACGATCTTCCGATGATGGTCGATGCCCGGAGCTCGGAGGAGAGGCCGAAGAGAGGGCCGCTCACGCCCAAGAGCCAGAGAGGCGACGCCAGCTCACTCCCGCCGGCTTGGTAGATGCGCACGACGATCGAGTGGCGATCGAATGTGATCAGATCCTCATGCGAGAGGATCGCGCCCTCCGGACCTTCGGGAAGTCTCGCCTGGTTGAGGCGGACATGCTCGTGGGCCGAGACGCCGCGGATCCTGTAAGATCCCTGGCGGTATTCGACGAGGAGGGCGGGCATCTCCAGGTCGGACGCGGCAAGCGGCAGGTCGCTGCCGGGATCGGGACCTATCCGAATCGTCTCTTGCTCGAAGGTCCGATCCGCGAGAAGCTCGCTGGGACCGCGATAGAGTTGCAGGTTGAGTCGTAGCATCCAGCCTCCGTGAAGCCGCAGGCCCCGGCCAGGACGGCTGCGGAGCCGCTTGAGACTAGTGCAAGGTCCCGGCGCAGGCAAGGGCGCGAGGATCGGATCGATGCGTGTCGAGTGGGCGTTCGGAACAGATCCGGGGAGGGTCCGGACCAACAACGAGGACTCCGTCCTCGCCCTGCCGGAGAAGGGGCTTGCTATCCTCTGCGACGGAATGGGAGGCCACCGGGCGGGCGAGACGGCCAGCCAGATCGCCGTCGAGACCTTCATCGCGGCCTTCGAGGAGGGTCGCGCCTCCGCCGCGCAGCCCGGGACCGACTCCGATCCCCTTCAGGCCATGATCACGGCCGCGCGAGAGGCGAACCGCGCCGTCAACGCGAAGGCGCGCGCCGAGACGGACTTCTATGGGATGGGCTGCACGCTGGTCGCGCTGCATCTCGGCGAGGGCGAGGCGCGATTCGTCACGGTCGGCGACAGCCGCCTCTATCTCTTCAGAGACGGCGAACTCCATCAGGTCAGCGAGGATCACACGCGCCTCAGGATGCTCGAGCAGATGGGGATCGACCTCGACCCTGCCGAAGCGCGGCAGGTCCATGGAATTCTCATCCGAGCGATCGGCACGCAGTCGGAGATCGATGTCGATTACGGAAGCGGACCCGCAGTGCGGGGGGACATCTGGCTCCTCTGCAGCGACGGTCTGACCGACGAGCTCAAGGCGGAAGAGATCCGCGTGATCCTGTCGGACGGGATCGACGCGGAGCAGATCGTGGCGGCCTGCATCCGGCGCGCCCTCGATGCGGGAGGGCGCGACAACGTCTCGGTCGTGGCAGGCCGGGTCATCGAAGGTCCTCTCCCTCGCGGCGGCGAGGCGGCGCCGAGGGTGGCGACAGATAGCGCCTCGGACACGGCCGGGGCGGCAGCCGCGGGACATGCTTCATCCAGCCTTCTGCGACGTCTCTCCCGCCGTCTGCTCGGGCGCGATCCCGGGGTGGAAGAGGAGGGATCCCGATGAGCGCTCTGCCGGCCTTCGACGGTCCATACATCCTGGAGGAGGAGCGCGCCCGGGGGGCGGTCGCCAATCTCTACCGGGCAACCTCCCCGGTTCACGGCGCCGTCCTCGTCCGGATCATGAACCCGCGTCTGGCGGCCGCTCCGTCGCTGGTCGATCAGTTCCGCCGCAATGTGGAGCTCCTGTCCGGGCTCAGCCATGCCTGCCTCGATCGGATCATCGACAAGGGCGCAAGTCGCGGACTCCCCTACTTCGTCGGGGCCGACCACTCGCGGACGCTCCGAGAGCGGCTCGCTTCGGGAGCCTTGCCTCTTGCAGATTCCCTGCGCATCGCTCGGGAGATCTCATCCGCGATGGCGTACGGGCACACGATGGGCTTCGCTCACCTGGATCTTCGGCCCGAGACGGTGATGATCGACAGGGAGAATCGCGCGGTCGTGTGCGGGTTCGGCCTCCAAACCGATCCTGACCGCTCCGCTCTCACCATGATCGGCGGCTTTCTCACTCCGCCGACCTACATGTCTCCCGAGCACTGGTCCGGATTCGCGAAGCCGCTCACCGATGCCTATTCGGTCGGTCTCATCCTCTTCGAGATGCTGACCGGGCGGCCGCCCTTCGTCGACGCGGACCCGATGCGCCTCTGCAACATGCACACATTCGAGCGACCGCCTTCTCTCACCGACATCCTGCCTGGGGCCTCGCCGGCGCTGGCGGGTCTTGTCGCCCGGCTTCTCGAGAAGAAGCCGGCGGATCGCACGGCGGGGATGGCGGAGACCGCGGAAACGATCGAGAGAATCGAGGCGGAGATCCGAGGGGCAGAGCCGATCGCCGCTTTGAAGCGGCCGGCCCCCGCTTCGGGGAAGACCCAACTTTCCGAGAGTCCGGCCGACCGGATCCCGCGAGCCCCCACAGTCTCCTCCGGCTCGGAGACCCAGCCTCTCCGCGCGGTTCCGAAGAGTCCACGCATGGAGCAGGAGCGCCCCCTCGCTCCCCAGGCGTTCCCGCCCACGCCTCCGCCGGTCTCCTTCCAGACTCCCGCGCGGAGCGACCCCACATGGCTTCGGCCCGCCGAGGGCGCCGAGACGAAGTACTTCGCGCCCGAAGAACTGCGGAGAATCGGCGGCGGCAGGCGCGAGAAGGGCGTCCCGTTCTGGCTCTGGGTTCTCCTGGCCGTCGTGGTCACGGTGGTCGTCGTCCTCTTGCTGCTCGAGCCGTGGTCGCGGCCCGCGCCGCCCGAATCGAGCCTCCCGAGGGCCCCGGCCCAGGCGGAGCAGTCCGTCGCGGCGAATCTCCCACCGCTCCAAGATCCGCAGGGGCCACCGGCCGCGAGCCTTCGCGAGGCGGACCGATCGACTCCAACCCGCGCGGAGTCTCAGCAAGACCGCCGTCCGACATCGCCTGAGCGGCGGCAGTCACCGCAACCGGCTGCGCCCGCGGCAGAGCCGCAATCTTATGACTGGACCGCGCCGGGCGTGACGCTCGTGGTCTCGGCGACGGATACCGACTCGAGCCTCGTGGCTGCGTCGATTCTGGTCGACGGCCGCCCGGTCGGAGAGCAGACGACCAAGGAGATCGTGGTCGGCCCGGGCCAGAGGAGAGTCAGCGTCGTACGATCGGGGATGCGCCCGGTGCTGGCTTATCTTGACAGCCGCAGGATCCCCGTCGAGGACGGCGACGTGGTCGTCGCGCTCGAGCCAGGCAAGACCGCGCGCCTCAGATTCGTTCTGCGGAGATCCTGACCGCAAGAGGAGGAAGAACCATGATACGCCCCTCGCACATCGCCGTCCGAAGGCGCCGGCAGATCGCTGCCGGCGCAGGGCTCGCCCTGGTCTTGACCCTCGGCGGAGCCCTCTCCCCCGTATCGGCCGCCGCAGACCCTCTGGAGAAGGGTCTGCGGCACTATCTCGACCTCGACCTTCCGGAAGCCCTCCTCGCCTTCCAGGCGTACGCCGCCGATCCCGCTCTGTCCGCCGAGGACCGCGCCCGGGCCCACCTCTACGCGGCCATGGTCCACGTGGCCAAGGGAGCCGAGCCGTACGAGGAAGCGAGACGCGAGATCCGGGAGATGTACAAGCTATGCCCCGAAATCGCGATCGACGCCGATTCGGTTCCCACCTCGTTCCTACGAGTGTGCTACGAGATCAGCAAGGAGATGGACCTCTTGGCCGTTGAAGCGGCGGAGAAGCGCGAGGCCGTGCTGGCCGTTTTCGACTTCGACGTGAACGCGATGGATCAGCCGGAGAGGATCGCTCCCCTGGGCCCGGGGTTGGCGCAGATGCTCATCACCGATCTGAAGACGGTCCGGGACCTGCGCGTCGTGGAGCGCCAGAAGCTGCAGTTCGTCCTCGACGAGCTGGAGCATCAGGCGGGGAGCAAGGTCGATCCTGAGACCGCCGCCCGAGCGGGAAAGCTGCTCGGAGCCGGGAGCCTCATG